>WNGB01006506.1_pt1 | contig 19607 bp, 14 predicted proteins | sample 5400681 | NCBI WGS metagenome assembly WNGB01 (sample SAMN13153367, study PRJNA577476) | soil metagenome | isolation source: 115 cm soil or saprolite under grassland replicate 2 | place: USA:California | collected 2016-06-15
AAATCGAGAGGCGGGAGCATCCGCGGATTCTAACCGTCGCTCCGCGCGGAGTGAGCGACGTGGCTGCGCCACCGGCGTGCGGGTCGGCCGGATGCGGCCTCGGCCGCCCGCCTCGTCACCCGCTCCGCGCTGCGCTCCCGCGGCGCGAGGCTCGACTTTCGGCGCAGGCGGTCGCTGCGCGACCGGCGCCGAGAGATTTCAACTACGGGAGCCCGGGAGACTCCTCGCGCCGCGACCGGGGGCGTGGCACCGTCGCGCCTACTTTGCCCGAAGAGCGGTCAGTTGTTTCTGTCTTTCGATCGCGAGGGCGCGGATCGAGGCGTACTCGGGTGTGTTACGGACTTTCGCGAGAAGCGGGTCGCGGTCCATCGCGAGGAACTGCAGGTAATTCCCCTCGACGGCCCGGCGCAGGAGCCGCAGGGATATTCCGGTATAGCCGCAGTAGGCGAGGCGATCGGCCTCGAAGTATTTCGGCTCGGAGTCGCGGCCTGCGGAGACCTGCGACTCCAGGTCCCGGAGCGCGGGATCGCTTTCGGCAAACGGCCGTCCTTCCAGGCATGCCTCCATGATTCGGAGTCCCGGGCCGGAATCGTTCACCTTTCGGAGAAGCGCGAGGGCCTCGGCCGGCCGGCCCTGGCTCAAGCGCACGTTGAACTCGACCAGGTACGCCCACTGGGTTCCGGCATCGAGCCGGATGAAGTCCAGGGCCCGGTCGTAGTTGTTGAGGCGCAGGAACGTGATGGCGCAGGAACGCAGGTTGGGATCCTTCGGGTCGAGCGCGAGAAGCGCATCGCACACGCGGGCCGATTCCTCGTTGTCCCCGGCGTACCGCAGGACATAGGCGTGCGAGAAACGCGCGCGGGAGCTATCCGGCCTCTGGCGGGCGATCCGCGACGCCTCCTCGAGGGCTCCGGCGAGGTCGCCTCCTTCCACCTGGAGGATCACCAGGTTCGCGGATGCGTCGATCAGATTCGGATCGATCTTCAACGCCCGCTCGTGGTCCGCGCGGGACCGCTCAAGCGCCGCCGAGCCGCCGTCAGAGTACGTCGCGTCGAAGTACTCGCGCTTGCCGAGCGCGTTCCAGGCCCGGGCGTAGGTCGGATCGAGCGCGACGGCGCGCTGGAGCATCGCGAGCGCTTCCTTGTTGGGCGCGGGGTCGCGTGACAGCGCCGACGCGCGCAGGTACAGGTCGTAGGCCTCGGGGCTCTTCGGCGCGGAGGCTTCCGATTTGGATGCGTCGGCCTGGAGGACCGGGAACAGTCCCTGCCGCAGGTGCGCCGTGATCTGCCCGCGCAGCCCGATCAGGTCCGAGGCGGCGGCGCCGAGCGTGTCGCGCCAGAGGACCCGGTTGGAATCGGTGTCGGTGACCTCGAGCGTGACCTGAACCTGGTCCCCCTCGCGCAGGAAGTGGCCGGAGAAGACCTGCGCGACGGCGAGCTCCTTGCCCGCGGCCTGGGGGTCCACGTCGGGCTTGGCGTACTTGCGCGTCGAGGCGAAGGGGCGGATGGCGAGCGAAGGAATGTAGGAGAGCGTCGTCGCGATCTCGTCGGGTAGGGCGATCTTCAAGTAGTCGGTCGAGGTGTCCACGCCGAGGTTCTGGAACGGCAGGACGGCGAGCGTCGTGCGGCCTGAGGATTTGCCGGAAGGGTGCCGGTGCATCGCAAACCAGGCGAGCAGGGCCGCCGCGAAGAGTCCCGCCGCGGCGCCGACGGCGATCACCGTTTTCCTCGTCCTCGCGCCGGAGGGCGCGGGCGCCGGGGCAGGCGCCGCGGGCGCGGCCCCGGTGCGGCCCGACTCGGTGTCGCGCCGGGCGCGCTTCAAGTCCGTCTTGATCTCGGCCGCACTCTGGTAGCGGAGGTCGCGGTCCTTCTCCAGCGCCTTGTTGACGATCCGCTCGAGCTCCGCCGGAAGCTCCGGGTTCAGCCGGACCGGCGGGGTCGGCGCACGGTTCAGGATCGCGTCGAAGATGACGGCGGAGGTCGAGCCGGAAAACGGCTGGCGCCCGGTGCCCATCTCGTAGAGCACCGCGCCGAAGGAGAAGAGATCCGTGCGGGAATCAAGCGTCTCCCCGCGCGCCTGCTCGGGAGACATGTACGCCACCGTGCCCATCGCCGTGCCCGGGCTCGTCAGGTTCGCCGCCGCGATTTCGGTCGCGAGCGCCGAGGCGCCCGAACCGGGGGCCGGGGCGGCAGCCTCGAGCTTGGCCAGGCCGAAATCCATCAGCTTGATCTGCCCGCGTCTCGTCACGAAGATGTTGGCCGGCTTGATGTCGCGGTGCACGATGCCGTGCTCGTGCGCCGCCTCGAGCGCGTCGGCGATCTGGATGCCGAACTCCAGGAGCTGTTCTGACTTGAACGCCCCGCCGACGACGAGCCGGTCCTTCAGAGTCTCCCCCTCCATCAGCTCCATGACGATGAAGGCCTTGCCGTCCGCCTCGTCGATGTCGTGGATCGTGCAGATGTGCGGGTGCTCGAGCGAGGAGGCCGCTCGCGCCTCGCGCTTGAAACGCTCGAGCGCCTGCGGGTCGGCCGCAACCTCCTCGGGCAGGAACTTCAAGGCGACCTGGCGGCCCAGGCGCGTGTCCTCGGCTCGGTAGACGACGCCCATGCCGCCGCCCCCCAGCTTCGCGACGATCCGGTAGCGGGAGATCGTCTGTCCGATCATGAGGCTAAGACTACTTGTTCTGGCGAAGCAGCGCGGTCCAGTTCTGCACGAGCGTGATCGGCGGCGCGGTCTCGTCGCCGAGCGGCGTGGTGAGGAGGAAGCGCTGGCTGTCGGCCGAGACGTCGTAGTGACGGTCGGTGTCATCTTTGAGGCGCGCCTCGAAGAGCGCGACGGGAGCCCCCCGTTCGAAGGCCTCGCCGGTCATGACCATAGATCCCCGGGGTCTCCAATGGTGAAGACGACGCACCGGCCGTCGTGGGAGAGCCGCGGAACCCACACGTTTCCTTTCGCGCCGAGCTCTTCCAGTTTCTTGCCGCCGCGGTCGAACCAGACTAGTGGAAACTGATCGACGCTGCCGCCGCTCTGCTGGTAGGCCAGGACGCCGTTGTCCGAGACGGTGAAGACCGCCGTGTAGAAGCCGGGATCTTCCTGCACGTTTCCGACGATCGGAAAGGCCTCGCCCGAGACCTTTCCGCTGCCGGGATCGAAGGGATGCGCCATGAGCGTCTTCTGCCGCACGAAGAGAAGATGCCCGGCGGCATAGGCGGGCCTGGACCTCGCGTTGACGACGTGCTTCGGAGGCGCTCCGTCGAGCGATCCGAAGTAGATCGCGTGGAGCTCGCTGTCCGTGCCGACCGTGTGGCTGGCGGCTTCGTAAAGGAAGTGTTTCCCGTCCGCCAGAAAGAGCGGGAAGCGGTGCGTGGTCTCCCGCCGCGATTCATCGAACTTCGTCACGGCGGCGGCCTTATGACGTTGCCGGGCTTCAGGTCTCGGTGGACGATCCCCTGACGGTGGGCCTTGTCGAGAGCGTCGGCGATCTCGACGCCGTACCGCAGCACCTGCTCGGGCGGCGCGCCCCGCGGGAGAGCCGGTCGGTCAGAGTCTCGCCCTCCAGGAACTCCCATGACGGTACTCGGTCCCGTCATGGTTGCCCACGTCGTAGAGGGCGCAGATGTGGGGATGGGAGAGCGAGGAGATGGTCTTCGCCTCCCTCTCGAAGCGTTGCCGGACCTCCTCGCTGCGCGAGAGATGGGCCGGGAGGATCTTGACGGCGACCGTGCGGTCCAGCCTCGTGTCCCGGGCCTTGTAGACCTCCCCCATGCCTCCCCCGCCGACTGACGCGAGAATCTCGTAGGGGCCCAGACGTGTGCCGGAGGCGAGGGTCATGCTTCAGGGATCCAGGACGGGATGACTTGCCTCCCGTGCCTGCGGTAGATCGAAAAGTCGCGATCGAGAGTGAGAACGACGCTCGAGGGGACTTGTTCGCTCATCCGGATCAGGCAGGCGTCGGCCAGCGAGATCCCACGATCGGCGTAACGATCCAGGAGTTGCCGCAGGACTGGAGCTTCTTCCTGGAGCCGAAACGGCGCCTTCAGGAGTCCGCGGTCGAGCAGGTCGAAGACCGCCCGGGGCCCGCCGGCGATCTTCCTCAAGAGAAAACAGGCTTCGGTGAGGACGGCGTCGCAGGTTAGAAGAGGCGGTTCGATCTCGCTCAACCTCTCGACGGTCCAGCCGTGGTGGCGGTCCCGACGGTTCAGAGACGCGACGAGCGGCCCCGTGTCGAGGAGAACGATCGTCTTCAGCGGCCAAATCCCTTGAGATGCCCCGGATTGGCGGACAGGTCGGGCGGGCCGCTGACGCAACCGATCAGATCCCCGGCGCGAGCGAGGAAGGAGCCCCTGGAAGCCCGATTACCACGCGGGACGTATCCGGCGATGGCCCGGCGAATGAGCTGGGACTTGCTCCATCCCTTGCGCCGCGCGAGCTCTTCGATCTCGCGGTCGAGATCGTCCGGCACCTTGAGAGAGAGGGTTTTCATGCGTCGCCTCCGGTATTATTCCATTGCCACCTGAATAATACCATCGAGGCCTCTTCTCTCTCTCCCGGCTGGAGAGGTCAGGGTGAGGCGCTGTCCCCGAGAGGCGTCGGACCCGTCGGTTTCGTCGCTCGCACCACCAACCCCGGGACCGGGTCGCCGGCTTCGAGACGCAGTTGCGCCGGCACGATCTCCGGCCGCAGATTCGCATCCGTCAGCACGCGCTCGAGGTACTGGCGCATATGGCAGTAGCGCCCGTGCGGGCTGAGCGAGTAGCCCGCATCGGACCCGGCGTCGATCAATTCCTCGACGGTGAAGATGAGCCGTCCACCGGGACGCAACGCGTTCGCCGCGGCCACGACGACGCCCTCGAGCGGACCGAAATAGACGAGCGTGTCCGCCGACACGATCACGTCGAACGCCCCGGCGTAGTCTTGCAGGTAGGAGGTCAATTCCCGTTTGACCAGTTCGTCGTAGACCTTCCGTGCCTCGGCTTGAGCAATCATGCGCGCGGACAGGTCGACTCCCACGAGCCGGCGCGCATACGGCGCGAGGAGCGGTCCGCACAACCCGGTGCCGCATCCCGCGTCGAGCACATCGAGGCTCTTCGACGCCTCGACATCCGGTTCCGCCAGAATCGCGGCGACCAGAGCCGGCGCGCGATACGACAGCCTGGCGAGCTTGGAATCGAAAGTGGCCGCGAAGCTGTCGAAGGTCATCTCGACGAACGCGTCCGATGCCCGCGGCGGGACATCGCGGCCGGAGCACGCGGCAAGCATGTGCCTGGCGATGGGATGGTCCGGCTCCTCTTTCAGCCATTCTTCGAAGATCTCGACCGCCTTGTCGACCTCGCCGAGCGTGCAGTGCGCCAGCGCCAGTTGTCTCCGAGCTTCGGGGTGCTTCGGCCGGAGCGTGATGACTTTGGAGAAGCAGACGGCCGCTTCGCGCGGCCGCTTCAGGCCGTTCAACAGGATGCCCAGGTTGTGGTACGCGTCTGAGTGCTCGGGATTGGCGGCGATGGCGGCTCGATAGGCCGCTTCCGCTTCGACGGCCTTGCCTTGTGCCCTCAGGACCACGCCGAGATTGTTGTGCGCGTTGGCGTGATTCGGATCGAGCGCGATCGCGCGCTGGTAGGCGGCGGTCGCTTCGTCCAGCCTGAGCCGATCCTGCAGGACGATCCCCAGATTGCTGTGCCAGTCCGCCCGATCGGGCTCGAGCTCGAGACTCCTCTCGATCAGGGCGAGGGCCTGCTCGCTCCGCGCCTGCTGATGGGCGAGCACTCCCGAGTAATGCAGCGCGGCCGGATGGTCGGGCGCCGCTTCGAGGATGCTGCGATAGATGTCGGCCGCGACCGTCCACTGCTCGTTCTGCTGCAGCAGGACGGCGATCGATATCGCTTCGTCCAGGCTGAGGGCGCGGTCCTCGGGAGGCAACGGCTCCACGTCACATTCGCGCGGTCGTCAAACGGGAACGCGACGACTCGAATTACCCTTCCTTGTTGGCCTTGATGTCGTACTTGAAGTGAACGCCGGCATCGAGCGACCCGTCAGGCTTCTGCGGCTTGTATTCGAGATCAATCTTGGAAAACGTCAGACTCACGTTCTCCGGCAGGCCGCTCTCGCTGTCGCTTTGTGTCACGCTCGTGATGATCACGTCGTTCATCTTGAAGATGAGGAAATCCTTCTGGCCCTTCCCCGGTTTCCGATGGGTGATCGTCGCATCCTTGATATGCACACCGGTCGCGCACGCTTTCAGGAGCACCGGCGACGCCTTGTCGATATTGTGGGTAAAAGAGAAATCGCTGAAGTGCGGCTTGCCCACGCCGCTACCACTCCCGCCGCTAGTCGCGCTGGCGTTCGTCACACCCCACGACCAGCTCAGGATCTCGATCTGGTCTTTGTGCTTGTCGTCCAGCGATTCGCCCTTGATGTCCCCGATCTTCGCGAAAATGTCCGCTGCCATGACAACCCTCCCGACGTGTTGTCCATGATATCTCCCTCTCCCCCTGGGAGACCGTCGCTCCGCGCTTGCGCGAGATCTGCGCCTGCGGCGCACCGGCGAGCGGCGCGGCCGGTTGCGGCCTCGACCGCTCGCCTGATCTCGTGCAAACGCGACGCGACCAAGCCCGAAGAAGAAGCGGCCGCGATGGAGCGGCTCCCTCTCCTTCTGGGAGAGGGAGAATCCGCCAGCGGCTACTTCTTCAGCGCGGGCTTCCCGGCCTCCGGCGCTCCGGACGACCCGGCTGGCTGGCGAGGACTCCGCCGGCCTTCTCCAGCTCGTCGGCCACCGCGCCCGCATCGTAGACCTGGCGCAGCGTCTCCATCATCGCGGCCGTGTGGACGCAGACCGAACGCGCCACGTCCTCCGTGTATACGACATCGTTGCCGAGCGACTGGATGTTGCCGTCGAAGAGAAGCCCGATGATCTCCCCCTTCTGGTTGACGGCCGGGCTTCCGGAATTGCCGCCAGTCGTGTCGGCCGTCGTGACGTAATTGACCGGAGTCTTCGGGTCCACCTTGCCCTTCGCGTCCAGGTAACTCTTCGGCAGGTCGTAGGGCGGCTTGCCGCCGCGCTCCTGCGAGTGAGCGTACATTCCGTCCCAGGTTGTCTGGAACGGGACGGGCTTGCCGTCCTCGACGTAGCTCTTCGCCGGCCCGAAGGCCAGGCGCAGCGTGAACGTCGCGTCGGGGTAGCGGTCCTTGCCCTTGACCGCGAAGAGGGCCTTAGCGATCAACGCGCCGTTGGACTTATCCACGCTCTCGACGTTGTCGTCGCGCCACTTGCGGATCTCGCGCAGCTCCGGGTCCGTCTGCCGGGCGAGCACGATCATCGGATCGCTGGACTCCTCGACCGCCTTGACTCCGCCTTCCACGAGCTTCCTTCGCACAGCGACGTCCTTCAGATTCGTCCCATCCACGAGCTCGTTCGCGCGCTCCTCGGGCGTCTTGCCGGCCAGCACCTTCTTCACGAAGGCGTTGTCCGCGCCGAACTTTTCCGTCATCTCTTTGAAGGAGTCGGCGATGGTCACCTTCTCGAGCGAGAGATAGATCGGGGCTGGCGAAAAGAGGGCAAACTCCAGGGACTGCCGGTTGGACTCGCGGAACTCCTCCAGCCGCTTCTCGTTGGGCTTCTCCTTCTCGGCGACGTAGCGCACGATCTGGCGGGCGGTGTTCATCTGCGGGGAGGAAGCGAGCGCTCGGCCCATCACGACGTCCTTCTTGTAGCGCTGCGCGTAGGCCTTGTGCGCCGCGGCGATCGCATCCCAGGCTCCCACGCTGGCGGAGAGCTTCGGGTCGGCGGCGAGCTTCACGCGCAGATCCTTCTCCTCCGTCGCCTTCTTCGGGATCACGTTGGGGTCCTCCAGCGCCTTCTGTCTTCCGAGGTTGGCCTTCAGGCTGTTCTCGATGCCGAAGAGCTGGCGGTTGGCCATGCGGGCATTCTCGGCGCTCTTGTCGGAGAACTCGTGCAGGAGCTTCGCGCGCCGGGTCAAGAACTCGATCAACAGCGGGAACCGCGTGTCGCGGTCGAACTCGAGCTGGGCCAGAGTGTAAAGCCGCGAGGTCGAGCCCGGGTTGCCGGAGACAAGGACGAGCTCGTCCTCCTTCGGGCCAGCCGAGCTCCACTTCAAGTAGTGCTGTGGCTTGACGGCCTTGTCGTTCTCGTAGATTCGGAAGATCGCGAAGTCGATGTCCCAGCGGGGATACGTGAAGTTGTCCGGGTCGCCGCCGAAGAAGGCGATGCCGAACTCGGGAGCCACGACGAGGCGCACGTCCGTGTATTTCCTGTACTTGTAGAGGTCGTACTCGCCTCCGGCGTACAGCGTGATCGTGTTGCAGCGCAGTCCCGTCTTCTCGTTGCAGTCCTTCTCGAGGCGTGCCTGCTCGGCCTTCTGCGCCTCCAGCATCTGCGCGGCCGTCATTCCGGGCTTGACGCCCGCGTTGACCTGCGCTGTCACGTCCTCGATGCCCTCGAGGACGTTCAACTCCAGGTCCGGGCACTTGACCTCTTGCGCCGCGGTCCTGGCGAAGTAGCCGCTCTTGATGTAGTCGTGCTCGGGGGTCGAGATCTTCTGGATGCAGTTGGCCCCGACGTGGTGGTTGGTGAGGACGAGACCCGTCTCCGAAACGAAGGAGCCCGACCCGCCGCTGTTGAACCGCACCGAAGCCAGCCGCACGTGGTCGAGCCACGCCTTGTCCGGCGCCCAGTGATACTTCGTCTGAAGATCCTTCGCCGGCACGTGGTTGAATGGCCACATCCCCTCGTCCGCGAGGACCGGGAGGGCAAACAGCGTTGCCAGAACAAGGCACAGGAATCCCGCTTTGCTTTTCATCGTTTCTCCCGTTCTTTCGAAAGTCAGGCGCCCGGCACTTCGGAGGGCCGGGCAAACAACAGAAATGTGTAACAGGGAAGGACTTGGCCCGCCTGATTCATCTTGATCCCTCCCCCTGCCATCCCCTTGTCACCAAAGGAGCGAAACCTCTCTTGTCATCCTGAGGAGCGAAGCGACGAAGGATCTGCTCTCGCACAATCCCCACCGGGGCAGGTCCTTCGCTGCGCTCAGGATGACAGGAGGACACAGGATTCCGTCCGTTCGACGTGCGGTAAGGTAGCGAGGAAACCGTTCGTTCCGCGCGGGGGTGACTCTTGAGACGACGTCTTCTTCTCGGAATGTTGTGTGCGGCGACAGCATGGACTGCATCGGCGCAGCCGTTCGACGCGGCGTTCTTCTCCGGGACGCACTGGCGGATGGTCGGTCCGTTTCGCGGCGGACGCACCGTCACGGCGACGGGCGTGCCGGGCGAGCCGGACCACTTCTACTTCGGCACGGTTGGCGGAGGAGTCTGGGAGAGCGAGAACGCCGGCCGGACCTGGAGGCCGATCTTCGACGGCCAGCCCATCGCCTCGATCGGAGCGATCGCGGTCGCGCCGTCGAACCCGAAGGTCCTCTACGTCGGCTCGGGCGAAGCCGACATGCGCTCGGACATCTCCTACGGCAACGGCATGTACAGATCCGCCGACGGTGGAAAGAGCTGGACGGCGATCGGCCTCACCGACAGCAGGCAGATCGGGAAGATCCTCGTGGACCCGAAAGATCCCAACCTCGTCTTCGTCGCGGCGCTGGGCCACGGGTACGGCCCCAATCCCGAGCGCGGCGTCTTTCGCTCGAGAGACGGCGGGAAGACCTGGAAGAAAGTCCTGGGCAAGGACGACGACACCGGCGCCATAGACCTCGCTTTCGATCCGAAGGACTCCAAGACGATCCTCGCCGCGCTCTGGCAGACGCGGCGACCGCCCTGGAATACCTACCCGCCGTCCAATGGCCCCGGCAGCGGCCTCTACCGCTCCTCCGACGGCGGCGAGACGTGGAAGGAGATCCGCGGAAGCGGTTTCCCTTCCGAACGGCTGGGCCGGATCGGGGTCGCCTTCGCGCCGAGCGATTCGAAGCGCGTCTGCGCCATTGTGGACGCGAAGGAGGGTGGCCTCTACACCTCCAAAGACGGCGGCGCAACGTGGATTCGCGCTTCTTCGGAATCGAGGCTCTGGGGACGCGGCTGGTACTTCGGCGGCGTCACGGTGGATCCGAAAGATCCGGACACGGTCTACGTCTGCAATGTCTCGATGTATCGCTCCGCCGACGGCGGAAAGACATTCATCCCCATCAAGGGCGCTCCCGGCGGAGACGACTACCACGAGCTCTGGATCGATCCATCCGACTCGCGCCGGATGATCACCGCGACCGACCAGGGCGCCGTCGTCTCCGTGGATGGGGCGAAGACCTGGAGCAGCTGGTACAACCAGCCGACCGCGCAGTTCTACCACGTCGCGACAGACAATCGGTTTCCCTACTGGATCTACGGCGCGCAGCAGGACACCGGCGCCGCCGCGACCCCCTCACGCACGGACTACGGGACGATCCTTCTGCGGGACTGGAAGCAGATCGCCGGTGGCGGAGAGAACGGCTACATAGCACCCGACCCGACCGATCCGAATATCCTCTATGGAGGCGAGGTGGACCGCTTCGATCTGACGACCCTGCAGGAGCAGAACGTGAATCCGACCCTCGCCTATCCCGGCGACTACAGGGGCGAGTGGACCCTGCCTCTGGCGATCTCGCCTCGTGATCCGAAGCGTATCTATTTCGCAAACCAGTTCCTCTTCAAGACCACAGACGCCGGGCAGCACTGGGAGAAGGCGAGCCCCGACCTGACGCGCGAGGACCCGGGCGTTCCCGCAACCCTCGACGCGATCACCGCCAGAGACACGCCCGTCGCCGGCCCGAGGCGCGGCGTCATCTACACGATCGCCCCCTCGCCCGTGAAGGACGACCTCCTTTGGTGCGGCACGAATGATGGCCTCATCTGGCGGACTGCCGACGACGGCAGACACTGGGACAACGTCACGCCGAAGGAGATCACCCCGTGGTCGTTTATCTCGATCCTCGAGGCCTCGCACTTCGACGCCGACACGGCCTATGCCGCCGTGGACCGCCACCGCCTGGACGACATTGCCCCCCACATCTACAGGACGCGCGACGGCGGCAAGACCTGGCACCCGATCGCCGCCGGTATCACGTCGGGCAGCTACGTCAACGTCGTGCGCGAGGACCCCGAGCGCCGCGGCCTGCTGTTGGCAGGCACCGAGACCGGCGTTTTTGTTTCCTTCGACGACGGAGACCACTGGCAGCCCCTCCAGGGGAACCTGCCCAACTGTTCCGTGCGCGACATCTCGGTCCGCGCCGGCGACCTCGTCATCGCGACCCACGGCCGCTCCTTCTGGGTCTTAGACGACATCGCGCCCCTGCGCGAGTTGACTGCGAAAGTCGCCGCGTCACCCGCTTGGCTATTCGCGCCGCGAGAAGCCGTCCGAATCCACCCGGCGTCCTTCCAGGGAACGCCCTTCCCTAAGGACGAGCCGGCGGGGGAGAACCCGCCCTCGGGCGCGATCCTCGACTATTACTTGAAGGCCGACTCTTCGACTTCTGTGACGATCGAGATCCAGGACGCCAAAAGAGAAACTGTCCGCCGCTTCGCCTCCAACGACAAGCCGCGTCCTCCGGACCTCTCGCGCATCGTCCTCACGCCCGACTGGGTTTCGCCGCCTCCGCCCCCCGCCGCGTCCGCCGGCCTCCACCGCTTCGTCTGGGACCTGCGCTACGCGCCGGCCAAAGGAATCCCCGTCTCTCCCTTCGGAAGCGCCGCCGGCCTCTGGGCCCCTCCCGGCCGCTACACCGTCCGCCTGACCGCCGCCGGCCAGACCCTGACGCAGCCTCTCGTCGTAAGCAAGGACCCCCGCATCAAGGCCACCGACGCCGACCTCGTACGCCAGTTCGATCTCGCCCGCCAGATCCAGGCCGACCGAGTCCGTGTCTCCGCCGCCCGCGCCCAGGCCGACTCCATCCGCAAACAACTCTCGGCCCTCAAGGGCAAGCCGGCCGGCAACGCCCCTTCCGAAATCGAAGCCTTCACAAAGAAACTCGACTTAATCGCCGGCTCCCCTCCCGCCTCCCCCGAAGAGGACTTCTACGCCGAGCCCGCCATCGACCTGGCAACCCTGCGCCGCCTGTCTTCCTCTCTCCAGCAACTCGCCCGAGCCGTCGAGAGTGCCGACGCCGCACCCACCCCCGACCTGGTTTCCGGCTTCCGCCAGCGCCAGGAATCCCTCAACCAGACCCTCCCCCGCTGGCAATCCCTCCTCCAAACCGACGTTCCCCACCTGAATGTCTCCCTCTCCTCCGCGAGTCTGCCCACCGTAAAGGTCGATTGAGAACTCGGCACATCAAGTGCTTAGCTATCAGAAGTTGCACCAATGCAAGCCCTGGCACCACAAGGAAAACCCGATGTTTACTGGCCTCGTGGATGTTCGGCGGACAGGTGGCCGATCGGCACCGTTGCTGGCGACTTGTAGTTGGAGTGGATGCAGAATGGTGGCTGGCTTGCGACTGAAGGTGACGTCCGCCCATGCAGCAATGGAGCTGCCTACCCGCCCAATGAGCCGGCGGTCAAAGGCCGTGCGGCGATCCGCGCCTGGTTGGAGAAATTCCCGCCGATCACGGAGTTCAAGCTCAGCAATGTGAAGGTGGAGGGCTGCGAGGACCTAGCGTACGTGCTGGCCACTTACACCATGACGATCGCACCCCCCGGCGCGCCCGGGCCGGTCAAGGACTCCGGCAAGTACGTCTCGGTCGTACGCAGACAAGCAGACGGCGCTCCGCGACGAAGAATCTGCTCCGGTCGAATCGGCTGATCCTGACCAGGACAGATCCTTCGCTGCGCTCAGGACGACACCCAAGAGATATATCGTCCCCCTTCGTGGCGGGGTTCTTCCGCGAAAAAGACGAGATGACTTGCGATGGCGTGCGGCTCTCGGAGATCGCGCGCGCGGCGGGGACGCCCGTCTACATCTACAGCCGGGCGGCCATCGAAGGGAGCTTCCGCGCCTTCGATAGGGCCTTCGCCAGGGTCCCGCACCTGGTCTGTTACGCGGCCAAGGCCAATTCGAATCTGGCGATCCTGAAGCTCCTGGCAAAGCTGGGCGCGGGAGCGGACGTCGTCTCGGGCGGGGAGTTGCGCGCCTGTCTCGAGTCGGGTTTCGCCGCGAACCGGATTGTCTTCTCGGGCGTTGGCAAGACAGACCAGGAAATCGAGGCCGGGGTCGCCGCGGGCCTCCTCGCCTTCAACGCGGAGTCGGAGCGCGAGATGGAGAAGATCGACGCCGAGGCCAGGCGGCAAGGGAAAACCGCGCGGGTGGCCCTGCGCGTCAATCCGGATATAGACGCGAAGACCCATCCCTACATCTCGACCGGTTTGAAGCACAACAAGTTCGGACTGGACATCGGAATGGCGCGCAGGATCTTCGGCCGGTCGCGGCGCTTGAAGAACCTCGTCATGACGGGAGTCCAGGCGCACATCGGCAGTCAGATTCTGGAGACCGCGCCGCTCGAAGAGACCGCGCGTGAGCTCGCGGCGCTCGCGCGCGCTTTCGTCGGCAAAGGGTTCCCCCTCGAGACGCTCGATATCGGCGGTGGATTCGGCGTGGCCGGCCCGGGCGAGAGGCCGCTGACCCCGAAGGATTACGCCGCGGCTGTGCTGCCATATCTCGCGGGTCTTCCCTTCCGGATCCTGATCGAGCCCGGCCGCGCCGTCGTCGGACCGGCGGGTGTTCTCGTTACGCGAGTGCTCTACGTCAAGGAGAACAGCGGCAGGCGCTTCGTGATCACGGATGCCGGCATGAACGACTTGATCCGCCCGCCGCTGTACGGCGCGATCCATTCGATTGAATCCGTTGACCCTCCCAAAGGACATCCCATCACGACAGATGTCGTCGGGCCGATCTGCGAAACGAGCGATTTCCTGGCCCGAGACATCGTCCTGGCCGAGCCGGCCGAAGGGGATCTGCTCGCCGTCCGCGACGCCGGAGCCTACGGGTTCGCGATGGCCTCCAATTACAACTTCCGCAACCGTGCCGCCGAGGTCCTGGTCGAAGGAGGCTCTTTTCGGACCGTCCGCCGGCGGGAGACTTTCGAGGACCTTGTCAGACTCGAACGAGTGTAAAATTCCGCCGTAATTTCAACTGATGGAAAATATCCAGACCTCGTATTTGAGACGGCGACTCTTAGCTCGCGCGGGCATTGCTCCGCGCATCCGGAAGGAGTGAGGTTTATGCGGCTGAAGTTTCTTGTAGTCCTGCTCGCGTGTATGGCTTTGGCGGTGCCCCTCGCGATGGCGCAGACGACGGGCGAGATCTCGGGCGTCGTGCGGGACAGCTCCGGCGTGCCGTTGCCCGGGGCCACCGTCACGATCAAGGGCCCGCAGATGCCGTCCGGGCGCTCGGTGATGACACTCTCCGACGGCGCTTTCCGCTTCAAGGATTTGCCGCCCGGCACCTATCACTTAAAGGCGGAGCTGGGCGGCATGGGCACCTTCGACCAGGACGTGATCGTGGCCCTCGTCACGAGCACGGAGGTGCATCCGGTCCTGCGGGCGACCGCCAGAGAGTCCATCGAGGTCACGGCGGCGCTGCCCCTGGTGGACACGAAGTCCTCGCAAATCTCCGTCGTGACGCCCAAGGAGACGATCGAGAAACTTCCGCTCGCGCGCACTTTTGCCGGTACCTTCCAGCTTGCTCCGGGGGTCGCGGAGAACGCCTCCAGCGCTCCCAACGCGGGCGGCTTCAAACAGGACAACACGTTTTTCTACGATGGCGTCAACATCACCAATGCGTTCTTCGGCGACCTCTATCAGAACTTTTCCGAGCTGGATATCAAGGAGGTCGCGATCACGCGCGGTGGCGTGACACCGGAGTACGGCCGGACGGGAGGGTTCATCGTCAACGGCGTCACCAAGTCCGGCACCAATGACTTGCACGGCGAGGCGCGTCTCTCATATCAACCTGCCTCCTTCGCCGCAAAGAGCAAAGACCCAACCCTGACGAGTCAATTCAAGATATTCCGTCCGGGCGCCGACGTCGGCGCTCCGCTCTGGCGCGATCACCTCTTCTTCTACGGGTCGGCCAACTTCCTGAGGCAGACCGAGCAGGATCGCGTCAACAACTTGGGGGCCGTTCCAGACGCGGACACCGACGTCAACGAGTACTTCGGAAAACTGACCGCCAACCCTGTCTCCAGCCAGTTGATTAACGCCTCCTTCCGCTACGTCGGAGTTACCGCCACCAACACAGGCATCGGAACGCGTACGGCGCCTTCGGTTGGCAGCGAAGGGAAGACGATCGACCGCGTCATCGTGGCCTCCTGGTTTGCGACCGTGGGCTCCAAGCTTTCGCTGGAAGCCCGCTTCAACCATAACGAGGACAACAACGGGGTCTCGCCCAACGTCCCCATCCCGTTCCAGACACCTTTCGATCCGGAGCGCCCCTACCTGGCCGGCAGCTTCACCACGACGATCGTCGGCCGCACGGGCCAGCGCTTCATCTTCCCCCCGGCCAACACGACGGGACAGACGATCGGCGCCGCCGACATCGCGTTAAACGACCAGAACTTCTTCCGCGACGAGTACCGGCTGCAGGGCTCCTATCTGACGAGCTTCCTCGGAGCGACACATGACATCCGCGGCGGGTTCACGCTCTCCGTCAACCGGGAAGATCTCGTTCGCGCGGCCAACGGCTGGGGAGCGATCACGGTCGTGGACACCGCCACGACGGGAACCTGCTCGCCGGCGGGCAATCCCAACGGCGGAAGGCCATGCTACCGGGCGCGCTACTGGCAGCCCGACACGCAGATCTCGCGCGCCAAGACCTACGGGGTCTTCCTCCAGGACCAGGCGACCTGGAAGCGTTTCACACTCAACGTGGGCGCTCTGGTCAACGAGGACTATTACATTCCCAACGACAACGGCTCGTTCAATTCCATCCGCGGCGACTACACGCGTGCGGGCAACGCGGCCGCCTTCCCCTCCTGCGTCACGAACCCCTCGGCGTCCCCCTGCGTGTATCGGAGCCGCATCGACATCCCGTGGAGCAAGCAGTGGCAGCCGCGCATTGGGATGGCCTACGAGGTGGACAGCAAGGCCCACGACAAGGTGTACCTGAACCTGGCGCGCTATGACCTCATGGACAACCAGTCGCTCTCACGCGCGGCCGCCCCGCTGCGCCTGACGCGCGTGGACGCCTTCTTCAACATCACGACGGGCGCCCTCATCCAGCAGGTCACCCGCGCCAACCAGACCAACAAGCTGGTGATCCCCAACATCGACCCGACCTACGCCGATGAGGCCATCGTCGGCTACGCGCGGCCTCTGGGAGGCGGCTGGGCGGCCGAGCTCTGGGGGATGTACCGCAAGGCCACCGACATCATCGAGGACTTCGCGGTCTTCCCCAACACCGGCAGCAGCTTCCGGTATGGGAACATCGAAGGGTTCCACCGCTACAGGGCCGCCACGATCGAGGTTCGCAAAGCTTACGGCGGCAACTGGACATTGGACGCCTCCTACACGCTCTCGAGGCTCGACGGGAACTGGGACCTCGACACATCTGGAACCTCGATCTTCTATTCCTCCTCCTACATCGGAGACGGCGTCGGGCTCTACCCCACGGACCCGAACCACGAAGGGCTTCTGCGCGGCGACCGGACCCACATCGCGAAGCTCTTCGGGACCTACACGCTTCCGACCAAGACGATCCTGGGCGGGTATCTGCGCTTCCAGAGCGGCATGCCCTGGGAGGCGCGGGGCCACGACCCGGTCAACGATACGACTCTGATGCCGATCGAGCCTCCCGGGAGCCGCCATCTCTCTTCCTGGACGAACTTCGACCTGCTCGTCGCGCAGAACATTCCCATCGGACCCGCGAGCCTGCGCCTCGAGGGCCGGGTGCTAAACGTCTTCAACACCCAGCCGATCCTCTCGGTGGATCAATCCTACTGCCTGCAGCAGCCGTGTCTCTCGCTTGAAGGCATACCGGCCTCGAACCTCAACCCGAACTTCGGAAAGCCCTTGTCCTACGCGCCAGCGAGGCGGGCCATCGTCTCAGCGATCATCAGCTACTGACGTGAATCAAGCGTCTTCACCGGGCCGGAGGCCAAGCGCCTCCGGCTTTTTTTTCTTCTCCTTTTTCTTCTCCCTCTCCCGTCGGGAGAGGGCTGGGGTGAGGGGCATCACCGGGCGCTCTTGACGTTTTCAAGCGTGCGGGCGACCTCCGGCTGATTTGAGTCGAGAGCCAGCGAGCGCTCGATCGTTCAAAGTTTTCGGCTGCTTCGTTGCTGTTTCGAAGCGCACGAGCGCCGCCAGGGCTCCCTGACAGTCGCGCGAGCGATAGCGCAGCATCGCGAGATCGCGCGTGATCGTCTCGCTGTTGGGATAGGCACGGGCGGCGCGCTCGAGGAGCGACCGGGCGGCGGCTGTTTTTCCTTCCTTCTGGTACTCGTGCGACCAACCGATGACCGCGGTCTCCGGATCTCCATGGAGCGCGGCCAGGGAACGAAAGAGCCACTCCTCGGCGGTCTTCGTGTCGCCCCAGGCGCGGTAGAGAACGGCGAGGTTGAACATCGGCGAGTAGTAGCCGGGCGAGAGCCCGAGCGCCTTCTCGAAGGCCTGCCGCGCGGCAGGAAGGTTCTTCTCGGTCTCCCGGAAGTACACGCCGAGATTGTTCCAGGCGCCCTCCGTCAGGCCCGGCCGGTCGCCTCCCGTCGGCGCGAGCGGTTTCGCTTCCGAAGGAGAGAGGTAACCGAGCGCGAGGAGCTTCTTCGTGTACTCGCTCGCCTGCTCGGAGGACATCTCCTGCGCCGGGACTCGCCGCACGCTGATCTTCGACAGCTCGTCCGTCTTCGCCTTCGAGGGAAGACCGGGGAACCCTGCCGCTATCGGCTTGCCCGGCATCTTCCTGTCGGGGGGCAAATCGAGCAGCGCGAGCACCGTCGGAGCGACGTCGAAGAGGCTGGCGCCGCCTCGCTCGGGAGCGGGCCTGACGCGCGCGCCCCAGGCCGCAAAGACCCCGTCGAAGCGGTGCCAGAAGGCCGCCGTGGCCCAGTTGCCCGATTCGAACTGGCACGGTCGGTCCTCGCCCCACTTGAACCCGTGGTCGGAGTGGACGAGAAGCGTTGCTCCGTCCTCCTCCGCGCGCCGCATCCACTGTCCCAGCATCGCGTCGATCGCGCTGTAATACGTCGCGACGGCATGACCGTACCGCGCAAAGTCGGCATCCGAGACGCAGGCGAGCCTGGGCGGAGTGTCGGCCGCGAAGATGTGCCCGACCTCGTCGGTTCCCTCGATGTAGAAGGCAAGGAGATCGGGCAGGTTCTTGTCGTATAGCTCCCGCGCCGTGCGCTGGCTCACCCGGGTCGCGGCCAGGATCCGCGCCAGCGCGGCGATCGGATTCTTCATGCCGGCGCCCGAGGAGAGCGCGCTCTCGATCTCGCCGGACGGCACGTCGAGATAAGGCGCGAGGTCCCGCGCCGCCACGCGCCCGTCGCGGCGAATGACCTCTCCGATGCCGGTCTCGAGCGCCGCCGGAAAAGCCACGCCCACCAGCGGCAACTTCTCGAAGAGGATCGGGCTCGCGTGGTCGGTCACGAAGAACCCATTGACCTGCTCGGCGGGGTGCGTCGCCCACCAGCCGACAACACCGACCTTTCTTCCCGCGGCCGAAGCAATGTTCCAGACCGCCGGCACGGCGCGCGAGTTCCCGGAGATCGGCACCTTCCGGCCGGTCTTCGGATCCACCTCCTGGAAATCGAGCACGCGATGAATGTCCGGCGGCACGCCCGTCGCGGCGGTCGTCCACAGAATCGGCGAGATGAGCGGAGCGAAGCTGCGAAGCCTGGCCGTAAAGCCCTCGGAAGAAAGCCTCTTCCAGTTGGGCATCCGACCCTCCGCCGCCAGCCGATCCAGCAGCTCGAAGTCCAATCCATCCAGCCCCAGCCAGATCACCGGATGCCTCCCCCCCGCTGCCCGCCGAGTCCTCGAGGCGACGACGTCCTCCGTTTCCACCGGGGGAGACTCCGCTGCCATCGCCCGTTCAGCCGCTGGCTTCTCCGCGCGAGCACACGAACCTCCCAGCGCCAGAGTCAGGAGCCACAGAATTCGTGAGCGCCTCATCAGCTCGGAAGCATAGCCGCGTCCTCCCCTTTGCTCGGGAGTGGCGGTGTCAGTCGCGGCGCGAAGCCGCCGCAGGAACTCCCTCTCCCGGCGGGAGAGGGAGGGGTGAGGGGCGCTGGGTAAGGGCGCTGCTGGCGTTGATCCTGTCGAAGAAGAGCTTCGAAAAGTCGCAATGAAGATCAAAGAATGCGTCAGAATCCCTGTCATGAAGCCTCCGATTGCCCGCAGGTCATCGAAGCCGGTCTCCGCGCCAAGCGCAATCAGAAGCTCGATGGGGAGATCGTGGAGTACGCTCGCGCCAACGCGGGCAGCCGCGCCGACCTCGACTCGGTCCTGGAAGAAGCAGGCATCGGGTTTTTACGAGATGGTCAGCCCGATCTGGAAGGCGATGCCGGCTCCCCCGATTGACCCGCTCGCCCGTCGCGAGTAGACTGCGCGGTCCGCGGTGGGTGTAGCTCAGCTGGTTAGAGCGCCAGACTGTGGATCTGGATGTCGAGGGTTCGAATCCCTCCACTCACCCCAAGTCCTTTGCCATGAATATTTGCGCCCGTAGCTCAGTCCGGATAGAGCGTTAGCCTCCG
>WNGB01005149.1_pt1 | contig 19602 bp, 18 predicted proteins | sample 5400681 | NCBI WGS metagenome assembly WNGB01 (sample SAMN13153367, study PRJNA577476) | soil metagenome | isolation source: 115 cm soil or saprolite under grassland replicate 2 | place: USA:California | collected 2016-06-15
GATTGCTCCACCGGCGGCGACCATCGGTCCATTCCTTCACCTCGTGAATGGACCAGATCATGGCTCAGCCCTCCTGTCGATCCCCTTACGTAAGTGATCGAGTTCATTTGGCTATCAACTTGATCGGTGCTCTAGCGGGCTGGTCGGATTGGCCGCAGCCTGTTCTCGCAAGAGCTTTCTCGTCGCACGACTGAATGCACCGATCGACACCGGACGTCCGCCGATCTCACCCCATCCCCAGTGGTCGAGCACAGCGCCGCCCGGGAGAATTCCGCTTCGGAGGCCAAGCTCCGCAAACGCCCAGGGACTGTGCGGATCGATTGGGGATGCCCTCGGCACAGGTCGCTTCGGAATGGTCAAGCGGTCCCCGTTTCTGCTCTTCGATTCGGCGGCAATTCCAGGGACATGACGACGACCTCCTATTTGACCCCTAGTTCTTCTCCTTGGCCGCCGCGGCGTTCGCGGCTGCGGCGGCAGCCGCAGCGTCGGTCGAGGTCTTGGGCGAGCTGTCCGCCTGAGCGGTAGCGGCCCCCTGCTCGGCCTCGACGCCAAGCCGGATGAAGTTCGCCAACATGACCTGCTGCTCCTGAGTCAGTACGGGAAAAATGGTTTCGGATTGTTCTTTCGTGATGGAGTCGAGCACCCGTTCGGCGATCTGTTGGCGAATGTTGCGGTGGCCAGCACTGCCTTTGGGAAAGAAGTGTGCGACGCCCGCTTCGCCGAGGGCGCCGAGGATCCGCCCGGCGACTTTCGTTTTCTCGATGTCCCCCTCCTTGTCGGCGTACCGGGTGCGAAGCTCGTCCTCCATCTCCCACTGCTTGTCGATGCGTTCTCGAAGCTCCTCATTTTCTTTTCGGAGCCGCGCGTTCTCGGCGTCTTTCTCCATCCTGACGGCCGCAACCTCCTCGGCTCGTTCCCTTCGAGCCTGTCCAAGCGAGTCGAGCAAGTCCTTGTTCTGCCCCATCAGCATGGCGACCATCTGTTTCGAGTGCTCCTGGCCCTCCGCGATCCCTTTCAGTGCGAGCACCGTGAACGATTTGTGGCTCCTGTGCGCCGCCGTGACGCTTTCCGTCACCTCGTAGGGCAATGCCAGGCCGCCCCCTGGGCCGATGACCTGCGCAAGCGCCGCCTGGTCGACACGGTAAGGCAAGTGATCGATGAAGCGCCCCCCGGCATCTAGGGCGCGCATTTCACAACGCCGGCAGTTCGCGTCGCGGATCGTCGCCTCGATCCGCTCGGCGAGGTCTTCGAGGTCGGTCTTCTCGGTCACATCGAACGTCCAGCTCTCGGTTCTACCGCTGCGGACGACGACGACGCGCGCGAGGGGACCTGGCTCGCGCGCCTGACGCATCTGGTCGAGCCATTCTTCGATTCGAGCATTCATGAGGGCACCTACTACTTTCCGAAATGTGATCGGATGGGCCGCGCAATCGCGGCCAGTAACGCTTTCGAAATGGATCGCGCAGCCGGCGGCTGACACGAGGCTGCGCTTGGAGCGGACGGGCAGTTGCCATGATCTCATCATGGGTCGGCCGTCTCCCTCGGTCGGCCTGAAAGATCCGGCGATGGGGATCTCTCAGGCCGTCGGTATTTCGATGATCCTGAAGTCTTCGTCGCGATGGTCGAGGAGGCGCTGCCGGACCCGGTCCACCGGAAGGCTGCGTTTCTTGGTCTTGCGATGGCGGGCGTGCGGTCTTTCTTGGCGGTCACCCTCGTCGATGATGAGATTGGCAATTTCCGAAGCGTCGAAGCCGGCTGCGTCAAGGTGTTGGGTCGCCGAAATCAGAAGGTGATCCGGGGCCTTGGTTCGCGCATCATGGCTTCCCGGCCAGAGCGCAAGCTCGCGCAGCTTGGCGGCGAATGCTCGGAGCGAGGGACCCTGGCTCAGCGCAGCGGCTCCGAGTCCGGTGCCGAGCGACAGCCCTTCGGCAACGAGCTGGGGCAATTCGAACAGCACCCTGCCGTCCTTGAAGGGTCGGTATCGGTAATGGCCATCTTCGTCCTTGCGACGGTGCTCTTGGAGGGCGCGCTGGATCGGTTCGAGCGCCTCGGCGTAGAGGCGCGGCAGCCGATCGAGCGCGGTGGCGATTTGCTCGGTGTCGGTAGCGAGTGTGTCGAGTAGCTCCAACGCCGGCCCTGCTTGGCCGTACGTGAGCAATTCCAAGATCACGGCGGAGACCGCCGCCGATTTGCACGGATTCGCGAGACACGGCTTCGGGTGGCCCGCGACCATGTGCCTATCCCAGTGCTCCGCGGCGGCTGCGTGGGGACCATCTTGCGGTTTGGCCTCGCCCCTTTCGACCAGCCAAGCTCGAAGCTTCGCCAACGTCTCCGCGATTTTCAGATCCGTCAGCGTCCTTCGACCTCGCATCCCCGAAAGGGTAGCTCCGCCGAACGTCCCAGCAACGTCTCCCTGCTCATCGGCGCGCGACGAGCGACCCGCCGTGGGGATCGTTGTGCGTCGCTCGAACGACCGTGCGCTGCTTACTTTTGTGGATCCTCCGAATCGGCGCGTTCGAAGCCTCCGCCATGTCGAGCGACGCTGAGCGCGGAGAGCCCACGGTTATCTTCCTCGAGCGTTTGCAGCAGGATCTCCGGTGTCAGCTTGTCCACTTCGCAAATGATGGCCATTCGTTCGACCAACGCCGCAGGCAATTGCATCGCCCCCGAGTCCTCGATGAAAGCGCGGTAAAGCGGCTGAACCACATCGAACGGCTGCTCCAGCGCGATCACCACGTCGACGACGCTCTTGCCGTCCCGAAAAAGACGACATGCCTGTGCAGCGAGCTTTCCGGGCGTCAGTTCGGCCGCGGGCGTCTTCATTCTCTCCGTTTCCCGAACCTTGGAAGCAAGCGCTTCGACTTCGGTGGGATCAAACCGCCAAATGCCATCGACGTCGCGCTGAGGGTGCAAGGCTTTTCCTTCGTAGAACCGTACGGCGCCGACCGACTTGCCAAGTTGGCGAGCCACGACGGCGCGCGTCAGTCCTTCTCCGAACTGCCGCATGTCTGCGGGCGCCGTTTCCGTTCGTTTTGGGAGCCCCGACCGCACTGATCGATGCTTATTTTTAGCGCTTTTTTTCACGTTCATCTTCCGTTGCTGGCGCCTATCGCGAGGCCTGCTGCATAGGGTCCAACACCCGTATGATGCGGGGTCTATAGCATGTCGTTCACATAGAGTCACATGGAGGCACGGCAACAGGACTATCCGCCAAACACCGCCGTGTAGGTGCTCTTCGCGCTGGAGGCCGAGCAACGTGCGCGTCGACGGGCTTTTCGGGCGCGACCGCGGGGCGTTTTCTCCCGCGTGCACCGAGAGCATGCGCATTCAAAACGGCCGATCAACGCTGGTACGCCGGCGCATTCGACGGCATTTGTCCAGGCGAGGACATGGGCACATGTCCCTTCGATGTCACTCGGTGATCAGAACCGCAGCCATTTTCTCGGCCGATCGCGCATCGAATTGCGGGATCGCGACGGCACCAACGAATACGTAGGCAAAAAAATGATCGCGAGCGCCTCGCGGCGGTGAAATGCGAGCTCGACGCGGCCAGAATCGCGCTTCACGCGGGCCCCCGAGACGCGCATTTTACCGCCTGTTACTCGAAAGATCCGCTTCATCGCCCGTCGAAACGCGAGCGGTCAAGCGCCTGGCGCGACTTGGCACGATCGTGCCCCTTCGAATCGCGGCTGAACGAGGGCGCAACGAGGGCGCATGTCCTGCGTCATCCGAAAAACCATGGGCCTACGAACAGATGCGGGTGCGCCTGGATTCGCCGCGTCAAGGCTCACCCGCTGCGCCATGACCCATTGAAGCGATTGAATCTACCGCCGGGACGAACGGCTCGCGCATGGCGACGATGTGCGATGACCCTCGTCGCCTTCGAAGCGCGGTTCGGGTTCACGATGTGCGTGAAAAGCGCCCCGTATATCTTCCGGCCTCTGGAATGCGCGAAGCGAGATGCACCATGAAGTACGCACACGACGCCGCTCTCGTCCGAAAGTACGAAGGCTCGTTCGAGCGATTTTGGTTTCAGCTTTGCGTCGATGGCGACTTGCACGCTTTTCGCGAAACTCCCCTGCCCTTCGCCACCGCCCGGCTACCCCTTTGCGGCAAGCTCGTCGACGTCGATCCGAGCTGGGAGGGAGACGCGCACGCAAACGCCGACAACCCCGCGCGCCAGCCCCGCCATGGCGGACCGCCGAACTGAGTGTCGCGACCACAACGAGCCGCGAAGCGCCTGTTGTGGCGCTTAACGCACATCGCGGACTGTCGACGCGACGAAGTCGCTGCGTGAGTCGTGCCGCTCGTACGGGAGAACATTGCTCCGCGTAGGAATCGCTCGGCATGAGGCGTTGCTCGGCGTGATACGTGCGGTCATCGCCGAGGGCCCTTGCTTGACTGCCCGTTGAATGAGTCCCACGCTTCTCCGTTGGTTCGAATCCCGAATGTCAGGCCCATCGACCAAGCCGCCGCCAGCCGATCCGGACACGCCGATCTTGGCGCGCCAGGGTCTCTTACCGGAGCTCCAGCGGCGCATTCGGCGCATCTCTGCCGATGACGTGCAGGTGCCAGTGACAGTCGGAGAGCCACGGCGAGTGTTCAGTCTGCGGCGGTGGCCCGACGACGTGCTTTGCGCGCCAGCTCGACGTTCTCGCAGTGCGCGATGCGCTCATCGGCGAAGGCGGGCTCGTGGACGAATTCGAAGCGAGGCTCGGTGCCCTGCCTGATGATGCGCCTGCGCCAGTGACCGCGTCGGAGCTTCGACCGATGCTCAACCTGATGCACGTTCTCTTGAGCCGACTCGGCAGGATTCACTGACGGACTTCGCTCGCTCGAATCGCAGACCGCCGCATGGAAACCTTAGTAGCTGCCCATCAAGATGAGACGGGCGTTGTCACGGCCGATCTGGGGCGCGATAAGGAAGGCCGCCGAGGATGAGCCTCCAGATCGCGGCCAAAGCAATAAGGTCGCGACCGTTGCCGCTCCCAGCACCGCGCCGGAGACCAGGGCGATGTCCCGGCCAACCGTGTCCCTGTTCACCGTGTCGTTGCGTTCGTGCAGCTCGCTGCACCAACTCGGCGGTGCGGTGCTCGGCTCGGCGCACGCGGAGTTGGGAGCTCCAGGGCGTTCGTACGGCTTCAATTGTCCTCGTAGCTCGTCGGCGCGGTTCAGGTTGCTCGCGCGATCGATCGCGAAGTACGCCCCCGTCCCGAGTGCCAGCGCCGTGAGCCCGGCTCCGACAACGATGACGACGGTCCGTGTTCCACCCGAAGGCGACTCGGCAGACGCGCGCTGGGCGGAGGGGTTCGAACGCTCCAGCGTGGTGAATAGAGGCTGGCCCGAACCTGGAGGCTCGAGGGGGACAAGCCTGAGCTGGACATGCGTGACGATGCCCTCGGCCACGTTGACTTGGTTCTCTACGGTCACGTATCCCGCCTTCGACACCGACACGCGGTGTGGACCCGGCGCCAGCCGAGGCAGTACCGGTTCGCAGCACGCGCAGGAGAATTCGTCGTTTCGGCTGGGCTCGATCGTGGCATTCATTTGCGTACGACCGGCGGGGCGAGCGAAGTCGTTCTCTCGACCGACGAAGCGCGTCGCGTCGTGTCGGCGCTGGTCGAGCTCATCGTCGACGTGGAGAACGACTTCACCTCGCCTTAGGGCGTCGGATCGAAGGAGGCACACTTGCTCGACCGCGAGAATTTCGGTGCAGACGCGTTCGAGTCGTCGAACGACTCGACCCGCATCACGGGTCTCGAAGCCGAACTTGCGACGCGCCTCGCCGAGGCTTCGGATTTCGACGGGGCCATGGCCGAGATCATCGCCGAGCTCTGGGCCTTCGGGCACGATCTCTGGAACCTCGACCACCGTGAGGATCTCGAGATTTGGGGACGACCCGGCGGCGCGCACGCCGCGGGGCTCGTCGTCACGTTCTGGCGAACCCGAAGGGTCGATGTTGGCTGGTACACCTTAGGTAGTTCCTCGCCGGAATTCGTGCGCGCGCGATATCCGCACTGGTGAACAAGCCGAGGGATCGGCGGCATGAACGCAGACAGCGAAGCCTTGTCCTGCGCGAGTCAGGAAGTGGCGAACGCGCTCCGCCAGTCCGCCGATCGTCTGGAGGCCAGGGCTCCGGAGCTTGCCGAGCGCACTCGGATGAGGGCCGCCGCATTCGATCGAATACGGGCGCAGGCCGCCGAGCGCGCCGCCCCCTTCCGGCATGCGACGCTCGAGGAACTCGGCACGATCTATGTCCAGATCGCGACCGCCGCCACCGAACTCGCTGACTTCGTCGTCGCGCTCGAATCCTGTTCCGCCGATGAGATGGCCATCGGGCGCTCGGGAGCCGTGGCGGCGCTCGGCACGCTCACGCGCCTCGCGGCGGCAGCGGAACGGCTGCTTCGCCTCGATGCCCATTAATCGACTTCATGGGGAGAGAACGGAGAAAATGCAATGACGGGAAAGAAGACGCACGCAGAGGCCGCGACATCGTGGACGGCTCGTCGCCCTGGGATTGCCGTGGGCGTTAAGCGCCAAACCTTGACCGGGGCGGCCTTTTGACCGTAACCCTGCCAGGTTGGCGACCTTTCGCCCAACGCGCGGACTGGAGGCTTGGTTTCGCATGAGGCGCTCACTCTTCGGGTTCCTGATCCTGGTCGCCATCGCGATCATGGGCTGTCATTCCGATGCACGGCCGCCGACGCATCAAGACGATGTCGGACAGGTGGAGCAAGCCGTGGGCAACGGCGTGGTCGCACAGAAGAACGACTACATGGCCGTTGGATATATTTCGGCGCCGGATTTTGCCTGCTCAGCCATTCTCATCACGCCCATGTGGGCCTTGACCGCGGCGCATTGCGTGATGGGCGACTTTCCGAAGTGTTGGCCCGAGGCGCACGGGGTCAACGACCGGCGCATCGAAGACGTCGACATCATCTTTTCGAACTTGGCGAACGACCCGGCGCCGACGTTCACGGCTCATCACACTTTCAAGAAGTCGGGACCGATGATTTCGCGTCTGGGAACGGAGGTCGATGCGTGCAGCCGCAACGAGTCGAGCCAGGATATCGCGCTCATCAAGCTCGACGAGCGTGTTCCGATATCGACGATTCGGCCGCTCCATCCACCGTTGGCCGGCGTGCCGTCTTGCTACGCGACAGTGGAGGACCGCGATGACTTCACGGCGACGGTCGTCGGCTTCGGCAAGCGGGGAATCACGGGACCTCAGCCCGAGGTCGCTTTCAAGAATTTCAACAAGACGTCCGGTTGGCGACTCATGAGCACCGACGACGGACACACGTACTCCAATTTTTGGCTCGTCACTCCCATTCTGGATGCCGTCTACGGCGGCGGTCTCGGCGGTGATTCAGGAGGTCCGCTGATCAGCGAAACCGGTCTATTTTCTTGTCGGCTCGAAACCTCGGCACCTCCCTTCTGGCCCAAGCGCCGCCCCGCCTCCTTCTACATCGCAGGTGATTTTCCCACTTCGACTGCCCTTGGCGCTTGCCCTTCGCGTGGAGCATCATGATGTCCACAGCGCATCCGGTTGCAATCAATGCAATGTTCTTCGCGATTCCGTTACCGAATCGCCATGACCCGCGGACGGACCGAACATACTTCCCGGCCGAGAGGAAGGCGAACGTACTGTCCAAACGAAGGCGATGATCGTAATATTCGAGCTTCAAAAATTCTTACGTTGGCTGACAAGTCTAAAGTGGAGGAGCCACGTCATGGCGGTGAACAAGTCCCAGACTGTGCGTGCCGAGATACTGACCGCACGGACCCGCGACCGCGAACGCGGCCTGTCCAGAGACCCCTTGCGTGGAGCCCAGGGCCTCATCGCCCGATTCCTCGCGGTATCGCTCTGGTCGATCTTCTTGCTGACACTAAGCAGGGGGGTTGCCGCTCAGCAAGCAACAGATCAATCGTCGACGATAACGATGCCCGGCTTGGGTCGATCCCGTTCGGTCGGCTATATCGGCGGCACCGGTTCGGTTCTCGAAGGATTGCCCATCGAGATCGCGCCAGGTCGACGCCGATTCCAACCGAGCCTCTCCTTCGTGTATTCGTCGATGGCCGGACTTTCCGACCTCGGGCTTGGTTGGTCGGTCGAGGTGGGGCGAATCGTTCGCTCGTCTTCCCACGGCATTCCGACGACCACCGGTCCCGACGAGTTTCTACTGTCGCTTCCAGGAGCCGGCGATACCTTGATTCCGGTAGGCGGCGGCTTCTACCGTCCGCGTTTCGAGAGCACCTTTCGCCGCCACCAATTCTTCGGCGATCACTGGGAAGTGACCGACGGCCACGGGACCGTCTTCGTCTTCGGGACTACTCCGGCATCCCGGATCGACGGACTCGAATGGCGCCTTGATCGGGTTCAAGACACGAACGGCAATACGATCACGATTACCTATTTTCGCCATCAAGGGCAGCTCTACACGGCCGAGATCTACTACACGGGGTTCGCGCCGACCGCCGATTCGGGCGTGAATCGCATCGCCTTCGAGTACGAGGATCGCGTCGAGGATCCGCGTATCTCGTTCGCGCTTGGCATTGAACAGAGGACCTCGAAGCGGCTCCATCGAATATCGAACTTCGCGGGTTCGGATCTCGCGCGGGCTTATCAGGTCCTCTACAGCCCAAGCCCGACGACCCACCGCTCTCTCGTCGCGGGGGTCGACCTCATCGGTGCCGATGGAACAGCGCGAATCGCCGCACGACGGTACAGCTATCAGGCGGCCGCAAGAGGATTCGGTTCGGACGTCATCACCGATCCCTTTCCTGTCGCATTCAACGACGACCAGGGACACGACACCGGCGCCCGCAGCGGCGACCTGAACGGTGATGGATTCTTGGACGTCACCGACAACGGTACCCGAGTTTGGCTCGGGGACGGGCACGGACACTTCAATCTCGCGCCGGATTGGTCGGCCAGTCTGGCGATGGCCGGAGTTCAGTTCGTCGATGGCAATTTCCTCGATCAAGGCACGCGGCTCGTCGACGTCAACGGGGACATGCGCCCTGATTTGGTGGTCTCGAACAGCTCGACCAAGCGCATCCTCCTCAACACGGGACGCGGGTGGGAAGAAACGAGCGCCCTCGATCAGTCTTACGAGATCGCGTGGCAAGGTCTGCAAGCGACGGTTGATGTCGAGCGGCGCTTCGTCGATCCAGCATGCCAGGACGGCGGCGCAGACGCGGCAACTTGTTCCCAGACCGTTCCTCGGAGCGTCCCTTTCGCCCTGGTCAATGATCACGGCGATGCCAATGGCGCAAGCCTCGCCGACGTCAACGGCGACGGATTGGTAGACGTCGTTTGGAGCTTCGAGTCGACCGAAGCCCTGGTAAGCTTCCTGCCCGACGCAGGCGTCTTCACGCGTGACGGCGGGTTTTTCTCCGATGCCGGGCTACAGCGGGTACCGGTCGTCGTCCGGGCCGTTTTCCTCAACAACGGCTCTGGTTGGACAAAGAGCGACGCCTTCAGCGCGTCCCTGAGCGCGATCCCCTCTTTCGTAAAGGACACCCAGCTTCAAGGGTTCGATGTCGCCGACGTAAATGGCGACGGGGCCGCGGACATCATCAATTCGGCAAGCAATTCCTCCAACCGATCCGTGTGGCTCTCGACCGGAACGGGATGGTCCATCAATGCGGATTACACGAGCTCTCTTCAGGCCAGCCAGATCGTCTCGCTCGACGACTCGAAGTCTCAGGGCCTGCTCGCCGTCGACTTCAACAACGATGGTCTGCTCGACTACATTCGGGCCGACGAAAGCGTACGAATCGCGTACCGCAATACCGGCCTCGGCTGGGTGGAAGACTCGGACGAAACGGCGGTCCTGAATGCCCTTGGAATCACCTTCGCTGACGGCGACGGTATCCCTTCGGGGTACGGACTGTCCGACGTCGATGGAGATGGTCTCCTCGATCTCACGCTCAATCGAAGCGGGCAGGGCAATACCATTCGGAGGGCGACCGGGCCGGCTCCCGATCTTCTGAGCGGCGCGACAACGGCATTCGGCGAGCGAACAACGCTCGTCTACCGGCCCTCGACTCAGTTCAACAACCGAGACGCAACCGGGATCGAGCAGCTACCCCTCCTCTTGAACGTCGTTACCTCGCTCACGAGATCGGACGGACGGGGCAGTTCGTTCACTTCGACCATCTCCTACGAAGGTGGGCTGGTGGCCCAGGCGCGATCCGAGGCAGCACGGTTTCGAGCATTCGCGACCGCTTCGACTTTGGACGCCCGGGGCGTTCGTACCGTGCGACACTTTTCGCAGGCTGAAGCGACGGCCGGCATCGTCACGGCGAATGACATTCGCGACACCAGCGACCTGCTTCGCAGCCGTAACTCTGCAACGTACACGACGCGTGACGCGGGAAACGGCGTCACGCAAGTCTTTCTCTCGCAAACCGACGAAGAGGTATTCGACCCCGGGGGGACCCTCCACACGCGCATACGCTACACCTACGATGACGATCTCAACACGATCGAAGTAGCGAAAGACGGCGATGTCGGCGTCGTTGGCGACGAAGGCAGGACCGTGTTCACCTACGCCAAGAATCCCGCCGTCGGTATCACCGCGGTTATTGCGAAGACGGTCGTGTACGACGCCTCGGGAGACATCCAGTCGAAAAGCGTGCTCCTGTATGACGGAGCTGCGACCGAAGGCGACGTGACTCGCGGCAACGTCACCGGGCAGATCGATTTCGTACGCGTTCCAGGTCCGACCACAGAGCGACGATTCGAATACGATTCTTTCGGCAACATCAGGAAAGTCTTCGACGCCAATGGAGGGCGCTCAGAGTTCGTCTACGACGATGTCGCCCATGCGTTTCGGGTCAAGGCAATCGATCCTTCCGGTCGAATTCGGTCCTCCACGATCGATCCTCGTTTCGGCGGGTCCCTCAGCGAAACGGATCCGAATGGCAACGTTACGAAGAGAACGTTCGACGCATTTGGCAGGACGACTCGTGAGACGCTGCCGGGTGACGAGTGCTCCCCCTTTGGGACGCGCACCTTCGCGTATTCCGATCTCGGCAACCCCTCGACGCAGTTCTTGAAGGTGTCTTCGACCGAGACGCCCGGGCAGCCCGACACACTCGATTCGAGAGCCCTGTTCGACGGATTCGGGCAGATCTACCGAGCCGAGGCCGAGGGTCCCGCTGGCCGGCCGATCGTCGTCTTGAATACCTATGACGACGCGGGAGATAAGTCCGCTGCGTCCGAGCCGTTCTTCGACGGCGATCAGGTGTTCGTGAACTTGATCGATCGCGATGCCCTGCGACGCGTCATACGGATGACCGATGCGAAAGGAGCCTCCGTATCGACCGTCTACCGCGGGAAGGAGGGGGATGAGTTCGACGCGAAGGGCAACAAGACGACGTTCGTGAACAACGCGTTCGGCAAGGCGCTCGAAATCCACCAGTTCGTCGGGGGTCGCGAGCTCGTGACGAAAGCATCCTACGACGTCGTAGGTAATCGAGTGCGCAGCGTCGACGCGGCCGGGGAGACGACCATCATCGAATACAACGCCCTCGGCCGTCGAACGAAACTCGTCGACCCCGCGCTCGGTACGCTGACGTACGAGTACGATGGCAACGGCAACCTCATCGAGCAGGTGGGCCCCACGGGGACGTTCCATTTCAAATACAACGCGACCAACGAGCTCGTCCAAAAAGACTTGCCGGATGGTCGAGTTTTCCATTTCGATCGCGGAACCGCGGCGGTTAATGGCGTCGGGCGCGTGACGCGAGTCTCCGACAATGCCGGACTGCTCGAGGTGAAGTACGATCCGCGCGGCAACATCGTTGAACGTCGACGAACAGTCGACGGCGAGACGTTCGTCACCGGCTTCAGTTGGGACTCGCTCGGACGTCTGCGTAGGCTCACATACCCCGACGGATTCACGGTTTCGTATCACCACGATGCGGCTGGTTTGGTCCAGTCGATCGTCGACGATAGCGGCCGACCGATCGTCAGCGACATCGAATACAACGCGAGCGGCCAGATCACAAAGACGGTCTTCGCAAACGACGTTACGAGCCACTACGCTTTCGACGAGGCGGGGCTCATGAGGAGCATCGAGACCGCGAATTTCGGCGGAACCATCCTCCAGAGTCTTGGACTCTCCTTCGATCCCTCGCGCAACGTGACCGCGGTCTCGGATGCAAGGGATCCCAGTCACAGTCAAACCTTCATCTACGACCAGCTCGATCGCCTGACGCAGGCCACCGGCGGGTACGGAACCGAAACGTACGAATACGACGAAATCGGAAACTTCGTCCGCAAGGCGGACCTGGTGTTTGCGCGCAATCCTCTCAAGAAACAGCAGGTGAGCTGTGCGCTCGATCTCACCCTGGCATCACTCCCGTCGAACGGAATCAAGGGCGATGCACGACTGCTGGACTGCGTTGACGATCTGCTCGGTCCCGATAGCGGCCTCACGAGCCAAGAGCGCGCGCAAGTGCAGAAGATTCGCGACCGTACGAAACCCGGGGGGAAAGTCGGGCAGTCGGTCGCTCTTACCTACGACGACGGAGGCAATCTGATCAAACGGGGCGACCGCTCCTTGCGCTACGACCCCGAGAACTACCTACTCGACGTTTCTCGACACGACGGTGACAAGGACGATCACGGATTGGGCCAAGACATCGAGCGGAACGTCTACGATGCCTACGGCCAACGCGTACAGCGGTTCACCCACGGCTTGACCACGACCTTCATCGACGGCGTGTACGAAGAGGATGGGCCGAGGATGGACTTGGCGCGTCGGCACGTGAGACTCGGGCCCACGGTGATTGCCACCATTTCCGTCCGGCGGTCGAAAACGAAGTTGATCGACAGCGTCCCTCCGGACGATCTGAACGTCTGCCATAGGCATCCTCTTTGGGTTTCCCCGGATAGCCCCGTCGCGATGTGCGCAGTCGCCATCGGTCGCCACGCGCCGTCCGTTGGATGGGGATTCGGTATCTTCGTACTCGGTGCTGCGGCAGTGGTGTGGCGGCGTCGCATCGGCACGGGCGCTCGACTGGCGCGAACGTTCGCTCGGAGGCTTTATGCTGGATTGCTGCGCCGCCCATGGATGGGCGGACTCTCGATTGTCCTCATTTTCGCGCATGTCTTGGAAATCGGGAACCCGCGTGTTGCCCGCGCCGATTCGCCGACAGTTCCGCGCGCAGAGATCGCACGCTATTACTATCACGTCGATCACCTCGGCAATACGAACGTCGTCACCGACGATCACGGCAACGAATTCGAGCGCAGGGAGTACCGTCCATTCGGCGAACAGTTCGTGCGCGAAGGTAGCGACGCGCTCGAAATCTCGCTCAACGGTCACGAGCTTGATCGAGCGACGGGACTTTACTACTTCGGTGCACGGCACTATGACCCCGTGCTCGGCCGTTTCATTACAGCCGATACGCAGGTTCCCAGCGGCTCGCCGCAGGCTTTGCATCGCTATGTGTTCAATGCCAATAACCCTGTTCGGTTCACCGATCTCATGGGCCACGATTGGCTCGATTGGATCGTGGGAGCCGTCGTGGCGGTATTCGTCGCGATCGCGGTGATCGCGATCATCGCGGCGACTGGAGGCGTCGGAGCCGTCGGCGTCGTCCTTTTGGCATCCGCTGCCGGCGCAGCCATCGGAGGAGCGGCCGGCCTGGTCTATGGTTATTTCTATTTGTATAAGAGCGGCAAGATTTCGCTGGGCGATGTAGGAAAGATATTCATAGGGTCGTTCATCCTAGGAGCTCTGGCCGGCGCCGCCGTGGGCGTGGCAGTTGCCGGTGGCCTTGCCGCGAGCGCAAGCCCACTTGCTTCGCTGGTCTCGAACACGATCCTTGGTGCCGGGTCCGGCGCAATTGGCGGCGTCATCGTGGCAGCGCAGAATCCAGAGAAGCTCACACCCGATCTGTTCCTCGGCGCGGTCTTGTGGGGCGCTTTGACTGGTGCCGCGGTCGGAGCGTCGTCTTCTCTGATCAGTACCTACATCGTCCCAATCAAGGTGCCGACGACCCCGTTCGCGAAGTTTCTGACCGCCGCCACCACCCGCGCGATCCTTCTCGGAGTCGCGTCGGCCGACTGGGGATACCTCGCCGTTCGCGCGAAGTACAATCTTCCGAGGCATTTCCCCGACTGGCTCCTGGGCGCCATCGGTGCTCTCACGTTCGGCCTGGCGTCCGGCGCCGGGGCCACAACTGAGGAGCCTCCTCCAGGTGCTGGCGAAGCAACGGGCGGCACTCCTCCTCCTCCGCGTCTTCAACGTCCACCCGAGTTCAACGGCTATCCGTCCGTCCCATGACCTGGGTTCGGTGTGCGATCGTCGTCGGCGCGTGGGGCGCCTCGCTCGCGATGGCCAACCCCGTTGCCGCCGACGACGAGGGGCGGTCGTCGACGGCGACCGGTTCCATTGAAAAGCCGCCTCCTGCCGGTTCGAGGAGTTCGTTTCCCAATGTCACAGGGGCCGTCGGCCTGCGGGCTTTTCTCCGGCTCCAGCGGAGCGATCAAGCGTTTGCGAATGGCATGAACGTGGTCTTCGGCCCCATCGGTTGGTGGGGCCCTGGCATACGCGTCGGCTTGGCCGTCGAATTGGGTCTTGGAAGCGGATGTGCAACGTGCTGGCCTGTCGACTCATGGACCATGGTGGGCGTGGGTCCGTCGATTACCTGGGACGTCTGGCAGACCCACCGGTGGGGGATCGTCGCGGGATTCGAGTTCCGCTATTTCTCCGGCGGGCGGCGTGAGGGTGACCTTGTCGAAAACCGAACGTTTTACGCACCTGGTTTGATCTGGTCGCTTTGGCGCAATTGGGATCTCGAAGGCCGCTGGTATCCGGCAGGAGCGCGCGCCGCTACGTCGTTCGACCTGTTCCTCGCCGAATGGAGAGGTCCTGTCGAATCCTCTCCCGTGGTCGGTCTTGGCATTACGCTCGTGGTCGGTGGCGATTTGACCGCGCGGAGACCAACTGCCCGATAAGGTTCCGTGCGACTTTGCTCATTGATCCAACGTTCGCAAAACGTCGAATGTGCCGTTCGTGACCGTTACCCGAGGCGGCGAAGTCGTGGAACCGCTGCTCAGGAGTAGCACGCCGTCGAAAGTACCCGTGACGTGCTCACCCACAAGCCCGTAGTGGGTGATCGAAATCGTGCAAGGTGTGAGGTCCGCCGCCGCAATCGTGGAATAGCTTGCTTGCGATTCGCTGAAGACGATCCCTGTTACGGTCCCTCCATCGTCTCCGCAATGATAGACACCTTGCGATTTTCCGACCGTCGAAACCTGAACGACCTTGGCATCATCGGTGGCGTCTGTGCGATGTTGCCCTCCAATCGTGGTCTTGTTCTGCGTCGAATAGTAGACGGAGCCATCCTGGTCATTGAAGTTCAGGCGCAGTCCGTCGAAAAGACCGGAGATCGGACCGTCGGGTCCGGGATCGATCGGACCCATCACGTCGCGGGTTGGCGTTCCCGCGTCCAACGCCGAGGAGCTCTCTGCTGGTGCCCCACAGGCCAACGGCAGAACTATCATCACCGTAGACCGGTACGACGCCATCGCTTCCTCCCTCGGCCTCTGTCGGCGATCGACAATACTTCGCCCTGCCGGATTGCTCAACATTGAGCGCCTTCACCCTCTGTCGATGCTCGCACGCCAGTCCAGCGCGCGGAGGGAGGTCGACGCCGTTGGCCGGGCGGTAGCGTCGATGCGCCGTCGTTTCGCCCGCAGCCCGAGTTCGATGAGGCGATGGTCACGTGCTACACTCGCTTGTGCGAATGCGAGCACGCCCTCTCTGGCTTTGCCTTGCAGTGACGAGATGCGCGGCGCCGCAAGGCTGGCCGGGATGGCGCGCGGACCGGCGACGCCCGAACCACCGGCTGTGTCTGAACCCGTAACGTCCCCGGCTTCTCCATCCTCGCAGTCTCTTCGGCCGGGGCCGAAGCTCTTTCCCAGTTGGCGCTCGTCACGTGGTCGAGCCAACTGCTCCGATAGCTATCGACCAGACTGCTGGGGTAACTACCACACCGCGTGCACGACTGATTCCCGGGGCTGCCTCGTTTGCACTTGCGTCCAGGGAATGCCTGAGACACCGCCGGGCAGTCCGCCTCTCATTCCAAACTAATCGACCACGCCCATAGGGCGTGGGTTTAGGAAGGACCCCCCCGAGGGGGCCGATCACCCCCCTTCGGGGGCGTTGACGGTCGTCGATGCGCATTTGTCCGCCAACGGGCGACTGGACACGACGGCGTTGACCGGAACCACACAGATCAGCATGCTCTTTGACGGTGCCCCGCCTTCGTGCACCAACTACCCCATCAATGATGGCACGGAACTGTACTTCCGTTGCCAGGTGCCGCCAGGACTTGGGACGATCGCATTTACTTGCTCCAGGACGTCCACGCCCTTCTCGTTCTCGCTGAAATTTACGGAACCTCGATGCAGTCCACCGTGGATTCGCTGCACGAGATGAACGACCTGACCTTGGGTTCTGAGCTTGAAACTGCCTCCCTCAGGGTGCGGCCCCGGTTGTTCGACCGGTGACGTCGGTGCCCCGACCCCGCTCCCCTGCCGGCGCGTGGGAGGGGTCAGGCTTGACGCACGCCTTCTTTCAAATTGTCGAGCACGGCGCCGCCGAGCCGCCGGAACGCCCTCTCGTGACGCTCCGCCCAGGTTCGAGCGCCCGACCGGAACACGAGCCACCGAACCGCTTTGCGCCGTGGCCGAGCGTCATCACGAAGAGAGCCGTGGTCGCAACGGGGCGGTCATCTGGCAGCAGCTCGTCGACGACTACGCGGCGCCAACGGCAGCGTGACGCGTTTCTTGCGCAACCTACGCGGGACGAAGGTTCCCGAGCCGCGCGCGATCATCGTGACACAGTTCGCATCGGGTCCGCCGGCGATCCGAGCTGCTTGCTGGATGTTGTGCGGGTCGAGTCATCAAATCCGAGGCGAGACAAATGAAATGAGCGCTTCCTGCCGGGTGGCTACAGGCAGCACTTGCGCTATTATGTGGGTGATGGAAGCAAGAGGTCAGTCCGGCGGCCGGCGGTCCAGATTGCGACCCGGTCTGGAATCGCTCGTGAGTCAGCTCGCGAGTCTGCCGCCGGATGAGCGTCGCGAGGTCGTGATCGCGGCCGAGCAAACGGCCACCGCGCGAAAGCCAACCCTTCCGTGGGAATCCTGGGAAGCGGCCCGGGCGGTCGTGACGTTCGGCGGCGATGCCGTCGAAGATTGCGATCGGCTCTACGATGGCACGTGAGGTCGTCCTCGACGCGAACGTCATCGTCGCTCAGCTCGACGGCGGAGACGCTCTGTTCGACAGGGCACGCGCGCTCGGGCAACGCCTTCGCGAGGAGGGCGTCGAACTCGTCATACTCGACGTGACGCTGAGCGAAGCCGTCTCGGTGCTCTGCCGTCGAGCTCGCGAAAGGCGAGGAGCGCCGCCCGACCTTTCCGCAGCGCTCGCGATCGTGCGCGGCTGGGCCGAATCGGGTGTCGTGCGCTGGGTTGCGTCCGAGGCAGAGCGGCTGGTCGGACCGATCCTCGACGTCGTTCGGGACACGGGCGGCCGGCTCAACTTCAACGACGCGCTCCTCGCGGTCCTCCAGCGCGAGAATTTCATCGGCGAGGTGGCCTCCTTCGACCAAGGTTTTGACGTTCTCCCCGATATTCGACGGATCGTGTGACTCTCCGGCTCCCGCCCGCGCCGGTCGGAAAATCGAAGTTTCACAGAGAGTTAGCCCTACGCGACGAGCTCGCCTCAAACCGGGTTCAGTATTGCGGGTGCCCTCAATACTGAACCTGCCGCCGCCCGCCCCGACGGCCCGATATATGGAGGCTTCGCCCTGGATGCGATAGCGCTTGCCTTCCCCGGTTTCGATGGGCGTGAACACGAGCGGCCCGGTCAAGAGGCTCTCGATCGCTCACCGGGCCTGTTCGGTGTTGCGGCTTATTAGCCCACGTAGATCCGCTAGCCGAGCGCGCGCCTCTTTTTCGAGCCGGCGCACCTCCAGATCGAACACGGAGGGAGCGACCTTGAGGGCATTGATACGGGCTTGCAGCGCACCTTGCTCCTGTTCGCGCTCCGATATCATCTGAACCAGCCGCCGGGGCGGCTCCGTCGAGGTCAGGATGGCCTCGCCGATCTTCTCGATCTCGTCGCCCAACTGCTTCGCTCGCTTCTCCAGTTCGGGGAGCTCCGACGCGGTTTTCGTGGAGCGCTCGCCCAGACGCCGCCGCACCTCGCGAAGACACTTGACGACGATCTCCTCGTTGAGCACCCGATCGGAGATCCAATCGAGCACCACGCCATCGACAACCGGGACCGGACGGCGCAGCGAGTTGTCGCACGTTCCGCGCTCGCGATGGTGTGCGCAGGAGTACACCTTGATGATTTCCTGGCCGGCCTTGGCGGCCCATGCGCTTCTTCGCGGCGATACGAGCGTGCGCCGTCCCCCAAAGATCGTCGGAGATGATGCGCAAGTCCTGTCGCTCGGCGCGGACGCATTGGGCCTGTGGACGCGTGATCCGCACTCGGGTTCCGCCGCGATACATCTTCCCGCAGCGCCCCCAAATCAGAATGCCGCGGTATCGCTCGTTTCGCAGCATGGCGTGGATCGCGCTCGGGACCCAGCTTCCGGTGCCGCGCGCACCCGCTCGCGGAGACGCAACGCCGCGACCGTTCAGTTCCTTAGCGATCGCCTTTAGGCCCTCCCCGTTGGCGTACCGCTCGAAAATCTCCCGCACGACGCGAGCCTCGGTCTCGTTGATCCGGTAGTCGACGAACCCGTGTGCGGTGCCGATCGGTGGCACGTTGTCGTAACCGAAGCATCGGCCGCCAGCGTTCATGCCTGCCCTCGCTTTGCGCTCGAGGTTCTCTCTCGTGCGGCTGCTGATCTTCTCTCGTTCGACTTCGGCCTGGTAGTTGCGCAGCGTGATTATGATCTTCGACTGAGCATCGCTGAACTTGAGTTCTTCGCCTGTCGCGTAAAGGAGCACGCGACACCCGCAGTCCACCAACGTCTGGATTGTCAGACCTGCATAGATCGTATCGCCGCCAAGCCGCGATTCGTCGCGAAGCACGAGAATGTCGATCTCGTGCGCTTTGGTTGCCGCGAGGAGCGCGTTGAGCCCGGGGCCGGTTTTTGAACTCCGCTCGACTGTGATCGGAATCGATGAAGACGCGCTCTCCGGCCAACCCCCATCCGCGGTCGAGGATGAAACGACGCGCATTCTCGAGTTGCGTATCGATGCTCTCAGCCTGGTGTTCTTCCTTGCTTCGTCGAGCGTAGATGGCAACGTGCATGATCGCCTCGCTGGGTAGTGAACCCTACTTTGGACGAGTAGGACGAGCCAGGTCTTCAAGCACAAGATCGGCTAGCGCCGACGCGAAGGGATCGAGGTTGGACGCTACAGCCAAGCGCGTCACCTCATCGCCCTGATGGTCTCGGCACTTCGCCATGACGGGCGTCGCGTCCTTGTTCGCCGGGAGGCTCGCCGCGTGAACCGGCCGGATGAAAGCCTCGGGGCTCTGCTGCCGAGAACGTTTGGAAGCGCGCCGCGGCCCTCTCACGAGTTGCCCCTCCGCGAGCAGGGGGGGCTTTCATT
>WNGB01005150.1_pt1 | contig 19599 bp, 17 predicted proteins | sample 5400681 | NCBI WGS metagenome assembly WNGB01 (sample SAMN13153367, study PRJNA577476) | soil metagenome | isolation source: 115 cm soil or saprolite under grassland replicate 2 | place: USA:California | collected 2016-06-15
CGTGCTTGCCTGGTTCGACTAGCCTCTACGAGATCCGTCTCGCGCGTGTTGTGAGCCCCGCCACGAAACGGCTCCCCTACTCGACAGAAACCGGGCTACACAGACAAAAGAGGGCCGTGCGGCGCAGGACACCGCGTCGTGGATGGCCGCCCGGGTAATATCTCGCCGACATGACAGAGGACACGCGGGCGTGGAGATGTGCGTGCGGGGCGCGCGGGACGTTGGCCTACGAGACGGTCTCGGACGAACCCGACGAGAGAGGGACCTTCCATTGCCCGAAGTGCGGCCGCGAGTTGGAAGACTGCCGGCCCACTCGACGCGCGCGCCGAACGCCGAAGAACACCGCCGACGACGGGCCGATCGCCGTGGCCGACCCGCGGCCTCTCAGCGATCAGGAAATCGCCCAGTCCGGGAGCGAGTGGGAATGGACGCAACTCGCTCAGCAGAAGCTCGATCTCCGCGGCGTGACCGTCCTCGTCGTCGAGGACCATCCCGACTCGCGCGACATGCTGCGACAGGTCGTGGAGTCCTTCGGCGCTTCCGTGGCCGTCGCCGCCGATGGCCGCCAGGCCCTGGGCGCCATCTCGTGGATGAAGCCGGACCTCATCCTGTGCGACCCCGAGCCGAACCGCATCGACTACGAGACGATCGCCGCCCAGCTGGAACGGATCTTCTGGGCCCACCGGCGCGAGCGCGACGACGTAGCGAAGTGAGGACCCTGCCTACCGCTGCTCGCCTCCCGCCTTGCGGGCCTGCTCCACGAGGTCGAGCGCGCGTCCCCGCAGGTCGACGCTCCGCTGGGTCAAGCAGTGGGAGCGCGCCACTTCCTCGTCCAACGCCGCGATGACGTCTTGAGCGGTCTCGATCGCATCTCGGGCCGCGCCAAGGAGCTGTCGGCTACGCGGATCCGATATCGTCCGGCTGACGGCTTCCGACGCCTCGCGGATGGCCTGGTCGGCCGTGGCCTTTGAGATGCTCCCTCGGACGTAGGTCGCCGCTGCGACGGCCGCGCCCAGGTCGCGGATGAGCACGTCGACCTCGGCCCACTCGGAGGGTGCCATGGTGATGGGCCTTGGACGCCCGAGTAGGCATTGCGTTACGCCTCGGCACCAGGCTCTCGCCGACCTCGGCACAATAGGGTCATGTTGCGGCCGCACCGCGAGTTGACGGCGATTGGCGTACTGGCGGCCGCCGTGCTGACGGTGAGCTGCGATCGTGGGCCGGCCGCGGAGGTGGCGCGACTCGCGACCCCGTCACCCACGCCCTCCCCCTCCCCCCCACCGGACTACTCGGCATTCATTGCGTCCGTGGATGCGCTGGCCGCGGAGGCACTCCAACGCGGGCCGGTGGCGGGTTTGTCGATCGCCGTCGTCGAGCACGGCAAGGCGATCCTCGAGAAAGGCTACGGCTACGCGGACCAGGAGGCGGGGGTCCCGGCCACGCCGGAGACCTCCTATCCGATCGCATCGGTGAGCAAGCATTTCACCGCGGGCTTGATCCTGCGCCTGGCCGACCAGGGCAAGCTCAGTCTCGACGATCCGCTGAGGCGCTTCTTCCCCTCGGCGCGGCCGAGGATCGGCGACCTCACGATCCGGCACCTCCTCGACCACACCTCGGGCCTGACTCGCGGCGGGCCCGCGCCGCGGGCGGCGGCTCTCAGCGTCATCACACGCGGGGGCACGGCCCGGGCGCAGGGCGAAGACTGGGATTACAGCAACTACAACTATTCGCTGCTGGGCCTCGTCATCGAGCAGGCGTCGGGCCGGGACTATTCGCGGTTCGTGCACGACGAGATCGTCGTACCCTTGGGGCTGACCGGAACGGGTTACTGCGAGGACGGCACCGCCGTGCCCGGCCGGGGACTCGACTACCAGTCCGGCGTGAAGACCGTCTCCCCCACTCCCTACTGGACGGAACAGAAGTTCTTCGCGGCCGGCGGCCTGTGCTCGACCGTGCTGGACCTCGTGCGCTGGGAGAAGGCCCTGGAGGAGGGTCGCGTGATCAGCCCGCCCATGCTGCAGGCCATGCGGGCGCCGGCCCGCCTGCCGGGCGGATTGCAGGCCGACTACGGGTATGGGACGCGCCTCGGGATCACGGGCAGCCATCACAAGCTCGGCCACACGGGGGGAGGGCAGAGCAACAAGGCGGTGCTGGCCCGCTACCCCGATGACGACGTCACCGTCGCGGTGCTGCTCAACACCGAGCGCTCGCAAGCACGCGTCACCGCCACCGATCTCGAAGAGGGTATCGAGCGGCTGTTCTTTGGTCTCCCCGAGACCCCCACGGAGGCCTCGTCCGTCCCCGCCGGGGACCTGCACCGTTTCGCCGGGCAGTACGGCGACGGGGTCCGGCTGGTGCGCGTGGCGGAGGAAGGGGGAGCCCTCAAGCTCCATCCCGGCTCGCGTCATCGTCCGGACTCGCCTCTCGTTCCCCAGGGCGGCGACCTCTTTCTCGACGAGGACGAGCCCGCTGTCCAGCTCCGCTTCCAGATCCGTGACGGCGAGGCGCGTGGCTACGGCCGCTACCACAACGGCTGGTTCATGGCCCTGGGTGTGCGTATTCGGTAGCTTCCAGCGCAACCTTTTCTCGCCTGCCCCGGTACTTCCCTATGATGCCGCCCGAACCACTCGATGGAAGACACACCGGACCACGCGCTGGTGGCTGAGGTGGCACGCGGGGACGCGGCCGCCTTGCGCGCGCTCTATCTGCGCTACGAGAGGCCGACCTTCAACCTGATCTTGAGGCTGGCCGGGAATCGGGAGATGGCCCAGGACATGATGCAGGAGACCTTCACGCGGGTGTGGACGAGGGCGCGCACCTTCCGCGGGGATCAGGGATCGTTCAAGGGTTGGCTGTTCACGATCGCGCTGAACGTGACCCGGAGCGAGCTGGCCCGGAAACGGCACGGCGTCCACCACCTGGCGGATGACGCGGTCGAGCATCTCGCTTCCGAGGCGGACGGTCCGGACGTCCTGGTGGCGCGCTCCGAGGTGGGCCGCCTGGTGGCCGACGCGCTGGCGCAGCTGGCCCCGCACCTCCGGGAGGTCGTGGTCCTGAAGGTCTACCATCAGCTCAAGTTCCGCGAGATCGCCGACATCACGAAGACGCCCGAGGGCACGCTCAAGGCGCGCTTCCACCGCGCGGTGGCCGAGCTGCGGGAGCGGTTGGCGCCGTCCGGGAGCCGGCCGGCATGACCGTCGAGCGCTCCGAGGGCGACCGCAACGCGCTCCTGGCCGTTCATTTCGGGGAAGGCGACGCCCGGACCATGGCCGCCACCCGCGCCCACGCCCTTGGCTGCCCGCGGTGCCAGGAATACCTCCGCGTCCTGTCCGACGTGGACGCGGCCTTGCGCGCCTGGCCGGAAGAGGCGCCCCCGCCCGACCTCGCGGCCCGGGTCTTGTCGCAAGCGACGCGACTGCCGCAGCGCGCCTCGATGGTGGCGTCCGTGCCCAGCGCCATGCCCCTGGTCGGGCTGTTGCCGGTGATCGCGGCCCTTCTCCTCTCGATTCGCGAGCTGGCGCAGTGGCTGGCTGCCCTCCCCTTCTGGGCCTCTCTCGAGGAGTGGCCGGCCGTTCAAGTCGCGGCACCGTTCGGAGCCGCCATCGCCGTCTTGTTCGCGCTGGGAGGGCTGGCCAGCCTCGCCGCGGCCCCGGCGCTGCTCATGGAAAGTCGGAGATAGGAGGCGCAGGTGGAGCGAAAGAAGATCCTTCGTCGGGCGGCCCTGATCGGCGTGGCCGTGTTCCTGGTCGCGGCGGCGGCGGCGGGGGCCATGGCGCTCAAGGTGCAGCGGATGGAAGTGCGGCACCGTGCGCTCGCGGACGAGCAGATGGCTCAGCTCGCGAAGGAGTACCAGGGCTACCTGGACGAGACGGCGAAGGCGATCAAGGGCCTGCCCGTCGATCCGAAGGTGATCGGCGAGATCCAGACCCGCCACTATCAACAGCAGCCCGCCCTGTCGCTCTACGTGTGGGCCAGCAGCAACGCCGGCGAGTTCCAGTTCGGCGTGCCCTCCGACGCCTTCGCCCGCCTCAACACCGCTTACGACCAGAACCGCGACGTGATCGCCAAGGACAACCACTTCGCGAACCGCGACCAGTTCCTGCGGACGCTGCTGCACCACTCGCGCCGGATCGAAAAGGCGGAGGTCGGCGGATCCGACGACTCCGACGACCGCCGTAGCCCCGCGCGCCGGCACGAGCCGAGCTGGTGGCGCTTCTACGACGAGGGCGAGGACTGGGGATTCTCCCGGGATCGCGTGATCTTCCTGTCCAGTCTCATCCAGGACGCGTCCGGAGCCACGGTCGGAAACTTGAACCTCAAGCTCGTGAACCTCAAGGGTCCCGCGGGCGAGTCGAAGGAAGTCCCGGAGCGGATCATGATCGGCGGCGTGATCGGGATGGTCGCCTCCCTGATCTGGCTCTGGTTCCTGCTCCCGAGCTGGGTCTACATCGACGCCCAGCAGCGGCACGTCCCCCGGCCGCTCCTGTGGTCGCTCCTCACCCTCATCGGGAGCGTCTTCGCGCTGCTCGTGTATCTCGTCTCGCGGCCGACGGACAGCGGGGAGTTCCGGTGCCCGCAGTGCAGCAAGATGCTCAACGGCAGCAAGGCTGGATGTCCCTACTGCGGAGCGGACCTGTCCGCGGTCTTCTGCCCTCAGTGCCAGTACCCGCTCAAGCCGGGCTGGAGCTTCTGTCCGAGCTGCCGCTCCGCGCTCACGAAGACGTCCGGAGGATTGGACGCGCCGGCGGAGCCGCCCGCGGAAACCCCGAGCACCTGAGGCGCGCGGCAACCACTCGACGCCCGCGAACGTCTACTCAAGTAAGAGGGTCCTCACGACCGTGAACAGGAGGCGCGAATGTCATGGGGAGTCGTGTGTGTCGCCGCCGCTCTCGTCCTCGCCGGCGCGCCCGCCGCCCGCGCCGCTGAGCCTCCCACCGATGACTCGTCGGCGCTCGCCCTCCGGGCCGCCACGGAGCTGCGTCTCGGCCACTACGCAGACGCGGAGACGACGTGGCGGCGCGTGATCGCGTTGCGCGAGGCCCAGGCCGCCGCCTTGCCCGAGCTGGCGGCGGGCCTCGACGGCCTCGGCGAGGTGCTGCGTCGCCGCGGGCGGTTGGACGATGCCGAGGCGGTGCTCGCCCGTTCCCTCGCTCTCCGGGAAAAGGCTTTCGGTCCGGAGAGCGAGACGACGGCCACGGCGCTCACGACCCTCGGCACGATTGCGCGGTCGCGGGGTCGCTACGTCGAGGCGGAGTGGCTCTATCGTCGAGCCCTCGCCCTCGTCGAAAAGGCGCGACCGCCGCGGCCGGTGAAGGTGGCCGGCCTCCTCGGGAATCTCGCCGACCTCTACCAGGCCCAGGGCCGCGCCGCGGAAGGCGAAGACCTCAGCCGCCGTGCCCTGGCCCTCCTGGAAGAGGTCCTCGGTCCCGATCATCCGGACATCGCGCGCGCGCTCGACACGCTCGCCCGGCACCTCCTCGGCCGTGGCCTCCTGGACGAAGCGGAAACGCTCCTGCGGCGGGCGCGCTCCATCGACGAGAAGACCCTGGGCGCGGAGAATCCCGAGGGCGTCGTGGTCCTCACCGACCTGGCCGACCTCGAGTTGCGCCGCCACCGTGCCCCGGAAGCAGTGAACCTCTACGCGCGTGTTCTTTCCATCAGCGAGCGGGCCCTTGGTGGCGACCATCCGGATGTCGCGACCGCCCTCAACAACCTCGCCGTCGGCCTCGTCGCGGCCGGGCGCTCCGCGCAGGCCGATCCCCTCTTCCGTCGGGCGCTCGCCATCGGGGAGCAGGCGCGCGAGTCCGACCATCCCTCGCTGGCGGCGGTGCTCGACAACCTGGCTTGCCTCGACCACGACGCCGGCCGCGACGACGAAGCGGAGGCGCTGCTCCGCCGCTCGATCGGGATCCTCGAGAAGGCCTACGGACGGGACCACGCGCGGCTGGCCGCGCCGCTTCAAGTCCTCGGGGAGATCTATCGAGGCGAGGAGCGTCTCCAGGAGGCGGCGCCTCTCTTCGAGCGCGCGCTGCCTCTTCTCGAGAGAGCATTCGGACCCGAGCATCCGCGCCTGCTCAGGACCCTGAACGCCATGGCCGACGTGGCGCAGGGCACGGGCGACCCCGGACGGGCGGAGGCGCTGTACCGCCGCTCCATCGCGATCTCGGATGCCGCGTCCGACCAGGTCTGGGGAGAGCGCGCGCTGGCCTTGAACAGCCTCGCCCTCCTGTACCACGGGCGCGGGCGGAAGGAGGAGGCCAAGCACCTCCTCGCGCGGGCCCTCGCGGCCGTCGAGCGCGGCGCCGGCCCTCGCGATCCGAGCCTGGCCCGCATCCTCGTGAACCTGGCCGCCGTGTATTCCGAGACGGGACAGGCGTCGTACGCGAGGTCGCTCTATCGGCGAGCCGCCGACATCGACGCCGCGGTGGCGCCCTGGCCGCTCACCCGGGCCTCCGCCGCTCGGCCCGATGAGCCTTGAGAGGGGTCCGGTCCAAGCGCCGCGTTCGCGCGGAGGATGCGTGCGGTGTCCCTGGCTACTTCATACGTTTGAGCGTCAGTGCTCCGCACCGAAGCGTGCCCGGCGCTACTCGTGCCGAAGCGCGACAAGCGGATCCACGCGGGATGCGCGACGCGCGGGCAGCCACCCGGCGAGAGCCGCGGCCACCGCGAGGACCGAAGCGGCAACGGCAAACACGCTGGGCTCGGTCGGCGTCAGCCCGAACAACATCTTGCGGGCAAGGCCCGTCAACACGAGAGCACCGGCGGCGCCGAGCGATACCCCGGCCACAACCATCACGACCACCTCGCGTAGGACGAGGCCCATCATCGTCCGGCGGCTGGCGCCGAGGGCCATGCGCACGCCGAGCTCGTTCGTGCGCCGCGCAACCTGGAACGACAGCACGCCGAACATGCCAAGCGCGGCGACGAGGAGCGCCAGCACACCAAAGAGGCCGCCGAGAGTCGCCATGGTGCGCTCCATCACGATGGATTGATCGACAATCGCGCCATAGGTACGCGCCGTCCTTACCCGCAGGGCTGGATCGGCCTCGCGGAGCGCACGATCGAGGCCGGGTACGAGGCGCATGGGGTCGCCGGCGGCCGCGCGCGCCAGATAGCTGTAGCTCGACGGCTGCTCACCTTCGCGCTGCGTCCAGGGGATGTACATCGTGTTGATGATGCCGGCGCGGAGGTCCTGGTACTTCGCATCGCTCACGACGCCGACGATTTCGTAAGTCACGTTCACAGAGGTCACGCGCCGTCCGAGCGCCGATCCCTCCCCGAAGAAGTACCGCGAAAATCGCTGGTTCACGATGGCGACCTTTGGCGACGTGTCGGTGTCGCGCTCGTCGAACTCGCGACCGGACAAGAGGGGCGTTCCCAGGGTCGCGAAGTAGTGGGGCGCGATCACGTTGAAGCCGACCTGTTCTGATTCATCCGGTCGAAATCCGTAGCCTTCGACGCGAACCGTTCGATCCCAGAGGCTTCCCCCGACCGGTAGGATGTAAGCGGCGCTCGCCGATCGAACACCCGGCATCGTCCTCATCCGATCGAGCAGCGCGGCCTGCACCGGCTTGACGCGGGGGACGGGATACGGCCGGCTGGTCCGGACGCTCACGACGAGGACGCCATCGCTGTCGAATCCTCGATCGACCGCGTGCAGCTTGACGAGCGTGCCCACGAACAGCGTCGCTCCGACGACGAGGACCATCGAGATCGCAAGCTGGGCGACGACGAACGCGTTGCCGAGCCGGCGATGGCCCGGCGCTCGTACCTCCTTGAGTGCGGGGTTCACGTCGACGCGGACCGCCTGCAGAGCAGGTGCGAGACCCGCCGCGCAACAGGCCAGCAGAGAGACGGCGCACGTGAAGGCAAGCACGCGCCAGTCCGGGGTCACCGACAGCACGATGTCGCGGCCCTCTACGAAGAGCGTGAACAGCCTGGGGCTGAACCAGCCGGCCAGCGCGAGGCCGACGCCTCCCCCGAGCGCGGCCAGGACCAGGCTCTCGGTCAAGAACTGACGCACGAGCCGTCCGGGGCCGGCACCGATCGCGAGCCGAATCGAGATCTCGCGCCGCCGCGCTGCCGCCCGTGCGAGCAGCAGCCCCGACAGGTTCACGCAGGCCAGCATCAGGATCAGCCCGACGATCCCCATCAGGATGAGGAGCGGCGGCCCGAGGTTGTCTCGAATCCGGTTGAAGCCATCCGGTGCGGACAACGCCGCGGCGCGCTGGTGCAGGATGTCGGAGCGCTCCTTCTCGGAGGCTCCAGCCGCCTGCGACTGCAGGAACGAGCGGTAGAGCACCTGGACCTCGGCGTTTGCCTGTTCGACGGTCTGGCCAGGCTTCAACCGGGCCAGCAGGTGCAGCGAGTTGAAGCCCACTTCGTGGCGCTGCTCATCGCTCATCATCATGAGGAGCGGGACCATGAGATCCGGGACGCGCCCGGGCCGGGCGCCCTGGTAGGACGGCGGCGTCACGCCGACGATCGTGAAGGCGCGGTCGCGGATGGTGAATGACTTGCCGATGGCGGACGGGCTGCGGCCGAAGCGACGATGCCAGTAGCGGTCACTGATGACGGCCGCTGGCGGCGAAGGCGACAGCGTGTCATCGCCGGGCCCCAGCAGCCGCCCGGCGGCCGGCTCGATCCCGAGGAGGATGAAGTAACCGCCGGAGACGAGGTCTGCGGTCACGAATTCGTCCTCGCCGTCCATGACGATCGCCTGATCGAAAGTCCCTTGCGCGAAGGCGCTCGAGATGGACCTGACGTTGTTGCGAAAATGCTCGAACAACGGATAGGAAACGAGCCCGGGGCGGCCTTCCCGCAGGCGGGTGATCTGCACGAGCCGTTCCGGCGCCTTTACGGGCAGCGTCTGCAGCATCACGGCGTTGATCACGCTGAAGATGGCGGCGTTCGCGCCAATGCCAAGCGCGAACGACAGCACGGCCACGGCCGAGAACCCAGGATTCCGCCGGAGCGACCGCAGCGCGTATTGCAGGTCCCTCGCCAGATCTTCCCGCCAGCGCCCGCGCACGTCTCGGCACGCCTCTTCGATCTGCTCCATGCCGCCAAATTCCAGGAACGCGCGCCGCTCCGCCTCCGCGCGATCCATTCCCGCCGCCACGTAGTCCTCGATCAGGCGGTCTCGATGGAATCGGATCTCTTCGCCCAGACGCGGGTTACCTTTGCTCCACCACATGACTCACTCCGCAGCGCTGAGGATGCCCGAGATCGCCGCGGACAGACGGTCCCAGTACGCGCGCTGCTCCTCGAGCTGCTTACGACCGAGCCTCGTGAGCGAGTAGAACCTCGCCTGGCGACCAGTTTCGGACGAAGCCCATTCCGCGCGAAGCCAGCGTCGCTTTTCGAGACGATGAAGAGCGGGATAGAGCGAGCCCTGCTGGACCTGCAGCACGGCGCCGGACATCTGCTGCAGACGTTGCGCGATCGCGTACCCATGGATCGGCCCGAGGGCCACGACCTTGAGGATGAGCACGTCGAGCGTGCCCTGTAGCAGATCGGCCTTCGGACGGTCCGCCCCCATACCAAGGTATTCTACATGTGCACGTGTAGAACGTCAACGTATCAACGGCGATCGCGCGGTGGGGCCGACTCCGGGAAGTGAAGAGCGTGAGGTGGAGAAGGAAGATCGTCTAGTAGAGGCGATACGAGCCTAGCTCGCGCCGCCACCATCGCGTCGCGGCGATTTCACGCCCAGCTCGCCCGCCCGCTCGATGGCCCGGCTCGACCGTTCCATCTCGGCGGCGACGGCGGCGACGAGATGCCGCGCGGTGGCGATGGCCTGCCTCGCCTGCACGACCGCTTCTCCGTGCTCGGGCGCATTGAGCGTCTGGAGGACGGTCCGGGTGGCGTCGGCGATGGCCGTCTCGACTGAGGCCTTGGCCGATTCGGAAGCCGGCGTCTGCTCGAACTGCGAGCGCACGACGCCCAGCTCGCGAATCAACGTGTCGACTTCGGCCCATTCGGACGGCATCGGCGCTTCCTCGTGTGCGGCGACGTTACACCCGACGATCGATCAATACAAAGGATTTGGTGCGAGAGGCTCGCCTCCGACGTAGTGGGCTCGGGGACGCAGCAGGAAGCCCGCCGCCCGCTGCTCGAGGGCGTGGGCGATCCAGCCCGCAGACCGTCCCACGGCGAAGAGACCCGCCGCGCTGCCCCCGGGCAGACCCAGGGCCAGCGACAGGGCGACGAGGCCGGCGTCGAGCGTCGGCGCCTGCTGGCCCGCCTCCGACATCGCGGCCACGAGCGCCCACAGGGTCTGGAGGGCTTGCGGCGGGCGGGGCGCCTGCCGCCGGGCCTCGGCCAGGAGGACGCCGGCTCGTGGGTCACCCTGCGGATACAGGGGATGGCCGAACCCGGGAACCGACTCGCCGCGCCGCGACCGATCGCGAACGACGTCACGGGCACGTGCGGGCCGCGCGGTCTCCGCCACCAGCGCTTCGACCCGATCGCAGGCGCCGCCGTGCCGCGGGCCGGACAGCGCGGCCAGCCCCGCGGAAACGCAGGCGAGGTGGGCGACGGCGGCACGGCCGTGATCGGCCACGGTGACGAGGTAGGTGTCGAGCGCGCTCGCAGCGGAGCTCGCGGCCGGCCGCCGCATCATGGGCATGGGTCATCGCGTGTATCGCGTCCGCGACCCCCGTGCCGCCGTCTGGAGAAGGCGGTCGAGCGGCTGGAGGAGGATGGCTCCGCACGTGGCCGGCTGGCGCTGGGCCGCGCGGTGGAAGGCGAAGCGGAGCGCCTGCTCGCGGAGCGGCATCCCGGCCGCGCACTCCGCGCCAACGTGGAGTTCTACACCGCCCTCCTCCTCGACGCGGTGGGCCTCACTCGTGAGCTCTTCACGGCGACCTTCGCCGTCGGGCGCACCGCCGGATGGTGCGCCCACGTGCGGGAGCAGCGGCTCACCGGCCGGCTGATCCGGCCGTCGGCGCGATACGTGGGACGGGTCCCTCCCGGCCCTCGCCCGCGCTGAGCGCACAGGGACTCCGGACGCGTCAGGTGTGGACGCCCGGCGCCTCGTGGCCGGTGCGCTCCACGTACTCGACGTAGGACCCGGGATACAGATGGGGCTCGGGATCCGTGCCCGTCTCACCCCCCAGCTCGAGGACGCGGTTGCTCAGGCCGCGCAGGAACGTGCGGTCGTGGGACACGAACAGCATGGTGCCCTCGAAATCTCCTAGGGCCTGCACCAGCATCTCCTTCGTGGCCAGGTCGAGGTGGTTGGTGGGCTCGTCGAGCACGAGGAAGTTCGGCGGCTCCAGGAGCATCCGCGCCATGACCAGCCGCGACTTCTCGCCTCCGGAGAGCGCGCGCACCTTCTTCTCCACTTCGTCGCCCGAGAACTGGAATGCTCCGAGCAGGCTGCGCAGGGTGCCCACGCTCTCGCGGGGAAAGTCCTTCTCGATCTGCTCCCAGACCGTCAGGTCGGGATCGAGGAGGTCGAGCGACTGCTGCGCGAAGTAGCCGAGCTTCAGGCTCGCCCCGAGGCGCACCGTGCCCGCGTCGGGAGCGAGGATCCCCGCCACCATCCGCAGCAGGGTCGTCTTGCCCGCCCCGTTCTTCCCCATCACGCACCAGCGCTCGCCGCGGCGGATGGTGAAGCTCAGAGAGTCGTGCACCACGCGCCGGCCGTACGCCTTGGTCACCCCGTCGAGGGTGGCCACCTCCTCCCCCGAGCGCGGCGGCCGGCGGAAGTCGAAGCGGACGACCTGGCGCTTCTTGGGCAGCTCGATCTTCTCGATCTTGTCCAGGGCCTTGATGCGGCTCTGGACCTGGGCCGCCTTGGCCGCGTGGGCGGAGAAGCGCTCGATGAAGCGCTGCTCCTTGGCCAGCATGGCCTGCTGCCGCGCGTAGGCCGCTTCGCGGTTCGTCTCCCGGACCTGTCGCTCCCGCTCGTAGAAGTCGTAGTCGCCGGAATAATTGACGATCTCGCCCCCGTCGATCTCCGCGATGCGCGTCACCACGCGGTTCATGAACTGGCGGTCATGGGACGTCATGAGCAGCGCGCCCGGCCGCGTCTTCAGGAACGACTCGAGCCACACGATCGACTCGATGTCCAGGTGGTTGGTCGGCTCGTCCATCAGCAGCACGTCCGGCCGGCCCAGGAGGACGCGGGCCATGGCCACCCGCATCTTCCAGCCGCCGGAGAGCGCGCCCACGTCACCGTCGATGCGCTCGTCCTCGAACCCGAGGCCATGCAGGACCTCGCGCGCCTGTGACTCGAGAGCGTAGCCCCCGAGATGGTCGTAGGCCTCCTGCACTTCCCCGAACCGGGCCAGGATGGCGTCCATCTCCTCCGCCCGCGCGGGATCGCTCATCGCCTGCTGCAGCGCCTCGAGCTCGTGGTGGAGATCCCCGACGCGGCCGCTGCCCGCGATGGCCTCGTCGAGCACCGAGCGGCCGGACATCTCCTCGACGTCCTGGCGGAAGTAGCCGATGGTCAGCTTGCGGGCCACCGAGACCTCGCCCTCGTCGGGGGCCTCCTCGCCCACGATCAAGCGGAAGAGGGTGGTCTTGCCCGCGCCGTTGGGACCCACGAGTCCGACCTTCTCGCCCGGGTTGAGCTGGAACGACGCGTCGACGAAGAGGAGCTGACGGCCGTACTGCTTGCCCAGGCGGGAAAGGGAGATCACCGCGCGGGAGGCCGCACCGGCATCGCCGTCAGCGAGACCTTCACGAGCAGCTTGGATCCCACCCCGACCCCGAGGTATTCCGGCGGCGTGACCGCGAAGTCGGTGAGGACGAGCGGGAATTCCGCGCGCACGCGCCGGCCCTCGCCCTCACGGTGGATCTCAACCGTCCCCGTCACGGGGTGCTTGACCCCGTGCAGGAGCAACGTGCCCGTGAAGGGAGTGGTCCCGTCGAAAGCTTCACCGCCGACCTCGCTCAGGTGGATGTCCGAAAGGACGGCCTTGTTGAAGCCCTCGCCCTTCGCCACGTCGAGATAGTTCTCGCGCAGGTGCTGGTTGCGCAGGCTGATGCCAGTGTCGATGGTCGAGAGATCCATCGACACCTCGCCGGCCAGACGAGCCGGCTTGGTGCCCTCGAGGGTCAGCGTCCCGGCCAGGGACGGCGTCGTCGCCGTGAAGGCGCCGCCCGGCTTCAGGGGGACGAGGATCTTCACCTCTCCCCGCTCGAGGCGCCACGACGGCCCTTCCGCGGCCACGACGTTCGAAGCGAGCAGCGCGAGCAGCCCCGCCGCGCCCAGCAACCCCTGCCGGCCGCGAATGGCCGATCTCATCGTCATCATTGGACCCGCTCCTGCGAGGGAGGCACCGCGCGACCTAGACCATAGCAAGTTTTGCCCCGCCCTGCCGCCTGTGAGCCAACCCACGCGGGTAACCATTCCCTCTTGACCCGGCCCTCGACAGAGGCGTACCGTGGTGGCCGTCGGGATGGAGTGTGGCCGCGGCTCGGTGCGCCGCCTGGGCGCGCGTCGCGCAAACGGGCAGCCCTCTCAGGTTCTTCCTCCAAAGAACGCGGACTTGTTTGGCTCGCCGAGGCGGTAAGGCTTCGGTCCCGGGGGACGCGCATGGCCAGGAACGAGCAGGCAGACCGGTCGCGCGACATCGGCGATCACCGCCTCCGACCGTTGTTCGATCCGTCGCGGGAGCACGCGGAGGCGCGGACGATCGTCATCCGCCACGGCAGCACCTGGCAGTCGCTGGCGTTCCTGCTCCTCTGCCTCCTCCTCACCGGGGTCATCCTGCTCGGCCACGAGGCCCTCCGCGGAATCGACCGCCAGAACCAGGAGACGGCCCTGACCATGTCCCGGTTCGAGCGCAAGGTCCAGCAGCTCGAGTCGGGGATCGCCTTCGACTCCAAGCGCCGCTACCTGCTGCTGGGGATGCGCGACCACATTCTCAAGGTGAACCCGCGCGTGAGCCTGGGCGACGCCTACCGCTACGCGCAGCTCGCCCTGGAGGCCAGCGAGAAGTATCCGGCCGTCGATCCCCTCCTCCTCCTCGCCATCGGCACCGTCGAAAGTGGCTACGACCCCCAGGCCACCAGCCATTCCGACGCGCGCGGCCTGTACCAGATCTGGCCGTCCACCGGACGCCTCCTCCTGCGCGGCCTCGGGTGGAGCTACGACGAGTCGTCCCTGTACGACCCGGAGAAGAACACGCAGGCCGCCGCCCTCTATCTCGACATCCTGTTCTCCACCTACAGCGACCCGCAGCTGGTGCTGGCCGAGTACAACGGCGGGCCCTTAAACGCCGGCTACTTCCGAGCCGGAGTGGGGGCGCTGGCCGCGGAGACGCGCAGCTACGTTCCGCGCGTGCTCCAGCTCCACGCCCGGCTCAAGGACGAGTTCGAGAAGGGGATGCAGCTCCAGCTCGACGCGATGCATCGGGACGGCCAGCGCGAGGGGAAGACGCTGGCCGGGGGCGCGCCCGCCGGCCGCGAGGTCCCCGCCCGCCGCTGATCGACGCGGAGCCGCGAGCTCAGGCGTCCGGCTTGATCTCCGTCATGGCCGTGCGGAGGCCCACGATCTCGCCCCGGACATCGCGGATGTGACGGTCGGCGAGGAGCAGGGGGATCGCGGTGCCGTCGGCCTTCTTGAAGCTGCGCACGAAGGGCCTGAGCTCGCGCTCGCCCTTGAGCTTCTGCTCGATGGCCCGGCGCGAGGCGTCCTGCATCACGATGATCTCCCACACCACCCGCCCCACCATCTCGTCCTCGCGATACCCGAGGATGCGCAGCTCCTCCGGGTTCACGCGCACCACCCGCATCCCCGTGTCGAGCTCGTGCACGCCCACCCCGGGCGGAGACTGCTCGAAGGCCTCGCGCAGGCGCAGGGGGCCTTCCTTCTGCCGCCGGTCGAGCTCGTCGAGGTACTCGTTGACCACCCGAGTGGCGGCCGCCTGATCCATGGCCATGGTGCCCTCCCGCGGGTCGACCCAAGAGAATCGTAGCGCGGCCGGACGTCCAAGTCGCCTCTACAATGCCCATGTGAAATCCCCCCTGGCCGTGGGAGCGTCCTGCCGTGTCACTTCCCTCGTCCTTGCGACCGGTACCTGGGCCGACGACGCCCATCCTCGGCCGCGGTTCTCCCGAGCCGACATGTCGCTTCAATTGGACGATGCGGGGCGACTGTCCGCGGCCACCTTCGCCTCGCCCCGCGGTACGACCTGCCTGCCGTAGAGAGACGCGCCTACCCGGACCCGGTGGCCATCGCCGCCGGCCTGATCGTTGCCTTCGCCTGCGCGCTGCGCGCCGGACGCGTGTTCACGCGCGGGTTCGACCCGGACGAGTTCGAGCACCTGCACGGGGCCTGGTGCATCGCCCACGGCCTGTGGCCCTATCGGGACTACTTCGAGCACCACACGCCGTGGCTCTGGCTGGCGATCGCGCCCTTCTTCGCGCTCGTCGACGTCGACCACGATCCGGATCGAGCGGTGGCGTTCGTGCTGGCCGCCCGGGGTGCGATGTGGACCCTGGGCTGCGTCGCCCTTGCCTTGACCTTCCGCCTCGGCCGGCTCTGCGCGGGTCCGCCGGCGGGATGGCTCGCGGCGGCCATGCTGAGCGTGACCCTGGCCTTCGTGGAGAAGACGATCGAGATCCGTCCCGACGTCCCCGCCCTCGTCTGCCTCCTCGGCTCCTGGGCGGCCACCGTCTCCGCGCTTCGCGACGCCCCCCCAGGGCGCGGGACGCGGTGGCGCCTGGGCGGCGCCGGACTGCTCCTGGGGGCGGCCATCCTCTTCACGCAGAAGGCGGTATTCACGTTACCGGCCACGATCGCCCTGCTCGTGTGGTGGATAGTGGACCGGCGCCAGCCGGGATCGCGGCGTGTACGCGCGACCGGCCTCGCCTTCTTCGCTGCCGGCATGACGCTACCCGTGGCCGTCACCCTCGCCGGCTTCGCGGGCCACACGGCGGTCGCGGCGTTCGTCCAGTTCAATGTGGTCCTCAACGCACGATGGAGGGTGCGTTTCTCTCCGCTACCGGCCCTGCGGCGCATCGTCGCGGAGAACCTTGCCCTCGTGTGCCTCGCGATGCTGGGATGGGTTCGCGCCTCTCGGCGCCTCCCATCGGCCGATGCGCTTGGCCGGGGCGACGCTCTCCTCGTGCTACAGACGCTCGCGCTGCTGGCCGGCGCCTTCGCCATCCCGGTTCCACAGCTCCAGTACTTCTTGATGGTGTTGCCCCTCGTGGCCATCCTGGGCGGGCAGACGCTCGTCGAGGCCGCCGACTCGCTCGTCCGCCGGCTGCGCCGCCCAACGTTCCCGCATGCGTTCGCCCGTGCCGTGGCGACGATGCTCGGCCTCGCGATCGTCGCCGCGCCCCCCCTCACCGACCTCGGGAGGAGCCTGCACCCTGCCTACCCCAAGGTGCAGGACCAGCTGGCACGCCTGCGTCTGGTCCTTGCTCTGACCACGCCGAGGGATACGGTGATGGACGGCTTCACCGGCGCCGGCGCCTTCCGCCTGCATGCCTATTATTATTTCTTCCTTCACGACGAGGTCCGCGCGCTGCTGGGCGGCCCGGAGATGGACGACCTTCGGCGCGCTCTTCGCGACGGGTTGATCGCGCCCGCGGTGGTCCTCTTCGACTTCGATCTCCAGGACCTGTCGCGCGAGGTCAAGTCGTTCGTCGAGGAGAACTACGAGCCCGCCGGTGACCCACTCGTCTGGAGGCGCAAGGACCTGGCCCTGGATGGCGCGGCCCAGGGCCGCCTCGACGTCGGCCGCGGGCCAACGGCCGTCCTGGTGGGACGCGGCTGGGCCGCCGCGGAGGAGGTCGACGGCCGCTGGCTGCGTCGAACCCAGGGCCGGCGCTCGACCCTGCGCGTGCCGCTCCAGCGGCCGGCGGATCTCCTGCTCGTGGTGCACGCGTCGGCCGAGGCGGCGACGAGCGCTGCGCGTCTCGGTCTGGCCGTCAACGACACGGCCTGCGGAGAGAGGCCCTTGATCGCCGGGTGGAGCGACTACGAGTTTCGCGTGCCCGCGGCTGTCTGGCGCGCGGGCGTGAATCGGGTACGCCTCACGCACGCGACGGGCACGGGCGCGGGCGGCGCCCGGCCGGAGGCGGACGGGCCCGGGCTCGGCGAGCCGGTGGTGGTGGCCGTCGACTCCGTGCGCCTGGCCCCCCCGCGCCCAATTCGCTGAAGTCCGTCCGCCCCCTCTCCTATTGACAATCTATAGGAACCCTCGTTATCCTCGTCTCGTATAGATGATCTGTAGGAGGCAAGTGATGGCACCCCCGGCCAGCCTGCTGCAGGGGACGCTCGACCTGCTGATCCTGAAGACGCTGACCCTGGGCGAGAAACACGGGGTGGCCATCGCCCGCCGCATCGAGCAGGTCACCAAGGGCACCTTCGTGGTGAAGCCGGGCTCGCTCTTCCCCGCCCTGCACCGGATGGAGGAGGCGGGCTGGCTGACCTCGAGCTGGGGCGAGTCCGACCACAACCGCCGCGCCCGCTACTACCAGCTCACGCGCGCGGGCCGGCAGCAGCTCAAGACCGAGACCCAGGAGTGGGGCCGCATCTCCATGGCCATGGCCGCCGCCCTCCGGAGCTGAGGACACCATGATCTGGACGTCCCATCTGGCCAGCCTCTGGCGCAACCTCGTCCACAAGAAGAGGTCCGAGCGCGATCTCGACGACGAGGTGCGCGCCTACGCCGCGATCCTCGAAGACGAGAACGTGGCCCGCGGCCTGCCTCCGGAGGAGGCGCGCCGCCAGGCCCTCATCGAAATGGGAGGAATGGAGCAGGTCAAGGAGGACGTGCGCGCGGTGCGGATGGGCGCGCTCCTGGAGACGGTGGCCCAGGACGCGCGCTACGGCCTGCGCACGCTGGCGCGCACCCCGGGGTTCACGGTGGCGGCGGTGCTGGCCCTGGCCCTGGGCATCGGCGCGACCACCGCCATCTTCAGCGTGGTGGACGCAGTCCTGTTGCGGCCGCTGCCCTACGATCACCCCGACCGCCTGGCCGTGGTCCTGCACGGCGGACGCTACCCGGTCGCCCCCGCCAACTACCTGGACTGGCGCCGCGAAGCGTCCGCCTTCGCGCGCATGGGGGCGGCCGAATACTGGCAGTCCAACCTCAGCGGCGGCGATCGCCCCGAGCGCGTCCTCGGCCTGCACGTGACCTCGGACATCCTTCCGTTGCTAGGCGTGCCGCCGCTCCTCGGCCGGGTCATCGCGCCGGAAGAGGACGAGGCGGGACGCGACCACGTCGTCGTCCTCGGCTACCGCATCTGGCAGCGCCGCTTCGGCGGCGATCCTTCCCTCGTGGGCCGCACCGTCGCTCTCGACGGCGTCCCGCACGCGGTGGTGGGCGTGATGCCGCGCGGCCTCGAGTTCCCGCCGTTCTGGGCCACGGGGGCCGAGCTCTGGGCCCCCTTGCCCCTCGGCGAGCGCGCCACCTCACGACAGGCGCGCAGCCTCCGCGTGTTCGGCCGTCTCCAGGACGGTTCGAGCCTCGAGCAGGCGCGGGCGGAGATGGCGACGATCACCGCCCGCCTCGAGCAGGCCTACCCGGCCAGCAACCGCGACGTGGTCGTGCGCGGCCTCGACGATACCGTGGTGGGCGACGTGCGCGCCGCCCTCCTCGTCCTGCTGGGCGCCGTCGGCTTCGTCCTCCTCATCGCCTGCGCCAACGTGGCCCACATGCTGCTCGCGCGGGGGGCGGCGCGGTGCAAGGAGATCGCCCTGCGGGTGGCCCTCGGAGCCAGCCGCGCCCGCGTCGTGCGCCAGCTTCTCACCGAGAGCGTGCTGCTCGCGTCCGTCGGCGGGCTGTTGGGCCTGGGCCTCGCCGCCTGGATGATCCACACCATCGTCGCCCTCAGCAGAGATAGCTTGCCCCGCCTGGAGACGGCCGGGCTGGATCCGCGCGTGCTGGCGGCCACGCTCGCCGTATCCTTCCTGACCGGCATCGCCTTCGGCCTCGTCCCCGCCCTCCAGGCCTCGCGCCTCGACCTCGGCACCTCGCTCAAGGAGGGAGAGCGCGGCTCTTCGTCCGGCGACGGGCGGCACCGGCTGCGCCGTCTCCTGATGGGATCGGAGATGGCACTGGCCCTCGTGCTGCTCGTGGGCGCCGGCCTGATGATCCGGACGTTCGTGGCCCTGCGCGCCGTGGATCCCGGATTCCGGCCCGATCACGTCCTGAGCGCGGTCGTTTCCGTCAGCGGATCCCGCGCCAGCGAGCCGAGCCGCCGTGTCGCCTTCTACGCGGAAGCCCTCGACCGCATCCGCGCGCTGCCCGGGGTGGCCTCCGCCAGCGCGATCAACCACCTGCCCCTGGCCGGCGACGCCTGGGGCGAGCCGTTCCACGTCGAGGACCAGCCCCGCCGCCGCCCGGGCGAGATGCCCGCCGCCGACTACCGCGTCGTCCTCCCGGGCTACTTCGAGACGATGGGCCTGCCCCTCGTCCGCGGCCGCGACTTCGACCTTCGCGACGACCGGGGCGCTCCCGACGTCGTCATCGTCAACGCCCAGATGGCCGAGCGCCATTGGCCGGGGCGGGACCCGATCGGGAAACGGATCTCGCTCGGCGATCCCGACCGGAACCCGCCCTGGATGACCGTCGTCGGCGTGACCCGCAACGGAGCGCGGCGGCAGTGGGCAGAGGCCGCCGA
>WNGB01009602.1_pt1 | contig 19595 bp, 7 predicted proteins | sample 5400681 | NCBI WGS metagenome assembly WNGB01 (sample SAMN13153367, study PRJNA577476) | soil metagenome | isolation source: 115 cm soil or saprolite under grassland replicate 2 | place: USA:California | collected 2016-06-15
GAGGCGGTACGGCTGATGCTGGGCCTGCCCGACAGCGCGGGCGCGCTGCCCGGTGTGCCGCTGTGGCCCAAGCAGACCGACGTGGCCCGGGTGCTGCACACCAGCCAGGTCACCGTATCCCGGCACCTACGCGCCGCCGCCGAATCGTGGCCGGACGACCAGCGGGTCACCGACGTGCGTGCCGCATTGATCGGCGTGCTCACCGAGGCCGGGCGGGTGATGGAGGTACGCGAACTGGCCGGTGACCTACTGGCCCGATGGGGCGCCCAAGCCACCGACGAAGCCACTCGGCTGGCGTATGCCGTGGCCGTGGTGCGGATCGCCACCGTGGCCGAGGCCGGCGAGGGCGAGCCCCGCTTCGTCGACAGCCGACGGGGCCACACCCGAGACGAGGAACGGGTCCTGATCGTGCTGGAGTCCCTGCACGACGCCGGCCTGCCCAGCGCGTCCGAGCTGGCCGGCTACGCCGTCGGGCTCGGTGACCGGGCCGACGCGCTCGCGGCCACGGATCCGCTGCCGGCCCCGGCGGCGGTGCTGCGGGAGTTGCGGGCCGTGCGAGCGCCGGAGGGCACCCCCGCGCTGCCGGACAGCCGGCTCGTCGCGCTCGCGGCGGCGGCATCCGCCCGGGCCGCCGCGACCGCCCGGATGGAGATCTACCCGACGGATCTGAGCCTGGCCCGCGCACTGCGGATGACCCAGGCCGCGATCAACCCAGGTCCGGACGGGTTGGACCTCGACGAGCTGCTGTCGCGGCTGCGCAGCCGCTTCCCGGCGCTGCGGCTGCCCGGTGGTGAGCCGACCCCTCGCCAGGTTGAGACGGCGCTGGGTGAGGCCGGTTTCGAGTTCGTGTACGCCGACGGGCGGTTCCGCCGTAAGACCCCACCGCCCACGTTGTCGGCGCTGACCTCCTCGACGTCGCTGCCAGGACACCCCGTGCCGGTGACCGACGAGGTCAGCCGTTTCATTGTGGAGCGGCTCGATAACGCGGCACGGCGGGGCGGGTTCCTGGCCCTGAACGTGCGGCTCAAAGACGCGCCGGACGCCGCGGCTTTGATCGCGGCCCGGTTCGGGGTGCCGAGCGTGGACGTCGGCGGCGAGTTCCTCACAACGTTGCGGGCGGTCGCCGGTGAACGGGACCGGCCGTGGTCGGACGTGCTGCGCGCGGACGAGCGGTTCAGCCGCGACGGCGCCATGCCGCGCGGGCTCGCAGACTTCGTCGAGGACACCTGGCAGCGGATCGGAAACCGCCTCGCCACGCCGTCCGGCACCGTGCTGCTGCACGACGGCGGCGTGTTTGCCCGCTACCCCGGCGGACGGGACGTGCTGGTTACACTCCAGCGCGCGGCGCGGTCGGGCGCCGGCGGCCCAACCGGACTGTGGCTGCTGTGCCCGACGCCGGCGCCCAGGGAACGGCCGATCCTCGACTCCCTCGTCGTCGAGGTCCTTGAGAATGAGTGGATCGAGTTGCCGTCTCCTGTGCTGGCCGGATGGCGCGCGGAGATGCGCGTGGCGGCGTGAGCCCTACACCTGATGAGGAGGAGTAGCCGAGCGTGAGTCTGTTGGGTGACCTGCAAGCCCAGGTGAAGCGGCTCAGCGACGACCTGCGCGAGCGCAGCGAACAGGAACCGTTCGCCACGCGGCTGAGGGACGAGCACACCGGCGCGGCCAACCCGCCGAAGCCGGAGACGCCTCGGACTGCGTTGAGCTTCGCCGCCTGGCGCGAGGACCGGATCGTGCAGGCCGCCGTCGCGTGGGCGCTGTCCACCGTCTTCGTGCGCTTCTGCGAGGACAACAACCTGGTCGAGCTGCCCTGGATCGCCGGGCCCGGTGACCGGTTGGACCTCGCCGTCGAACGGGCCGAGCAACGCGCCCGCTCCCACCCCGACCAGACCGACCGGGACTGGCTGGAGGTGGCGTTTGAGGGGCTGTCCAGCTCGCCGGTCGCGGCCGGCCTGTTCGACCGCGCGCACAACCCCCTGTGGACTATCACCCCATCCCACGAGGGTGCCAAGGAACTCCTCGCGTTCTGGCGCCGCCGCAACGCCGACGGCACACTCGGGCACGACCTCACCGACTGGGACACCCGCAACCTCGGGCAGCTCTACCAGGAGCTGTCGGAGCACGCGAAGGAAACGTACGCGTTGTTGCAGACCCCGGAGTTCGTGGAGAAGTTCATCCTGGACCTCACGCTGGAGCCGGCGATCGAGGAGTTCGGCCTGGAAGGGTTGCGGGTAATAGACCCGACCTGCGGATCCGGGCACTTCCTCATCGGCGTGTTCTGGAGACTGCTCGACCATTGGCGGGAGGCCGCACCGGCCGTCAACGACTGGGAGCTGATCAAGCGCGCCTTGGACTCCGTCCACGGTGTAGACAAGAACCCGTTTGCCGCGGCGATCGCCCGCTTCCGACTGATGATCGAGGCGATGCGCGCCGGCGGCATCAAGCCTCTCGACGCCCCGGTGACGTTCCCGCTGCACATCGCCGTCGGCGACTCGCTCCTGCACGGCCGGGGCGGACCCGGCGAGCAGATCCAGCTGTACGGCCAGCCGCACCACTACGTCACCGAGGACATCGAGGACTACATCCAGTCGGTCGACATCCTCGGCCGCAACAGCTATCACGTGGTGGTCGGGAACCCACCGTACATCACGGTGAAGGACAAGGCAGAAAACCGCAACTATCGGGATGGGTACGCGACCTGCGCCGGCACCTACGCGCTGTCCGTGCCGTTCGCCGAGCGGTTCTTCAACCTCGCCCGCCGCGCCGGCGGCGACCGCAAACGCGCCGGATACGTCGGCCAAATCACCGCCAACTCGTTCATGAAGCGCGAGTTCGGCAAGAAGCTCATCGCCAGCTTCTTCGGGCAGAAGGTCGAACTGACCCGGATCATCGACACCTCGGGCGCGTTCATCCCCGGGCACGGCACCCCGACGGTCATCCTGGTCGGCCGCAACCAGGTCCCGCGGGAGAGCCTGCCGGTCCGCGCCGTGCTCGGCGTCCGCGGTGAACCAGACCAGCCGGACGACCCGGCCAAGGGTCACGTGTGGCAGGCGATCGTCGATCAGTACGACAAGCCCAACAGCGAGTCCGAGTGGGTCACCGTTGCCGACCTCGAACGGGCCCGCCTCCGCAAGCACCCATGGTCGCTGAGCGGCGGCGGCGCCTCCGACATCGTCAACGCAATGGAGTCGGGTTGCCCGACCAAGCTGGCGTCGGGTTTGGCGCGGAAGATCGGCTTTGCCAGCTTTCCCGGCCAGGACGACGTGTTCTTCGTTGGGACACCGTGTCTCATGCGAAACGTGGTTCGCGGCAGCATGCGGCGTCCGCTGGTTATCGGCGAGGTTGTTCGTGACTGGTTCGAGCACTGCGTTGAGGACGCCTTGGTGCCCTATGACTCATCACAGGCACCTGCCGCCTACGAGGAATCCACAAGATGGGGCAAGCACCTCTGGACACAACGCCGGATCCTCGGGTCAACTACCGGATTCGGGGGCGAGACCCGCGATTCCAGCGATGAGCCATGGTGGACCTGGTATCGGTGGGTTGCGGACCGTTACCGGACACCGCTGTCGATCACGTTCGCGTTCGTTTCGACACACAACCATTTCGTGCTGGATCGGGGTGGGAAGGTCTTCAATAGGTCTGCGCCGGTGATCAAGCTGCCGGTGGACGCGAGCGAGGATGATCATCTGGCCCTGTTGGGGGTGCTGAACAGCTCGTCCGCGTGCTTCTGGCTTAAACAGGTGAGCCACGACAAGGGCATCCGTGGCGAGGGTGGTGGGATCACCAGTTCGGACTGGGAGCGGTTCTACGAGTTCACCGGCAAGAAGCTGGAGCAGTTTCCGCTGCCTGCGTCGCTACCGTTGGAGCTGGGACGGACATTGGACACGCTGGCGCAGGACCTTGCGCGGGTTGAGCCGGCTGCGGTGTGCGCCGACGGGGTGCCGACGCGCGAGCGTTTGGATGCGGCCCGTCAGGCGCACGAGAGTCTGCGGGCACAAATGATCGCGTGGCAGGAGGAACTGGACTGGGATTGCTACCGGCGCTACGGCCTGCTCACCGAGACCGAGGCCACCAGCCTGCTGGCCGACCCGAAGGACCTCCCCGAACTCCGGCTCGGTGAGCGGGCGTTCGAGATCGTCCTCGCGATGGCGGTAGCCGACGGTGAGGTGGAGTCGCAGTGGTTCGCCCGGCACGGCTCGACGCCGATCACCGAGGTCCCGGCTCACTGGCCGGCGGCGTACCGGGAAGTGGTACAGCGGCGGATCGAGACGATCGAGCGACGGCGCGACCTGGCGCTGATCGAACGGCCCGAGTGCAAGCGCCGCTGGCAGTCCGAGCCATGGCAGGCGAAGGAGCGCGACGCCCTTCAAGCCTGGCTGCTCGACCGGTCCGAGGCGCGCGAGTTGTGGTTCCGCACCCGCGACGGCGAGACGGTGCCCAGGCTGCTGACCGTCAACCAGCTCGCAGACGCGCTGCGCGGCGACGCCGACTTCGTCGCGGTTGCACAGCTCTTGGCCATACACCTGGACATGCGGGACGCGGACCTGGCCGCCATCTTGAAGGTCCTCGTGACCCATGAGCATGTGCCGTACGTGGCGGCATTGCGCTACAAGGACTCGGGCCTGCGCAAGCGGGACGAGTGGGAGGCGGTGTGGGCGCAGCAGCGGGAGGAGGACCGCACTGGGCAGCGGCTGGAGATCCCGGTGCCGCAGAAGTACACCGCGGCGGACTTCGCCAAGCCGTCGTACTGGCGCAACCGGGGAAAGCTCGACGTGCCCAAGGAGCGGTTCATCTCCTACCCGGGTGCGAACCCCGACGGCGACGGGTCGCTGCTGCTGGGCTGGGCCGGCTGGGATGACGCCGAGCGGGCCGACGCGCTGTCGGCGCTGGTCACCGAGCGGACCGAGACCGACAACTGGCCGACCGATCGGATCAAGCCCCTGCTCGCGGGCCTCGTCGAGGTGATGCCGTGGGTGTGGCAGTGGCACAACGTGGACGACCGGGGATGGGGTACGTCTCCGGCCGAGGACTTCCAGGCGTTCCTGGACGACCAGCGGCAGCGGCACGGGGTCACCGAGGAGGAGTTGCGGCGGTGGCGGCCGGTCGTTATGCGGGGCCGGGGACGTCAGCGCGCCACGTGAGGCAAAGATCCACGCCATATAGGTGACCGACTACACTGCGTGAAATGGGGTCGGCGTTGAACGAGAAGGGCGTCCTACTACGCGACATTATTGACATTCCGGACCGGGTGCGGCCGGGCGATCTGCTGGTCAGCCTCGCCGAGGGCTTCGACACGTCGGCCGAGGCGATCAGGCAGTACGTGGTTACCCCGCAACTGGCAGCCCGGCTGGGTGACGCGCTCGGACTCGTCGGCGCTGCGGTGCGGTCGAACAAGTCGCACGCCGCCTATCTGCACGGCTCGTTCGGCTCCGGGAAAAGCCACTTCATGACCGTGTTGCAGGCGATGCTCAACGGCGACCAGGCGGCGCGGGGCAAGCAGAAACTGCAGCCGCTGCTCGCCGAGCACAGGGGCTGGCTGACCGGCCGGAAGTTCCTGCTCGTGCCATATCACCTGATCGGGGCCGAGTCGCTGGATGCGGCGGTACTGGGCGGATACGTGAGACGGATCCGGGAGGTACGGCCGGACGCGTCGACGCCGGCGGTGTATCGGGACGACGCGATGTTGGTGGACGCCCGCAGCTGGCGGGCCCGGATGGGTGACCAGGCGTTCATCAGGACTCTGAGCGAGAAGCCCGGCGACCCCGACGACTGGAACGGCAGCACCTGGACTCCGGCGTCGCTAGACGCGGCGTTCGCCGCGCCGCCCGGGGACAAGCGGCGTCGCCGGCTGATCAGCGACCTGCTCGACACGATGCTGTCGTCATACCGCACCTCGGTCCACGGCGACCGGGAGGCGTTCCTGCCGCTGGAAACCGGCCTGTCCGTGATCAGCGAGCACGCGCACGAGCTGGGCTACGACGCGGTGGTGCTGTTCCTCGACGAGCTGATCCTCTGGCTGTCCAGCCATCTGGCCGATCTGGCGTTCGTCAACACCGAGGCGAACAAGCTGGTCAAACTGGTCGAGAGTGCGGAGAAGCACCGGCCGGTGCCGATCGTGTCGTTCATCGCCCGGCAGCGTGACATCGGTGAGCTGGTCGGCCGGGACGTGGTGGGCAGCGAGGTGACCAGCCTGGAAGACACCATCAAGTACCTGGAGCGCAGCTTCGACACGATGGTACTCAAGCCGTTCAACGACGACGGGATCCGGGTGCTCGACGAGGCGTTCGCGCAGGTGCCGCGGGACTGGCGGGAGGTGTGGGACACGCTGCTGGACGCGCAGGGCGTCACGCACGCCACCGCCGAGGACTTCCGCAAGCTGTACCCGTTCAGTCCGGCGCTGATGAACACGCTGATCGCGATCTCGGGCGCGTTGCAGCGGGAACGCACCGGGTTGAAGGTCTTGCAGGAAATGCTGATCGTGCGTCGTGACGACCTGCTGGTCGGGCAGCTGATGCCGTTCGGTGACCTGTGGGACGTACTGTCCGCCGGTGCGATCCAGCCGTTCTCCAACCGGCTCAAGCACGAGTTCGAGGCGGCGAAACATTTCTACGCCCGGGTGCGGGCCGACCTGCTGCAACGGCACGCAGTCAGTGCGGACGACGCGGAGCGCTTGCCCCAGCAGCACCAGTTCCGGGTCGACGACCGGCTGATCAAGACGCTGCTGCTGGCCGCGTTGGCCCCGGATGTGCCGGCGCTGCGGCAGTTGACGGCCGGGCGGCTGGCGGCGTTGAACCACGGTTCGATCCGCAGCCGGGTCCAGGGGCAGGAGCGTTCGCAGGTCGCGGTGCGGTTGAAGGACCTGGCCGGACGGTTCGGCGAGATCCGCTACACCGACACCGAGGACCCGGTATTCAGCCTGCACCTCACCGGCATCGACGTGGAGGCGATCCTGGACGCCGCGCACGGCGCGGACAACGCCGGTGCCCGCCGCGTGCTTGTGCGCGACCTGCTGTGGGAAGAACTGGGGGTGGTGGACCGGGAATCGTTCACACCCAAGGTCGACGTGGTCTGGCGGGGCACGAAACGCACCGTGGGACTGGTGTTCGGCAACGTTCGCGATCCCGCCTCGCTGGCCGACGACCAGTTCGACGTGATCGCACCGGAACAGGCCCGGATCGTGGTCGACTACCCGTTCGACGGGCCCACGAACAGCCCGCACGAGGACCTGCAGCGGGTCGAAGAACTGCGGCGGCGCGGCAAGGAAGGCCCGGTGCTGTGCTGGCTGCCGTCGTTCCTGTCCGAGCAGCGGCGCGCCGAGATCGGCCGGCTGCTGCGGATGCGATTCCTCCTCGCGGTGCCGGGCCGGCTGGAGGAGCACGCACCGAACCTGCCCAACGACGACCTGGCCAAGGCCCGCAACCAGCTCACCGCCCAGCGGGACAACCTCACCTCGCAGCTGCGCGAGGTGCTCAAGCAGGTGTACGGCATCGCCCGGGTCAATCCGGACAACGTCGGCGTACCGGCCGAAGAGCATGTGATGTGCCTCGACGGGACCACGCCGAAGCTGCACGCCGGGGTGCGGTTCCGCGACGCGCTGGTACAGCTCACCGACGGCCTGTTCGACCGCCTGTACCCGAAGCACCCGAACTTCGACCCGGACGGCGCTCGGATCGCGGTACGCCCCGGGGACCTGCGGGTCGTGCTGGAGGAGGCGACGAAGGCCGCGGAGGCCGGGTCCGGCGGCCGGGCCGAGGTGGAGCGGGCGCGGCGGCCGGTGCTGCGCCGGGTCGCGCACCCGCTCCGGCTGGGCGAGATGAGCGGCGAGGCCCACTTCGTGCTCGGCGACGACTGGCGGCAACGGATCAACCAGTGGGCATTGCAGCGCGGCACCGCCGGTGAAGTAAAGGTGCGCGACCTATGGCAGTGGTTCGATGACACCGAACTGCAGGGCGCCGACCGGGCGGTGCAAAACCTCGTGATCGCGGTATACGCGCTACGCGACGAGCGGGCGTGGGCGCGTCACCGTACCGAGATCGACCCGCCCGGGTTGGACCAGATCGACGGCGCCGACGTGCTACGCGCGCGGGAGCTGCCAAGCCAGGACGAATTCGAACGGGCCCTGGTCCGGGCGCAGCACCTGTTCGGCGCGAAGACCGCGAAGGTGCACTCGGCACGCAACGTCAAACGCCTCGCCGATGAGGTCCGCGGCTGGGCGGCCGGCGCGGAGAGCGCCGCCGCCGCGTTGGTGCGGTTGCTGCAGGAGCACGCCACCGCGCTCGATGTCGCGCCGGACGCGCCGCGCCTGACGACCGCTCGGGACGCCACCGACCTGCTATCGCGGCTCGTACGGGTGGGCGAGCCGACCGCGCTGGTGCGGTTGCTCGACACCACTGACGTCGGCGCCGACGGTGGACACACGCTCGGTTCGAGCGTCGCCCAGGCGCGCGAAACCGTCACCGCGCTGGAGCACGCCGATTGGAAGCTCATCGACAGCCTACGGGAACTGGCCCGCAGGACCGACGGCATCGGGACCCGGGCGGCGCAGGTGGCGGCGCACCTCGCGGACGCCGCCGCCAGCAACGATCCGACGGTTCACCTCGAAAGAGCGCTGGAGCGAGCTTCCGCGGAGACCGTGCGGCTGCTGACCGAGGCGAGCCGGGTGTCCCCGCCCAGTCCCACAGCGCCGCCACAGCCACCGACCGCGACCCCCAACCAGACGCCACCATCGACGGTTGTCCCATTGACCACCGTCCCACCGATCGTTGTTCCACCGGCGGGTGGCGCCCAGGTCCGTACCAACGGAAAGATCACCACACCGGGCCGCGACTTGGAAGCCAAGCTCGCCGAGGTCCGTACGCTGGCGGCGCAGCGGCCCGATGCGCAGATCGAAGTGACCTGGACGGTGGTGGACGACAAGTGAGCATCCCGGCCGCCACCGCACCCTCCGATGAACCCCCGGTTGTCAACGACGTGGTGGTCCGGGAGTTCGTGCGCGGCCTGATGCGCCAGTCGGACCGGTTCACGCAGAAGGTGATCATGCTGGACGGACGCTACGATCCTGGGGCGCCGTCCGACCTTGTCGTCGAGGCTACGCCGGTCCGGGTCGCTGACTGCCCGTCGGTCCTCGCCGCGATGCAGGCATGCTGGGAGCACCGGCGCGCCGACGGGCTGCTGGTGCTGTTGACCACCCGCCACGAGCGGGAGCTGGGCCTGGATCTGTGCAGCCTCGCCGTCAAGCATCGCCGGCTCTCGGTACACCGGTGGGAGATCGTGCTGCGCCGTTTCGGCGCACGCGAGCTGGACCCGCGGCTGCGCCGCCAACGGTGGATTGCCGACGGCCTCCTCGAAACCGAGCCGCCACAGGGCTGGCCGAAGCTACCAGGATCGGTGCTCGACTACGACACCGCGCTGCGCCAGCTCGCGCGGCGGCGGCTCAACCTCACCAGCGACGCCCTAGACGCGACCGAACTGCTGACCCTCGACCCCGCCGAGTTGGCGAACCTCGAACGGCTGCGTCCCGACGAGCGGCGCGGCTTGGAAGAATGGCTGACCCACAGCATCGGCCCGGCCGCGTGGGTGCTGCTGGCGTTGGCGCGCGCCGGCCACGGCGGCGACGCGTTGGCGTACGGGCTGGTGGCTGAGGCACTGTGGCACACCCAAGCCACCGACGCGACGCTGGCACACACCCAGGGTCGGGCACAGGGCCGGGCGGAGGCGTTCCTCGGCGCGAGCGTCGATCCGGCGCAGATGCGCGCGTTCGCCGAAGCGTGCCGTGGCGTGGTGACGCGATGGCTCACTCGCGTCGACGGGATCTCCCCGACAGACGCCGAGCACCGGCACCGCATCGAGACAGTCCTGCACCGGGCCGACCGGTTGTTGGCGGAGTTCGGCGCCGAAGACCTCGCCGAGCGCAGCACCCTGCTGGACGCCGGGCTGCGGGCCCGGCTCCGAACGCTGGCCTCCACAGTCGACAAGGCTCTGGGTTCGACCGCCACCGCGCGCGAAGCGATGGAAACGGCGCTGGACCGGGTCGTCAACCACGACCTCCTGCCGCTGCGGACCGAGCAGATCACCCCGGCGGTGATGGCTGCCCGGCTGGTCCGTTGGTTGGCCGAACCGGCAGAGGAGCCACGCACCGTCGCCGAGGCCATCGCGGGCCAGGCCCGCAACTGGGGCTGGGCGGACCGGGCGCTCGCCGCACTATGGTTCGGCGAGCCCATGGCCGACCCGGCAACCGCCGCCGTCTACGCCGGGGTCCACGACGCCGCCCGTGCCGTGCGCGACCGGCTCGACGCCGCGTTCTCCGCACGCCTCGCGGCCTGGGTGTCCGCCTCGTCGGCACCGGATGATCTGCTGCTGATCGAGCATGTCCTGGAGCGGGTCGCGGCACCGCTCGCCGGCACTGATACCGTCCCGCCGCTGCTGCTCGTCCTGGACGGGATGAGCGCCGCCGTCGCTGCGCAATTGGCGGAGCAGACCCGCGCGTTCGGGTTGACCGAGGTCGCCCGCCACTCCGAAGGGCGTGAAGGCGCCGTCGCGGTGATCCCGTCGGTGACCGGGATCAGCCGAACCAGCCTGCTGTGCGGGCGCCTCGCCGAAGGCGCCGCCGACACCGAACGCGGCGGGTTCGCCGCGTTCTGGCAGTCGCGGCGGCTCGCCGCAGCCCTGTTCCACAAGGGCGACCTGCCCGGCGGTGCCGGACACCGGCTCGCACCGGGGGTGCTCGACGCGGTCAGCCGCGTCGACGGCCCAGACCGTACCGTGGTCGCAGTGGTGCTCAACACCGTGGACGACGCCCTCGACCACGGCCGCGAAGGAGGCAGGGTCGACTGGAACCTCGCTGACGTCACGTTCCTGCCCGAGTTGCTCGCCGCCGCGAAGAGCTACGGCCGCCCGGTCGTGCTCGTCTCCGACCATGGGCACGTGCTGGAGCGGGAGCGGGGCGCACCCTCCGGCGAGGACGCCACCTCCGCCCGGTGGCGGCCCGCAGGTCGCCCCGCCGGCGACGGCGAGGTCGAACTGTCCGGTGACCGGGTGCTGCTCGGCGGCGGCTGGGTCGTCGTGCCCTGGCGCGAGACGATCCGGTACACCGCCCGCAAAGCCGGCTACCACGGCGGCGCGTCCCTGGCCGAGATGACCGTGCCCGTGTTGATCTTCGTCCCGGCCCCGGACACGCCGATCCCGGCGGGCTGGCACCTGCTGGCCCCGGAGCGCGCCACTCCCGCATGGTGGTCCTCGGGCGCCGTCCCTGCCGATGCGGCACCGGTCAAACCTCCCCAGAAGCGGCGGTCGACGACGAAACCTGAGCCCGACGCGCTCTTCGAGGCGCTAGCGCCGGTGGCGTCCGTTCCCGACACGCTCGGCCGGCGGGTCGTGGTTTCCACGGTGTACGAGGCGCAGCGGCGCTACGTCCGCAAGCCCCCGGCCCCGGATGTTGTCGCGTCGATCATCGATGCGCTCGTGCAATCCGGCGACCGGCTGTCCGTCACCGCGCTGGCCGAGCTTGCCGCCATCCCGGCCATCCGGGTACCCGGCTTTGTCGCAATGCTGCGCAGCCTGCTCAATGTCGAGGGCTACCCGGTACTCACCGCCATCGACGGCGGGCAGACCCTGGAGCTGGACCGGGTCCTGCTGCGCGGCCAGTTCGAGCTGGACGGGAAGCGTTGACCAGGGCGGTCAGTCCGGTCCGGCGCCGCGAGGTGATCGACGCGCTGCGTCGAGGCACCGTCCCGCACGCCGGGCTGGACCTGTTCGCGGTCGGCCTGCAACGCTTCGAGGCCGCCCTCGACGACGAGCTGCGGACCGTCGCCAGCCGCGGCGCGGTGTTCAAGGCCGTCCGCGGCGAGTACGGCTCCGGCAAGACGTTCTTCGTCCGCTGGCTGGCCGAGCGCGCCAAACGGGTCGGCCTGGCCACCAGCGAGATCCAGATTTCCGAGGCAGAGACACCCCTGCACCGGCTGGAGACGGTTTACCGGCGCCTCGTCGAGCGGCTGACCACCGCCGCTCATCCGCCCAGCGCGCTGCGCGACGTCATCGACGGCTGGTTCTTCACCCTCGAAGAGGAGATCCTCGCCCAACCCTCGCACACGGAGGACGACGTTGAGGCACTCGCTACGGCAGTGGAAACACTGATGGAGCAGCGGCTGGCCGATGTCGCCAGAACGACCCCGGCCTTCGCGGCCGCGTTGCGCGGCTACCGCGGCGCGCGGGTCGCCGGGGACACGGCCACCGCCGAGGCGCTGCTGGCCTGGCTCGGCGGGCAGCCGAACGTCGCGGCAGCCGCCCGCCGCGCCGCCGGCGTACGCGGCGACCTCGACCACTTCGCCGCCCTCGGGTGCCTGCAGGGACTGCTGACCATCCTGCGGGACTGCGGGCACTCCGGACTGCTTGTGGTGCTCGACGAGATCGAGACCCTGCAACGGGTTCGCGGCGACGTCCGCGAGAAGGGCCTCAACGCGCTCCGCCAACTGATCGACGAAGTCGACGCCGGCAGGTTCCCGGGGCTGTTTCTCGTCATCACCGGCACCCCCGCATTCTTCGACGGCCCGCAGGGGGCGCACCGGCTCCCACCGCTTTCGCAGCGGCTGGCCACCGACTTCGCCACCGACCCGCGTTTCGACTCGCCTCGCGCCGTCCAACTGCGCCTGAACGGCTTCGACCTGCCCAAGCTGGGAGCGCTCGGCCGGGTGGTCCGCGACCTGTACCGGGACGGGTCCACCGTCCCAGAACGCATCGGCTCCCGGGTCGACGACGCATACGTTGACGCGCTCGCGCAGGCGGTCACCGGCCACCTCGGCGGCAAGGTCGGCGTGGCCCCCCGCCTCTACCTACGTAAGTTGGTCGCGGACGTGCTCGACCGCGTCGAGGAGTTCGACGACTTCGACCCACGCCAGCACTACGCACTCACCCTCAACGACGCCGAACTGACCGAGGACGAGCGCAACGCCGCCTCAGCGGACAGCGTCGACCTGGACCTGCCGTGACCGACTTCTTGCGCGACCTCCTGTGTCATGTCGCGGCGGTGCCTCGCGAGCCTTCGAGCGAGGTGGCGCCGTGACCGACCCCGGCCCGGACGCCGCGCAACGACTGCACCCCACGGTGCTGCATCACCTGGTGAACACCCTGGGCTGGTCGGGCCTGCGCCCGGCGCAGCAGGCCGCCGTCGCGCCCCTGCTGGCTGGCGACGACCTGATGATGGTGGCGCCCACAGCAGGCGGGAAAACCGAAGCAGTGATGCTGCCGCTGCTGTCCCGGATGGCTGAGCAGGATTGGACCGGCACCTCGGTGCTGTACCTGTGCCCACTCAAAGCCCTGCTCAACAACCTGCTACCCCGGCTGGAGCGCTACGCCGACTGGCTCGGCCGGCGCGCCGCGATCTGGCACGGCGACACCACCGCCGGGCACCGGCGCAAGACACAGCGCGAGCAACCGGACATCCTGCTGACCACCCCAGAATCGTTGGAAGCCATGCTGGTCAGCGCCAACGTCGACCACCCGACATTCTTCGGCAACGTCAGGGTCGTCGTCGTGGACGAGGTCCACGCGTTCGCCGGCGACGACCGCGGCTGGCATCTCCTCGCTGTGCTGGAGCGCCTGGTACACCTCATCGGACGGCCCGTGCAACGGGTCGGGCTCTCCGCCACCGTCGGCAACCCGGATGCCCTGCTGACCTGGCTTCAGGGCGCGAGCCGCGGGCAACGACCGGGACACGTGGTGGCACCCGCAGCCACGACCGCCCCACCTGCCGGCAACGTCGAACTGGACTACGTCGGCTCACTCGACAACACGGCCAAGGTCATCGCCGCCCTCTACCGTGGCGAGAAACGCCTCGTCTTCTGCGAGTCACGCAAACGCGTCGAGGAGCTCGGCCACCTCCTGCGCTCCGCCGGCGTCACCACGTTCCTATCCCACGCGTCGCTGTCCACCGACGAGCGCCGCCATGCCGAGGCCGCGTTCGCCGAGGCCCGCGACTGCGTCATCGTCTCCACCAGTACCCTCGAACTCGGCATCGACGTGGGTGACCTGGATCGCGTCATCCAGATCGACGCACCACGCACAGTGGCGTCGTTCCTGCAACGCGTCGGCCGAAGCGGACGGCGACCAGGCACCGACCGCAACTGCCTCTTCCTGGCCACCGACCGGCACTCCCTCGTCCAGGCCGCCGCACTACTCATCCTGTGGGGACGCGGCTGGGTCGAACCGGTACTCCCGCCACCCGAGCCACGCCACATTGTCGCCCAACAGATCCTCGCCCTGTGCCTACAACAGCACCGGATAGGCGAGCGCCTGTGGCCGCAATGGTGGAACGGTCTCGAACCCTTCACCCACCGCTCCGATGTCATCGCCCGACACCTCATCGACCACGGGTACCTCGAACGCGACGGCGAGCACCTGTTCATCGGACCCGAAGCCGAACTGCGCTTCGGACGTCGGCACTTCATGGGCATGACCGCCGTGTTCACCACCGCCCCGGAGTTCACCGTCCTCGCCGGACGCACCGAACTCGGCCGAGTCGATCCCGCCGTCCTCGTCGAAGAAGTGCAAGGACCACGGCGACTCCTGCTGGGCGGCCGGAGTTGGCACGTCGCCTATATCGACTGGACCCGCCGCCGATGCTTCGTCGAACCCTCCGAAGGCCGTGGCCGCGCCCACTGGACCGGCACCGGCATCGCCGGCCTGTCGTTCCACCTGAGCCGCGCCATGCGCATCGTCCTGCTCGGCACCAATCCGCCGGTGAGCCTTACCCATAGAGCCGCCGAACGCCTCGCCGAGATCCGGCAACAGGACAACGGCCTGGTCCGCCCGGATGGCACCATCATCGTACGGTCCAGCTCGGGCGACCTGCGCTGGTGGACCTGGGCCGGATACCGCGCCAACGCCACGCTCGCCAGCACACTCGACGGCCTCACCGACCCCGTCCAGAACCATGAGGACAACTACCTCCGCCTGCGCAAGGACCTCACGCCCACCGAGTGGAAAGCGGGCGCGGCGGACGCAGCTGAGCGAATTTGCCTGCCACATATCGATGAGAAGGCGCTGGCCGGTCTCAAGTTCAGCTCGGCCCTACCATCTCGACTCGCTACCGCAACCCTGGCCGCGAGGCTCGCCGACATCGACGGTGCTGTGGCCACTCTCACCGAGCCAACCTCCTTTACCATCGAGTAGAGGCCGCGGGTCGGACGGCGTGGACCCTGGTGACCATAGGTCAAGGCACCCTTGCTTTTCAGGTCTCCTCGGCGAGGTGCGCGACAACGGGTCGGGCGCGATGCGCGGGACCGGCGGCCACCAGGACCGGCTGGAGATCGCCGTCAGGTACGCCGCCGAGGCCGGCCTGGAGGTCTGGTACTCGCCGTTCCCCTGCGATCTGACCACCGACGAACTGCTCGACTTCCGTCGGCGTCAGTGCTCTCCACGGGTGGGGCGATCTCGGCGAGGTTCTCGGCGACGGTCTTCCCGGTCACGTGTGGACTTCCCGCTTGCGAACCTTCTCGCCGGTGCATTGATGCGAGGTCTTCCACCTACGGCAGCGCTCCAGCCGGCCTGTGACCCGGCTACGGCGGTGAACCGGTCCGTCTCCGCGACCGGCAAGGTGGACACCGTCGTGTACCGCACCGCCCGGGGCCGGCGGGCACCCAGTGAGTGGCCCGAACTAAAGCCACGACGCGATCCGCCAGCCAGCTTGCGGATGTCCTCGGGCTCCGGCATCAGGTGCCGTGGCGTTGGCGCGGCCGGGCCCGGCCGCCGGGCAGCGGGAGGGTCGGGTCCTCCGGCCACGGATGGCGCGGGTAGCGCCCGCGCAGCTCGGCCCGGACCTGCGGGTAACCGGTACGCCAGAAAGAGGCCAGGTCGGCGGTGACCGCGATCGGCCGGCCAGCCGGCGACAACAGGTGCAGCACGACGGGTACCCGTCCGTCGGCGAGGGTCGGAGCGGCCGGCCAGCCGAACGCGTCCTGCACCTTGACCGCGAGCACCGGTGCGTCGAGCTGGCTGTAGTCCAGCCGTACCCGGGATCCGCCCGGGGTGTCCAGGCGTTCCGGTGCGACCTCGTCGAGGCGGGCGGCCTGCGGCCAGGGAAGGAGCCGGCGCAGCGCGGCGGCCACGTCGATGCGCCGCAGGTCGTCGCGGCGGCGCGCCCGGGTGAGCTGGGATCCGAGCCACTGCGGCGCCCGGGCCAGCAGCACTTCGTCGCTGACGTCGGGCCAGGGTGGGCCGTACGCGTGGTGGCAAAAGGCGAGCCGGTCCCGCAGGTGCCGGGCGCCGGCACTCCACGCCAGCGCCGGGAGCCCCTCGGTGCGCAGTACGTCGAGCAGCGCGGCCTGGACCAGCGCCGGGTCGGGCGAGCTGAGCCGGCGTTCGTCGAGCACCAGCGCGCCGAGCCGCTCGACGCGGCGAGCCACCAGTTCGGCACCCGACCAGCCCACCTCGTCGGCGGTTGTCAGCAGCGGCGCGCCGACCTCCCGGGCGGTCGCCTCGTCGACGGCCGCGGCCAGCCGGATCCGGGCGTTGGCCTGACCCGGCGCGCGGTCGGCCACCGCGATCGCCAGCCAGGCCGTACCGGCCAGCGCCGAACCGGCGGCGAGTTCCGCAGCGGTACCGCCGGCCATGAGATAGCTGGCGGCGCTGGGCTGGCGGGCCCGGGCGAGCCGTTCGGGGTACGCCAATCCGACCACCAGCCCGGCCGCCAGGTCGTCGGCTGGCCCGGCCGGCCGGCTGCCGCCCGTGGCCGCGCCGCGCAGCCGGCGTACCTCCTCCCGCCAGCGCGCCGAGGCGGCCGGGTCGATCCGGTCGCGCAGCCGCCGCCACACCGCGACGAGGTCGTCGTGCCGGGCGGTCCCCTCATCGGTGAGCGCTGCCACGATCTGCGCCGCGCGGTCGGTACCAACCAGCCCAGCGCCGTCGAGTAGTGCGCGGGCCAACCGGGGATGGGCGCCCACGGCCGCCATGGCCCGCCCGCGGTCGGTCGCCCGCCCGGCGTCGTCGATCGCGCCCAGCGCCCGCAACGTGGTCACCGCTACCGTCATGGCCGCGGCCGGCGGCGCGTCGAGGAGCGCGAGCCCCGGCCCCGTCCGGGTGTCCCCAGCAGGCCAGCTGTAACGCGAAGTCGGTGAGGTCGGCCACCGCGATCTCCGGCTCGGCCTGCACGGGCAGCCGGTCGTGCTCGGCCGCGGGCCAGCACCGGTAGACCCGTCCGGGTGCCTCCCGGCCGGCCCGGCCGGCGCGTTGCTCCGCCGACGCGCGCGACACCCGGACGGTCACCAGGGCACCCAGGCCGCGAGCGTGGTCGGTACGGGGCACCCGGCTCAGGCCGGCGTCCACGACGGTCCGTACCCCCGGGACGGTCAGGCTGCTCTCCGCGACCGCGCTGGCCAGGACCACTCGGCGGCGCGGGCCGGGCCGTAGGGCCGCGTCCTGGGTAGCGGCCGGCAACCGGCCGTGTAGGGCGAGCACGTCGAGCGGGCCGTCCAGATCCGCGAGCCGCCCGGCGACCCCGTTGATCTCCGCGACGCCGGGCAGGAAGACCAGCACGTCGCCGTCGGCCTCGCGCAGCACCCGACGTACCGTCGCCGCCACGTGGTCGAGCAGGCGGGGGTCCACGCGGGTGCCGTGCGGCGCATCCAGCCGTCGCAGCGGCGGGCACCAGAACACCTCAACCGGATGCGTCGCCGCGTGCGCCCGGATCACCGGCGCCGGCCCGCGCGGCCCGCCCAGACAACCGGCCAGCCGGTCCGCCTGCGCGGTGGCCGACATCGCCAGCAGCAGCAGATCGGGACGCAGCGTCTCGCGCATGTCGACCGTGAAGGCCAGCGCCAGGTCCGCGTCGAGTTGGCGTTCGTGGCACTCGTCGAGGAGTACCGCACCGACCCCGGGCAGGTCCGGGTCGCGCTGCAACCGGGCGATGAGCAACCCGGTGGTCACCACCTCCACCCGGGTCGCCGGACCGCAGCGGCTGTCACCACGTACCGAGTAGCCGACCGCCCCGCCGACCTCGACGCCGACGAGAGCGGCCATCCGGCGGGCGGCGGCCCGCGCGGCCACCCGCCGAGGTTCGGCCACCACAACCCGACCCGGGACCCGGCCGGCCACGGCGAGCGGAACGAGCGTCGTCTTACCCGAACCGGGCGGCGCGACCAGGACCGCCGTCCCACCCGCAGCCACCGCAACCAGTACCGCCGGCAGGACCGCCCGCACCGGCAGATCCACGCCGGCCGGCAGGTCCGGATCGGGGAGCACGCAGACAGTCTGCCGCACCCGCAGGCGACCGCGACCACGCTGCGGGTTGGCATCCCGTACTCAACCCCGGGGTGCCCGGCCGCCACGGACGGGGTCGGGATCTCCGCCTGCCGTATGGGCGCGGTCGACCGGCGCTAGGTGCTGAACTTCCGGTCCGGGCCCAGCAGCTCGACCCGGCCGACAGAGGGCTCGCTACATGCCGAATGTGATCCCGGGTTGGTCCATTTGAACACGTGGGGTTACGCATCGATCCACCGACTTGTAACCCCCGCTCCGCACGCCCACACCTCGACCAGCTACTCGCTAACACCGCCGCCGTCCAGGCCAACATCCCCGGCGCCCTGTGACTGCTCAACCTCAACGAACAGGCCGACGCCGTCGACAAGCGGGTCGACAACGAACCCGATAAATGGGACGTCATCGCACTGATCGTGACCGTGCACGTCGAGGTCGCCGCCTTCGCTCAACAGTCACCGGTCACGATGATCGGGGAACGCCACCTCACCGAACTGCTGCACGGACCTCGCCCATCAGCCGGATGGTGGGCACCGTGGACCGTGGACCAACAACAGGCATGAGACGCTCTGGCCGGTGTCCGATCCGGGTCGAGGTCGAGCTACGCCGATTTCCTGGGCCTGCTGCGCGGCTTCACAATGATCGTCCTGTTCCTTGTCTCCACGACGAGCTGGCCAACCCGCATCCTGATAGGTGATCCCGAACGAGTTGCTGCCCCGCTGGCAGGATCTTCCCGCGCTGGCGTGGCTGGCAAGGCAGCGGCTGAGCGGGGTGATCCCGCTACCGGTGCTCGGCGCGGTGGCCCGCTGGAGCGGCTGGCTGCTGACGTTGGTGGATCTGGTCGGCATGCGTGCCGATCATGCGGTCGGCTCGTATCGTCGCCGTGCGGTCGTTACGGCGCAGCAGCGCGGCCATTGCGGGTGCGTTGGCGCTACTGGGCGGCCGGGCTGGTCGCCGTAGTCCCTGTAGCGCTGGTCTTTCTCGCGGTACCGGCGTTCTTTACCGTGGTAGGCATCATCGTGGCGCGCATCGGGGCGCCAGCCGTCGGGTCTTTGCTGATGTTCCTGGGGTGGTCGGCATGCGGTGCAACCTTCCTTCTCGGCGTTGCTAGTGTCGCCTCGGGGTTGCGTTCCCTCGCCTCGGGTGGGCGTCGGCGTGCCTGCGCTTGGGCGGCCGGCACGGGCGCTCGGCTGGTTGAGGCTGCTTTGCTAGCCTCGGTCTTTCGCTAGCGGTCGATCATGGTCGTTGAGAACGATTGTTGATCTTCTGTGGGTCGCTCGGCGTGGTGGGCGTGGTGACGGCCCGACGCGGTGGTCGGGGTCCTCCATACGGTGTCGGCGGGTCGT
>WNGB01005891.1_pt1 | contig 19593 bp, 16 predicted proteins | sample 5400681 | NCBI WGS metagenome assembly WNGB01 (sample SAMN13153367, study PRJNA577476) | soil metagenome | isolation source: 115 cm soil or saprolite under grassland replicate 2 | place: USA:California | collected 2016-06-15
AGCGTCGCGGTCACGTCGAGCCGATACGCGCCCGGGGGCAGTCCCCGAGATCCAGCAGGCCGCGCGTCACGCCGCCTCCAGCCGCGAGCGGCAGCCGCTGCGGCTGCGTCGCCACGACCTGTGCACCGCTTGCGCTCCGCACCCGCGCGACCACACTCGCCGTCTCGGGCCGCTCGGTGTACAACTCGAGGTAGTAGCCGAGGTGCGACTGCTCCGGAGTCAGCACCGGCCGCCCCGACGTCTCGATGAACAGATCCCCCTTCCGGATCTCCCCGGGGCGAACCACGGTGTCCGCCGGTGCCGCCGCAACCCGCAAGCCCGCCGCGAGCAGCAAGTCCGATGCGCCGGGCGGCTCGGCGAACCCGCTCACCTCGCTGCGCGCCCGGCTGACCCGCCCCGTCGCCGAGTCCGTCACGGCGACGTCGATGACGTACCGGCCGCGCGGCGCCGCGAAGGCAAAGTGTTCGACCACCGACGCGCCGGCGACGCCGAGCAGCGGGCGCGCCACGGCCTGCGACCACGTCTGCGACGTCAACTCGAGCCCCGCGCTGTCGCGCACCGTGAGCGACACCCGGTACGCAGCTCCCTCACCAGCCGCGCCCGGCCCGGCGCTCAGGGCGCTGACCGCGGACACCGGCACCCGGCAAAACCCATCCACCAGCGTGAGCGCGTTCGCCCCCCGATAGAACCGGACCACGCTCAGCTCCAGGGCGCCTGATCCCTGGCCCAGCGCCAGCGCTGCGACGACCACCCAACCCGCAAGCCCTCCCGTCGCCCGCACTTTCCCTCACCGGTCCGCTCGGCGGCTGCCTACCAGCCGACGCTGAAGCTCAGGAAACTCGTGCCGCCCAAGGTGCCCAGCTTGCGCCAGGCGTAATCGAACCCCAGCCGGAAGTTCCCCCGCCCGTACGAGAGCCCGCCGCCCACCGCGATGCCGTCGGCCGTGAAGCTCCCGGAGCTCTCCGCCGTGGTCAGGTTCCCGAGGGCGACGTCGTCGATGTTGTTGTCGGGCTGGATCGTGTAGCTCCCCCGGGCCGCGAGCGAGAACCCCGAGTTGCCGAGATTCGTGCCCGTCAGCTCAAGCCCGCCGCCCGCGGCCGGCTTGGTGTTGTTCGGCTGGGTGAACTCGCCCAGCATGGTGATGCGGTTCTGTCCCTGGCTCCAGAGGTCTAACGCAGCACTCACCCGGAACAGCACCGGGAGGTCCCATCCGGAGGCGCGCAGGCGCGAGGGCTGCGGCTCCTGCGGGACGTCGGGCGTGCCGATTGGTGGCGTGCGGGTGGCGCCGGCGTCGAGACCGGTGCCGTCGTGCTTCAACTGCGACCCGAGGTTCTGGAGTACGAACGCCGCCCGGATCGGGCGTGCACCGATGGTCGCGTGGAAGTTGGTCCCGAAATCGATCGCGAAGGCACCCGCCCGTGTGTCGGCCAGCTTGTCGTTGATGAACTTGAACGAGAACCCGGCCGAAAACCGGTCGGAGAAATTTTGCGCGTACGTCCCCGCGAGGAACGTCTCTGCCACGGAGTAGTGTCGTCCGGTTCCGTCCGGCTCGTCCACCGTGTATTCGGGCTGGTCCGAGAAGCCGAACGTGCCCGCGCTGAGGCCGACCGATCGCGCGCCGCCCGTGAGGGGGAACGCGATGCCGAGCCACGAGTAGCGCGTGCCGGCGACGTAGTCGTAGGTGGAGACCATCGCGGCAGGTCGGGGGAGCTGCGCCAATCCGCCCGGGTTGTAGTAGAGCGCCGTCACGTCGGTGGCGAGGGCGGCAAACGCACCCCCCAACGCGGCGCCGCGCGCGCCCGCTCCGAGGAGCAGAAACTCGCCCCCGGTGCCCCCGTAGGCCGTGTTATCTGTGCGGCTGACGATCTGGGCGACCGCCGGCGTGGCAAGCACCGTCGCCACCCCGATCGCCCCAAATGCCCGAAACAACGTCTTCGTCATGGCGAGTCTCCTCACGGCGCGAAGTTGACGACGGTGAACCGCCCGATCTTGGTCTGGCCGCCCGGCGTCTCGATGTGATAGAAGTAGACGCCGGACGCCACGAACTGATTGTTTCGGTTGCGGAGGTTCCACGTCGCTTCGCCGCCGCCGGTCGGGTCGTCGAACGGGATGACGGCCACGAGCACGCCGCTCACCGAGTAGATGCGGATGAGACAGCGCTCGGGGATGTTGACGAACTTCAACACCTTCTGGTTGGCCGTGATCTCTAAGGCGTTAGCCACGTAGTAAGGATCAGGGACCGTATGCACTCGGCTGAGGTCGGCCGAGCTGGTGGGGCTCACCACTGCCGGCGTGGTCGTTACCGCCGCGAGCCGCAGCCCGGGCACGGGCGCGTTGGCGGGAGCGGCCGTGTAGGTGTAGCTGCCGCCCGTCTTGGACACGAGTCCGAAGTAGGTCCGCAACGTCCACACCGCCGGTTTCGCGGGCAGCGCGCTCGTCAGGAAGATGAACGGCTCACCGTTGATGTACATACCGAAGCCGTTGCCGTCGGACGCACCGTCACCGGTCGCGTCCACTGGGCCGAGCGTCGCCGCGGCCGCGTAGCCGCGCGTTTCGCACCCGGTGTTGGTGATGCTCGACGCCCCAGGCAAGCACGCCCCGTCGAGGAAGTCGACGTAGGTCACGACACCGTTTGGTGCGCTCGGCGCGCCGATAGTCGCGCCCACCACGTCAGTCCGGAAGCCGTAGGACGCACGGTTCTGCGGATCGAACGACACCCGCACATGGTGCGTCACATCCACGACGGAATCGACCGTTCCTGCGGTCGTCCCCCAGTACACCTTGATGTCCGCGGCGCGGAAGATCAGCCGGGTCTCCTGGTCGAAACGCCGGAACAGAGCGTTCACGCCGCTGTGGCTGCGCACCGGGCGGAAGATCGTGGTCACTCCCGTCAGCTGGCCGTGCAGGTCCCCGAGCGTCGGATCCGCCATGGTCTCATTGGCGCCGTCGAACCAGCGGGACCCGCCATCTGCGGTCATCCCCGGAACGGTCGCGAAGAACGCGCCGTTGACGTCCGTATGCCAGTCGATGTCCTTGGACGTCTTCGTCACGGCGCCGACTTCGACTTGCCCGGTGAACTGCGCCGCGAACGGCACCGCGCCCAGGCCCTGGGTCTTGGCCAGGTCGGTATCGGCCGGAACCACAGCGCTGGCGGGCCCGAGCGCGACCGTGCCGTCTTCTTCGCCAAGGACGCCGTCCGGCCCAAACTTACTCCCGGTAACCACCGGACCGAGCCCCGAGAAGTAGTACGTGACCGTCTGGAACCCCGGGGCCACAGAATCGAGGCGGATGAACGCCTGCGCGTTCGGCTTGAGCAGCTGATCGGCGAAGAAGGTCACGCCCAAACCCTGGAACCGGGCGGTCGGCACGGCAGGACCGGAGAAGGTTCCCTTGGTGGCATCGATCGTGGGTTGGGCCGCGCCGGGATTCAGCGAAGCGCCGTCCCCGCCCACCTCTTGGAAGGTGATCTGCCCAGCGGGAGTGCCCTGGTTCGTCGCGATGCGGCGCGGCGTGACGCGCTTCGTCACCCGCGGCGATTCGAGCGACGACGGCCCGGACGTGGTGGAGTTCACGTCGAACGCGGTCACCGTGTAGAAGTACGTGAAGGAGTTCCGCACGCCCTTGTCCACGTACGCGAACGGCACGCCGGTGTCGCCGAGCCCAGGGCACTTCACGTCGGCGCACTGCTCGGCCTGCACCAGCGTATCGGCCTTGAGATTGATGGTGCTCCCGGTCGCCAGCTTCACCCGGTCCCCCGCTTTGACCTGGATGACGGCGCCGGCGAGCGGCGTCTCGAAGTGAGGCGAGATGCCGAGCCGCACGTTCGCGCTGTCGAACGCCGCTGGGCAATCCGCTTTCAGCCCCAGCTCCGGGGCGCATTGGATGAGGCCATCGCCATTGAAGTCGCCGTAATCGATCTGGCCGGTGTAGTCGACAAACGACGTCCCGGCATAATCGAATTGTGCCACGAGCTGCAACTGGCTCGAGGTGCGGCCGCGATAGATGCGGTAGCCCTCCACGTCGTACTGCCGGAAATCGGGATCATAGAGCGGGTTGGCCTTCTTCCCCAGGGCCGGATTGGTCGGGTCGATCAGCACGGAGTCTTGGCTCGCGATCGCGAAGAAGGGATCGCCGCTCGCCTCCGAGCGAGTCGTCTGCCACACCACCGTGACCTGGCTGTCGCCCGGCACGAGGAAGAAGTCCGGCGCGTCCGGCGCCGACGGCAGCAGGAAACCCTTGTCGAACACCGCCTGCGCCACCAGAGCCTTGAAGAGCAACGAGCGCGGCACCGTGTTCACTTCGTCTTGGCTGATCTTCCCGTCAACGTTCGCATCGCCCGACCCAAGCCAGCCGGCGATCTTGTCGATGAGCCGGATCGTGTCGCTGGGACTCGCCGTCAGCCCAATCCCGCTCGTGCCCGGCTTCGTGTCCTCAGTCGGCCTGACCAGAGGCGCGCCGGTCCCGTTATAGGGGGCCGCATTGATGTAGGCGACGACGATGCTTTGCGCCTCGCCGGGTGGCAGGGAGAACGGTCCCGAAGCCTGGATGAAGCGCGCGTCGCCTTGCACCTGTCCGAGGAAGCAGTAGCGGCGCTTGCGGATGTTGATACCGGTATCGTTCGGGTTGCACGGGTTGTCGCTCGGCCCGAGGAACCCGGACATATAACGGAACAGCTGCCGCACACCGACGGCATCGGGGAAGCCGGTCGCCGAGTTGAGCTCCTGGGTGAACATCGTGAGCCCCACTTGCTGACCCGTCGCGTCCTTGGGCGACTTGAGAAACTTGATCCCGATGAAGCCCGGCGCCGACGCGAAGGGAGGCCCGAAGATGTCGGGCGGGAACTGCCAGCCCACTTCCGGGACGAACGACCCCGCGTAGATGCTGCCGACGTTGAACGGCACGAACGCCGTCGCGTAGTTATCGCCCACCGTAGCGACGTCCGCGTCCATCGCGGCCGCGGCGTAAACGGAGTCGACGGTGTACCCGCCGTCCGGGATCTGGACCTTGAACTTGTTTTCGTTGACGTCCTGGAACTGATCCCCGATCGCCGCGATCTCCGCCTGCAGAGGGCCCGGAATCGTGGAGTTGTTGTACTTCCCCGACGCGGCACGCGCCGTGACATTGTAAAACGTGTAGATGATGTAAATGATGTCCTCGTTGCCGGTCGGGAAGTTCCAGGCCAGGATGCGCTGGTCCACCGCGATTCCCAGCGGGTGCTCCCGGCCCGTGAGCCTGACCGGGTCACCCTCCCAGTAGCGCACGAAAACATCGCCTTGGGAGATCCCGTCGCGGCCGATGAGGAGGGGGCTGTAGATGCTCGTGTCGAGGACGGTCTTCGTGGGCGGCGCTGTGCCCCACGTGGCCACGTCCGTGGGGTCGAGCCGGCTGAAGATCTGCGAGAGCGGGCTGCCCCCCACCTGGTCGCCGCGGAAGTCGACGAAGAAGGCCCCGCTCGTATCGCCCGCCCAGGCGAATCCCGCATTGCGCGCCACGATCCCCGCGATCTGGAGACCGGACCAGAAGATGTACTGGTCCGGCGTCCCCTTGGGCCAGAAGCCGCCCCCGCCCACGGGCGAGCCGGCGAACGCGGCGCAGACCACGCCCGAGTTCAGGAGCCCGCACTGCTGCCGGTTCACCTCGAACAGGTAACCCGCAGACGCGAACAGATTCAGCGCCCCTGGCCTGGTTGGCTTGCCCGGCTTGGCCGCCGCCACCGAGGTGGCGGCGGTCGCCCCGAGTACCAGGAGGGCGCTGACCGCCCACACCGAACGCATCACCGACGTTGCACGCATGGTCATTACTCTCCTCGAGTCAGGAGAATGAGGAGCGGCACCCCGAACCTGGCAATACCGCCCGCCCCCAAGGTCTAGAAGTTCAGCTCGGCGCCGATCCGGATGTGCCGCGGCTGCCCGTTGAACCGGTGCGGGCCCCGGAACGCGTTGAAGTACGCATCGAACGCCCGCGTCCACTCCGCCTCCGTGTAGATACCGTCGCCGTTTCCGTACCGGGCCTCGACCCGCTTGAGCGCTTCGCAGTCGGCGGGTATGCCCCACCCCCCACAGCCAAGCGTCAAGTCCACCGCGCCGTTCCGCAGCGCGCCCGCCAGGGTCGCCTCGCCCCTCAGGTTCGTCACCTCGGGGCTCAAGAGCTGGGTCTTTAGCAGCGCATTGGTTACGTCGCCCGTCTCGGCGTACACGCCTTCGATGTTCTTGAAGTCGAACACGTTCCGGACGTCGGCGTACAGAGTCCAGTCGAAGCGACCGACGCGGAAGCCCTTGTTCACGCGCACGTCGACTTGTCGCGTCCAGGGCAGCACGGAGGCGTTCAGGTTTTCGTCCGCCCGCCCGCCGCCGAAGTTGAGCCGCGGCGCGGTCTGGCCGTCCCCGCGGTTATCCAGCAGCGTGTAGGGCAGCCCGCTCCGCGCGAAGAACGTGACGAAGGCGTTCACGTCGCGCGCCAGCTGCCCGAGCGGCGTGCCCTTCTTCCAATCCGTCGGGACCGTGAACGCGAGCGCGCCGACGATGTTGTGCGTCCGATCGTCGTTGGTGCGCTGCGCTTGCTCGGGCGGCAGCGTCCGATCGCCGGTGAGGGCCGAGATCTGCCGCGCGAACGTGTTGAGATACGTGAACGGGTCGGAGCCAGTGCTCTTGGACACCTGGAAGGTGTAAGCCAGCGACGCGTTGATGGCCGTGCTCAGGCGGTAGTCGAGCTTGAAGTCGACGCCCTTCGCGTTTCCGAAGTCGGCGTTCGTCAACACGTTGAGGCTCGTGATCGCGCCCGTCTGCGGATTGGTGAACGGCAGGATCCGGTACGCCAGATCGGACACCTTGTCCTTGTTGTATGCGGAGACGTCGAGCACCAGGTCCTGGCTGAACGCGTGCCGTACCCCGAACTCGAACAGGATCGTCTTGCCGAACCGCACGTCTCGACCGAAGGCGTCGTTCGAGTTCGTGAACGACAGGTCGTTGTTGGTCCCCGAGAGCAGGGTCGTGAACTCGGGCGACTGCACCTGGTGCGAGTACGACAGCCGGAAGCCCGTCTTCTCGGTCACGGGGAACGACACCCGCAGCCGCGGGGACAGCGCGCGGTGACCGACCGATGGTGTGAAGACGCGCGCCAGCGAGCTCTCGTACGCGGCGTCGTCCGTTGTCGCGTCCGGGTCCCACGCGGGATCGCCGAACGTGAAGGCCGGCGTGTTGGAGAACAACGCCTTGGAGTTGTAATAGTCCCAGCGCAAGCCGAGCTCCAGGACCACGTCGCCAAGGTCGAGCCGATCGGCCGCAAACAGGCCGTACTGCACCGGGTGCACGACGTAGGCGTCCATGAAGATCGGCGTGAGCAAGCCGCCGCTCCAATACGACAGGTCGGTCTTCTTCGCGTCTCCCCCGAGGGTGAACCGGTGGTAGCGATTCGCCTGCCAGTCGACCACCAGCCGCCCGATGTAGCGCGTTTCCGAATAGAGAGTGGCGGTGGTGTTCATCCCGGAGGTATAGAACGCCCCCGCTTGCAATCCGTACGGATTCATTCGGCCGGCCTGGGCGTTGTTGAGGTCGAAGCGATTCAAGAGTGGGACTATGAGCCCCGCGGTGTTGTTCGAGCGGACATCTCGAACCACTTGATCCGTGATCGGGAACGGGAACCCCTCGAGGCCCGAGAATCTGAGGGACTTGAACTCGATACCCATCGTCGGATCGCGGGTCTCGATGTCCGACGCCGGGTCGAGCGGCCCCGTGATAGCGCGATCCCGCGCCCAGGACAGGTTGAGGTTGAGCGACAGCGCGCGCTCGGCGCTACGGGCGACCTGGTGGTTCCAGTTCAACACGCCGAGGCGCTGCCAGGTGTGCTGGCCGCGGAACCGGGCGGGATCGGCGAGGTCCGTGCCCGGCGAGAAGCGCTGCTGCGTGCCGTTGGCGACGCCCGTGAATCGGACGCTCGAGCCGGAGCCGTAGGTGTACTGCAGGTTGCCCTGGAGCTCGACCAGCGTCGTCCAGTTCAACGGCAACATCCGGCCCCGGCAGGCAAACCCATAGTTGCTCCGGATCGCCTGCGCCAGCGGGGTCGCGTCGGATCCGAGCTGGCCGCAATGACCGCTGTACTGGACGAAGCGCGGGAGGACCGTCTCCGAAACCGTGCCGTCGGGTGCGGCGTCCGGGATGACGGCGTCCACGCCTGCCACCGTGAAGATCGGCACCGAGTCCGCGTCCTTGCCGCGGAAGTCGGCGCTCTGTCCCTGCAGGACCGCGGAGCCGAACCACCGCAGGTTATTGACCTTTGGCACCGGGCCGCCGAGGGCCCCCTCGAACCGGTTATAACCGACGCTGATCGTGGTTCCGAAAGGCTCGTCCGTCTCCGAGGAGAGCGAACCCGCCAGCTTCTCGCCGCCCGCCTTCGTGGTGTAGGCGATGACGCCGGACTGCGCGTCGGAGAACTCCACGCCCAGGGCGCCGGTGGTCACCGACGCCTCCTCGAGCGCGTTCGTGCCGACGCGGATCGGCCCCGAAAGCGTGCCACCACTGGCGTTCTGGAGTGCGCCGTTGCTCAGGCGCACCGGTGCACCGTCGATGTAGATGTTCGCTTCTCCCGGCCGGCCGCCGCGGATCGAGACGCCACCGACTGCGCCCGACTCCACCACTCCCGGTTGGAACGTGAGCACCTGGCGCACGTCGTCCACCGGGAGGTGCGCGACGAGGTCGCCCGACACAGTGGAGCCGGAGGTGACCTTGTCACGGGGCACGATCGGATTCGCCGCCACTTCCACGGTCACCGGCCCGATCGCCACCGCTGACGGCGTCAGCTTGATGTTGACCGTCTGGGTAAAGCCCCCTTGCACACGCACACCGGGGACCTCGGCGGCCGTGAAGCCTATGAACCGGCCACGCACTGTGTAGGTGCCGACCGGGACGTTGTTGATGAAGTAGTAGCCCTTGTCATTCGTCAGGGCCCCGAAGGACGTGCCGACGATCGTCACCTGCGCGTTCCCGACCGGGCCGCCCTGCTGGTCCGTCACCGAGCCTTCGATCTTCCCCGTCGTTTGTTGCGCGGCGAGCGACGACGCTGCGACAAGCAGCGCCACGAGCGACGCGTAACCCAACGCGACGAAGCGACCGAAGGCGCTCCTCACACGATGTGTCATGGCATGGTCCTCCGAGGGCGGGGATGGGCGCGGATGAACAGCCGGAAAACTCGATGACACGCCATCACCTCCAGCGTTTCGTGTCAGCGCAGTCGAGTGAGGGTCAGGTTGGAGACGGCTGACCCATGTGAACAACCACATCGAGACGAAACGACGGCCGCGACCGCACGTCAACGGTGTCCACTAGAGAGGACGGGTCGATCCGTCGAATGCGGCGAAAATGGCTCGCATCCGGGAAGCTCGCAAGACCCCCGGCCGTCTCCCTCCGGACCACCCCGTTGCGAGACGCCAAGGCGCCAAGACGCCAAGAAAACCTCAGACCAGGAGCAGCTCCTCCTGCGGGCTCGGGGGCGTCACCTCGGGCCCCGTTTCGCCCATGAACACATTGATCTCGCTCCGCATGCCGAAGCGGCCCGGGAGGTAGATCCCGGGCTCCACCGAGAAGCCCACGCCGGACACGAGCGGCCGTGTGTCCGCGGTCTCGAAGTTGTCGATGTGCGGCCCCGACCCGTGCAGGTCGCGGTCGATCGAATGGCCGGTGCGGTGCACGAAATACTCGCCGTAGCCGGCCGCGCGGATCACGGCTCGGGCCGCGTCGTCCACCGCTGCGCCGGTGACCACGCTTCCCGCTTCCCCCTTCCCCGGCTTCGGCCAGCGGTCGCGCAGCAGGGTGACGGCGGCATCGCGCGCCGCCCGCACCGTCCGCCACACGTTCCGCACTTCGGCGTCGGGCGCGCGGCCCGCGAACGCCATCCAGGTCTGGTCGGCGAACACCGAGCCCGGCGACGGCCCCGCCCACAGGTCGAGCAGCAGCACCTGACCCGCCACGAGCCGCAGATCCGCGCCCGCGTGGGGCTCGTAGTGCGGCAACGCGGAATTCGGCCCGAACGCCGCGATCGGCGGGTGGTCGGTGACGAGCCCGGCGCGCCCGATCGCGTCGAGGACGCGGTGCTGCAGCCCGGCCTCGCGCACCTCGGCGCCGCGCGCCGTCTCGCTGCCCGCCCAGGCGAGCGCCTCGCGTGCGATCTCGGCCAGCGCCCGCGCCGCACGCCGGTGCCCGTCCGCCTCCGCCGCGCTCCAGCGCGCCGCGAACCGCGTGACGAGCGGCGCCGACGAGACGATCCGCGCCCCGAGCGACTCGAGCAGCTGCACCACGCCGTGCGGCACCCGGTCGAGGTACGGCACCGCGTCCGACTCGGAGACCTCCATCGCGAGCGTGCGGCCGCGGACCAGCGCCTCGAGCTGCCCGTGCAGCTCGCGCCACGAGCCGTACGGGCGGACGTCGCCGGGGAAATTCGCCAGCGGCTGCAGCTCGATGCGATGGGCGACGGCCACCGCCGGGCCGGACCGCGGGAGCAGCACGAACAGCCGCCGCGTGGCCAGGCCGGTCGGCCCGAGGATCCGCCCGGCGATGGGGTTCACCTTGCGGAAGTCGTACAGGAGCCATGCGTCGGCGCCGAGCGCGCCGAGCGCGTCCGCCAATCCCGGAAAGTCGAAGCCGTCGAGCAGCGGCATCAGTGGTGCCGGGGATCGGGCGGCGCCGCCCGCCACTCGCAGCGGTCGCCGCCCGTGGCGCGGCAGGCGACGTGGAGCATCACGCCCTCGAAGCCGACGAGCAGGCGCAGCAGCTCCGCGAAGCCGGTGCCGTACAGGGTGCAGGCGGCGCCATCGGGCGTCGCGTTCACCGCGATCGCGTCGCGCACGCGCGCGACGGGCACGTCGCGCTCGCGCCGCAGCTCGCCCTCGAACACGGCGCGGGCGGCGCGGCGCGCCGCGGCATAGCCGAACACGCGCGGCGCGGCCCGCGCCGCGAGGCGGGACACTCCGAGCAGCCGGCGTACGGCACGCCGCGCCGCCCGCCGCCCGGCGTCGGCGAACACCAGGTCCGCGTCCGGGCGGCGCCCGACCAGGCGCAGCAGCGCCTCCACGTGCGCCGCCTCGGCCCGGTCGTCGCGCCGCACCATGGTCTCGTACTGGGCGAGTTGCATCGCCACGGTGTGCGACAGGCCGAGGCGCTTCGCCAGGAGCTCCTCGGCGAACTCCGAGAGCCCGTCCTCGACCGGGGTGTCGAGGTTGCGGACGGCTTCGAGCACGGCCAGGGGCACGATACTGTGGACCACAGCGGGCGAAACCTATCACGCCGCCACCCCATTGCGAAACCCGAGACGGCGCGGGCAGGTTATGGCAAGATATGGCGCCCGCCCCCACCCCCACGCCGACTCCGGCCGCCGACGCCGACAAGCGCGCCAGCTTCGAGCGCGAGGCGCTGGTCCACCTCGACAGCCTGTACCGCGTCGCCCTGCGCCTCACCGGCAACCCCGCCGACGCCGACGATCTGGTCCAGGAGACGATCCTCAAGGCGTACCGCGCCTGGCACCAGTTCGAGCAGGGGACGAACGCGAAGGGGTGGCTCCTGACCATCCTGCGGCACGCCTTCATAAATGAATACCGCCGCCGCACCCGCCATCCGGAGACGGTCGATCTGGACGCGATCGAGCCCTACTCGGTGTTCGAAGACCTGCAGGAGGAGGATCCCCAGGGGGCGTTCTTCGACCGGATCGTGGACGACGAGGTGCTCCGGGCCATCGACGGGCTGCCGGAACAATTCCGCGAGACCGTGGTGTTGAGCGACGTGGAAGGGCTCTCCTACGAGGAGATCGCCCGCGTGCTGGACGTGCCGGTCGGCACGGTGAAGTCGCGGCTGTTCCGGGGCCGGCGCATGCTGCAAGGCAAGCTCTACGACTACGCGGTCGGGATGGGCTACATCAAAGGGAATCCTGCATGAACTGCCGGGAGTGCACCGAGCACCTGTACGAGTTTCTCGACCGCGAGGTGACACCCGAGCTGGAGCGCGACATCCGCCAACACCTCGCTGAATGCCCCCCCTGCGGCGAGCACTTCGACTTCGAACGGCTGTTCCTCGATTTCCTGCGGGCCCGCTGCCGGGCGCAGGGCGCGCCGCCCGAGCTGAAGCGTCGAATCCTGCGCGACCTGTTCGGCGAGTGAGCTGGCTCGCCCCGGGCGGCGTCGCCGCGGCGCTCGCCGTCGGGGCGGCGGTGGCCTGGGGGCTGGGATGGCGGGGACTCGCCCTGCTGTTCGCCTTCTTGCTCTCCGGCAGTCTCCTCACCCAGCTCGCCGAGCGGCGGGGGCCGCGGCGCACGGCGCGACAGGTGATCGCGAACGGCGGCGTCGCCGCCCTCGCCGCGCTGCTCGGCTGGTGGACCGTGGCGACCGGCGCCATCGCTGCGGCCGCCGCCGACACCTGGGCTACCGAGATCGGATCGTTTTCCCCGTCCCCACCGCGGCTGATCACGAGCGGCGTCCGCGTCCCGCGCGGCGCGTCGGGGGGTGTTACCATGCTGGGAACGGTGGGCGGGGTGGCAGGGGCCCTCCTGATTGCCTTGACCGCTCGGTGGGTTGGACCCCGGGCCGCCGGCCCGGGGTCGGCCGCACTGGTCGGCGCCGGCGTGTTGGGCATGCTCGCCGACTCGGTTCTGGGAGCGACGGTCCAGGGCAAGTACGAGTGCCCCGGCTGCAGCGCGCAGTTCGAGCGCGGGAATGCGGTGTGCCACGAGCCGGTACGCCTGATCAGGGGCTGGCGATGGCTGGACAACGACGGCGTGAACCTGGCGGCGACGCTCGTCGGCGCCGCGGCGGCCGCGCTCGGCTCGCGCGTCTCGGCATGACGCACACGGCCGCCACGAGCCGGTGATCTGGGACGCGGTCGTCGTCGGCGCCGGGCCGGCCGGCTCGACGACGGCGCTGTTGCTCGCCCGCGCCGGCGCCCGCGTGCTGCTCCTCGACCGCGCCCGCTTCCCCCGCGACAAGCCCTGCTCCGAATACTTGAGCCCGGCGACGACCGCAATCCTCGAGCGGCTGGGCGACGGCGTGCTCGCGGAGGTTGAGCGCGCGGCGCCTGCCAGGCTCCACGGGATGAAGGTCGTCGCCCCGGGCGGGGCGGCGGTGGTGGGACGCTTCGACTCGGATCACGGCGCTCGTCCTCCGCGCCCCTACAGCTTCGCGCTCCCCCGCACCACGTTCGACACCATTCTCGTGCGCGCCGCCGAGCGCGCGGGTGCGACCATCCGCGAGGGAACGGCGGTGGAGGATCTGCTGTTCGGCCGGAGTGCTCCCGCCGGAGTCAGCGCCCGGTCGGGGCGCGGGGTGCGGGATGCATATCGTGCGCGCGTCGTGATCGGCGCCGACGGGCTGCGCTCGATCGTGGCGCGGCGCTTGGGCCTGGTGCAGACGTCGCCGCCGCGCCGCGTCGCGTTCAGCGCGCACGTCGCGGAGGTGGCGGGGGTGGATGGAGTCGGCGAGCTGCACGTGGGCGCGCGGGGGTACGTCGGTCTCGGGCCCATCGGCGGCGGCGTGACGACGGTCGCGCTCGTGGTCCCGCTCGCCGCCGTGCGCCGCGCACGCACCGACTTCCGCGCCGGTTTTTTCGCCGAGCTCGAGCGGTTTCCGGGGCTCGCGGGGCGGTTCGACCCGCGGCGCCTGGTGCGTCCGGTGCTTGTCACCGGCCCGTTCGCGCGCTGGGCGCGGCGCCCGGTGGCCGGGGAGCGCGGGTGGGCCGCCCTGCTCGTGGGCGACGCGGCCGACTTCTTCGACCCGTTCACGGGCCAGGGCATCTACAGCGCGCTGCGCGGCGCGGAGCTCGCGGCCGCCTGCGTGCTCCCCGCGCTCGCGCGCGGGGTCAGGGAACCCGTCCCCGCCGCGAGCCTGCTGCCTTACAGCCGCGCGCGCCGCCACGAGTTCGCCGGCAAGTGGGCGCTGGAGCGGCTGATCGGCCTCGGCGTCGGGTGGCCCGCCCTCGCCGATCGCGTGGTGAGCCGGCTGGCGCGCCGGCCGGACCTGGCGGATCTTCTGGTGGGGGCGACGGGCAATTTTGTCCCGGCCCGCCGCGTCCTCGCTCCGAGCGTCCTGGCCCGACTCCTCTGGTGACCATGCCCGGCGTCGACCCCGCACAGTTCCGCCAGCTGCTCGGCCGGTTCGCGACCGGCGTAACGGTGGTCACGACGCAGGACCCGCGAGGACGACCGATCGGGATGACGGCGAGCTCAGTGGCATCGGTGTCGCTGCAGCCGCCGCTGCTGCTCGTGTGCGTGGACCAGCGTCACGACATGTACGCCGCGATGCGGGCCACGCAGCGTTTCGTGCTCAACGTGCTGGCCGCCGACCAGGAGGCGATTTCCCGGCGCTTCGCGGCGGACCATCCGGATCGCTTCGACGGCGTCGGCTACGCGGAGAACAAGCACGGCATCCCGCTGTTGCACGGGGCGCTGGCGACGATCGAATGCGAAAAGCAGGCGGAGACCCCGGGCGGCGACCACGCCGTGTTCCTCGGCCTCGTCACGGGCGGCACCGTGACGGACCGGCGGCCCCTGCTGTATTATCGCGGCGGCTACGCCGGCCTGCACGGCGGATGATCGGCCGCGAGACGCTCGACGACCCCCGCGCCCCGCCTGCCGCGGTGCGGCGCACGCTGGGTGACATCGCGCGCCTGAATGCGCTGTTCGGCGGAACCCGAGCCGTAATGGACGCGCTGGCGCCCTTCTTTCAGCGAGCGTGCAACGTGCGACGTGGGACGTGCGACGCGCCATGGACCCTGCTCGACGTTGGTGCGGGCTCCGGCGACATCGCGCGCGCCGCGGCCGCCGCCGCCCGCGGTCATGGCCTGACGCTCCGTCCGGTGGCCGTGGAGCTCAGTCGCCCGGCCGCCCGGGAAGCGCAGGGGCGCGGCCTCGCCGTGATCCTCGCCGACGGCGGCGCGCTTCCCGTCCGCCCGCGCTCGGTCGACGTGATCGTCGCCAGCCAGGTGCTGCACCACCAGCCTCGCGAAGTCGCCGTGCGGTGGATGGCGAGCTTCGACCGCATCGCGCGACGCGCGGTGGTGCTCGCCGACCTGCGACGCTCGCGCGTCGCGATGGTGGGCGTGTGGCTCGCGTCGCTCCCGCTCGGCATGGCCGCCACGACGCGCCACGATGCGGTCATATCGCTGCGGCGGGGGTACACGAAACGGGAATTCGACGAGATGCTGCGGGAGGCGGGCGTGACTGCGGTTGCGAGGTACCGGCCCGGGTTTCGAATAGTGGCGGCATGGTCGCCAGGGGGCAGTCAGTGACGTTGCAAGCCGGAAGGTCAGCCGCAAGGCTCAAGCCGCAAGCGGTTGTCAGCCGCACGACGCCAGTCTTGCATGGCTGGCGTCTGTCGACCGGCAACCGCTTGCGGCTTGCGGCTGGGGGCTGCACTGGCGTCTGAGACCTGCGATGCACACTGTCGACCAAATCGCGATCCATGCACCTCTCGATCGCATCTTCCAGGCGGCCGCCGACGTGCAGCGCTGGCCTGAAATCCTGTCCCATTACCGTCGGGTCCGTTTTCTCGACCGCCGGGACGGCGGCGGGCTCGTGGAAATGGCCGCCTGGCGGCCGTTCGGCCCGCTGCGGTACCCCGCGCGGTGGGTGTCCGAGATGATCGTGGATCGCGCGGGGGGCGAAATCCGATATCGCCACGTGCGAGGCATCACGGCGGGCATGAACGTCGTCTGGCGATTGGATTCCCAGGCCGGGACCGACTCGGTGCGCGTCACGATCGTGCACGAGTGGCGCGGCCCGGCATGGCCGCTCATCGGCGCGCTCGCGGCGGATCTCGTCATCGGGCCGGTGTTCATCCACGGGATCGCCGCACGCACACTGGCGGGGATCAAACGGTTCGCCGAGGGCAAATGATGCGGCTCGGACAAGTTCAGACAAGTGCGGCGTTCGGAATGCGGAATGCGGAATTGAACGGAAAGGTCGCTCGCGGAATGACGCTCAGCCTGACATTCCGCATCCCGCATTCCCCGTTCCGCACTGGCGGGGGGTGGCTGTGACAAGCGGACGGCGGGTGGTCATCACCGGCGTGGGGGCGGTGACGCCCATCGGCACCGCGGCGGACGGTCTGTGGGGGGGCCTCACGGCACGGCGCTCCGCGGTGCGCGAGATCAGCCGGTTCGACCCGGCGCCGTTCCGCAGCCGGATCGCCGCCGAGATCCCGGATTTCCGGCCGCAGGATCATCTCGACGCGAAGCGCGCGAAGCGGCTGGATCGCTTCTCGCAGCTCGCGGTGACGAGCGCGCGGCTCGCCCTGGCCGACGCCGAGCTCGATCCGGCGCGCGAGGACCGGGACCGCGCGGGCGTGATGATGGGCTCCGCGCTGGGCGGCGCGGCGTTCGCGGAGGAGCAGGTGAAGCCGTTCCTCGCGCAGGGGCCGCGCGGTCTCAGTCCCCTGCTCGCCCTGGCCGTCTTCCCCGGCGCCGCCAGCTGCAACGTCGCGATCGAGTTCGGCCTGTGCGGCCCGAACTCGACCAACGCCATGAGCTGCGCCTCGGGCACCATCGCGGTGGGCGAGGCGCTCCGGGCGATCCGCGACGACCAGGCGGACGTGATGCTCGCCGGCGCCGCCGAGGCGCCGCTTGCGCCGCTCATCTTCGCGGCGTTCGCGGTCATCCGCGCGATGAGCACCCGCAACGAGGACCCCCCCCGCGCCTCGCGGCCGTTCGACGCGGACCGGGACGGGTTCGTGATGGGTGAGGGGGCGGCGGTGCTGGTGCTCGAAGAGCGAGGGCGGGCGCTCGCCCGCGGGGCGAAGATCTACGCCGAAGCGGTCGGCTACGGGCTGACGAACGACGCGTATCACATGACGGCGCCCCGCCCCGACGGGAGCCAGGCCGCCCGGGCGATCCGGCTCGCGCTGGCGGACGCGAGGCTGGCGCCCACCGAGGTGGGCTACGTCAATGCGCACGGGTCCTCGACGCCGCTCAACGACACGACCGAAACCAGCGCGCTCAAGCAGGTGTTCGGCGAGTACGCCTACCGGCTCACCGTCAGCGGCACGAAGGGCTACTACGGGCACGCGCTCGGTGCGAGCGGCGCGATCGAGGCGGCGATCTGCGCGCTCGCGATGGAGCGGCGCTGGCTACCGCCCACGATCAATCTCGAGCGCCCGGACCCCGCCTGCGACCTCGATTGCCTCCCGGGCGAGGGGCGCGCGGCCGCGCCCGAGGTGGTGGTGTCGAACTCCTTCGGGTTCGGCGGCATCAACGCGTCGCTGGTGTTGCGGCGGGCGTAGGCGCGCGTAGATTGCCGCCGCCAGCCTCTCCAAGGGGCGATCCGTGATGAAAGACCTGCGGCCGCTCACGGCCGAATTCGTCGGCACCATGATGTTCGTCTTCCTGGGCGCGGGCAGTGCCGTGGCGTTCACCGGCGCCGGCGCAACGACCGCCCCGATCGGCGCGCTCGCCGTGGCGCTCGCGCACGGAGTCGGCCTCGCCGTCGTCGTCTCGGCCACGATGGGCATCTCAGGGGGGCACTTGAACCCGGCGGTCACGACCGGCCTGTGGATCGCCGACAAGATCGAGGGGCGCGCGGCCGTGCGATACATCCTGGCGCAGCTCGCCGGCGCGCTCGTCGGCGCAGCGCTGGTCAAGGGCGTCCTGCCGCGGGTGCCCGTCGCCGTGGCGCTCGGCGGCACCCCGCGACTCGCCAACGACGTCACCTTCATTCAAGGAGTCTGGATCGAGGCGACCCTCACGTTTGTCCTGGTCAGCGCCGTGTTCGGGACGGCCGTGTCGCCGGAAGCTCCGAAGATCGGCGGGTGGGGTATCGGGCTCGCGGTGTTCGTGGACGCGCTGGTGGGCGGCAACCTGACCGGCGCCGCGATGAACCCGGCCCGTGCCTTCGGGCCCGCGGTCATCAATCTCTCCTTCAACGCCCACGCGGTCTACTGGATCGGGCCGCTGCTCGGGGCGGCGGTCGCGGCCGCTCTCTGGAAGGCGGTGCTCCTGCCTAGAAAGACATGAGAGGCGTCGCCCTTTTGGTTTTTAGAGCAGCTCCGCCGCACAGGGCGCGAAGTAGCTCAGGATGATGTCCGCCCCCGCCCGGCGGATCGCGTACAGCATCTCCCACATCGCACGCGTCTCGTCCAGCATCCCGCGCGCCGCGGCCGCCTTGATCATCGCGTACTCGCCGCTCACCTGATAGGCCGCGAGCGGCGACCCGAATTCCTGCTTCGCGCGCCGAATCAGGTCGAGGCACGGCGAATTCCTGCTTCGCGCGCCGAATCAGGTCGAGGCACGGGAGCGCGGGCTTCACCATGATGATGTCCGCGCCCTCGCCGACGTCCAGCCGGATCTCCCGCATCGCCTCGTCCGCGTTGGTCCCCTGCATCTGGTAGGACTGGCGGTCGCCGAGCCGGGGTGTCGAGCCGGCCGCATCCCGGAACGGGCCGTAGAACGCCGAAGCCGTCTTCGCGGCGTACGACAGGATCGGCACCCGGGACAGACCCGCCGCGTCGAGCGCCTTGCGGATGCCGGCCACGCGGCCGTCCATCATGTCGCTCGGCGCCACGATGTCGACGCCGGCGCGCGCCTGGGTCACCGCCACCTTGCCGAGCAGATAGACCGAGGCGTCGTTTTCGACCTCGCCGTCCTGGAGCACGCCGCAATGTCCGTGGTCGGTGTACTCGCACAGGCAGACGTCTCCGATCACCAGGAGGTCGGGGACGGCGCGCTTCAGCGCCCGCGCCGCCCGCTGCACGATCCCCTGCTCGTCGTAGGCCTCGGAGCCGGTCGCGTCCTTCGTCGCCGGCAGCCCGAAAAGGATGATGCCGCCCAGCGCGAGCCGCTGGGCGCGCTCGGCGTCCTTGACGAGCTCGTCCACCGACGTCTGGTACACGCCGGGGAGCGCCGGCACTTCCCGCCGCACGCCCTCCCCGTGGCACACGAACAGCGGCCACACGAGCTGTGAAGGGACGAGGTGCGTCTCCTGGACGAGTCGGCGCAGCGCCTCGGTGCGGCGCAGGCGGCGCAGGCGCCGGATCGGGAATTGGCTCATGGGCCGAGCAATCTCGACGCGCCCTGCGCCTGGAGCAAGTGCGCCACCGCGACCCCCGCCGCTGCCGGATCGCGCTCGTCGATCCCGGCGGACGCCGTAACCTGCACGGAGCCGTCGATGGCCGTGACCCTCCCGAACAACCGAGCCCCAAGCCCCGAGCGCCAGGCCCCGACATATGCCGCCACCGGCGCCTGACACCCGCCCCCGAGCGCCGCGAGCAGGCTGCGCTCGGCCGCGACCTGGCGCGCGCTGGCCCCGTCCTCGAGCGGCTGGAGCGCGGCGCGGGCCGCGCGGTCGTCGGCCCGCACTTCGAGGCCCAGGGCGCCCTGGCCGGGCGCCGGCATCACCTCGACCGGATCGAGCCGTACGGCGATCTCGCCCGCGAGCTCGAGCCGGTCGAGTCCCGCGCCGGCGACGAGCGCCGCGTCGAGCCCGTCGCGTCCCTCCCTCACCTTCTGCAGGCGCGTCGGCACGTTGCCGCGCAGCGGCACGATCTCGACGTCGGGCCGGAGATACCGGAGCTGGGCGGCGCGGCGGAGGCTCGACGTCCCGATGGTGGCGCCGGCCGCAAGCCCGGCGATGGAC
>WNGB01005154.1_pt1 | contig 19589 bp, 17 predicted proteins | sample 5400681 | NCBI WGS metagenome assembly WNGB01 (sample SAMN13153367, study PRJNA577476) | soil metagenome | isolation source: 115 cm soil or saprolite under grassland replicate 2 | place: USA:California | collected 2016-06-15
GACTGGACATCGTCACGAAGACCAAGGTGGACGGCCTCCACGTCTCGACCGTCGGCAACCCCTCGATGCCGATGCCGACGATGCTCGGAGGACTCCCCGGCATGGAGTCGTTCGCCAGCCGGATGATGAAGAAGGAGATTGCGAAACTCGAGATCCCGACGATTCGCGAGCTCCTTCAGGACCTCTCCGACTCCGGGGCGCGCCTCTACGCCTGCCGGATGGCCATGGACATGTTCAAGCTCACGAAGGAGGACCTGGTGCCCCAGGTCGAGGACGTGATCTCGGCAATGGAATTTTTCGACAAGAGCGCCGGCGCGCAGGTGATTTTCATCTGAACGCCGCACCCGAACAAGAAAGGAAAGGAAGGAAGGACACCATGAAAAGAGGAATACTGGTTCTCGCGGGAGCGCTCGCGCTCCTCCCGGCCGGCGCCTTCGCGACGGACGGCTATTTCGCCAACGGATACGGAACTCCCTGCAAGGCCATGGCGGGCGCGTGCGTCGCGCTGCACCTCTCGACGCTCTCTCCCGCGGTCAATCCCGCGGCAATGGCCTTCGTCGGAGCACGCTACGACATCGGCGTCGAGTACTTCAACCCCAACCGCGACTACTCGGTCACGGGTTCCCCGTCGGGATATCCCGGCACCTTCGGTCTCGCTCCCGGCAGCGTGACCAGCGATTCGACCGGCTTCGTGATTCCCACGCTCGGCGGCGGCTGGAAGGCGGGCAAGGACGCGGCTTTCGGCGTGGCCCTCTACGGGAACGGCGGAATGAACACCGACTACAACACCGCCACCTTCGGCAACGTGCGCACGGGTGTGGATCTCTCGCAGATGTTCATCGCCCCGACGTACGCGATCCAGCTCGCCCGCGGACAGGCGGTTGGCGTCACGGGGATCCTGGCCTATCAGCGTTTCAAGGCGGAAGGACTCCAGGCCTTCGCCCCCTTCTCAAGCGACCCGACCCATCTGACCAACAACGGCTACGACAGCTCTTGGGGTTACGGCGCGCGCATCGGCTACCTGGGCGAGTTCTCCCACGAGTTTTCGGTCGGAGCCTCGTATCAGACGAAGACCAAGATGGGGAAATTGAAGAAGTACGCAGGTCTCTTCGCCGAGCAGGGCGGCTTCGACATCCCGGCGTCGTGGACCGCGGGCATCGCCGTCCGCCCGGCTGATCCTCTGACGCTGACCGCGGATGTCGAGCAGATCTTCTACAGCAAGGTCAATTCCATCGGCAACGAGATGCTGCCCAACCTGGTAAGCGCGCGGCTCGGAGACGCCAACGGCGCCGGCTTCTGCTGGCACGACACGACGACCTACAAGTTCGGCCTGGAGTACATCGTCAGCCAGGACTGGACGGTGCGCGGCGGCTACTCCCACGGCAACCAGCCCATCGAGAGCTCCGAGGTCCTCCTCAACATCCTGGCCCCGGGCGTCATCGAGAACCACGCGGCCATCGGCCTCTCCCACATGCTCGCGGCGGGAAAGGAAGCGCACATCACCGTCGTCCGCGCCTTCTCTTCGAGCATCACAGGATCCAACGTCCTCGAAGCTCCGGGACAGCAGCAGATCAAACTCAAGATGAACCAGTGGGAGTATGAGGTCGGGTTCTCCTTCGGCTTCTGAGCCTTGTGAACCAACTTTCCGGCAGTTCGGGCAGCGGCGGGGCGAGTGGCCCCGCCGCTTCGTTTTCGTGGGTCCGGTCCCGGCGCGATTTCTTGAACGACCTCTGGCGCTGGACCGGATGGGCGCTTTCGGCTGCGGCGGCTCTTCTTCTCCACCGTTCCTTGCGCGCGGCGGCGCCCATCTCCCGGGAGATCGTGCTCGACTCCCAAGTCATCGCTCGAGCGGTGGCCGCGGGAGGTTCAGCGGTCGGTAATCTCTTCGTGACGGGAACGACCGACGCTCCCATCGCGTTTTCGCTCGCCTGTACGCACATGGGTTGCCGCGTGGCGCCGGTCTCGCCGAGCGGATTCGCGTGCCCCTGTCACGGGAGCCGATTCGACGCCGGCGGAGGACCCCTGCGGGGTCCTGCCCGTTCGCCGCTCTCCCGCGTGCGCCTCGAGCGCCGGGGGAACTCTTGGATCGCCCGCCTTTAGCAGAGGATCCGGGCCCGGCCGGGCTGGCGAAGGCCACCCCTTCCGGCAACCTCGGACGGCTCGCCTTCGGCTTTCTCGCGGCCTGCGTCGTGAGCGGAATCGCGCTCACGCCCTTCTATTCTCCGGCGCGCGCCCTCGATAGTCTCGAGCGCCTCCAGGGCGGGCTGCCGTGGGGCTTCTTCCTCCGGGCGCTGCACGCCTTTTCCGGATTCGGTCTGCTCGTGGCGACGGCCGGGCATCTCGCCCAGGTGCTGGCCGCCCGCACCGAGCGGCAACTGTCCGCTCCGTCGTGGTGGCGCTCGGTTCTTCTCCTCCCGCTCCTCGTGGCCGCCCTCCTCGGCGGGTTCGTGCTTCGGGCGGATGCCGAAGCCGCCGCGGCTCTGCCGGTCTGGCGCCACATCGTCGAGAGTGTGCCGCTCGTCGGGGCGGAGACCGCGCGTCTGGTGCTCGGCGCCGCCAGCGGCGATCTGGGCGCGGTCGCCCTGCACCACGCCGGGATTTTCACAATCCTTCTCTGGCTTCTCACCTCGGCTCACGGGAATCGTCTCCTGCCGGACAGGCGTTCGGTGATTCTGGCGGGACTCGCCTCGGCAGCGCTCGCCGGCGCCGTGCCTCTGGCGCTCGGCTCCTCTCCGGGCACGTCACCGGCCTCGGCGGGGGATCACCTTCTGCTCGGACCCTGGTATCTCCTCGGTTTGCAGGGAGCGCTCGTGGATCTGCCGGTCGCGATCGGCTGGCTCGGGCCGCTCGCGCTGGTTCTTTTCCTCGGCCTGATGCGTCACGCGCGCGAACGTGTTCGAAGTCTTCTGATCGCACTCGCAGCGACATGGTTCGCGGCCGACTTCGCTTACACGGTCCGCCTTCTTCTTCTGGCGAGGCGCTGATGTTCAAGACACCCACGCTCGTCGCGGCTGTGCTCGCGGCGCTCGCGGGTCTTCTCGTGGCCTGGGGTCACGAGGCCGGCCGGGCGCGTGGGATCGGCAAGGGCCTGGAACCTGCCGGCGCTCGAGTCGAGCGGTGCCTGACGTGCCACGTCAAAGCGAGCGAGGATCCGGGCGGCTCGCACGCAAGAGCCGCTCTGGGCTGCGCGTCGTGTCACATGGGCAACCCGCTCGCCTTCGAGAAGGAGCGCGCGCATCGAGGACTCGTTCGCGAAGCCGGCGAGCTTTCGACGGTCGCCTTCACTTGCGGAAGGGAAGGATGCCATCCGCGAGAGGCAGCGCGCGTCTCCTCCTCGCTGATGGTCCGCGGCAGCGGGATCGTCGCCGTGGACCGCTGGGTCTTTGGCGAGACTCCATCCCCCGACTCCGGCGAGACGATCCAGGAGGTCCTCGCCGCGGCGCGTCCCACGCCGGGGCAGATCCACCTGCGAAAACTCTGTGGAGGCTGCCATCTGGGGACGCTCCGAGGCAACCGCGACGACGCGATCGCGGGCAACGGCTCCGGATGCGCGGCCTGTCACGTTGCGTTGCACGCAGCCGGCGATCCCGCGCGACCGCATCCACCCATTGCCGCCCGTGTCGGAGATGACCGGTGTTTCGGCTGTCACAGCAGGAGCGGCCGCATCAGCCTGTCCTACGAAGGGCTGGCCGAGATCGAGCCGCAACAGATCGCCCCGTCAGGCGCCCCCTGCGCGGCGGTCACGAAGCTGCCGGACGGCCGGCCAGCCTGCCGCCACGAGCCCGACGTCCACCGCGCGGCCGGGATGTCGTGCACGGACTGCCACCTCCACACCGACCTGATGGGTGACGGGACCGCACACACGCACAAAGAGGAGCAGGTGGAAGTCACCTGCGAGACCTGCCACGGTCCGGCGGCGGCCGAGGCGAACTGGGGAAGCGTCGAAGACCCGATCACGCGCGATCTTCTCCGGCTGCGCGGCGAGAGCCGCCCGCCGCAGGAGCGCATCCGCCTCGGCCGCCGCGGCACGCCGCTCTGGAACCTCCGTCCCACGGCATCGGGATGGGCCCTCGCCGCGAAGCTCGATTCCCGAATCCTGCCGGTCAAGCCGACGCCCTCCGACGCCAACCACCGGATGAAAGGCCATGCCCGGCTCTCCTGCAGAGCCTGCCACGCCGCCTCGGCCCCGACCTGCTCGACCTGCCACACGCGTTTCGATCCGGGAAAGAAGCAGTGGGACTTCGGCGCCGGCCGCGAGACACCCGGCGCCTGGATCGAGGACTCGGAGGGCTTCGGATTCGCGCCCCCGGCTCTCGGCGTCCGCGCCGACGGCGCGATCGTCCCCGCCGTGCCCGGGATGATCCTCGACATCTCCTCGACCGGCCGCCCTCCCGCCGCGCACCGCCTCTTCGCTCCCCTCGAGCCGCACTCGACCGGCAAGCGGGCCAGAACCTGCGAGAGCTGCCACCGCTCCTCCGTCGCACTCGGCCTGGGCACAGGGACACTCGACCTCGAGGGCGAAGAGCCCGGCTTCACGCCCCGCCAACCCACGGCCGGCAATCCCTCGCTCGCCGGCGACGGCTGGACGACGCTCCTCGCTGAGAAACCCGGCCTCGGAACACGGATCGGTTTCCGCTCTCTCGACGCGACAGAGCAGCGCCGCGTCTTGACCGTCGGCGCATGCCTGCCCTGTCACTCGAGCGTAACCGATCCGATCTGGCGCGATTTCAGAGTCTCTCTCTTGCGCCTTTCAAAGAGATCGCGCTGCTCATTCCGCGCATTGCGTTCTTCCGGCCGAATCAGCGATCAAAGACGGTAGCGACCGCCCACTGGCGCCGATTGCGGCCCGACCGAAGAAGGGAATCCTCTGCGTTTGACTCGATCAAACCGGTGACCTCCTGAATGCTATTCAGAGGCCCGCCTACATCGGTTTGACGGGGGCCAAGAACCCCGTCGGGGACGACCGCATCGGTGCCAAGGGTGCATGCCGAATTGCTGTACGGCAAGCTCGCGGCCACACAGCGAGCAACGGGTCAAGGTTCTCGAGATCTCGGCTGTCTTTGTCTCATCGGAGGCAGTTCCGCCCTCACGCCAAGAACGCAGCCCTGATTCAGCACTTTCTCGCGCACACTTCGCCACGTTGCCCTGGAATCGTCGAGCCCGTCGAGCTTCGTCCCTTGCCAGCCCTGACGGAGCCTCGGATTCACACCTTTCAGGTCGGAGATGTCCGGCCTCGGGAATCCCCTGGCAACCCGCCCGTCGGCCGGGATTGCGGGAAAGAAGCTGAACATGGCATCGACAGAATCCTCGACAGAGGCGCCGCGGTACAGACGCCAACTCCGCCCGTCGTCAGGGCCCGAGTACCATGGCCGAAGCGTCACGGTCCAGTACGGGTCGGGGACCAAGCCTCGCAGTCGGGCTTTATGGTCAGCCTTCGAGTGCTCGAAGTAGTCGCGGACGACGAGCACCGTGTCGAGCAGAAACAGCCCGCCGCTCGCCGAGCCGAAGAGGATCACGGATCCAGAGAGAAGAAACCGCAACTGCACCGGGTAGCTGCCTCTCCACTGCTGGCAGCCGGTGTAAAGGAATCGGTCACCGAAGACGAACGGGTCGGTGTTCTGGTGATTGCCGAAAGCCGTGCGGGCTTCCAGGAAGGGGGAGTGAAGGTACTTCGGATATCCTGCCGGCGAGTGCTCCAGGGTGTCGACCTCTGAGGGTGGTTCCCACTCTCCCCAGAACAGCAATTTTCCGCCGCATGGGCTATCGCCATCGAGCCATTGACCGGACGAGCGCATGAACTTCCGCTGGTGGTTTCCTGTGTTCCACCGCTTGATCCCGGGCGTTTCGGGATCGGGGCCGTGCTCTCCGCCGGGGTGGATGAATTGGACGAGAAGGAGTGCTTCGTCAGGCACGGTGAGCCTCGATGGCGGTGCCGATCGCGATCTTCGCCTCGGAGGAGACCGACCCGAAGGGAAGGTTCACGCAACGACCAAAGGCAAGAGTCGTTCTCTTGCGCGCAACGACTTCGACCGCCACAGCTTCGGTAACGAACGGGCGTTCGCGCTCTACCGTATGGATGTCATGCCTGTCCCCGAGTCTCGGAAACGAGATCTGAGCGAGGTGATGGCGCGCCACGGAGACGATGATGACATCGGGCTCAAGCACGCGCATTAGATCGTGCCAGACGGGCAGCCCGTTCTGGGCGAGGGCCTCGCGGGCGACGGCGTCGAGTCCGCTCCATGTCGGGTCAGTCGCGAGTGGTGAGAAGAGATCAGTGTGGAGTGCTGTGCTCGGTCGGCCCTCGTAGTAGCTCGTAGCCATCCCGTTGAGCACTCGCTCGAAACCTCGGTCGAACCAAGGGCGGTACGGCTCCGACCGGAAGTAGTCGTCCAGAGCCCGAATATAAATGGGTCGGCGTGTCGGGGGGTCCACGGATAGGCTCAAGCTTCTGGCGCTGGGGAACCGCAGGAACCGATCGGCCTCCGGGAACTCGACGCGGGACGGGTTCAGCCCAACGGTCACGACGCGAACCCTCGAGTTGAAGTAGGCCCGCGGAGTCTCCGAACCATAGGATGGGCATGGAAGGCTTCACGACTGTGGCACCGGCGGATACATAGAGGCCCCATGCTCTGTCGACGAGATCAACGATGCTCACCATCGGCGCGGATTCTAAGCGAGCAGGTCGAACGGGGTCGGGTGCGTACAGCTCACCGTCGAGAGGGCGGTGCGTCGTGAGTACGAGGATCCGCTTGAGCTGGCCGCGCGCGTCTGCCAGGGCCTCCGGCCTGAGGAAATCGACGAGGTCGAGCGATTTCACTCCGGCGTTGACGAACTTGGCCTCTAGCGATTTTTCGCATCCCGTTGACGCGGGCGCGCTCCTGCAATACACTTCCTAATCCGAGGACGGAGCGATGGGGAACCTGCCAGCAAATCTAGTCAAAGCGATCGAGCAGGGGCAGCCAATCACAGAGGAACAGCTCAGGGAGCTAATCGCCGTGGAAGCGAAAGAAATCGGGCTGTCTTTCGATGAGGCAGTAAAGGCCGCTGAGGAGGGAACCCTTCCTTCTGGCAGCCTCGTCGCCTCGGATGTTGCTTTCTTGGTTGATCTCCTGCGATACGCCGCCTGAGCCCAATAACAGGATCCTCCCCTGAACGGGTGATTGCAGAGTTCCGTGATCATCTGAACCGCGTCCTCCATCGGACGCTCACGCAGGCTCCTCTTTCACTCGTCAAGTTTATAAAAGGCTTCTCACTCGGCTTTCGAAGATCCGGCCTTCTCGATCCGGCAGAAGTCGAGCTTCAGACTAGAGTTGGAGTCGCACATCTCAGCGTGGCTCAGATGTGTCTGGCCGAGCGCGAGAGCGATGGCGAGCACCGGCTTCGCACCATTCGATACCGCTACGCCCTGCGGCCCGAGGGAGACTCGGAGCCGCGTCTTCGCTGGGAGTACGTCCGGGAATTCTCGGAGGCCAACCCCTGCCGCCACCATCTGCAAGGTCCCGTCTCGGTTCCGTTCGGCCGCCACGAGTTGAATCTGAACGCTCTTCATCTTCCGACTGGATACACGACCATCGAGGATGTGATTCGGTTTTGCATTGTTGATCTCGGAGTGAGTCCTCTGTCCTCCGGATGGCATGAGGTTCTCGAGGAAAGTTACCGTCTTTTCAAGACCAAGTTCGCTCCGCGAGGCTCGGGCGCCTAGAACCAGTCTGATCGAAAGGCGGTGAGTCGGTGAAGGCCACGGTTGAGGCAATCTTTGAGGACGGCGTCTTCAAGCCTGCCGAGCGACCCGAGATTCCCGAAGGAGAGCACGTCCACCTGACGGTCGAGACAGTCGTCCCGCCAGGAGCACGAGAACCCGCGCGATCTGGCCGCGTGCGTCTACCAGGGACTCCGGCCCGAGGGAATTGACGAGATCGAACGAATCGCGCTTGACAGGGCAGACCTCTCAGACAGCTCTCGTTCGTAATCCCATAACCTAAGAACGACCCCGCGATCTCCACACTCGCCGTTTGTTCGCTCCACTGGAACCACATACGACGGGGAGAAGGGCGCGCACCTGCGAGAGCTGCCACCGTTCGGCCAAAGCCCTCGGACTCGGGACGGGCACGCTCCATCTCGAAGGCAAAGAACCCATGTTCCTCCCGCTGACTCCCTCCGCCGGCGATCCCTCTCTTGCGGCCGACGCCTGGACGAATCTCTTTCCGGAGACACCCGGTATCGGGACGCGAACCGGTTTCCGTTCACTCGACGCGACCGAGCAGCGCCGCGTGCTGGCCGTCGGCCTCTGCCTCCCTTGCCACCCGAAGGCGACCGACGCCATCTGGCGCGACTTCAAGACTTCTCTTGCGCGTCTCTCGAAAAAATCACGCTGCCCGTTCGGCGCGCCGAGCGCTCCCGGCTGAATAAGCGGTTCGAAAACCCAGCCCGCCTCTAACGCTCGCTGACGCCTGACGGATCACGGAGTGGAGATAGATCGAGCTGTCTTAAGAGCTTCGACTCGAAAGAGTTCGCGATCGAACCGGCGACCTCCTAAATGCCATTCAGAGGCCCGCCTGGCTCGCATCGACAGGCGGCGAAGACTCCATCGACGAACGCGACTCCGCGGCTGAGCCAGCATGACGTAATGCTGTACGCGGAGTGCGCGCGACGCTCGATCTACCGAAGTAGGCGCTGGGCTCGATCGATTCGATCCTTGAGGCTGCCTTGGAACGTCGGGTCCTTCCTCCGGCTCTCGATGTGCTCCGCGATCGCGGCGCGGATCACTTCGGAAACCGGCCGATCCTCAACGGTCGCCACCGTTTCCAGCGCCTCGGCTTGCTCTGCGGAGAGTCGGACAGTCATGGCCTTGGCTGGTTTCATGGGGTATTAGTGTCTACTATGCCACCGAGATTGTCAAGCACCACGGTATCATGGTATCATCTCCCGTGTGAGGTGCACATGACCGGAGAACTAGATGACAGCAAGAACCGGAAGCCCCGGGAGTTCCAGATTCAGATGGACAGGATTCACTACACAGTAACCAAGCCGGAGATGACCGGCGCCGAGTTGCGCCACGTGCCGCCTACCCCGATCGGGCCGGATCGCGACCTGTTCGAGGTGATCCCGGGGGGCCCAGACAGGAAGCTCTCCGACGCCGACGTCGTGCAGATCCACAACGGCAAGAGATTCTTTACCGCACCGGCCCAGATCAATCCCGGCGCCACGTGGCCAATCAACTGACGTGAGCCTTCCCGACGGCGATCTGGCGTACCTCGCGGCGCGGGGCGGACCGTGGGAAGTGATCTCGGAAGCCAACATGATCTGCGTGGTGCTTCGGGCGTACCCGATCCCTGAGGGCTACGACCGGTCGCAGTCTGATCTGCTCGTTCGCTTGAACCCCGGCTACCCCGATGTGCCGCCCGACATGTGGTGGTTCGATCCTCCGGTGCGGCACGCGGACGGGAGTTCTGCGCCGGCGACCGACTGCGTCGAACAGCACCTCGGCCGGGCATGGCAGCGCTGGTCCCGCCACTTCGCGGCCGGCCAATGGCGGCAGGGGGTTGACTGCCTAGAGACGTTCCTCGCCTTGGTCCGGAAAGAACTTCAGCGCTGTGCCCTCGTTCCAGCTCGATGACAACCACCCTTGTCCTGCCCCAGAGCATCGCAGACGAACTGGTGGCTGCCACCCAGCACCCCTTGGAGACCGCGGGTGTCTTGCTCGCAAGCCTTGTTGATGACGGAAAGCTCGGGCTGAGGCTTCTCGCCCGGCAAGTCCGTTGGGTAGAGAACCCAGAGTACTACCGCCGAGAACACAGCCGTCTCTCGATCGGGTCCGGCGGCTACGTGAATGCCCTCGCCGCTGCTGAGACTCTCGGCGCAACGGCGATTTGGGTACACACTCATCCCGGTCTCGATTCGCGGCCACTGGCTAGCGTCTATGACCGACGGGTCGACCTGGAGATCGCGGATCTGTTCCGGCTGCGCTCCGGAAGCGCCTACTACGGCGCGTTGGTTCTGTCGCCGCATCCGCAAGGCTTCACCTTCACCGGGCACCTCGAACCCGAGGATGGCGGGGCGATTTGCTTCGACCGAATCTGGATTGTCGGAGGCGGCTTGAGACTGCTCAGATCCTTCGATACCGAGCTTCCGGAGCTTTCGCCAATTTTCGACAGAAATGTACGTGCCTTCGGCGGCGGCGTCCAGCAAGCGCTCGCCAATATCCATGTCGGCATCGTCGGATGCGGAGGCACGGGGTCCGCTGTCGCCGAGCAGCTCGTTCGCCTCGGAGTCAGGCGATTTACCCTGGTTGACCCCGACCACCTTTCCGCCAGCAACGTAACCCGAGTCTATGGCTCGACCCCCTGCGACATCGACAGACCGAAGGTGGACGTGCTCGCCGAGCATCTGCTTCGGATCGCCCCCGAAGCTGTTTGCGAGTCCATCCGATCGAGCGTGGCCTCCGAAGCAGCGGCGAGGCGTCTCACCTCTTCCGATGTCATCTTCGGCTGCACTGACGACAACGCCGGCCGCCTTGTTCTTTCGAGGGCGGCTACGTACCTCCTGACACCCGTGATCGATTCTGGCGTACTCCTTTCCAGCGGCGATGGCGGGGAGCTCGTCGGCATCGACGGGAGAGTCACAGTTCTGGTGCCTGGCCAACCGTGCCTGTTATGCCGCGGGCGTGTCGACGTATCGCGCGCCGCGGCCGAAGCACTCAGCCCGGAAGAACGAACGCGCCGGCAGCACGAAGGTTACGCCCCCGCTCTGGGCGCGGTGGAGCCTGCGGTTGTCAGTTTCACCACGCTTGTCGCGGCGACCGCCGTCAGCGAACTTCTGGAGCGGTTGATCGGGTACGGCCCGGAGCCCCGACCGAGCGAGATCCTTCTGCGCTGCCATGAGAGAGAAATCTCGACCAACGTCGGTGTGCCCGGTGAGGGTCACTATTGCCACTCGGCGTCCGGTAAGCTTGGCATCGGAATTACCGATCCCTTTCTGGAGAAGGCGTGGCCAAACTGAGCAAGAAATGGTCCTGGGGCCGGCTCCTCCCTGGCTCATGGCGCCTGGTCGCGACAGTCGACGCCGCTGATGAGGTTCCCCTGCGACTCCCGCGAAGAGGGTTTGTCCTGGTCGGCTCGCGCCAAAGGCCGAGGTGGCTCGCATTCGACTGTCCCTGTCGGGCGCGCCACCGGGTTCTCGCCACCCTCGACTCAGCCCATTCGCCGCACTGGAATCTGGGCCGTACCCGAAAGCTCACCGTGTGGCCTAGCTTCGATTGCCGGGGACCCGCTGGCCGCTGCCACTACTTCATCAGGGATGGACGGGTACTCTGGATATCCGAGAAAGCGTGGGCGAAATGAGCGAGCGAGGTCGTGACCCAGATTCTCCGGAGGTGCGGCGCGAAGACCCGCTCGAAACCCCTGGGGCCGCGACATCCGCCCGCACCCCGATGTACCAGGCCATCCATGCGGCCAGGTACGAGAGGCAGGCCCTCATCAAGGACATCGAAGGCAAGTCAGGCCGCAAGCTCATTTGTTACACCATGGGCTCAGCGGCGGCCATCGACCGGGACGATACCCTTGGATTTGTCGACCTTCTCCACAATGTGCCGCAAGGGTGCAACCTGGATCTTCTGCTGCACACGCCCGGAGGCGACATCGATGCAGCCGAAAAGCTGATCTCAATGGTTCGGACCGCGGTAGGGATAGGCGCCCTGCGCGTCATCGTCCCGGATTTCGCGAAGAGTGCCGGAACCCTAATTGCGCTCGGCGCCGATACGATCGTCATGAGCGACTCTTCCGAGCTCGGCCCGATCGACCCGCAAATCACACTGAACGACGGCCATGGCAACTTCATCCCGCACTCCGTGCAGTGCTACCTGGACGCGTACGAGACTCACTCTGCCACCCTTCGAAAGAGTCCTGACGACGTCCCCGCGCGAATAATGCTTGGCAAGCTCGACCCGTCGACAGTGAAGCTCTTTGAGGCTGTTCGCAACCGGGCGCGCACTTTTGCCGAGGACCAGCTGAAGCACGGCATGTTCCGGTTGAGCGGCGGCAACTTCACGGAGATTGCCAACAAGCTCATAGACACTGCGCGGTGGCCTTCGCACGGGCAGATGATCAGCTGGCAGGAAGCAGTGAGCATTGGCTTGTGCGTCGAGTACGTCAGCCCGGCCAGCGAGCAGTGGCAGCTCTACTGGCGCCTTTACTGCCTTCAGCGGCTTGCAGTAAAGGATAGGCAAAAGCTCTTCGAATCCAACTACGCGTCGTTTCTTCTCGACGACTAAAGGTCGCTGTCCCAACAGCCGCTACTATCTCAGGTGAAGCTGGCGAGGCGGGCCATCTCGACGTACCGACAGAGAGCATTCGCGAGTTGCATTTGCCTCGGTGCCTTGCACTCGGGCTCGAAGAGCCGAGGGCTCGCGACGAGGATGGAAGCGCACTGGGCTCTCGATGTCGCCACGTTCAACCGGTTGAGGCTGTAGAGGAACTCCATCCCGTGCGGAGCCTCCTCCGGCGTTGATGTTGTCATGGAGTAAATGACAACGGGCGCTTGCTGCCCCTGGAATCTGTCCACGGTGCCGACTCGGATGCCACGCGGGTCGAGTCGCTCCGCGAGCAGATCGACCTGCGCGTTGTAAGGCGCCACGACGAGAATGTCCTTCGGAGCCAGGTCGTGCGCCTCGCCCTTCCCGTCCACCCATCTCGCGCCTTCCCGGAGGAGCAGGTTGGCAATCCGATCGACGGCCAGAACTTCTTCAGCCGAAGAGCTCTGGTTTCCCTCATGCTCGACAGGCACGATCCACAGACCTGAGCCATTGAACGGCTTCACACCGACCAGGACCTGCTTATCGAGACCCAAGAGCGGCTTGAGTTTGCCCTCGTAGAAAACCTCCGACGTAAAGTCGCAAATGGCGGGCGCGAGCCGCCATGTCTCTGGTAGGAAGATTCCGCGGTCCGGCGGCATCGTCTGGTGGTCCCCTAGCACGTGCTGCAGCACCGACACGCCGGTACCCTCGGGGTGGCTGCCCTGCTGCGGCTGCTCCAATTGCTGGGGATCGCCCAACAAGACGACGCTCTTGGCGCCCTGAAAGGCGGCAAGCGCTGTCGCGAGCGACAGCTGGCCGGCCTCGTCGATAAAGAGCACGTCCACGCAGTGCTTCGCGTCGGGTCTCGCCCAGAACCACGCTGTGCCGCCGACCACGGCGGCGCTGCCGTCGCCAAGCCTGGCGAGAGGCTCGTCGTTGCCCGTCAGCTCTTCGACCACCGATGGCGCCTCTCCCTTCTCCGTGACCTTCTGCACACAACTCACCGCGAGCCCGCTGTTCCTCGCGGCCGCGACGACTTCGTCGAGAAGCTTTCGGATGACTTTGTGACTGACCGCCATAACGCCGACTCTTTTCCCGCGGCGGGCCAATTCACAGATCAGTTGGGCTCCGGTGTGAGTCTTCCCGGAGCCGGGAGGACCCTGGATCGGAAGGACTGTTTCGTCAAGATCAACCACCAACCGCTGCGCGAAGTCGGTCGCCTTCTCGCCCTTACCCAAGAGAAACGCGCCCTCCCGAAGCCGCGGCGGACGGCCGAGCAGCAGGTCGCGCTCTGCTCGATAGTCGTTGCCGCCGGTAATCCCTTGGTCTAAGACGTCCTGCGCAAGGCGGAGAAGTGCGTCCGAGAGCACCTCCGCCCTGATGACGTCATGCGAGAAGATGGCTGTCGGGTGGTGCTCCGCTCGTGCTCCTGGCTTCTTGATATCCACGGTCCGCTGCTTTCGGTCGATTGCTTCCACGCTTCCAAAGTTGGATTCGTCCGGCAGACGGAGCTTGTCCCCGTCGTGAACGTCGGTCTCCTGAGCAGGATAAGAGTACCGGTCGACAGGGCTCCTCGCCGTTCCGCCCACGCGCCGAACAAGCCGCAGACCAGCAAGCGCCGCGCGTTCATCCAGTAACTCTTCGTCCGAGAGATCACACAGGCGAAAGAACTCCCACCACGGTGCCTTGTTCTCCTGGCTGTGCCAGTCGAGGATGTAGGCGAGAAGCCACTGTGCCTTCTGCTCTGCACTGCGCTCCGAGTCCTCCGGCATACCGGCTATGAGCGCGTCGCGCAATTCGCGCGTTTGTCGCTCGCGGTCGCCTACCTTCTCCGGCGCTTCGGGGTCCTTAGGGGTCGGGCGGTTCACCGGCGTGCCGCCTGCCTCGACGGATGCCCGCAGCTCCTCCAGCCAGTCCCGCAGGTGCCACGTCGAGACGCAGTCATCGCGGTTGTACCCCTCGACCGCGGCGCGGATCTCTGCGTCTAGGCTGGCGGTGTCGTCGAGCTCGAGAGCCCGTTCCACGAGCCGCAGGTTCGTTCCTGCGACCTTGAGGTCGACAGCGCGCTTGAACCCGTAGAATGGCTCGAGATCCTTGATCGAGTACTTCTCGACGCTCGCCCGCAGGGAGTGCTTCACGACAGAGTGCAGGTCCACGAAAAGGCCCGCCCGAAGCATGCGATCGATCTCCGTCTCCCGAGTCGCGTAACGGCCCATCAGTCGCTTGAAGGCCGACGTCTCGTAGTGTCCGTAGTGATAAACGTGCATCGTCGGGTCTTTAGCCCACCTTCCCAGGACGAAATCCACGGCTGCCTCGAAGGCACCATGCTCCTCGTGGTCCGTGTAGGCCCAATGACCCATGTAGGCCGGGAGCCCCCCAGCCTCGAGGATGAGGAGGCCGAAGAGATACTCACGGCCACCCTCACGAGCGAAGGAGTCCCCTTCCAGGTCCAAGAAGACGTCGCCGGCAGACGGAGCTGGAAGCTGGGTCAACCCATGGTTCTCGACGATGGGAAGGCGCTCGTAAACCGGTTCGCGCTTGCCGCGACCTTCGAACTGGATTCGCGCTTGCTCGTGGATGCGCTCGTAGCTTTCGACAGCCCCGCGGCCGGGCTTGAAAGGCAGGGGTAGCGGAATCGATGCGAGCTTCGCCAATGTGGTCACGTCATGTCGTTCCAACTCCCTGCTCTGCAGCCGCGAAATACCGGCGACGAGCGAGAGGTGGTCGTCCTTGCGGCGACGCTTGTCGCAGTGGCTCCACCACTGACAGATGTCGCACTGCTCAACGGGCTCGGGGTAGTTGGTTGCGGCAACCTTCGCAGGGTCTTCCGCCGTTGTCGCTTCAAGACGCCTACGGATGAGTCGGAAGTAGGCTGAGTAGTCCTGGACGCGGAACGACTGGACCCTTGCCTCGGGATCGGGCGTTACGACGTGGAACGCCTCAGGCAGCCTGCCCTGGACGGTTGAGAGCAATTCAGAGTAGAGCCCCAGCTGCAGGACCGTCCCACCCCGCGTCTCCCGTGCGAGCTTCGTGTCCACGACCTCGTACGACCACGCGCCGAGCCTGCTCGGTGTCTCGACTCGGCGCAGTACGTCCGGCCTGCCAAACCACCGGCCATCCCGGAGAGCTGGCTGGACGATGACGGCAACGCCGCGACGAAGGGCCTCGGCGGTCGCCGTAACGGCTTCGTCGCCATCGAGGTCAGAGAGGTCGAGCTCTGTTTGCCCTCGGGTTCGCAGGCTTGCCACGTAACCCTTCTCGTGGTCGAGGCCGCGCTTCTGGAGAACTTCCAGGATCGGGTCAACCCAGGTGGGTCGCTCGCGCAGGCCGAGGACCACCTGCATGTCCAGGGCAGTCAGGTGGCGGCACCCCAGAAAGCGGGACAGGTCGGACGCCGACAGATCGATCGTGCCGCCAGCGGCTCTCATTGGTCAGCGGTCCTTCGTGGTTAGTCGCCCGCTAGCCCTCTGAACGAAGCGGCAATCGGGAGCCGAACAGGGCAGCGAAAGGCTCAGGAGGCGAGTAGCGCATCGATCGTTTCCTCGATCCGCGATTCGAAGGCCTCGAACCCTTTCGCAACGGCAGGCTCGCCTGGCCGCTGAGAGACCCGGGCGATCGTCTGCGCCATGAGCACTACTCGGACATCGTTTCGGCTCACGGGCCGGCCGGAGAGTAGAAGGCGCTTGACCTGGCGCTCAGCTTCGCCAATGGCATCGGCTAGAAGAGCCGGCCACTCAAGGCGTCCGCGCCGGGTAAGAGGGACTCTTTTGCGACAGACGAGGATCATGTCGACATCGATCGGCTCTCGGGCCTGCCGTTTCGGAACGGCTACTGACATCTCGGCCTTTACCGGGTGGGCGCGGACGATTACGAACCCCGCCAGTACCAATGATCCGAGCACGGACTTCCAGCCCTCGGCTCGAGAGTGGTGATAGGAGAAAACGAGGAGCCCGTCCGGTCTTAGAACGCGGTGACACTCCTGCCAGACACCTGTGAGGCGTTCTTCGAATGGGCCACTTTCAGAACGTTGGACCTCCCGGTCGGATCGAGTCGTGTTCGCGGCTCGCTCGTCTTGGCCGAGGATGAACCGCTGCCATACGTAGAAGAAGTCTGCGAGCTCTGAGTAGTGAACGTTGTCGAAAAAGGGAGGGTCTGTAATGACTGCGTCGACGCTTCCGGAAGCTATGTCAGTCTCCGCCGAGTCGCCGCAGGAAAGGTAAAGCGCCTTGCCGCCAGCGAACTCGGAAAAGCGTTTGGCGGATTCGTGCGACATTCGGCTTGACAGTCCGTAGATCTTCTCGCCCGACATCCTTCCACCGCTCATCTCTGCGCGTAGCTCGAACGGCTCCTCGCAGTAGTCGATCGCCGGAAGGATGCGGCCCCGAAAGAGGGTGGAGAAGGACCCAGAGCTCTTCGGCGTGCCCCAAAGGTTTGCCTCTAACGGGGTCCGCTCGGGCTTGAGAACGTGATGGCTGAACATGTGGCGGACCGCGCCTGTCCCCTCACCCTTGAATGAAGCAAACATGTTGTTGAACTCGAGGGCTCCGGAGAAGAGACAAGCGAAGAGCTCTCTCTCTTTCTCATCGCGGATCTCCTTAATTCGCTTGGCCAAAATGCCAAGACAGAGGAGTTGACGGTCGTTGAACATCTCGTGCCAATAGCGGTACGAGTAGTTGAGTACCTGATTGGTGTTATAGCCCGGGTAGATCGGCACGACGGGATAGCTCCCTTCCTGCAACGCCAGCGCCCGCGCGGCGTCAGCGTAGAGAGTACGGTCGAAGTCGTCGATCGGCAGGTATAGCTTCTCGCCGTTGGGGGTGAGCACCAGCTTGGCGTAAAGACGATGGCCGGGGGGTTTGGCCGTGCTGCGCACGGCCTTAGCGATAGCGAAGTGGTGTTTGCACTCGGGGCAGGTCGCGCCGACGCCTCGCGCTGGCCCGGCAGTCGGGTTGAATGAGTGAGCGCAGGACCCGCAGGTAGCGGCGGAAGATTGAGCAGCGACCACGTTTATCGCGCCGCAGCTGGGGCAAAGAGCGCGGGCGTCCGGATAACGCACGGGATACGCGTGCTGGGAGAAGATATATGACGCAAAAAGGTCGACCGCACGGGAGCAGCTTGGGCAGGCAGCCTGCTTTACCCAAAAATAGTAGAGCGCCTGGGAAATCCTGCCGTCTGGAAGTTGCGCTCGGTAGAAGCGCTGAATCTCAGCTGAGACGTCTCGCTCGATATCGCGAAACGTGTTCGTGACCTCCTGGCGAGGCGGCAGTCCGAGTGCGGTCTTGACCAGAAGGTGAGCGACCGGATTGATGTCTCTTCCGATTGCCCGTCCTCCGAGTTTGAGCGTTTCGCCAACGGTCGTCCCGCTACCCATGAACGGGTCAAACACGACGGCATCAGGTACCCTGGACTGGCTATAGAACAGGCCCATAAGGTCGGATCCCCGCGGAGCAAACGTGCCGAGAACAATCCCGCGGAACACGGAGCCCAGTCGCTGCGCCCACCATTTGTGCACGTGGTAGACGGGCCGGTAGATTTCCTTCCGCCAGCTCTCCACGGCGGCCACCTCGCTCAAGCGTTCGAAGGGGAAATCGGCCTCTTCGATTGCGCGGCTCGGCTGTTCATGCAGACTCGGCCGGGGCGAAAGGTCCTGGGCGGCCGACGGCCGACCAGCGAAGAGTTGAAGCTGCTGAGTTCTCATTCTCCGGAAGGAAGAACCGGGTGAGCCTTCATGCCTACTCCAGGACCCGCCGAGCCCCGCACCCGATATGCCACGAAGTGGTGGGGGGTGCCCGCACCCGGGTTCTCAACGTACTCGGGCGTTAGTTCGTTAGCTCGGAGGTCGAACTTGTAGCCGACGACCAAACGCTCGGATTCGACTCTCTCGAGCTCGCCTACCGCCTCGAGCCTCCGGTCACTCTGCAATTCTCGAGGTAGCAGCAGAGTGATCTGTGCGGTCGTGCCGTCAGTAAGAGCAAATGGCGTCGGCGCTACGTACATCTTTCGATCGCGGACCATGATGTCGCCATAGGTTCCGAAGCCCTTGAAGCTCTTGTTTCGATGACGGTACTCATGGTCCGCGTTCAAAAAGTCGCCATGACAGGCCACCAGATCGATCACGGGGTAGTCGTCCTCTTCCGGGTCCTTTGGGTACCGTCCAAAAAAGTAGTAGATCTCTCGGCCGTTGTGGTGGCCCGTCGGTACCTGGCTGTTCGAGTCGTAGTTCGCTTCTCGGCCTGGGTATTGAAGACCCTTAACTTCGTACCCCTCGGGAAGCTCGACGAGCCGGAAGTCGGGATAGGTGTTGCGACTGGGAGGATCATACGGCGCGCCAACTTCATCGAGCCGGCCGGCAAACCAATTTTGGAAATGGAACTCCTTGTCCTGTTTGCTGACGCGATGGATGAGTGTCCCCTTCCGAACTGCGGTGGCGCAGGCCAGGAACACGTCTACGCATCGGGTCGGCATTCTTCGTGAAGCCTCTCTGCAGGGCGCGGGCGCAGCCTACCATCTTGATTTGGGCCCGTTCCGGCGTGACGTGAACCACACAAACCCAGTCTTCTTGGTCCCGACAAGCCTGCTTGAGAAACTGCGACACCCCTTCAGGTTTCCCTTGGCCGTCGGACAACTGATGTCCGACCGAGAAGCCCGCGTTCCGTTCCGGCTTCTGCTGCGCCTTCGAGGGTGGGACGTTCGTGATCTCCTCCCCAAGTGCTCCCGAATCTCACCCGGCCTCCTGTATTCCATTCAGGGGTTCATGTTCGATCCCGTCTCTCTCCCGGCAGCCTCCAGTCAAGACGGCCCGGTGCGTGGCCCGGCGCAGCTCGCGCGACAAGCCTCTTGGGCCGGGCTCACCTTTCGCTCGACCCACTCACCTTCGACCATCCACTGGCGGTTCCCGACCTGGCTGGCTTGTGGCTTGAGGGGAATTATACAAAAACAGGTTGTTTCAAATCCGTCGGCGAGATGGAACGCCGAGTTTCAGTTGAAACGACTTGTCTCTCCCTGATCTGTTTGTAAAGCCTTTTGGGTCAGATACTTGATTGAGATGGCGCGGTGGCTCGCTTCTTGTACTTCAAACAGGCGCCAAACGAAATCGAGGAGGAGATGGCGACCACCCGGCGTGAGTTCATCAAGATCGGCGGAGCGAGCGTGGGGACAGCCGCGTTCGGGTCCGGGCTCTTCACCAACTGGTGGGGACTCGATGGCGACCGTGTTCATGACCCGGCCACCGACGGCGACAGGGTCGTGCCGACCTTCTGCGAGCTGTGCTTCTGGAAGTGCGGAGTCCTGGCGCACGTCA
>WNGB01005604.1_pt1 | contig 19585 bp, 14 predicted proteins | sample 5400681 | NCBI WGS metagenome assembly WNGB01 (sample SAMN13153367, study PRJNA577476) | soil metagenome | isolation source: 115 cm soil or saprolite under grassland replicate 2 | place: USA:California | collected 2016-06-15
CCGATCTGGTTCTGCTCGATACGACAACGGGCGAGCTTTCGGTCGAGAAGGTCGCGAGCACGCCGAAAAATCCCGCGCTCGGCGTGCTCGAAGGCATCGCCAACTTCGTTGCCAAAGGCATCCCGCCGTCGCAGATCGGGTTTTTCGCTCACGGCACCACCATCACCACCAACGCGCTGTTGGAGATGCGCGGCGCCAAGGTCGGGTTGCTCATCACCAAGGGCTATCGCGCGGTGCAGGAAGTTCAGAACCAAGCGCGCGACGGCAACCTATTCGATTATTTTTTTGCCAAGCCCGCTCCCATCGCGCCGCAACGCCTCACCAAGGAAATTCCCGAGCGCTGCGACTATGCCGGACGCGTGCTGCGACCGCTCGATAAAGATGCCGTTCGCCGCGCCGCGCGCGAGCTCAAGGATGCCGGCGTCGAGTCGATCGCCGTCTGTTTTCTATTCTCGTTCATGAATCCGATGCACGAGCAGGAAACGCGCGCACTGATCCGCGAGGAATTTGCCGGCGTACATGTCTCGCTGTCGAGCGAGGTGCTGCCGCGCATTCGCGAATGGGCGCGCCTCTCGACGACCCTGCTGAATGCCTACCTCGAACCGGTGATCGTCCACTATGTGGATCACCTCAATCGAGGATTGGACGCGGCGGGCTTGCGCACACAGCAGCGCTTCCTGATGCAATCGAATGGCGGCGTCATGCCGTTTTCGGCAGCGATTGCGGGCGGCCGCACCGTGCAGACGCTCTTCTCCGGTCCCGCGGCGGGGGCGCAAGCGAGCGCCCATCTCGCGCGCGAGGAGGCGCGGCGTGGCCTGGTTACGCTCGACATGGGCGGCACCAGCGCCGACATCGCCTTCATCGAAGGCGGCGCTGCGCTCGAAGTCACCGAAGGCGTGATTGCGCGACGGCAGGTCGACGTGCCCGCGCTCGACATGGTGACCATTTCCGCCGGCGGCGGCTCGATTGCTTGGATCGACGGCGGCGGCTTCCTCAATGTCGGCCCGCAGAGCGCCGGTGCCGATCCCGGACCGGCCTGCTACGGACGCGGCGGTCTGCGCCCGACCGTCACCGATGCCGACCTCGTGTGCGGGTATCTCAATCCGGACTATTTCCTCGGCGGCGCGCAGAAGCTCGATCCTGCGGCAGCGCGCGCAGCGCTGGAGACGCATGTCGGCGCTCCCTTGGGGATGGACGTGACCGCGGCCGCCGCCGGCATTCAGCGCATCGTCGACATGCGCATGGCGGACGAGGTGCGCGTCTTTGCGGCCAAGCGCGGCGTCGATCTCTCCGCCTTCACGCTGTTGCCGTTCGGCGGTGCCGGCGCGGTGCATGCCGCCGCGGTCGCCGAAGAGCTCGGCATGCGGCGGATTCTAGTGCCGCCGCGCCCGGGCGCATTCTCGGCGCTCGGCCTGCTCTGCACCGACGTCGTGCACGATTATATCCGCTCCGAGTTGCGCACGTTGGCCGAGGTCACCGCCGAGCATGCCGAAGCCGTCTTCCGGCAACTGGAAGACGCGGCGCGCGCGGAGCTCGCCGCCGAAGGCATCAACCCTGCCGACGCGCGTTTCGTGCGCGAGCTCGATCTGCGCTACACCGGCCAAGGCTACGAGCTACGCACGCCGCTCGAAGGATTATTCCTCGATCGGCTGACGGCTGCGTCGCTGCAGGCGGCGCGGGAGAGGTTCGATGAACGCCACGCCCACATCCACGGCCATGCGGCCAAGGAGCGGCCGGTCGAATTGGTGAGCTATCGCCTGCGCGTGCGCGTGGCCGTCCCCAAATACGAGCCGCGCGAGACATCGCCTTCGCCGGAGAGCGCTGGCGCGGTCAAGGGACGACGCACGATATCGCTCAACGGAACGAGCCTGCAGGCGACGCTCTATGAGCGCGACCGCCTGGGCGTCGGCGCGACAGTTGCGGGGCCTACGATCGTCGAGCAGTTCGACGCCACGACCCTCATTCCGCGGGGGTGGAACGGGCGGGTCGATGGTCAAGGCAATCTGATCCTGGCGAGGGCGTGAGCATGGACGCCATCACGGTCCAAATCCTGCGCAACAAGGTCGCGAGCCTGGTCGATGAAATGCACTACCACTTCTATCGCTCCGGCTACTCGACCATCATACGCGAATCGCGCGACTTCAGCTGCGTGATCCTCGATCGCGACGGACGCTTGATCGTGGCGCCACCGATGTTCTTCCACGCGCCCGTCTATCGCCATCTCGTCGGCCGCATCCTCAAGGGCTATGGCGGCAGCGATGTGATCAAGGACGGCGACGTGTTCGTCTCCAATCATCCCTATGAGGGCGGTCTCCCGCACGTCTCCGACATGGCTTTTGTCGCGCCGGTTTTCGCGGCCGGCGAGATCGTGGCGTTTTCAGGCTCGATCGCGCACAAGGCGGACGTGGGCGGCACCGTCGCGGGCTCGACCTCGGCCGACGCCACCGAGATGTTCCAGGAGGGACTTTTAGTGCCGCCGATCAAGATCGTGGACGCCGGCATCGCGCAGACGGACGTGGAACGCATCATCCTCTCCAATAGCCGGCAGCCGGCGCTCATGCGCGGGGATATCCAGGCGCAGATCGCAGTGACGCAAATGGGCGCGCAGCGCATCAAAGAGCTGTGCGAACGTTTCGGCGCACTTACGGTTACTGATGCGTTCGCGGCCATCCTCAAGGGCGCCGCCGACGAATTGCGCGCGGCCATTGCCAAATTGCCGGACGGAGAATCGTCGGCCGAGGGGTTGCTCGACAGCGACGGCGTCGTGATCGACAAGCCGGTGAAGCTCGCCGTCGCCGTCGCCATCAAGGACGGGATCGCGAGCTTCGACTTCTCCGCTAGCGATCCGCAGGCGCGCGGTCCGGTCAATCTGCGGCCCTCGATGGTCGAAGCGTGCGTGTTCTACTCGCTGATCGGCTGCCTCGGGCCCAACCTGCATTTCAACGACGGCATGCGCGAGGTGGTGCGCCTGACATTCGCGCCCCGCACCGTCACCAATGCCGAGCCGCCCGCCCCCGTCTCCAATTACCAGATGGTCAACCTCAAGCTGGTGGACGTCATTCTCGAGGCGCTTGCCCGATTTTATCCTGCGCGCGCCATCGCCAATTCCGGGTCATCGAGCGCGCTAACCATCGCCTGGGCCAAGGGCCGTCCCGGACAGTCCACCATGCAATACGAGATCATGGGCTCGGCCTACGGCGGCGGCATGGGCCACGACGGCGCCTCCGCCACGGCGACGCATCTAAGCAACCTGCACATCACCCCGATCGAAATTCTCGAATCCGAGTTTCCCTGCCGCATCGCCCGCTTCGAGCTCATCCCGGACACGGGCGGCGCCGGCCAATGGCGCGGCGGCTTGAGTCTCCTTCGCGAATACGAGCTTCTGGAAAATGCGACTGTGATTCGCCGCTACGACAAGAGCCGTTTCCCGCCCGCCGGCATCGCGGGCGGCGAGGCTGGAAGCGGGGCGCGCTTCGTCATCCGGCTCGACACCGCGCAGGAATACGTGACGCCGTCCTCGGGTCGTTACGAGATGCAAGCCGGCGACCGCTTCCTGTTGCAAAGCGCGGGCGGCGGTGGCTATGGCGATCCACGCCGGCGCGACGGCGCTGCGCTTGCCCGCGATATTGCCGACGGATATGTCTCGGTCGAGGGCGCGAAGAAGGACTATGGCGGGTAGCGAGGCTCATTCGGAGCAGCGCCCTCATGCTTCGAGACGCATTGCTTCGCAATGCTCCTCAGCATGAGGCCGCGGGACCGAGGCCAGTCCTCATCCTGAGGAGCGGGCCGAAGGCCCACGTCTCGGAGGATGGCCTCATGCGTTGAACGCGCGCTCCTCAGCATGAGGGCGGAACGAGAGATTTACAGGATGGCCTTCTCCAGTTGGCGCGGCGTCGTGGGCATGATCAACCCGACTATGCGGCCGGGCGTGACCGAGGAGGTCATCCGCCTGCTGCCGGAAGGCATCGGGCTCATTCCGTTGTTCCTGAATGTTCGCCGCGGCACCGAAGACGAGTTCGCCGCCATGATGCCGGCCTACGAAGAGCGCATTGCGCTGCTTGCCGAGTGTGGCTGCGATCTCATTCATCCCCACGGCGCGCCGCCGTTCATGGTGCAGGGCCGCAAGCGCGAAGCCGAGATCATCAAGGCTTGGGAGAAGAAATATAAGACACCGATCATGAGCGTGGCGCAGAACCACGTGAACGCGCTCAAGACGGTGAAGGCCAAGACCATCTTGGGCGCCACCTATTTCCCGCCCAGGCTCAACGCCATCTTCGCCAAGTATTTCCGCGACGCCGGTTTCACCGTGCGCGGCATGGCGGGTATCGACGTGCCGTTCAACGAGGTGCAAGATCTGTCAAGCCATCGCGTCTACGCGCACATCAAGCGCCACTTCCTGGATGTCAAAGGGGCCGACGCGATCTACATGCTCGGTTCCGGCTGGCGCACGCTGGACATCATCGAGACGCTTGAGCAGGACTTGCAGGTGCCGGTGGTGCATCCGGTGACGGCACGGGTCTGGGAAATTCAGAAGCGGCTGCGCGTGCGCGAACCGCGGCACGGTTTCGGCCATCTGCTCGCCGCGCTACCTTAGCCGGAGCGCTTTCATGTCCGCAAATAGCACGGCATTCCTTCTTCTAGTCTCCGGTCTATGCTGCGGGCTGCAAGCGACGCAGCATGCGACCGCGCAATCGGTCGAGTCATTCTACCGAGGCCGGACCGTCACCATGCTCGTGGGCACAGCGCCGGGAGGCATCAACGACATTTCGGCGCGGCTCGTGGCGCGACATCTCTCGCGATTCGTGCCGGGCAACCCGACGATCGTTATGCAGAACAATCCGGGCGGCGGCGGGCTGGTCACCGCCAACCGCCTCTACGTCAATTCGGATAAGGACGGCTCGATTCTCGCCAAACTCGAGCGCGCGGTCCCGCAGCTCGCCATCCAAGGCAACTCCAACGCTCAGTTCGATCCCGCAAAGTTCACTTGGCTCGGCAGCTTATCGTCCTATGCAAACGACGCGTATCTCATGCTCGTCAACGCCAATCACCCGGCCAGAACCGTTGCCGACCTCAAAACCACGCGGGCGGTGCTGGGCGCCGATAATGCGGCGTCGAGCAACCTGATCTTCGCCGTGATCACCAAGGAGGTGCTCGGCCTGAACGTGTCCGTCGTGCGCGGCTATACCGGCGCGGCGCCGCTGTTTCTCGCCATGCAGCGTGGCGAGCTCGACGGTCAGATGGTGGGTCTAAGCTCGGTACGCACGGGCCAGCGCGATCTCTGGACGAAAGGCGCATTCCGGCCGCTCATGGCGTTCGGGCGCGACCGCCGGCATCCGGAGTTTGCGGACACACCGATTGGCCGGGAGCTGGCCGGGGATGCCGACGCGCGCGCGCTTATCGAGTTTGCAGAGCTGCCGTTCTTCATGGCGCTGCCATTCGCCGCGCCACCCGGTCTTCCCCCCGACCGCGCCAAAGCGTTACAGACGGCATTCATGGCGATGTGCCGGGACACGGCCTTCGTCGGGGAGGCTGAGACGCTCGGCATCGACATGAGCCCGATCGACGGCGCGGCGATCCTGACGCTGCTGGCGCGCACCGCCGCCACGCCGCGCGACGTGATCGCGCGCTACAACGCGATCAGCGAGAGGAAGTAGCTAGAGCCGATTGCGCGCGCGTCCCTCGACCGTCATGGCCGGGCTTGTCACCGCAAGTCGGGTTTACTCGACTTGCGGCGCTTTAATAGTGCGGAACTCGGGCAAGCCCGAGTTCCGATGCCATCCACGTCTCGCTTTGCAGAACGAAAGACGTGGATGCCCGGCACGAGGCCGGGCATGACGCAGTACCTCACGCTCGCTCCACTATCCGGTCCTGCTTGCCGAAGTGATAGCGCGGGAGCACGTCGAGATCGGTGCCGGTGACGCGGATCACCCACGCCTTCTTCGGATGGGCAGTCGAATGGATCACGCCGGGGCCGTAGGCTTTGGTCTGGCCCGGCCCCAAGCGATACCTGCTCACCGGTTGGAGGACGGCATGCGCCTCGCTCTCCGGGTTGGTGCGGCGCCATTCGGTCATCTCCGTATGTTCCCGCGCATTGCCGTAGATTGCCCACGATGACCCGTGGCTGTGCGGCTTGCCGACCTTTTGTCCTTCCTGCACGTGCGCAAGCACGTAGAAGTCCGTCTCGGGATCGTGGTGTAGGACGCGCCGGCCGGGCGGCATATCGTCGCTGAAGGTTTCGGCGACGAAATCGGGATTGGACAGAAGCCGCCCGAGCCGGTCCGCGATCTGCTCCAGCGCATCGGACAACGGCGCTGTATTGAGGATCGCGCGGCTGTCCGCGCAGAAGTCATCGAGCGTGTAAGCCATGGCGTTCTCCGTTCCAACGCCTTCCCTACACCAAGTCTCGCTTTTACGCATCCGCCGTGCGTGGGTACTATGAACCGACGCCGCGGTAATGAGGTGGAGGAGGTCAATGTCGCGCTTTGCAGGTTTGGTCGGCCTCGCGGCCGCAGCGGGAATAGCGCTCTGGTCGATGCCGAGCACGGCACAGGAGCCCTATCCGTCGCGAACGGTAAAGATCGTGGTGCCTTCGCAGCCGGGCTCGACCACCGACACGCTCGCGCGCCTCGTGGCGGACCAGCTGACCCAGAAGTGGGGCAAAGCGGCGATCGTGGAGAACATCCCCGGAGGCGCGATGAATATCGGCGCGCTGAGCGTCGCGCGCGCGGCGCCGGACGGCTACACCTTGCTGATCGCCCCGCCCTCCCCGCTCTCTTTCAATCATCTCCTGTATCGCGACCCCGGCTACGAGCCGACCAAGTTCGTTCCGATCACGATGCTGGCGAAAATTCCCAACGTCCTCGCCGTTCGCAAAGACCTTCCGGCAACCACGTTGAAGCAGCTCATCGATTACGGCAAAGCCAATCCCGGCAAGCTCTCCTATGCCTCGCAGGGTGTGGGCTCGACCGCGCATCTGTCGGCCGCGCAGCTCGAAGCGCGGGCCGGCATCAAGATGGTGCACGTGCCCTATCGCGGCGCGCAGCCCGCGCTTACCGACGTCGTCGCAGGTCACGTCGACATGTTCTTCGATACGCTTGCGACCTCGGTGCCGCTCTATCGCGACAACAAGGTCAAGCTCTTGGGCGTCGCCGATGTCAAACGCGCCGCGGCCGTGCCCGAAATTCCCACCATTTCCGAAGCGGGGCTGCCCGATTTCAGATCGATTACCTGGTTCGGATTGGTCGCGCCACCGGCCATGCCCGCCGCTTTGGCCGAAAAGATCAACCGCGACGTGGTCGAGCTTCTCGAGAGCAAGGAGGTCGCGGAGATGCTGCGCAAGATGTCGCTCGAGCCCGGCGCCACGGCGCCTGCGGAGACCACCCGCTTCTTTGCCGAGGAAACCGCTTTATGGAGCAAAGTGATCAAGGAGGCGGGCATCGAGCCGCAATAGGCTTGCGTATCCGGGATGCGGTGCAGCGAGCGACTCCTTCCCTCGCCCCGCGAAGGCGGGAGAGGGTCAGAACGTCACCAGCCCGATCTCGCGGTAGGCGCGCAGCGCGCCGGGATGAAGCGCCACGCCGCCGAATTCGAACGCCTTGGGACCTTGCGACCGCAGCGGCTCAAACAACTCCTGCATATTGGCGAACAACGCATTGAGCCGGCCGAGCTCGTCGCAGCCCGTTGCGATCGCCGCCACCGCCTCGTGCACGATCGCGTCAGCCACGCGGCGATGGGTGACAAGCACGTTGAGCACCGCGATCTGCGGCAGGTCGGCATCGAGGCCGCGGATCGCGCCGGCGCGCATCACCGTCCGGCGATAATAGGGCACCGCCCCCAGCACCGTTTCGAGCTGACCCGGTTCGTACGGCAGCACGCGCAGCGAAACGCGTTGCGCGAGCTCGGTCATGACCGGGTTGGGGATAGGACATTGGAACTGAGCATCGACCTCGCCCGCAGCCAGAGCCTCGGCGCCGGCGGCGAAATCGAGATAGACCGGCGTGAAGTCGGAAAAGCTCATGCCCAGCGCGCCGAACAGGCCGTGCGCATGTTGCACCATGCCGCTCGTCCGCAGCCCGACCGCAAGGCGCCGCCCGCGCAGATCGGAAAACGAGCGGATCAGCGACTCTGCCCGCACAATAAAGAACAGCGGACCCGCATTCATGGGAGCGGCCATGGCGAGATCGATCGCGCCTTCGAACGGAGCCTCACCGTTTTTGGCGCGGCCGATCCAATTCGAGGCCATGAAGCCGAACTCGATCTCGCCACCGCGCAGTCGATTGGCGTTTTCCATGCTGGCGGAGTGCGATTCCAGCACCTCGACCGGCACCAATGCGGGGTGCCGTTCCAACAACATCTTGAGCGCGCGGCCCTGGCTGTAAAATGTGCCGTCGCGTTCGGAGGTGCCGATGCGGATCGTCATTGATGGAACCGAGGCGCAGATACTCGGTGCCGAAATCGCGGTGGGAATGTCAAGCTGGTTAGTAAAGGCGCAGGCCGCCAAAAACGGCTAATGCGCCCTGCGGTACGGCAGGCGCGTTGCGCGCGCGATGATTTCCCCGGCGCGCGTTCCGAATCGTCTGAAATCGACGGGCGCGACCTCGCCGCTTTCTTCGAAAAGGGCCGAAATAACGTGCTTCGGGTCCGATTTGGACCGTTCGTCCCGATCTCTGCCTTTTTCCTTGGGCTTGCTTCTCACGGGAACACCAATGTTCCCCCGTGTGCACTTTATCCAACAAAGTTCGGTCAGGGTCGGTTCCGCAAATCACAGGCGCTTTCGCGGTTCCCAATCACGCCGGCCGTTTGTAATGGCCGTCTGCGCGCGTAAAGAACTCGTTAAATTTGCCTCGCGGCGCTCAGGCGTGCGCAAAGTATGGCATCACCTCCCGCGCGAACAGACGCATCGATGCCTCGGCCTCGGCGCGACCAATCATGCCGAAGTTCACTTGGAGCGAGGCAGATTCGAAGCCGCCGACACTGCGGTGATAGCTGTCGATCGAGCGGCGAATCTCCTCCGGCGTTCCGATCCAAGCCAAGCCTTTGTCGACCTGCGACTCGAACGTCTCGCGCGACAGGCCTTCGATCATCTTCTGATAGTTGGGATAATCGCGCGAGGACACGCCAGACATCCAGCCCGACGCCGCGTCCACGATCGATTTGAGATACTGATTGAGCGGCACCCGCGCGACGGCGGCGGCCTCGGCCGTGGTCTCCGCACAATACATGTGGAACGCCAGCATCACCTTGCTGCGGCCGGCATGCCCAGCAGCCGTCCAGGCATCGCGATAGGATTGGAGCAGTCCCGCCATGTGCGCGCCTCCCAGCGGGATGCCCATGATGTAATGTCCAAGCGTGCCCGCCGTCTCGAACGTCTCCTTGGTGGAAAGCGCCGCGATCCAGAACGGGGGTCTCGGCTTCTGCGTTGGACGCGGCAGCGACGTCACGTTTTCGAAGCTGTGGAAGCGGCCCCGGGCCGTGACGTTTTCCTCCGCGAGCAAGCGGCGCACCTGTTCGAGTCCCTCCTCGAAGCGGGCGCGGCTCTCGTCCATCGAAATGCCGAAGCGAGCAAACTCGTGCGGCAGGAAGGCGCGGGCAAATCCGACCTCGAGACGGCCGCCCGAAATCGCGTCCACCATCCCGATCTGCCCGGCGAGCTTTAGCGGGTTGTTGAACACCGGCAGCACCGCGCCGGTGATCAGCCGCATCGAGCGGGTCAGCACCGCCGCAGCGCTGAGAAAAATGAGTGGATCGGGACTGTAGCCGCCGTAGGACAGAAAATAGTGCTCGACCGTGCGTACATTGGTGAAGCCCAGCTGCTCGGCGAGTTGCGTGAGTTCGAGCGCCTCGCGCCAATACTGGTCGGCGGGCTTCTGATCAGGACCGACGGCGGGAAAGAACTGAACGCCGAATTCCATCGCCTACCTTGGATGTCTCACAGCTCTACACCGATCCGGCGATCGACCGAATAGGGCCCTCCGCCCCGCAACGCGATCGCGAAACAGACGAGACCCCAAAGCAGCGTGTACTCGTAGCCGCGGTTGAGCCACGAAAATCCAGCCTTCCAATAGAGTATCGTGATGATAAGCATTTCGACGGCCGCGGCGGCGGCGAAAAAGCGCGTGAACAGGCCGATGATGAGCGCGATGCCGCCCACGAACTCGATGGTCAACGCCGCCCAGATCCAGGGCAGCGCCGGATCGAATCCCTGCTCCACGAAGGCGCGGACATAGGCCGAGGGCCCACGCGTAACTTTGCCCCAACCGTGCACCAGAAGATTCCAGCCCACCGCGATGCGCACGATCGGCCAGGCGAGGGGGATGGCGACGGCGTAGAACGACTCGAGGCCGGGAAACAGCAGCCTGGACTCGCGCTTGGTTTCAGAATCGATGTGCGTCACGTGTTCTCCTCCCTAAGTCATCATCCCCATTTGGCGCGCCGCAACCCGGTAGGGTGGGCAAAGGCGCAGGGTGCGAATATCTCAGCTGACCCACGCGCCTTTGCCCACCCTACAGTCGATTGTGCCCATATTGCCTCATCGCAGCTTTGCGGCGCGATGGATGGCGGCGCGAATGCGAACATAGGTCGCGCAGCGACACAGATTGGTCATCTCCCGATCGATGTCGGCATCGCTCGGGTCCGGGTGCCGGCCGAGAAGCGACGCTGCCGCCATGATCATGCCGGCCTGGCAATACCCGCATTGCGGCACGTCCAGCTCTGTCCACTTCCGGCTGCGACAGCGCGAGCGTGACTTCTCCGCTCGGCGCGATGACAATCTAGTCGGTGATCTCGTAGCTGTCTGCGGCGCGGCTGCCCCGCGCGGCGATGGGAACAAGGAGCGATGCGGTCGTCAACGTGGCTCCGGTGAGGACGAAGCGGCGCGAGACGGGCGACATTTCCACGGCGGGCTCGGTCCTGCAGGCGGGGCGAATAGTTCAGGCTGGATCGTTGTAGCAGAACTTTGAGGATCGTGGCCGTTCCCATGGACGCATGCGTCAACGGGTCAATGGCTCGCGCCGCTTCTACTCGGAGGGCCGTCGTGGCGAGAAAGTCACAGGCAGCGGCAATCCGCGCCGAGGGGCGCCTTGGCGAATTGATTTGCGGCCGGTTCCGCCTCTAGCGTAACCGCAGGGTCATGTCCGTCCCCCGCGGGGCGTCGGGATTGCGGCGGGAGCGCCCAGGGGTTGGGGGATGCGTTCATATCGGTGGCGTTCGCAGGCGGCGCGCGCCGCGGCACCGGCCGCGCGTTGCGCTGCCATTCATCGCAGCGCGATGCCGTTCTCGCTGCTGCCCGCGCGGCCGGGACTGCGCGCGGTGCTGCTCGCCAGCGTCTGGGTCGGCGCGTTCGCCGTGTTGTCGCCGAGTTCGGCGCAAACGATCGACGGCACGTGGCTCGGCGGCGGAGCACCAGTTACCAACCGGTGGACTCAAGGCAACAACTGGAGCTCGAACCCGGACGTGCCTGACCGCACGGCGACGTTCACCAACAACGGCGCCCCAACGTCGGTCACGATCTCAAGCACCACCTCGATCGGCACCATTCAGTTCACGGCCGCAGCGCCGGCGTATTCCTTCGCCGTCAATCTTGCGCTCTTCGAAATCAATGGCTCAGGGATTGTCAACAATTCTGCGTCCGCGCCGAGTTTCACCAACAATGGCGCGATAACGTTTACCAACGCGAGTTCGGCCGGAAATTCGAGCATCGTCACCAACGCCGGCTTCTTGCTGTCTTTTAGCGACACTAGCACCGCCGGCAGCGCGACCATTACCACCAACAACGGCGGGCAAACGCTGTTCACCACCAACAGCAACGGCGGCAACGCCCGGTTCATCACCAATGCCGGCGGCAGCGTCGACTTCTCCGGCACCTCGGGGCCGAGCGGCAATAATCAGATCACGGCCGGCTCGATCGAGGGCGCCGGCACGTATTCGCTGGGCTCCAACCAGCTCACCGTGGGCAGCAATAATCTTTCCACCACAGTCAGCGGATCGATCCAGGACGGCGGCGGATCTGGCGGCACCGGCGCGTCGCTGGTGAAGGTGGGCACCGGCACGCTCACGCTATCGGGCAATAATACCTATACCGGGGCCACCACGATCAACGCCGGCACGCTCGCTGCGGCGTCGAGTACCGCGCTGCCGAATCAAACCGCTCTCGCCGTCAATTTGGGCGCGACGCTGGCGGTCACCGATGGGGTCGCAGCTCAGATCGGGTCGCTCGCTGACGGAGTTTCGGGTGGCGGCGGGGTTCAGATCGGAGCGTCCGACCCCACCACCCTGCTGACCATTGCAGGCAACAGCAGCACGACGTTCTCCGGCACGTTCTCCGGTCCGGGCTCGCTCGAGCTGGACAGCGGCTCGCTGACGCTCACGGGCGCCAGCAATGGCGGCAATATCGGCACGATCGGCGGCGACCTATCGCTGTGCAATTGCGACAGCGGCGGGCTCACGATCAGCGGCGGCGCGCTCACCGTCAACGGTTTCTCCCAGGGCGTGACGGTTACCGGCGGAACGCTCGCCATCATCAACGGCGGTACGCTGCAGGTCGGCGACACGCCGGCCGCCAACGACCTCCTCGTCGCGAGCAACATGATCGTTAGCGGCGCCGGCTCGAGCGTGACCGTGAGCGGCTTCACCGGCGTCGGTATCTTCGGGCCGGGCTCGCTCACGATCAGCAATGGCGGCGTGCTCAACAGCCAGGGCGGCGCGGAAATCGACACCTTTGTGCCCGTGCTTGGCGTTCCGACGGCGACGGTGACCGGGCCCGGCTCGACGTGGAACGTCGGCGGCTTGGGCCTCACCGTCGGCGGCGGATCCACCATGGGGCCCGGGAGGCTTACGGTTTCCAACGGTGGCGTCGTCAACACGAGCTCACTCACGATCGGCGACCCGTGCGGGTGCGCGGATGGACGCGTTACGATTACGGACGGCGCCGTGGTCAATTCCTTCGGCTTCACGGGTATCGGCCAAGGCAGCACACTCAATCTCGGCACCGGCGGACTGGCAGGCGCGATCATCACCCCGGCAATCGACAACAGGGGGCGCATCGTCGCCGATTTCACCGACACGCTCACACTCGCCGCCCATATCTCGGGCTCCGGCACGCTGAGCAAGGCCGGCTCGGGAACGCTGATCCTCTCCGGCAGCAACTCCTATACCGGCGGCACAACGATTACGGGCGGAACCCTGCAGCTTGGCAACGGCGGCGCGAGCGGATCGATCGCCGGCAACGTTACGAACGACGGCACCTTCGCGATCAACCGCTCCGACACTTTCGCGTTCGGCGGCGTTATTTCCGGGACGGGGAGCTTCGCGCAGATCGGCCCTGGAACGACGATTCTGACTGCAGCCAACACCTATTCCGGAGGCACAGTCATCAACAGCGGTATGCTCGCCGTCACGGCCGACGCCAATCTCGGCGCCGCCACGGGCGGCCTCTCCTTCGGCGGCGGCACGCTGCAATTCCTATCGGGGTTCACCACCAACCGCGCGGTCACGCTCAACGCCGGCGGCGGCACTTTCGACACGAATGGCAACAACGCGACACTCGCCGGCACCATTTCCGGCAGCGGGCCGCTCACGAAGATAGGTGCCGGCGTCCTGACGCTATCGGGCTCGAGCACCTATTCGGGCGCCACGTCGGTCAACGCCGGCACGCTGCAGGCCGGCGCGGCGAATGCCTTCGCGCCGGGGAGCGCGTTCACGGTCGCCTCCGGCGCCATGCTCAACCTCAACGGCTTCAACCAGACGATCGGATCCCTCGCCGGAGCGGGCTCCGTGACGCTGGGTTCGGCCACGCTCACCACCGGGACCGACAACACCAGCACCACGTTCTCCGGGACGATCTCCGGTAGTGGCGGCCTGACCAAGATCGGCAGCGGCGCGCTGACGCTTTCGGGCGCCAATACGTACTCCGGCGGTACCACGATCACCGCCGGCAGCCTGCAGCTCGGCAACGGCGGGGCAAGCGGATCGATCGTCGGCAACGTCACGAATAACGGCACCTTCGCCGTCAACCGCTCCGACACGTTCACGTTCGGCGGCGTGACCTCCGGCAGCGGCGCGTTCCAGCAGAACGGCGCCGGCACGACCATCCTCACTGCCGCCAACACCTATACCGGCGGCACCACGATCACGGGCGGCACCTTGCAGCTCGGCAACGGCGGCGCGGGCGGATCGATCGTCGGCAACGTGACGAATAGCAGCACGTTCGCCATCAACCGCTCCGATATGTTTACCTTCGGCGGCGTGATCTCCGGCAGCGGCGCGCTCCAGCAGAACGGTGCCGGCACGACTATCCTCACTGCCGCCAACACCTACACCGGCGGCACGACCATCAACGCCGGCACGCTGCAACTCGGCAACGGCGGCACATCGGGCTCGATCGCGGGCGACCTGGTCAACAACGGGGCGTTCGCCATCAACCGCTCCGACGTCTTCGCCTTCGGCGGCGTCATCTCGGGCAGCGGTGCGTTCCAGCAGAACGGCGTCGGCACGACGACCTTGACCGGCAACAACACCTATACCGGCGGCACCGCGCTCAATGCGGGCACGCTCGCGGTGGGATCGAACACCGCGCTGGGGACCGGTGCGCTGGCCTTTGCGAGCGGCACCACGTTGCAGGCAGCAGCCAACGGCCTGTCGCTTGCCAACGCGATGACGCTGAGCGGCGCCGACACGGTGGACACCCAAACGAATGCGTTGACCCTCTCCGGCACGATCTCCGGCTCCGGCGGGCTCACCAAGATCGGCAGCGGCGTGCTGACGCTGTCGGGCGCCAATACCTATTCCGGCGGCACCACGCTGGCGGCCGGCACGCTGCGCCTCGCCAGCAATCAAGCGCTCGGCACCGGGGCGCTGACCACCACCGGCTCGGTGGTGGACTATGCCAATGGAGTCACGATCACCAATCCCATCGTGCTCAACAGCAACACGACGCAACTGCAGGTCACGGCGGGCACCGCCACGCAGGCCGGCGTGATCTCGGAGCTCAATGGGCCGCGTCCGCTCGAGAAGATCGGAGGAGGCACGTTGGTGCTCACGGCCAACAACACGTATAGCGGGCCAACAACCGTCAGCGCCGGCACGCTCATCGTGAACGGCTCGATTGCCAATTCGGCGGTGACGGTGAACCCAGGCGCCGTGCTCGCCGGCACCGGTGCGGTCGGCGCGATCACCATCACCAGCGGCGCCACGTTCGCTCCCGGCGCGGCTGCCACGACTGGCGCGATGACCGTCGCCGGCAATCTCGCTTTTCAGTCGGGCGCCCTCTATCTCGTGCAGGTCAACCCGTCGACGGCCTCGAGCACCACCGTAACGGCAGGGGGCGCCGCGGCGCTCGCCGGCACCGTGCAGGCGGTATTCGCCTCCGGTAGCTACGCGACACGCAGCTATACGATCCTCTCGGCCGCGGGGGGACGCAGCGGCACGTTCAGCAGCTTGACCACCAGCAACCTCCCTGCTGGCTTCACGGCTTCACTCGGTTACACCGCAACCGACGCAACCCTAAACCTCACCGCCACCTTGGGCCGCGGGCCGAGCGACCTGGGCACCGGCGGCTTGAGCATCAATCAGAGCAATGTCGCCGAGGCGCTCAATAGCTTCTTCAATAACGGTGGCGCGCTGCCGCCCGAGTTTGTGAGCATCTTTGGGCTCAGCGGCGCCAATCTCGCCAACGCGCTCACGCTTCTCTCGGGCGAAGCCGCGACCGGCGCGCAGCAGGGCGCGTTCCAGCTCACGAACCAGTTCCTCGGGATCATGCTCGATCCTTTCGTCGACGGCAGGAGCAGTGTTGGGGGAGCCAATGGTCCTGCGCTGGGCTTTGCGCCGGAGCGCGAAGAACTGCCTGACGACATCGCGCTCGCCTACGCCAAGCTGCTCAAGGCGCCGCCTAAGCCGGCGACCTTCGAGCAGCGCTGGAGCGTGTGGGGCGCAGGTTACGGCGGCAGCAATCGGACCAGCGGCGATCCGGCAGTCGTCGGCAGCCACGACCTTTCTGCACGCACCGCGGGCGGTGCGGCCGGGCTCGATTATCGCCTCGCGCCGAATACCGTCGTCGGCTTCGCGCTCGCCGGCGGCGGCACCAATTGGAGCCTCGCGCAGGGGCTGGGCGGCGGCAGGAGCGATGCGTTCCAGGCCGGCGTCTACGGCACGACGCGCTACGGTCCGGCCTATCTCGCCGCGGCCTTCGCCTACACCAATCACTGGATGTCGACCGACCGCTTCGCCTTTGCCGGCGATCATCTCACCGCAAGCTTCAACGCGCAGAGTTTCGGCGGGCGTGTGGAGGGCGGTTACCGCTTCATGACGGTCTATGGCGGGCTCGCGCCTTATGCGGCGATCCAAGCGCAGAGCTTCCGCACCCCGAGTTACAGTGAGAGCGATCTCACCGGCGGCGGCTTTGCGCTCGCCTACAATGCGCGGACCGCGACCGACACACGCAGCGAGCTGGGTGGACGCTTCGACCGTCTCCTGCTGCTCAACCCCAATGCCGCGCTGACCGTGCGCGCGCGCGTGGCGTGGGCGCACGACTGGGTGAGCGACCCCACCCTCGCTGCCCTGTTCCAGACGCTGCCGGGCGCGAGCTTCATCGTCAATGGAGCAACCCCGGCGAAGAATTCCGCGCTCACCTCCGCCGGTGCCGAGCTTCGGCTTGCCAACGGCGTCACGCTCATTGGCAAATTCGACGGCGAGTTCGCGTCCCACTCGTCGACCTACGCGGGCACCGGCACGGTGCGATATACGTGGTGAATGCCGTGTAGGTTGGGCAAAGGCGCGAAGCGCCAGCCTTGACCCAGACGCTGTGCACCTTGCCCACGCGATATTGGACACTGGATTAACAGCTCTTTCCGGCTACGGCGTGGGCAACGGCGAAGTCGCCGTTGCCCACCCTGGGCCGGCTGATATGCTCATGCGCGACTGATGGAGACGAGAGCGATGTCCTGGATCTCGCTGCGGCGTCTCATCGCGATTGCCGCAGCGCTGTTTCTGCCGGCGACACTGCATGCGGCGTTGCCGACGCCCGCAGAGACTCCGGAGCGGGCCTTTCTCACCGGCCAACTCTTGATCGCTTCGCCCACAATGGGCGATCCGCGCTTTCTGCAGACGGTGATCCTGATGGTGCGGCACGACCGCAATGGCGCGCTCGGCATCGTCGTCAACCGGCCGCTGGGGGACCGGCCGCTGGCGCGGCTGCTCGAGGCGCTCGGCGACAAGGACACGCCGGTTGCCGGGACGGTGCGCATCTTCGCCGGCGGCCCGGTGCAGCCCGACGTCGGCTTCGTGGTCCATAGCGCCGAATACCACCGCGCCGATACGCTCGACATCGACGGCCAGGTCGCCATGACGTCGAGCCGGGAGATCCTGCGCGACATCGGCAATCATCGCGGCCCGAACAAGAGCCTCATCGCGTTCGGCTACGCCGGTTGGGCGCCAGGCCAGCTCGAGGGCGAGATCGCCCATGGCTTCTGGTTCACCACGCCGCAGGACGTGAAGCTCGTCTTTGACGACGACCGCGACGAGGTCTGGGATCGTGCCATGAAGCGCCGGACGCAGGACCTGTGATCACGGGCTGCGGTCGAATTGTCCCGCGATGGCCTTTCAGCACCGCTGTTTGCAGACAAGCTGCTGAGTCGTACAGCTGAGATTGCAAGTGCCGCTGCTCGCTGCCGTTCCAGGACTTGCCGCCGACGCGGCGGACGTCGGAACGCAGGCATTCAAGCAGGTCATCGCCTGTACGTCACAACCGGTCTGACATGTGCTGGTTGCTGTGTTCACGCTGGGCGGTGTGAGAGGTACGGGATTTATGACCTGCCCGGCCTGAGCAGAAAGCTCGGTTGCAAACGCCGCGCAACTCAGTAACACGAAGGCCGCTAGCACAAAGCGTGTCATCGGACTTCTCCTGTTATCGCCCTGCGGACCGCCGACGTATATAATTGCACAGATCCAACCTAAGAACCACAAGCGGCCCGGAGCAGATTGCTCGACTTCAGAGGCCTGACACAGAGCGTCAGAGAGGAATGAAGGTGCCTCCGCAAGTCCTATTCGGAATCAGTGTCGCCTTCAGCTTCCTCGCCTGGGGCATTGTCGCTGCGCGATACATCTGGCCACACCTGCGCAACAAACCGCGTGTCGACGCCCTGCGCCCGCTACTCATCCTGCACAGCTTCCGGTTTGTCGGCTTGGCCTTCTTGGTGCCCGGCGTTGTCGCGCCGGAGTTGTCAGCCGCTTTCGCCGGCCCAGCCGCATACGGTGATCTCATTGCCGCGGTCCTGGCCTTGCTGGCATTGGCCGGGCTGCGCAGCAAGTTGGGCGTGTTCTTGGTCTGGGTATTCAACCTTTGGGGCAGTGCCGATCTTCTCTACGCTTTCTATCAAGGCAATTCTGTCGGGTTCGTACCGGGTCAGTTGGGTGCCGCCTATTTCATTCCGACCGTCGTGGTACCGCTGCTTCTGATCACACACGGGCTTGCGTTTCGGCTCCTGCTGCAACGCGACAATGTCCGCGCACCAAGCTGAGTACGACCGACGTCGTGCTCACATAGTTCCGGCGAGGACGCGAGCGACCTCGGCGAGAAGCGTCGCCTTATCGGGCTCCGCCATCAGCGAGGCGTTAATGCCGTTGCGGACGAGCGCTGCGACCTCGTCGCGTCCGAGCCCCAACGCCTGCGCGCTGGCGCGATAGTTCTCCTTCACGTAGCCGCCGAAATAGGCGGGATCGTCGGAATTCGCGGATGATGCGCGAGATCATCGACCACGCGTAGCCGGACATTGGAGAGCGGACAGACCGTGAGCGGGATGCGCTCGCGCGCCAGACGATCGACCAACGGCTCGTCCTCGATCGAGCGCACGCCGTGATCGATGCGCGCGACGCCGAGCGCGTCGAGCGCTTCCCAGACGTAGCTCGGCGGCCCCTCCTCCCCGGCATGGGCGGTGAGAAAGAAGCCCGCCTCGCGCGCGCGGCGAAACACGTGCTTGAACTTACCCGGGGGGTTGCCCCGCTCCGATGAGTCGAGCCCGACGCCGACGATCCTGTCCTTGAAGGGGAGCGCAGAATCGAGCGTCCGCTCGGCGTCGGCCTCGTCGAGATGGCGCAGAAAGCACATGATCAAGCTCGCCTTGATGCCGAGCGTTCGGCCGGCGTCGGCGATGGCGCGGGACAAACCTTCGATGACGGTCGCGAACGGAATGCCGCGCGATGTGTGGCCCTGCGGGTCGAAGAACATCTCGACGTGGCGCACGTTGTCCGCGTGCGCGCGCTCGAGATAGGCCCAGGCAAGATCGTAGAAATCCTGCTCCGTGATCAACACGGACATGCCTTGGTAGTAGATGTCGAGAAAGTCTTGCAAATTGCGGAACCGATACGCCTGCCGCACCGCTTCGACCGAGGCATACGGCAGGCGGATGCCGTTGCGGCGCGCCAGCGTAAACATTAGCTCCGGCTCGAGGCTTCCTTCGACGTGAATGTGCAGCTCGCATTTGGGCAACTGCGTGATCAGGACGTCATCATGCATTGAATCGTGTCTTCCCCGAAGCCGTTCGCCAATGTTGACCGGAAATCGTAGGGTGCGAAGGGAAGATGGCGCTCCCTAGGG
>WNGB01008286.1_pt1 | contig 19579 bp, 25 predicted proteins | sample 5400681 | NCBI WGS metagenome assembly WNGB01 (sample SAMN13153367, study PRJNA577476) | soil metagenome | isolation source: 115 cm soil or saprolite under grassland replicate 2 | place: USA:California | collected 2016-06-15
CCTGATCGAGCAATCCGCCCGGATTGTTGCGCAGGTCGATGACGAAGGCCTTGAGCTTGTCGCTGGCCTGGGTAGAGAGATCGGTGATCGCCTTCTTCAGGTCCCCGGTGGTCTGCTCGTTGAACTGGGTGACGCGGATAAAGCCGACGTCGTCGCCTTCCATGCGCGAGCGCACGGAGCGCACCTGGATGCGGGCACGGGTGATGGACACCTCGAGGGGCTTGTCCTGGCCCTTGCGCATGATCTGGAGCTTGATCTTCGAGTTCTCCGGTCCGCGCATTTTCTCGACCGCCTGGTTGAGGGTAAGCCCCTGCACCGGCTCTTCGTCGAGATGCGTGATGATATCGTTGGCCATGATGCCGGCCTTGGCCGCCGGAGTTTCGTCGATCGGCGCCACGACCTTGATCAGGCCGTCTTCCATGGTGACCTCGATGCCGAGGCCGCCGAACTCGCCGCGAGTCTGCACCTGCATGTCGCGGAAGCTCTTGGAATCCATGTAGCTCGAATGCGGATCGAGCCCGGCCAGCATGCCGTTGATCGCCGATTCGATCAGCTTGCTGTCGTCGGGCTTTTCCACATAGTCCGCCCGCAGCCGCTCGAACACGTCGCCGAACAGGCTGAGCTGCCGATAGGTATCGGCGGCGGCCGCTTGTGCGCGCGCTCCATCGAGCACGATGCGGGGTTGGGTGGCGATCAGCGTTACGGCTATGCCGGCGGCCGCACCGAGGAGAATCAAGGAAGTTTTGCGCATCATCATCCGCGAACCTTCTGGCCTTCGTTTGCGGCCCACCATGGGCCTGGGTCGACGGGTATCCCTTCCTTACGGAACTCCACATAGAGTATGGGTTGGCTTGCACCGCCAGCTTTGGCAACGGCCGATTGAGCTCCGCCGCCATTACTGCGGCGGGCTCGCCCGTTACCACGAACTGCCCCAAATCGCCTAACAGGATTTTGCCGCTAGCAAGGACCAAGAGTTGACCCTAATTATGTCGATGATTTGTTGATTGAAGTGCACCGGCCTTCGCGGATCGAATTTGATCTCGCGCTGAGGCGCGCCGCATTTTCGAGCGCCTTGCGCTGCTCGGCATGCAGCGATGCCGGCAAGGCCAACAGCAACGGACGGTCCGCGCTCCTCAGATTCGCGCTCGATATCTACGTCAAGATCGGCGGGAACACTGCTGTGGATCAGTTGGCCCCGGGCTGTTACTCGCCCGACGAGTTCGGCTGTTCTGGCACTATCGAGGGCGCAGGCACAGGCGTGATCGTGGCGTTGGCGGAGCGGCGGCCCGAGGACGATTGCGGCATGCCGGGTATGCGGTCTCATTGGGGTTGCCGCGGACCACGTTTGACTGGCACTACTTCCCGGCGCAAAATTAGGTGGCTTTCACGTCGTTCAGAGGCATCTCAATGGCGTGCGAAGATTTGGTTGTAGGGTGCTTTTTGGATGATCGAGCGCCGCTCGCAGTCCCCGAATTAAATCGCGAGCGCACGTTAAAGTACCTGGAGTGCTGTTATAAGCAGGGCATGTCTTGGAAAGATGCGGAGCAGCAGATGCAGGACTGCCTACAGCAAAGAGGGGTCCCGCGGGAAGGCATTTTGAGACAGTTAAAACTAGCCAGACCCCTCCTCCAGCCGTGGTTAGATTAGCTCAATGCCAGGCCACTCCAAGCGCGGCACGCACTTGGCAAGATCTCGCGCGCTTGTCAGCGCCGCGCGGCCAAGCGTAGCATAGCGTCAACAACGAGCGGCCATTCAGCGGCCGCCACGGGAGGAACGTCATGACAAGGATTACACGCCGGCAATTCGCGGCTACGACCGCATGTGCCGTAGCCGGTGCTAGTCTCGGTCTGAAAAAAGCGTTCGCCCAAGAGAATTATCCCACCCGGCCGATCCAACTCATCTGCCACTGCTGCGCCCGACGGTTACACGCTCGGCATCATCACGGTCGAGATCGCGATGATGCATTGGCAGGGGCTGACCGATCTCACGCCCAGGAGCTACACCCCGCTCGCCTTGATGAACGAGGATCCGCCCGGGATACAGGTCAAGTCCGACTCGCCATACAAGACGGTGAAAGAACTCGCCGACGCCATCAAGGCGGCGCCGACCGGCAAATTCAAGGCGTCGGGTACCGGCCAGGGCGGCATCTGGCATCTTGCATTGATCGGGTGGCTGACGGCGATGGGACTCAAGGCCGGTCATGTGCCGTGGGTCCCTTCGAACGGCGCCGCACCCGCCATGCAAGACCTGGCCGCGGGCGGCATCGATATCGTGACCTGCTCCGTCCCGGAGGCGCGTGCGATGATCGAGGCCGGCAAGGCCCGCAGCCTCGCGATCATGGCGCAGGCGCGCAATCCGCAATTCCCCGATGTGCCGACGCTGCGGGAGGCGATGGGCATCAATTACGATACCGGCGCCTGGCGCGGCTTTGCCGGCCCGAAAGGGCTGCCGCAGCCGATTGCCACGAAGCTCACGGCGGCGCTGAAGAAAGTCTACGACTCGAAAGAGTACAAGGACTTCATGTCGTCGCGCGGCTTCGGCGTGATCTGGGGCGACGCCGACCGTTATGCGGCATTCATGGACGAGAGTGACAAGAAAATGGGCGAAGCGATGAAGGCTGCGGGTCTCGCCAAAACCTGATCGCACCATCTTCCGTCCGGCGGGCTTGAGCAGGCTCGCCGGAACCACCCCTTCCTTTCCGCGGTTCATCCTTGCGCGCCAACGACAGTCTTTCCGGCCTCGCGCTCATCGTATTCTCGCTCGCGATGATGACGTTGACGCTGACTTTTCCAGACTTCCCTGGCCAGCCATACGGTCCGTCACTGTTTCCACGCATTCTCGGCACGGGCCTCATCCTGTGCGGCGCTGCGCTCGTGCGGAATGGACTTGCCGCGCGGCGCGCCGGCGCGCCATGGCTCGAGCTCGCGCCATGGACGCGCGATCCCCGGCGGGTAACGAGTTTTTTTCTGACTCTGGCTTTGCTGCTTATCTATATCCTTGCTTCTGACGCGATTGGCTTCATTCCGATCGCGCTTGTGTTCCTGCTGGCATTGTTCGTCTGGCTGGGCGTTCGGCCCGTTCCAGCCATCCTGACCGCCATCGTGACGACGATCGCCATCCATTGGTTTTTCTCGACGATGTTGCGCGTGCCGCTACCGCGCGGCTTGCTGAACGCGATCCTGTGAGGGCCTCATGGACGTCCTGATCGCGGCGACCAAGCTTGTCTTCGACCCATTCGTTCTGTGGGTGATCCTGGCGTCGTCGGCGTTCGGCATTTTCGTCGGCGCGATGCCCGGCTTGACCGCGACCATGGCGACGGCGTTGCTCGTCCCCGTCACGTTTTTCATGCCACCGGTCCCTGCCCTCGGCGCCATCGTCACCGCGACCGCCATGGCAATTTTCGCCGGCGACATTCCCGCCGCGATGCTGCGCATGCCCGGTACGCCGGCCTCGGCTGCCTACACGGACGAGAGCTATGCCATGGCGCGAAAGGGCGAGCTTGACCTTAACCTTGGGGTCAATCTTGTGTTCTCCGTGACCGGCGGGCTTGCCGGCGTCGTCGTTCTCATTATCTGCGCACCCGCGCTGGCGGAATTCGCTATTCACTTTTCGTCTTTTGAATATTTCTGGCTCGCTTTGCTCGGACTCACCTGTGCGATCTTCATCGCAACCGACGCCCCGCTGAAGGGCATCGTATCGCTGCTGCTCGGGCTGGCGATCAACTGCATCGGCATCGATCCGGCCGCTGGCTATCCGCGCTTCACTTTCGGCAGTGTCGAACTCCTGCAAGGCATCAGCTTCATTCCAGCAATGATCGGAATGTTCGCAGTGTCCGAACTGATGCGAGGCGTCGTCGCAATTGACCAGCGCGGCGCGGTATTGACGCAGAAGATCGGCAATATCTTCCTCGGCGTCTGGAATGTCTGGAAGCGCTATTGGCTCAATTTCATTCGCGGCTCGGCTATCGGCGTGCTGATCGGCGCCCTGCCTGGCGCCGGCGCCGACATCGCGGCCTGGATTTCCTACGCAATATCGAAAAAATTCTCGAAGGAGCCGGAGAAATTCGGCACCGGCCATATTGAGGGCATTGTTGACGCCACATCCGCCAATAATTCGGCGCTCGGCGGCGCCTGGATTCCCGCGCTCGTGTTCGGGATCCCGGGCGATTCCATCACGGCTATCGTCATCGGTGTGCTCTACATGAAAGGCATGAATCCAGGGCCGACAGTATTCCTGCAAAATCCGCAATTCATCTATGCGGTGTTCCTGATTTTTATTCTGGCAAACCTATTGATGCTTCCGCTCGGATGGGCAGCGATCAAGTCGAGCAAGCAAATACTGCGCGTGCCCCGCAACATACTCATACCGGTCATCCTTTTGTTCTGCATCGTCGGCTCTTACGCGATGACGAATTCCATTTATGGCGTCATCATGATGCTGGTCTTCGGCGTGCTGGGCTGGATCATGGAAGAGAACGGCTTCCCGATCGCGCCGGCGATCCTTGGTCTCGTGCTTGGCGAAATGTTGGAGCAAAATTTCATGACCTCCATGATCAAATCGGATGGCGCCTTCCTTGCCTTTTTCGAACGGCCGATCGCAGGCGTTCTCGGCGTCGCCACGTTGCTCATTTGGGTGACCATGCTCTGGCGCGGTGTCAACCGTTCGACCGTCCCGGCCGGGCCGACCGCGCCCGCCGCGTGAACTTCCTGGGGGTGGGTCTAGCGGGACGACCAAAAAGACAAAGAAGCCGCGGCCGACGCGGGGCATCATGTGGTGGACGCTGCCTACCACGAAACGAACATCAATGGGATCGTCGCGCTGGCGCGCGGGGCTGATCAGCTCTTTATGGAGGCGCCGTTCCTCGAAATGGATGCCGAAGTTGCTGCACAAAGGCGACATCTCACTGCGCGTCAGGCCGGTGACATCGCAAAGCGAGCGAGCAGGTGTTTCCCGATTTGTCCCCTTCTACTTCTCACCCCGCTATCGCGACCACGAGGACAGGCTTCGATGCGAGGCGGAGCAAGCCTTCCGCGAATGATGGTTGAGCGTATCTCGACGTTCGAGCCCGGCCGTTCAGTCGGGGCTTCCATCAAACTCTTGAACTCGGAAGCATCCATGTGGCGACGTTCGAGAGGCGCGCCGTCACTTCGTGGACCTTGCGCTCGTGCTGCGTCAAAAGTTTTCCGGCGCGTTCGTGTCCGTCATCTCGCAATACGTCGGCTTGCATTTCAGGAAGGTCTATGAGCAGGGCTGCGACCTGCAAATGGTCAGCGCCACTAGCCCAGCCGGGCAAAGGATGCTTAAAGAGATCTTCCGCTACATAACCCGCGAGGGCGGCCGCTTGGCCGCGCGCGTGCAGAAGGCGAGTGTGTGGTCCTCCGCCGCGCAACACCCGTTGATTTTCGACGTTCCGACGATAATTTTTTGCCGGGCGGCGGAACTCCCACCAAGGCGACGGGTTCCCCGGTAAGAACCTGCGTTTCCCAAGGCGCGCAAGCGAATGACGCTCGCTCCAAAAAAAATGGCTGGTAATTCAACGGTGGGTGTCGCGCCAACAATCGGCTGGGAACTGTTTTCCCACGATGCCGATGTTGGCATCCGCGGCTTCGGATCGACGGTTGCCGAGGCCTTCGAGGGGGCGGCTCTCGCGCTAACGGCGGTGATCACGGATGCGCCGATTGCGCCGAAGACTCGCGTCGAAGTCGCGTGCGACGCGCCGGACATCGAGCTTCTCCTGGTCGAGTGGCTCAATGCAATTATCTACGAGATAGCGGTACGGCACATGGTGTTCGGACGCTTCGCCGTGCACATCGAGGACACGCGGCTGAGTGGCACGCTGTGGGGCGAGCCTGCCGATGCCAAGCGACATGCTCCGGTCTGCGAGCCGAAAGGGGCAACCTACACTGCATTACGCGTTGCCCAAGATGCTGACGGCTTCTGGTCTGCAAGTTGTGTGGTGGATGTCTGAGATCGGTGCGACCAATGGATCCAGCACGCTTCACACGTGTTGACGCAATGACCTGGCGCATCGAGCCGAAGGGTCCGATGCGTGTGCCGGCGATCATCTACGCCGACGAAGAGCTCATCCGCGGCATGGACGACAAGGTTTACGACCAGGCGGCAAACGTTGCGGCGCTTCCGGGCATCGTCACCGCGTCGTATGTCATGCCCGATGCCCACTGGGGCTACGGCTTTCCGATCGGCGGTGTTGCGGCCTTCGATCCCGACGACGGCGGCGTGGTCTCGGCCGGCGGCGTCGGCTTCGACATTTCATGTGGCGTGCGCACGATACTGACCGGGCTCAAGCTGGCCGAGACTCGGCCCGTGCAACATGCACTTGCCAACTCGCTCTACCGCGAGATTCCGGCCGGGATCGGCAGCAAAGGCGCCATTACGCTCGATGACGCCGACATTAACGCGATGCTGACCGCCGGTGCACGCTGGGCCGTCGAACGCGGATGGGGCGAGGAGCGCGATCTCCAACGCATCGAGGAAGGCGGTATACAGACGGGTGCGAAGCCCGGGTACGTCTCCGAACGGGCCAAGGAGCGTCAGCGCCGGGAAATGGGCACGCTCGGGTCGGGCAACCATTACCTCGAAGTGCAGGCTGTCGCCGACATCCTCGATCTTGCCGCGGCGGAAGCCTTCCATCTGTCCAAGGACGACGTGGTGATCACCATTCACTGCGGCTCGCGTGGTCTCGGCCATCAGATCGGCAGCGAGTATTTGAAGGAAATGGCGATCGCGGCGAAAGAGGCCAGGATCGACTTACCCGACCGCGAACTCGCGTGCGCACCGATCGAATCGGATGTTGGCCAACGTTATCTCGGCGCCATGCGTGCGGCGGTCAATTGCGCGCTGGCCAATCGGGAAATCCTCGGTCATTACGCGCGGCAGGTCATCCGACGCTTCTTCCCGAACGCCGCGCTCGATCTGATGTTCGACGTTTCGCACAACACGTGCAAGGCCGAATCTCATGTGGTCGATGGCAAGCCGAAGAAACTCTTCGTTCACCGCAAGGGCGCGACCCGCGCGCTCGGCCTCGGGCATGCCAATCTGCCCGAAGCGCTTCGCCCCACCGGCCAGCCCGTGCTCATCGGCGGCAGCATGGGCACGAGCTCATATATCCTGGTCGGGGCAGCGTCCAGCGAAACGAAATCCTTCGGCTCCGCGTGCCACGGCGCAGGTCGCGCCTTGTCGCGGCACGCCGCCCTCAAGCAATGGAGCGGCCGCAAGATCGTCGATGACTTGGCCGCCCAGGGAATCGTGATCCGCAGTCCTTCCTCGCGCGGCGTGGCGGAGGAAGCGCCGGGCGCCTACAAGGACGTTGGAGTCGTCGTGGCGGCGGCTGAGCAAGCGGGCCTGGCCCGCCGCGTGGCGCGGCTGCGGCCCCTCATCTGCATCAAGGGATGATCCAACCGCAGGCGACCGCGGGCGCGACACCGTTGTCGCCGGTAGGTTCACTCTCGTCACCAACTTTTAGCGAACGCGGCCATGGCGGCCTCGCGCGTGGCCTCATAGCCGTGCGTGGGCGTTCGGTCCTCGTGATCCCCGTAAGCCAGCGTCCACATCCATGGTGTCCCCGTAGGCGATGTGGTGGCCTTAAAAATGCGCCCGATGATGATTCCGTCAGTACCGATGACATCGTAATCGTCATCGCCTTGAGCGCCGGCGCGACTCGCTTGTTCTTGTCGGAGTAAGAGGTCGGTCACAGTCCCCAATCCTCCTCGGCTTCCGGCTTCACTGTCGGCGTATTTGGATTCTTAAAACTCACGTGCCGCAATCAAACTGACCACTTAGCGCCGAGCCTCCCAGAAATCAAAAAATAACCGCCAAAATTTTTTCGACTCACCCCTCCTCAAACAAGGCCACCCCAGAAACCATTTTTTGCCAGCCATCCGGGGGTCATGGCAGGAGTAAAATTCGATTTTCGCGCTTCCCCCCTACCGGGGGCCTCCTCATGAGCCCGTCAATGACACTTAGAACCTGGGCGACGAAGGCGGTGCTTCCTTCAACAAAATTCCGATGCGCTGTACCGTGCTAGTCCCGACCCGCCGTGGCCGCCGACTGGCGTGCGGGCCGCTGAACCTGCCAATCACGCCCGTCCACGCTAATCTCGCCAGAAGTCGCGGAACCTGTCGGGTGAAAGCTCGGTGTAGCGGACGGTGTGCTGAATGTTCTTGTGGCCGAGGTAGTGTTGCAGGCTGCGAGTGTCCACGCCCTGGTTCGCCAGCTTGTACCCGCACGCATGCCGCAGCATGTGCGGGTGAATTTGAAATGGCATCTTCGCGGCCGCACCGAGCCTTGTAATACGCCGGAACCCAACGGCACTCATGGGTGTCCCCCGCTCGGACATGAACACGTAGCGCCCAGGCTGCTCCTGTTCACGCTGGAGGCGGCGCAGGGCGCGGAGTTCTGTCCCCGTGAGGGGGTGGACCGAGGGAATGCCGCTTTTGGCGCGGGACACATGCAGCCGACCATGGGCAAGGTCCACTTGCTCCCATCGCAGGGAGCAAAGCTCCGACGCACGCAGCCCGTGCCGGAAAGCCAACAAAATCATGGTCGCGTCCCGGTGCCCATAGCGGTTGTCACCGGCAGCCTTCATGAGCCGCTCGATTTCCTTCTCCGTGAGGTACTCACGGCGGCGGTAATGCGCGTTGGGGCGGCGACCTCGGCTAACTGTTCTCTTTTGAGGGGTTGGCGCGACGCTGCTCGCTGCTGCATTCATTGGGGAATTTCCTTGGATCGAACCGAGAGTTTTCTCATAATGGTCTTTTTGAGACCAGTGTCCAATTACAATGTGTGAGCAAGGGCAATGCGAGGGAAGTCAGCCGAGCGCGGCGGGCCCGATCAGCCCCATCGGTTTCCACCGACTCATCCTCCGCGTCGGCGAGGTCGCCAAGATGCCATTCGCGATCCACCCACACATGCTTCGCCATGCCTGTGGGTTCAAGCTCGCGAACGATGGTCACGACACACGGGCCCTGCAGCACTACCTGGGGCACAAGAACATTCAGCACACGGTCAGGTACACCGAAATGGCGCCCGACCGCTTCAAGAGGAATTGACCTTGGGGCTCGGGCCGGCGCGTTTGTTCATTGCTGCCGCTTGCGATGCCGCACTCCGTCGCAAGGTTAATGGCTCGGCTCCGGCGAAGGGGGTCGGATCGTGCTCTCCGCTTCGGCCTCCCGCCAATTAGACGAGCATTAGCTCCATAACTTCAGGTGCGCAGCCGAGGATGAGGCCAGCGGATGGCCAAAGACGAGCGCGGCAGGCTCGGCCCTTGCCTCAATCACCTTCGCCGCTTCGGCCGCTCTCGCGTCCAACACAGCCCGGATCGCGGCAATGGCCTGGTCTAGCTGCGCATCCGTGAGAAGGCTTGCCAATCAATGTTCATGTCAGTGCCTGTTGCAGCGGCCAGATCCACGGCCGGGCCCGCTGTGCCTCGTTGACACGGCGGATGAACTCCGTAATGAAGGCCGTCGCGTTTGGTGGCACGTATGTGCTCCGCCCGATCTCCGCGATCATCTGGTTGTGGATGTCCCCAGGGATAGCCCACATGGCATCGGGGACATCGTTGAGATCGTCAAATTCGGCGATCTCGTTCCAAAAATCTTGTTGCCGCTGCACCAGCTCGGCCGGCACGTCATCCGCGGTTTCGACGAGCCGCTGGGCGATCGCCACGGCCGCCTCGTTTCCGGCACTGCGGAAGATCCCGACGGCCTTCTGAAAGGTCTCCTCCATCAAAGACCAGTACCAGCCGTCCACCAGGTTACCGTCCGCGTCGTAGGTGTACTTGCGCTGGCAAGGCCCGCCGCACTTCTTGCACGCGCCATCAGGGTTGTGCGTCTTCCAATCCATGTTCACTCTTCCCTTCCGGGCGAAGCATGCATGTGCAACGGTAGCGCCGGTTGCTCGGTGGTTTCGGAACCCGGCAAAACGTGGAGATCACCCGCCCGATGGCGGTGGCACCTTGCGCTTTCTCGGCTTGCGCTCCCGCGGGCCAACCGCGGTGTCGGCGTGCTCGAGCAGCCGGTTTGGACGCTTGCGCTGGGGTTCAAGCTCAGGGGCCGGCAATGCAGCAGGTTCCGCTATCCCTTCAATGACCATGTGAAGCCCTCGTCCCTTAGCCGCTGATCGAGAGCACGCTCGAGTTCGACTTGATGCTTGTTCGTGCGCAGCAAGATCTCCGTCATCACTGGCGCAATGCGCGCGACGAGCTCCGGCTCCAAGCCCCAGCCGCCACCAGAAAGAACCTGCGCTATGAGCGGGCACCACACATCGATCAAGTCTTGATCGACGTAGACCCAATTGACGTATGCCTCATAATAGATCAGGCGAGACAGGGCCTCAGGGCCGAGGCCGAGGGGCATGTAGAGATCGAATACGTTCGAGCTTTCGGAAAATTCGAACTGGGGAAATTTCCCGTTCTTCTCTCGATATTCGTAGAGCGCCGGCTTTAAGTCTATGCTCGTGTCGGAGCGGTCCCAACCGGGATTGCGAGGCCAGCCCTCTTCAAGACCGATAATGAAGTCGTGCGCGGCCTGTAGGGAAGAAAACGCTGCAATCCACGTCTTTTCTTCGCGCCACCACATGAGGACGCGCCCGTTAGCGCCAGGCTTCAGGTCGAACGGGCAGTACCTAAGCTCTCTTAAGACGGCGTCCTGACGATTATTCATCCTCTTCCTCCCTCGCGCTTCCTCGGCTTGCGCTCCCGCGGGCCGACCGCGGATCGGTTCGGCCTGCGCTGGCGCTTTGACTCAAGCCCAGCCCCGATGGACTGCGCCTCGGGTGCCGGGAGCGCGGCGGGCTCCGCAATTCCATCAATTAACTTTGCGGCCTTACTGGCTTGAGCCGCCATCATATCCTTGAGGACGACAATCGCGTCCTCTAGCTCTGCGTCCGTCCAGTCCTTTACTCCCGTGGAATGCGCGACTTTCATCTCCTTGGGAATCAAAAGCGCGCAAATCTTCATGTATTGCCCTGGCTGCGTCCGACGCACGCGCTCGATCGCCTTTGGGCCGCCTTGCCGAAAGTCTCTTAACAACGCCGAGATGAACTCGGCGCTGAACCGCGCCCGCTGACGCGAGGCCTCATAAGGCCCGCGAGGGTTTCCTGAAACCGGCGGGGCGAATGTCACAGTGGCGCTGTCCCTCGTGTTCCAGTCAAATTGGGCATTAACCGATTGATTTTCGGAACAGAATGAAGGTCGGCACAAAAACTTCTGGCGTGTTGCTCGTCTTCATCTTCTTGTCGCTCACTCTTCCCAGCAAGCACGGGATGACGCATGTGACGGCAAGTCCATATCGAGCCGTCACGCGCGCGCGTAACGTCCATAAGGGGGGCTCCCGTCACATGCGTCATCGGTCACCTTCTGCCGACGGCAAGAGCGCAAGTCCGTCGAAGCCGCGCGCAGTTGCCTGGCGCCGCCATTTGAATCCACGATTTTCGAGGCACTGCACAAACCGCTTCATGCTTCCGGCAGGCTCGCCTGCCTTGTCGGCCCAATCCTTCCACGAAGCGAATAGCATGCTCGAACTCTCCCAGGCGTCCGAGCGGCGTTGGCATCTTTCATCGATCCAAGCCGCAATGGCGTCTTCGGCCTCAAGGTAGGAAACCGTTGCAGCGGTGACGGCTTCAGGCGGTGCGAGACCGTGCTCTTGCCATTCCAAGCAGCCCGCAATCGCCCAGGCGAGAATGCCAGGCCCCTCGGCACGGAGGCATTCGCCCAATGCTTCGTCCCGTTCCGCTGGGGGAATGGTGACCGTGAAGGGAATTAAATGGATACGACGTCGAATGGCCTCGTCGACCGATTGGAGGCCTGGTTTATGGTTCCCGGCAAACAGCAGTTTGAATTGCGGCACGAACTCGAAGAAATCCTGCCGCATGAATCGCGCCGCGATTTTGTCGCCGCCGGTGAGCGTTTTGATTTTGCTTTCATTCCACCGGCGACCTTCCTCGGTCTCCACGGCTGTCACTAGACGCGCGCCCCTCAGGCCAGCCAAATCCGTCGGATGTCGGTCTTGTGCGGACGCGATGAAAGCCTCGATGGGTGCCGTCCGGTGATACTCACCCAGACACCCAGTTAATGCGTTGATAAACGTAGATTTGCCGTTTGCGCCCGCGCCATACATGAAAAAGAGCGCGTGCACCTTTGTCGACCCGGTGAGTGAGTACCCAGCCATTCGTCTGAGGAACGCCAGTATTTTGTCGTCGCCCCCAGTCACACGTCGGAGGAATGCTTCCCACACGGTCGTTGGCCCCTCTTGCGGCGCGACGGCGGTAATTTTTGTCATGTAGGCAATTGCTCGATGGGCAAACTTTTTGCCTGACCGCAAATCTACAATTCCGCCGGGCGTGTTAAGCAACCAAGGATCGACATCCCATTGATCGACCGTGGCCGCCAAACGACGATCAGATCGGGCTAGTCGTTCGACGGCCGCCACGGTCTTCGCGGAGGCCAGCGCTGCGGCAACGTTTTCCCTATTGCACTCGGCCGATGCGATGCGGCAGGTCTCGCGCACCAAATCGTATGCCGCCAACGTGTCGTCGAACTGCCAGCGTATTCCGTCCCACGTGAGCCACCGTCCCCATACATCGACATAACGAAGGTTGCTGGCGTGCTTGTCCGCGAAGCGCAGTGCGAGCGCTTCGTCCGTGAATGCGGGTGGCCTCGCCTCGTCGGCATCTGTGTCAAGTCGTCCGTTGCCGATCAGTGGCGCTTCCACCCTGTGAACCGTGCTTCCACCCTGTGAACCGTAGTGCTCATCCGCCGACTGCCGTTCATGGGGCCGCTCCTGCAGCAATCTGAGGCTGGGCAGGCTCGACCGAGGTCGAGTCGGCTGATTGCGCATTGGTAGTCCTGACGAAATAAGCTGTGCTGGTGCCGGGCGCGCACGCCGCGCTGCGGCGGACGCGGCGCATCGCCTTCGGACGTTGACCGCCGCGGCGCGCTCAGGCGCCCCTTCGCCCACAGCAGCGCGTCGCCCCAACGGTACAGCGGACGCGCTCCAAACTTTCGATAGGGTGGCCCTCCGCCGCGCGTCGCCTTAGTTGCGAGCGTTCCCGGCCTAATAGGGTAGCCCGCCTCAGTTAGTGCATCGGCCGTCTTGGGGCGCGTTAAGAGCGCATTAGGATCTTCGGGGATCACCGCGCGACCTTTCACGTTTGCGCTCTAATGGAAGCGCTTGCGGTGATTTGATATCCCAGATTGGCAGTTTGACCGCGGGGCACACGCCCCAATTTTTTAGATCATTTCATTGGTTGAGTGCACCGCTTCCGCCTGGCTGTCCGTGTCGTCGGCCTGCAGGCCGAACGGACATCTTCCGCCACCACATCAGCATCCGGAAACGCAATGTTCGTGATCGTGGCAACGGCATCGTGGCGAGGCTGCCCACACCATTGGTACATGCAGTTGACCATCCGCTGCATGAACACACCCAGTTTTCGTGACTGATTGCGCTTTCCCTTTCCACCACTCTGCCTGCTGACGCGGACGGGGATCGGGCCCCAGTCCCAATTCGGCTCGCCCGCGGAGACTTTCTCGGCAACTTGCCGGATCCTGTGCGCCTCTCGCCTAAGCCACTCTAGGGACCGTTTCGCTTCTGCTTCCTGGGGTAGGTCGGGCAGTGGACCCGTCGGCGATGGTACCCGCTGCGGGTGTTGAGCTTTCCTGCAGGACTGGCGATGCCGAACCACGTCATCGATCTTCTCAGCGAGTGCGAGCAAGTCTGAGCGCTCCTGCTGCTCGTGTTGCTCCTTTAGTTTCCTCTGTATGGCGGGACTATCCTTCTGGCTCTCCGCAAATTGCCGAGCGCGAAGGGCCGAACTGATGAAAATAGAGTAAGGGCCCTCGACGACCTGAGGCAGTTCACCACACCTCATAATGTAGGCCGCTAATTTCTTCCACGCGGGGTCCCGCACCACCGCGAACCATCTCTCTAGGTGTGCTCGGTCGGCCTCGCTCAGCCCAAGCCTTTGCAAGTGGTAATTGAGCGCGGATATGAGTGTGGGAGCCGCCACCTTGCTGGACTCACCGGCTGGCGCGCTTCAGTTCTATCATTTGGCGCGCTGTTCTTTCTTCGCCCATCAACTCCGCTGTGCGGTTCGATACTGCATCTACAGCCGCGAGCAAGACACGATCCGCCGAATGCAAATACCTGGAAGTAGTCGAGCGTCCTTGGTGCCCGACAAGCGAGGCGATAACCGGCTCGCTGTAACCGAGGTCCGCGGCGAGGCTCGCGAAGCTGTGCCGCAAGACGTGCGGCGTCACGTCAGACGGCAATCCGCCGAGCTTGGCAATTCGCTTCCACAACTTTTTGAAGCCGGACATGACTACATCACCGCTACCCCGCGTTGCGGGAAATACCAAGTCACCCGAGCGCGCAAGATTTCGCATCACATCGCAGGCTGCATGGGAGAGCGGACGCACACTTCGACCGGTTTTCGTGTCGCCGAGTGTTGCCGTCCGACGAGCTAGGTCGATTTCATCCCAACGCAACCCTAATACCTCTCCGCTTCGCCAACCGTTGAGGGCAAGGAAGCGGGCCGCCGCTATAGCAGCCGGCCACACATTCTCAGTATTCGCCTGACGGAGTGCGTCACCCAAAGCTTTGTATTCATCGTCGCTAAGCCGTCGATGACGCTTACCATCTGCAAACCGTGTAACGCCATGCACCGGATTATCGGCACGCATTCGGTGTCGGACCGCATAAGCGAAAATTGCACCCAGTAATCCTACGGTACGGGTGGCGGTGCCTCTGCCGCCGCGAACGCGAGCAAGTCCCCTGGGCTTTGTTTTGGTCCTGCTGGCGGTTTTACCGGCCGCGACATCATGCATGAAGGCTTCGACATCTTCGCGCGTGACAGCGCCCACGGTCCGACGGCCCAGCAGCGGCTTGATGTGACGTTCAACGCGACCCCGATCAGTAGCGAGTGTCGAGGTCTTCTTTGCTGACCGACGCCGGGTCATGAGCCGTCCGGCAATGGCATCCGCGAGATATAGATTACAAAGTTCGGAGATGGTCTGAGCCTTTCGCGCTGCCCGTTTTTCGGCGGCGGGATCGGCCTTTCGCGCGACGTCGCCGAGGAGTTGTCTCGCTTGCTGGCGCGCACTCTCGGGGGTCCAAGGCGCGCCATGCTGGCCTATGGTGAACCACCGCTGGCGCCCTTCCGCTGTCCGGTACTTCAGCACATAGGCAATAGCTTCACCTTGCTGCCGTCGCGCGCCAAAACCCGGAAGCGATGGATCCCAAAGCGTTTGGCCGGGCTGCAGTGCGCGTACCTGTCGCAATCCGATCCGAGGGCGCGCTGCCATGCCGCTATGCCCGTTGCTTGGCGTCAGCTACCACATAGCTACCAGCTCGTCACAAGCCCAAGCAAGCGAGCGCAAAAACATTCAATTGGATAACATTGAAAAGCTAGGCACTTATCCACACCGCGCAAACCGGCGCAACCTACCGCAAACCTAAGGAACTGCCCTCCGAAGGCAGAGGTCACAAGTTCGAATCTTGTCGGGCGCGCCACTTCGGTACAAAACTGGGCACGCCAAAATCCGCCGTTTTTGCGCTTGAGGTGGCGACGAGCGTACGCAGCAGCACGCTCTTCGATCCCATGATGCGAACTTCTTTCGCATCGACCTCGACGCGCTGGGCGAGCGCGCGGAGGTGGTCGCGGCGGTAGCCGCCGCTGTCGGTCCGCATGCGCTTGCGGGCCTGCCTGGCAAACGTCGTGAGTGCCTGCGGCGTGATGCTCGGCCCCAGCCGTTCGATCGCGTCCTCGGCCCGCTCTGCGTCAGCGCGGGCCTGGTCGCGGATCGCCTTGAGCTCGGCAATTCGGTCCTTCAGCATCGGATCGGAGAGATCGGTGATACCGTTCTCGATGGCGTCGTAGAGCCGCTTGAGCTTGGCGTCGGCTTCGGACACACGCTTGCGCAATTCGGCGATATGCGCCGATCGGCGTTCCGCGCGCTCCTCGCGGCGGTCGAGCACGGACGACAAGATTTGCTCGAGACGCTTGGGTTGCAGCAGGCGCTGCTCGATGTGATCGGCCACAACGCGGTCGAGCCTATCCATCGGCAAAGTGCGACCAAGGCAACCGGTTTCGCCCTGGCGGACCTTGGTGGAGCAGGTGTAATACCGGTAGCGCCCTCCCTTCCCGGTCCGCAACGTCATGGCCATGCCGCAGCCGGCACAAAAGCAGATGCCCGTGAGCAGTGTTGGACCGCTCACGATGCGCGGCGCCGTCAGCGCCGGGCTGCGCGTCTTGAGGAGAGCCTGCACGGCCTCGAACTCGGCCGTGTCGATGATCGGCGGCACGGTCATCTCGACCACCTCGGCCTCGGGCTTCCGCTCGCGCGTCTTCCAGAACCTGGTGTTGAACCGGTGGCGGCCGATATAGGTCGTACGGGTGAGCACGTCGTGCACGGCCGCGAGGCCCCACCGTCCCCGAGCTGCCGTCGCCCTCGCGTGCCAGGCGGAAGATCAGCCGCACTGTCTCGGCCTGAATGGGGTCGATCTCCAAGATCTTCTTGGTGCGATGGCCGCGCTGCTCGGCGGCTTCCACGATGCGGTAACCGATCGGCGGCCGGGAGCCGTTCCAAAAACCCTGACGGGCGTTCTCGTTCATGGCCCGCAGGGTGTGCTTGGCGTTCTCCTTGGACTGGTACTCGTCGAACAAGGCCATGATCTGCCGGATCATGTTGCTCATCGGGTCGTCGCCGAGCTCCTGGGTGATCGACACCAGCCGTACGCCGCTCTTGGCGAGGCGGCGGACATAGAACTCGAGCTGGAACTGGTCACGGAAGAACCGGCTGAAGCTGTGCACGACGATCACGTCAAACGCCGGTGGCTTGGTCGTCGCCGCATCGATCATCCGCTGGAATTCTGGCCGACGGTCATCGGTCGCGGAGACGCCGGGCTCGACGTAGTCGGCGACAATCTCCCAGCCGCGGGACGCGCAATAGGCCCTGGCCTGGCGGCGCTGGTCCGGGATGGAGAGGTCGTTGTCCGCCTGCCGGCCGGTCGAGACCCGGAGGTAAAGGGCGGCACGAACCGGAGCGGTCATGGTGATCTCCCCTCAGTGGCGCGTCGAGAACAACTCGTCGAACAGGTCACCGAACCAGGCTTCGAAGACCTCGATCTCGGCCTCGGTCACCGGCACGTCCTCGGGCCAATCGTCGGTCACGGTCCAGCTGGTCGAGTCGTCCGGCATCGGGCGGCGCGAGCGACGTGCGCGCGGACGTGCATAGTCGTACACATCAAGTGGCTCGTCGCTTGTGCGGTCGTGGACTCTGGATGTGCGTGTGCGCGTCATGCGCGAACTGTCGCACGGGACTTCCGCCAAAAGAATGGCCGATGTGCGCGCGGTGCTACGCCAGGACCTACACGGCGGTCGCAACGGAAGCCGTGTGAGCTTCGGCGTCAGCGCGTGACATCTGCCTCGAGGTGCCTGAACTGGCGCTGACTCAATGGGTTGGACGAATCGGCAGGCTGTCGCGTTATTTCGCACCTCGTGTGAAGTGCTTGATGTGCCTGCGTTCCTCAGCCACCCGACCGCCGCGCACCTCGCGCCCTTTTATCTTGCCATCGCTCGGTCGGCGGTCTGCGCCTCGCCAGTCCCGCACAATTCTTCGCTAAGTTGCGATCTGACAAGAACCAGGCGAAGCGCTCAGGCAGCAGTTTCCGTGCAGACTCATTGCAGCCGCTATGTCGACTCTTTGGCGGGCCGCACGTGCGTCATGTTCGCCAAATGGACCGAAGCCAGGACGCAGGAGCTGCATCGGCTGTGCCCGTTGTTTGCTGATCGAACGCAGGAAGACGGCAAGCAGACGGGTCGCGGTCAGGCACACATCCCGGCATCACATGCGCTGACTGGTCAGCTTCTCAGACTGCAATGGCTCATGGCACGGCTGCAACCACCATAACTTCAACGAGCATCCCAGGTCGCCAAAAGTCGGTCGTGAGGCAAGCCCGCGCCGGAGGGTTTGCCGGATCGACCCACTCGTTCCAAACAGTATTGTGATCTTCGAACAGACGCATGTCAGCGATCCAGACCTGGGCGCTTAGTAGCTGTGATTTGTCGGTTCCCGCGAGGTTGAGAAGCTCATCGACGCGTCGCAGCACTTGAGCAGTCTGCGTTTTGATATCGCCGACAATCGGGTTGGGGGTGATGCCGGCGAAATAGGCGACGTCGCCGTGAACGACTGCCTGGCTGATGATCGGCTGACCGCGATTCTCGTCTGATATCTTTCTAATTTCGTGGCGTATGATCGACATGATATTCCCTTTCTGTGGATTGAGTGCCTCGGGTGGCGGTCGTGACGTCATCACCAAAGCGGCTGAAGGCGTTTCGCCAGCCTTTTTGGGGCCGCTTACTCGAACGGAAGCATGACGATCGAGCCCGTTGTCTTGCGTCCACCGATGAATTTGTGCGCGGCTGCAGCCTCCCCAAGCGGAAAGGTTTTGACAACGTTGCTCGCTACCACCCCCTGTGCGACGGCATCGAACAGCGATTTTGCTCCGGCGTCGATTTCGCTTCGGTTCGACATGTAATGCGAAAGCACGGGTCGGGTGATAAAAAGTGACCCGCGAACGCCCAGATCTTCGATGAGGTTGATCGGATCGGGAACGCCTGACGCCTGGCCGTAAGCTGCGCATATACCGACCAGCCGCAGGCAGTCGAGTGACCTTTGCAGCGTGTCCTTACCGATCGACTCATAGACAACGTCTACGCCTTTTCCGTCCGTAATCTTACGGGTGACAGCTACGAAGTCTTCGGTCGAGTAATTGATAACGTAATGACAACCGAGATTTCGAGCGATCTCGGCCTTCGCGTCGGTACTAACGGTACCGATCACAGTGGCTCCGAGATGCCGCGCCCACGGACAAAGGATATGGCCCATGCCGCCAGCAGCCGCGTGGATCAGAACATAATCTCCCGGTTGCACCTTGTGCGTTCGATGCAGGAGATATTGCGCGGTCATCCCCTTCAGGATTAGGCCTGCCAGTTGAACGTCATCCAATGGCAAGTCCTTTGGAACCTTGATCAACTTGTCAGCCGGGTAAAGGCGCTCCTGACTATAGGCGCCGAGTGGGGGAAGGCAGGTGCAAACTCGTTCGCCGACAGAGAACCCGGTGAGATACCTGCTCGATGGTACGTGTCAGCGAAATTCACGCCGACGGCCGTGCTGCGAAGACGTACCTGGCCGCGCCCGGGAGACCCGACCTTGATCTCCTCCCACACGAAGTTGTCGGGTGCGCCTTTCTTGTAGATTACCGCCGCCATTCCCATGATGCGTTCCTCCTGTTACAGCCATTCTTGCTGCGGGGTTCGCAATTGTCTCGCGCGAACAGTTTGGCCCATGCCGAACTGTCTTCGATTGATATGCTTCCGGTATCAGCGATAGGGTTAGGGATGGTCGCGGCGGCAAATCTGGTGGAGGTGGCCGCTCTCGTGGGTGACACTGCGCGAGCGACGATGCTTAACGCCCTTATGGGCGGCCAGTCGCTGACGGCCACTGAGCTTGCTTACTGCGCCCATGTCTCTCGCTCGACGGCGAGCGGCCACCTGAGCAAGCTGG
>WNGB01005758.1_pt1 | contig 19573 bp, 21 predicted proteins | sample 5400681 | NCBI WGS metagenome assembly WNGB01 (sample SAMN13153367, study PRJNA577476) | soil metagenome | isolation source: 115 cm soil or saprolite under grassland replicate 2 | place: USA:California | collected 2016-06-15
CTCCCTGGGCGGCGCGCGCGGCAAACGCCCGCGCCACAGGCGCCAGCTTGATCGCCTCGGGACGCGTCCCGAACACGATCGTCACCCGCAGCGGACTCTTGGAATGCGCCGCTGTCATCTCACCTCTTGCCGTGGTGCTCTAACGGGGCCCCGCCACGTACTCGAGCACGTAGGTCGGGGGGTTCCCCAGCTGGTGGGCCGCCCGGAAGCGATCGAGGTGCCGCTGAATCGCCGGCACGAGATACCGCCCGGTCGTGCCGAACAGGTTGTCTACGACGACGTAGCGCGTGTCGCGCGCGTCCAGGAACCGCATGAGCGAATCGGGATCGTTCGTGAAGGGGTACACCTCGCCTGGACGGTGGCCGTACCAGTAGAGAATCTGCGGTTTGCGGCTGATGGTCACGGCGCCTGGTTCCGCATGCTCCCCGATCCAGCGCGAGGCCTCTACGAAGTCCGCGAAGGCCGCCGGCGCGCACGGAAAGGCCTGGCCGCTCAGGGCCGCCCGCGTGCATTGCAGGCTGGGCCCCACGATCCGCAGGTTCGCGAGCAGGGCGAACACGACGCAGATCGCGATGGCTCCATGGGCCAGGCCCAGGCGCCCCTCCCCGCCCGGGGCCGCTTGCAGCGCCCAACCGATTGCCTCCACGAGATACACCGCCGCCAGCGGTACGAGGGGGAGCAGAAACCGCTGATCGCTCCAGGCCTGAGGCCACAGGAGAATTAGCCCGATGTACGCGACCGTGAAGAGCTCGGGGATCCCGGGCTTGCGCACACGGCGCAGGACGCCCCCCAACACGACGCCCAGCAACAGGAGAGTGAACGCCGTGGCCAACCCGCCGCCTACATCCCGGCCCCCGATCGTCTGCGGCCACGCGCTCAAGGCGTACACCTTGAGATTCGCCCCGACCCTGCCGAACAGGTCGCTGACGGTCACGTGGCCGAGCTCCGGCCGATAGGGGTCGCGATAGAAGAACTCCTGTCCGTAGGTCGTCGTGGCGCCCCCCGCTGCGGCCCACCGGACGTACAGCGACCATCCCAGGACGACCACCGCGGACGCGCCGCCGAACCAAGCCAAGCGCCTCCAGCGCTTTTCGAGCGCGAGGCCCGCGGCGATCGCGAAGAGCAGCGCCACGCCCGCGCTGCGCGTGAGGTAGGCCGCCAACGCCGCGGCCGCGCCGGCCGCAAAGACGGCTCGGTCGTCGCCCCCGGGATCCCGCACGAAGGCGTACAGAGCGACCATCACCAGCAGGAGAAACGGGGCCTCGGACAGCTCCCAGTGGCTGTATTCGACGATGGCCGGGGCCACGGCGACCACGAGCGCGGCCGCCAGCGCCAGTCGGACGTCCCCCGTGCGTCGCCGCGCGATGGCGTACGTCAACGATATCCGTGGCCGGTGCGCAAGCTCTCGCCGAGAATCATGTACCAGAAGTTGTCCCCGCCCATGAAGGGTTGCGGATCGAACAGCAGCAGGGCCAGAACGAGGTGCGCGCCGCACACCCACAGGGTCGCCTTGGCGATCCTCACGCTCCGTGCTCGCCGCGATCCTGGCCACCGCCCGGGGGCAGCCGCCGCCGCAGGTCGTCCACCTCGGCGCGCAGGCTCGCGATCATCTCGGCGAGAAACGCAAAGCAGAAAAGCAGCGGACCGATGATCATCAACAACACGACGAGATCGAGGAGCGGACGGAAACCGTGTCCCATCAATCGGAGCACCACCGCCCCGACGCCCAGCAGCACACCCAGGAAGAACAAGGCCAACCCCGGAATGCCGAACAGCAGGATCGGCTTGCGACTGAAGAACAGCTGGAACCACACGGAGAGCAGGTCGAGGCCGCCGATGAGGATGCGGCCCCGGCCGCTGTACTTGGCGCGGCCGTGACGCCGGGCGTGGAGCGCGACCTCGATCTCCCCCACCCGATAGCCCCGCGCGTGCGCCAGGACCACGAAGAACCGGTGCCAATCGTGCCGCAGGCGAATCTCGTCGAGAATCGTCTTCCGGAGGATCTTGATCGAGTTCAAGTCCCGGGCTGGAACCCGGAAGATCCGCCGCGACAGCCAGTTGTAGATCCGGGACACGCCGCCTTTCTCGTAACCGCCCACTTTCCGCCCGCACACGATGTCATACCCCTTCTCGATCTCAGCCAGGAAGCGGGGGATTTCGTCGGTCGCGTGCTGCAGATCGGCATCGAACAGGAGGAGCCAGTCGGACTGCGCGACGGCGGCGCCGCTCAGCAGGGCCTCCGTCTTCCCCAGGTTGCGGCGGTGCCGGACGAGCTTGAACCGCTGAAGCCGCGCCGCCTGCGCCGCCGCTTCGTCGCCCGTGCCGTCGGCGGAGCCGTCGTCCACCAGGATGACCTCTCCTTTGAGGCCATACCGCTCGAACGTGCTCACGAGGCTCTCGAACAGGTCGGCCATGTTCTCGACTTCGTCGTATGCCGGGATGATGACGGCGAAGTTGGACCGCAGGGCCGGCGAGATCACGAGGTCGCCCGGCGCCGGGCGCGCCACGGAGGTCGGGAGGGTCATAGGCGCTTCCGCATCCGCGCGGGGAGGATGCCGAGTTGATCGCGGTACTTGGCGACGGTGCGGCGGGCGATCTTCACCCCGCGCTGCTCGAACGTCTGGACGATCTGCTGGTCGGTGAGGGGTTCCTTCGGATCCTCTTCGTCCACCATCTTCTGAATCTGGGCCTTGATGGAGCGCGCGCTCGCGTCCTCGCCGGTGGTGGTGGACAGCCCGCTCGAGAAGAAGAACTTGAGCGGCAGCAGGCCACGGGGCGTCTGGACGTACTTCTCGTTCGTCACGCGGCTGACCGTGCTCTCGTGCATGTTGATCACGTCGGCCACCTCGCGCAGCGTGAGGGGCCTCAGGTACTCGATCCCTTTTTCGAAGAACTCGCGCTGCCGGTCCACGATGAAGTTCATGACCTTGAGCATGGTCTGGCGGCGCTGCTCGATCGCCTGGATCATCCAGTGCGCGCTGTTGAGCCGCTGGTTGATGAACTCCTTGCTCGCCACATCGTATTTTTTCTTGTCGCGCGCGATATCCTGATAGGTGCGGGAGATGCGCAGGCGCGGCAGGCCGCTGTCGTTCAGGAACACGTGGTACTTGTCGTCGATCTTCTCGACGATCAGGTCGGGCATGATATACGCGTCGCTCGCCGCCGAGTGCTGCAGGCCGGGCTTGGGGTCGAGCCGGGCCAGCTCGTCGGCGGCGCGCTGCACCTCCGCGGGTTCCAGCCCGAAGCGCTTCCCCAGATCGCTCCAGCGATGGTTGATCAGGTCGTCGAACGCCTCTTTCACCAGGCGATACACCAGCGTGTCGGTCTGCTTCTCCTCCTCGAGCTGCAGCAGCAGGCACTCACGCAGGTCCCGCGCGCCGACGCCGGGCGGGTCGAGCTTTTGGATGATGCGGAGCATCTCCTCCGCCTCGGCCAACGTGTAGGGCGCCACGTTCAACTCCGTCTCCGACTCGGCCTCGTGCTCCTCGAGCAGCTGGTTCGCGCCCTTGACGATCTCCTCCAGGCTGGCCTGGAGGTAGCCGTCCTCCCCGATATTGCCCAGGAATTCCTCGGCGAGCAGCTGCTGCCGCGGCGAGAGATCGAGCATCTGCGTCTGCTCGCGCAGGTGGTCGATCAGGTCCTTCGTCTCGACTGTCACCGGCTCGACGTACTCGGCGACGCCGCCCAACGTCCCGCTCGGCACCCCATGGTCGGTGCGGTCGTCGAGCAGGATGCTCTCCCAATCCGGCTCATCGTCCCCGGTCTTCTCCTTCTCGGGCTTCTTCTCCTCGGGAGCGGGGGCCTCGGTCTCCTCCTCCGGCTCGAGCATCTCCAGGAACGGGTTCCCCAGCAGCTCCTGCTTCAGGTGCTGCTGCAGGTCGAGCAGCGGCATGTAGAGCAGATCCATCGCCTGGTAGAGGCGAGGATTGATCCGCAGGTCCTGGCGGAGGGACTGGTGCTGGTGCAGGCCGGTCTTCATGCGGCTTGCGTCAGGCGCGCCCGCAGGCGGGCGGTGAGCGTGGGCCCGAGGTAGAGATCGGCGACCCGGTCGTCGAACACCAGCTCGCGGACCGTACCGGCGACCTGCACGCGACCCTCGAACATGATGTAGGCGCGGTCCACGATGTCGAGCGTCTGCTCCACGTTGTGATCGGTGATGAGCACGCCGATGCCCCGGTGGCGCAGCCCGGCGACGATCGTCTGGATGTCGTGTACGGCGATCGGATCCACGCCGGCGAAGGGCTCGTCGAGCAGCAGGAACTTCGGCTCGGTGACGAGCGCCCGTGTGATCTCGAGGCGGCGCCGCTCGCCGCCCGAGAGCTGGTAGGCCTTCTGGGCGCGCAAGTGCTTGATGGCCAGCTCGTCGAGCAGCCCCTCGAGGCGGCGCGAGCGCTCGGGCGACTCGAGTTGCAGGGTCTCGAGGATCGCGAGCACGTTCTCTTCCACGGTGAGCCTGCGGAAGATCGATGGCTCCTGGGCCAGATAGCCGATCCCCGCCCGCGCGCGGCGGTACATCGGCTCCGTCGTGATCTCGCCGCCGTCGAGCAGGATGCGCCCTTGCTCCGGCCGGATGAGGCCGGTGATCATGTAGAACGTCGTGGTCTTCCCCGCCCCGTTGGGCCCGAGCAGGCCGACGATCTCCCCCTGGGAGAGGTCCACCGACACGTCGTTCACCACGCGGCGGCCCTTGTACGACTTGACGAGGCCCTTTGCCTCCAGGCGGCTGGCGTCCCGCACCACCGGGTGCTCCCCGCTCGCGGCCTCGCTGCGGGCGAGCGTCTGCTCGGCGATCTCGAGGAAGTGGCGGGCGGCGGCCTCGTGCTCGGCGGGGACCGCGGCCCAGACGTCGGGCGCGAACGCGATCGGCGCCTCGCCCCACAGGGCGCCCACCGGCAGGACGAGCACCTTGAGCATCCCGAGCCGCGGCAGCACCGACGTGGCCAGGTAGGCGCGCGCGTCGTCCACCGAGAGGCTCCCCGCCTCTGGGGACGGCAGCGCCGCGCCCGTGGCGTGCGCGCGGAGCTTCAGAAATTCCTCGCGGTAGGCCACCGCGAGGGCGCCGAAGGTCGCGCGGCCCTGCTCGTCGGCGATGCGCGCCAACGCCGCCGCCGCAAGGGCGAGCGAGGAATCGCGCGTGGCGAACAGCTCGGCGAAGCGGTCGGCGGTGGTCATGGCTTCGGCTTCGGCTTGGCCGTATCCGGCGGAGCGACGGGGCGCGGCTCGAGGTGCACTCCATCGGCTTGGCCGGCCACGACGACGCGGTCGATCTTGGCGCCCTTCAGGGCCACGGCGATCTGCCGGCCGCGGGAGTAGTTGATGGCCGGCGCAGCGGTGGAGTCGCGGTCGTCGAAGTGATGCGTGAGCGCGCGCGCCGAGCCTGTCGCGTGAATCTGTTGTAGTCGCGACCGCTCGCGACCGGTCGAATCCTTCTCCTGGACGAATCGCGCGGTGAGCGAGTCCCCCGCGATCCAGTCGATGTCCACCGCGGGGCTGGCGGAGTCGCGCTTGGCGGTGGAGAGCGCGCGGCCGAACGCGCGCGACTCGGTCAGCACCTCGCCGGGCGTGTCGATGGCCAGCGAGTCCGCGTCGATGGTGTACAGGCTCGACACCGCGTGCGGGCGTGAGGAATCGCCCCAGGCAAAGGTCTGCTGCAGCTTGCGGTCGGTGACGAAGAGATGGATGGTGTCCGCGGTGAGGAACCAGTCGTCGCCCGTGGCCTTACCCTTGCCCAGCGCGCGGACGACGCGGATCTCCCGCTGTTCCAGCCCCAGCTCGATGCGCGTGCCGACCAGCGTATAGGTTTTCCCACTTCTGCCTTCCACGCGGGGTTGCCCCACGAGCACGCCGGCCCCACGCGTCTGGTCCAGCATCATCGAGTCGGACCGCGAGGCGAAGTCGCTGCGATCGATCGTGACGTGCCCCGCGGCCCACACGCGGTCGTCGCCTTTCATGCGGATCCGGTCCGCCACGATGACGTACGGCTCGCCGCTGTCGGGCGACTCGCGGTATTCGACGGTGGGCCGAGCGCTGGCGTACATCTCGACCGTGTCGCGGACACCCTGAACGACGCGCAGGTAGGTGAGGTTCGGGCCGCGCAGCACCGAGCCCGTGCGGCGATTGACGGAGACGACCTGGTTGCGCGCCTCGAGCCGCTCATCGCGCGTGTAGTAGGACACGTAGTTCGCGTCGAGCGCGAGGGTCGTGTCGCGAATCTTGACCTGTTTGAGGAGGTCGAGCCGGCCGAGGACGGTGAAATACGCCATGGTGTCGGCCGCCAGGGTCGTGGTCGTCCCCTTGCAGTGGGCCCGTATGCCCCCGCCGCCGAAGTAGTTGATGGTCGTCCCCCCGCCCGGCCGTTGGTACGCTCGTGCCATGCTGTCGATCGCGACCTCGCAAGGCCTGCCCGCCCCCTGCCCCGTATCTGCGGGAGATGGGTTCTGAACCGCGAGTAGGAGGGCGAGGCCGATCATTGGTGGGGCAATACGAGCTGGCCGCCCGTCCCGGTGAGCTGCTTGGTGGCCACGTTGCGGAAGTCGGGGTCCGCGGTGAAGCCGATGCCCTTGAGATGCTGGGTGGGAGAATCGAACGTGAAGGCGACGTCCGAGGTGACCTCGTTGCGCGACTGGCTATACCGCATCGTTTCGGTGTGCAGCGTGCCGCCGTCCGAGTTCCGCACCACGACGACATTCCCCCGCCCTTCCATGTCCTGGGTGCGCCAGTGGTACGTCCCCTCTCGCGCGGTGAGCGTTGAGGTCTCGGCGCCGTGGGCGTCGTAGAAGGTGACGCGCACTTTGCGCAGCTCGGCCGTCTGCGTATTGGAGAAGAAGTACGCCGTGTCGGCTTGGACGCGGGCGCGCTGGAGGCCCGTCTCCGTCACGTAATGCGTCATGCCGAGCAGCACTTGATCGGCGGAATCGAGGACCGCCTGCGTGGCTGTCGGCTGCGCTCCTCCGCCTCCACACGCCAACAAAACGGCGTTGAAAAGCACCGTCAACCAACTGCGGGTAACGAAACGGTTCATACCGCGCCCGCCTTCATGAGGTCGTGCAAGTGCACGATCCCCACCACGCGCCGGCGCCCGCCGTCGAGCACCGGAAGCGCCATGATCCCGTAGCGCTCCATGAGGCTCACCGCCGCGCCGGCCAGCTCGTCGGGCGTCGTGGCCTTGGGGGTCTTGGTCATCACCTCAGCCACGGGGATGTCGAGGAAGGCGTCCGTCCGCTCCATCAGCCGCGTGAGGTCACCGGCGGTCACGACGCCGGCCAGGCCCCCGTCGCCATCCACCACGGCGACGGTGCCCCGCTTCTCCGCGAGCAGCACGACGCACTCACGCATCGGCCGGTCGGGCGCGAGGGTCGGGAGGTCACGGGTGAGCATCACGTCGGCGACGCGGAGGAGCAGCTTCCGCCCGAGTGCCCCGCTCGGGTGGAGCGCGGCGAAGTCCTCGCGCCGGAATCCCTTGACCTCGAGCAGCGTCACGGCGAGGGCATCGCCCAGGGCGAGCGCGACGGTGGTGCTGGCGGTGGGGGCGAGGGTCTCCGGGCAGGCCTCTTCGACGACGGACATGTCCAGCGCCACGGTCGCCTGGCGGCCGAGCGGCGAATCGGCGTCACCCGTGAGGGCGACGATCGGGACGGCCAGCCGTTTCAGCTGGTTCACGAGCCCGAACAGCTCGTCCGTCGCGCCGCTCTTCGAGAGGACGACGGCCACGTCGTCGCGGCCGACGATACCCAGATCGCCGTGGAGCGAATCGACCGGGTGGAGGAACGTGGCCGGGGTGCCGGTCGAGGTGAACGTCGCGGCGATCTTTCGGGCGATCAGCCCCGACTTGCCCACGCCGGACACGATGACGCGGCCCTTGGCGGCGGCGAGGATTTCGACCGCCCGGGCGAACGCCGGCCCCAGGCCGTCGGCGATCCGCCGCACGGCCGCGGCCTCGAGGGCGAGCACGCGCTTACCGCGCTCGACCAGCGCGATCTGATCGGCGGTGGGCTTCGGGGGGTTCGACATCGCCACGCTCTTGCAGGTACCGCTGCACCAAGTCCTTCCACTCGCCACGCGCCTTGAGGATGCTCTCGGCGACTTCGCGCACCGCCGCCTGGCCGCCGGCAGCTGCGGTGACTAGACGGACCGCGGCTTTCACCTCCGGTACGGCGTTCGCGACGGCGATCGGCAGCGCCACGCGGCGCAGGATCGGGAGATCGGGAATGTCGTCGCCCACGAACGCGCTCTCGTCCCAGGCGACGCCGCGCCGCGCGAGGATGCCCGCGAAGGCGGGCAGCTTGTGCTTGTCCTGCACGACCTCGTCCACCTTGAGCTCGCGGGCCCGCAGCTCAGTGGCCTCGGAGCGCCGAGCGCTCACGAACACGACCACGAGTCCCGCGTCGCGCAACAGCTTGATGGCCAACCCGTCGTTCACGTGGAAGCGCTTCAGTTCGAGCGGGTGGTCGGCCGCCTGGCCGATGTACACGCCGCCATCGGTGAGGACGCCGTCGACGTCGAAGCCGACGAGCTTGAGTCGACGGGCGAGCGCGGCGTCAAGCACGGCGGCCGCCTCGCGCGGGGGCCGGGCGTGCGGCGTGCCAGACATCGAGGGCTCGTTGCACGATCCCTTCCAGCTCGTCGAGCGGCACCATGTTTGGCCCGTCCGAAGGGGCGCGCGCGGGTTCGGGGTGGGTCTCGAGGAAGAAGCCGTCGGCGCCGGCGGCTGCGGCGGCGTACAACAGAGGCGGGATGAACGCGCGCAACCCGCCGCTCGCCCCGTCGTCCCCCTGCCCCGGCTGTTGCACGGAGTGGGTCGCGTCAAAGATGACGGGAACGTTGCAGGCGGCGCGCAACCGCGCGAAGCTGCGCATGTCCACGACGAGGTCGCCGTAGCCGAAGAACGTGCCGCGCTCGGTGATGGCGATCTCGGGCGCTCCCCCGCCCCCCGCGCGCACCTTCTCCACGGCGCCGCGCATCCCCTCGGGCGTCATCCACTGGCCCTTTTTCACGTTCACCGGGCGCCCCGCCTTCCCGGCGGCGACGAGCAGGTCGGTCTGGCGACACAGGAACGCCGGGATTTGCAGCACGTCGGCTACTTGGGCGGCGGCGGCGACCTGACCGGTTTCGTGCACGTCGGTGAGCACGGGGAGGCCGGTCGCGGTGCGGACCGCCTCGAGCGCCCGGAGCCCGGCTTCGAGGCCGGGCCCGCGGGCGGCCTTCAAGCGGGAGCGGTTGGCCTTGTCGTAGGACGCCTTATAGATGACGCCGATGCCGAGGCGCGCGCCCAGCGCGGCCAGCGCCTCGCCGACGCGCAGATTGAGGTCGTCCGACTCGACGACACACGGCCCCGCGATGAGGAACGGGGCGGCCCCGCCCGCGAACCGCTGGGTCATGTCAGTCGGCGAGCTCCGCCAGCTCGGAGGTGGGGGCGGCTTCGGCGGCGCGGGGGTGGCGGCGGCGGTACTCCAACGCCGCGCCCACAAACCCGCCGAACAACGGATGCGGACGCATCGGCCGCGATTTGAGCTCCGGATGGAACTGGCAGCCGATGAACCACGGGTGGTCGGGTAGCTCGATCATCTCGACCAGCGACCCGTCGGGCGAGAGCCCGGAGCAGCGCATACCGTACTCGGCGAGCTGGTCGCGATACGCGTTCGACACCTCATAGCGATGCCGGTGGCGCTCGCTCACTTCGGCGCTGCCGTACACCTGCGCCACCCGCGACCCGGGCCGCAGGCGGCAGGGGTAGGCGCCCAGCCGCATGGTGCCGCCCATCTCCTGGATTCCCTCCTGGGAGCGCATCAGGGCGATCACCGGGTTCTCGCACTCAGGCTCGAACTCGCTCGAGTTGGTGTTGGGGATCTTGCAGACGTTGCGCGCGAATTCGATGATCGCGGCCTGCAGGCCGAGGCAGATGCCGAAGAACGGCTGCTTGTGGTCGCGCGCCCAGCGGATCGCCTCGAGCATCCCCTCGACGCCGCGCACGCCGAAGCCGCCAGGCACGAGCACACCGTCGTAGTCGCCCAGCAACTCGCCCGCGGTCTCCTGGTCGGTAAAGCGGTCGGACGCGATCCAGTCGATCCGCAGCCCCGCCTCGTTCGCGATACCGCCGTGCACCAGCGCTTCGTGGATGCTCTTGTAGCTGTCGGCCAGCTCGGTGTACTTGCCCACGACGGCGATCTTCACGCGCTGCGGCGGGTTCAGGATCTTGTGCACCATGGCCGCCCAGGCGCGCAGGTCGGGCTCCTTCGTGTCGAGGTGGAGCCGCATACAGACTTCCCTGTCGAGCGCCTGCTCGTGCAGCTTGAGCGGGATCTCGTAGATGGACTTCACGTCGGGGCTCTCCACCACGCAGCCGAAGTCCACGTTGCAGAACTGGGCGATCTTGCGCTTCAGATCTTCGGACAGGGGACGCTCCGTGCGGCAGATGAGGATGTCGGGCTGGATCCCGATCTGCATCAGCTCGCGCACCGAGTGCTGGGTCGGTTTGGTCTTGAGCTCGGCCGTCGCGGCGATGAAGGGCACCAGCGTCAGGTGGATGAAGAGCGTATTGTCGCGCCCCACCTCCTGACGGAACTGGCGGATCGCCTCGAGGAAGGGCAGCGACTCGATGTCGCCCACCGTGCCGCCGATCTCCGTGATCACGACGTCATGATCGGGCGCGAGCCGGCGGATGGCGCCCTTGATCTCGTCGGTGATGTGCGGGATCACCTGCACCGTCGAGCCGAGGTACTCCCCGCGTCGCTCCTTGGTGATCACCGAGAGATAGATCCGGCCTGTGGTGACGTTGTTCACCTGGGAGAGCGAGCGGTCGATGAACCGCTCGTAATGCCCGAGGTCGAGGTCCGTCTCGGCGCCGTCGTCGGTCACGTACACCTCGCCGTGCTGGAACGGCGACATCGTCCCAGGGTCGACGTTGATGTAGGGGTCGAACTTCTGGATCGTGACCTTGAGCCCGCGCTCGGCGAGGAGCCGGCCCAGCGACGCGGCCGCGATGCCCTTCCCGAGGGAGCTCACTACGCCTCCCGTGACGAAGATGTACTTCGTCGAACTCACGGACTCACCTCCTTGAGCTGGCGGGTCACTTCCCCTTCGGCCCAGGCCAGGTCGGCCGGAGTATCGATCCCCGGCGCCGCCGGACCGTCGAACAGCGTCACCCCGATGGGGATGCCGTGCAAGAGCGGGCGCAGCTGCTCGAGCCGCTCCCAACGCTCCTCGGGCACAGGCGGGAGCCGTACCCAGCAGTCCAGCGCCTCGCGCGTGTACGCGTACACGCCGACGTGTTGGTGGTAGACGGCCTCGCCCGTTCCATCCCGGTCGAACGGGATCGTGGCGCGCGAGAAATACACCGCGCGTCCCTTCGCATCTACGACCACCTTCACCCGGTTCGGGTCGCCGGCGAGCGCGGGATCGAGCGAGCCGGCCGCCGTCCCGAGGATTTCTCCACGCTCGAGACAGGCGAGCGCGCCCCGAATCGCCGCGGGAGCGACGAACGGCTCATCGCCCTGCACGTTCAGGACGAACGTGAAGTCTCTAAAGTCTTGTTTCCCAACGACTTCAGCGACTCGCTCGGTACCCGAGCGGTGCTCCGGCGAGGTCAACACGGCTTCGAGGCCGGCCTTCTGCAGGACCGTGGCGATCTCACGCGCGTCTGTGGCCACGACCAGACGGTCGCACACGCCGACCTCGGCAACGCGACGGGTGACCCAGAGGATGAGAGGTTCGCCTGCCAGCGGCAGGAGTGGCTTGCGAGGGAGCCGGCTGGAGCCCAGCCGTGCAGGAATCACGCCAAGGACGGGCACAGAGGAAGATACAAAATCTGTGCCGTGGCGTCTAGGCCGTGGCTTGTACCACCCTCAAGAAGTTCTCCAGTAAGCGCTTGCCATGCTCGGTCCCGATGGATTCGGGGTGGAATTGGACCCCGTAGATCGGAAACTCCCGATGCTTCATGGCCATGATCTCCACGTCACCGCCCGGCCGATCGGCGCTCATGGCCGTGATCACCAACGTCTCCGGGAGGGAGTGGGGCTCGACCACCAGGGAGTGGTAGCGCATCGCGGTGAACGGGCTAGGGATGCCGTCGAACAGCTCGTCCTGGTCGTGCACCACGGGGCAGGTCTTGCCGTGCATGAGTCGGGGCGCGCGCACGACCTTGCCGCCGAACGCCTCGCCGATCGCCTGGTGGCCGAGGCAGACGCCGAGCACGGCGACCTGGCCCGCCAGCGCCTTGACGAGCGGCACCAGGATGCCCGCTTCGGCGGGGGTCTTGGGGCCGGGGGACAGCACCGCCGCGGTCGGTTTCAGCGCGAGCACGTCTTCGACCCGCACGGCGTCGTTGCGGTAGACGACCGGCTCCTCCCCTAGCTCGCCCAAGTACTGGACGAGGTTGTATGTGAAGGAGTCGTAGTTGTCGAGGACGAAAATCATGTCGCGTCGAACCCGGCGTAGTCGCCCTGCTGGTACACGTTGCCTTTGTACTCCTGGTCCATGTGGATGCCGATCTTGGATGTGTAGTACCCGCGCACGGTCCAGCGCTTGAGCTCCCGGAAGAAACGTTCGGCCGGAGACTTGGGATCCGACTCACCGGCCGCGATCCGCGTGAGCACGGCGATGCGCTGGTCGGGCGTGCCCTCGAGAAACGCTTTCCCGTGGAGGTCGCGCGACAACTGCTCCACGGCCTGGAGGCCCGCCCGCCAGCGGGCCGGCAACTCGGGGTCGAGCGATTCCGCGAGGCGGCCGTCGATGTAAGCGGCCACGCCGGCGGCGCGCGCACCCGGGGAATGGTCGTCGGTGGGGATGATCAGTTCGGTGAGCTCGTCCAGGAGCGCGAGCTCGGCCGAGGTCAGGAACCCCGCGACGCGAGGCTGGGGAGTAGGCGTCCCCGCCCCGCCAGGTATCAAGGGGGTCACGAGCGCCGCGGCCGTAGCGGCGATCATCTCGCGGCGCGAGAGCTCTGAACCGTCGGTCATACGTTCCCCCCCCCCTTCCGGAATTCGTCCGCGAGGTAGTCGCAGGAGCGCCAGGCCAGCGCCATGATCGTCCACGTCGGATTCTGACACGACGCGCTCACGTGGCTCGAGCCATCCACCACGAACAGGTTCCGCACGTCGTGGGACTGCTGGAACTGGTTCAACACCGAGGTCTTGGGATCACTGCCCATCCGCGCCGTCCCCAGCTCGTGGATGGACCAGCCTTCGGTGAGGATCTCGCGATCGACCCCCACCACCTCGATCCCCGCCGCCTCGAACATCTCGCGGGCCGTGGTGGCCATGTCCTCGGCCATCTTGCGCTCGTTGTCGCCGAACTGATAATGGAAACGGAGCGCCGGGATCCCCCAGCGATCCTTCTCGACGGGATCCAGGTCCACGTGGCTCTCGTAGCGCGGCAGGACTTCGCCGAAGGCGCCCATGCTGATGAACGCGCCCGCGTAATCGCGCACCGTCTTCTTGAATTGGGTGCCGAACCCCGGCGCAGAGGTGTGGCTCGGGAACATGGAGTGGCCGCTCGAGCCCTCGAAGCCGTAGCCCCGGATGAACCCCGGCTCGCGGTCCTTCAGGTTCCGGAACCGGGGCACGTAGAACCCGCCCGGGCGGCCGTCGTCCAGGGTGTGCGGCTTGCCGACCAGCTCCTTGACGAGGCCGGTGACGCCGGGTCCCATGACGTGCTCGCAGAAGTTGTGGCCCACGTGACCGCTCGAGTTGCCGATGCCATTGGGGTGCTGCCGGGAACGCGACAACAGCAACAGTCGGGCGGACTCGAGCGTGGACGCGGCCACGATCACGACCTTCGCTTTGGCCTCGTAGGACTTGTGCGTCTCGCTGTCGAGGAAGGCGACGCCGCGAGCCCGGCCGCTGTTGCGGTCCACCAGTACCTCGTACGCGGTGGAGTTGGTGCGCAACGTGAGGCGGCCCGTGTCCATCGCGGGGTAGATGAGGCCCGTGGGCGAGTCGAAGGCGGCGTGGATATCGCACCCGCCTGGGCGCCGGTTGCAGGCGCCGCGGCCGAAACACTTGCTGCGGTACTTGTTGTGCTTCACGCCGTCGGTCGTGACGCCGGCCCGATAGGGCGTCAGGACGCGTCCCATCGTTTTCAATCGTTCACGCAGCTGCACTTCGGCGACGTTCAGCTTGGTGGGCCGCTGAAACAGGCTGTCCGGCAGGTGCGGGAGGTTCTCCTTCACGCCCGAGATGCCGAGGTAGAGGTCCACCTTGTCGTAGTAGGGCGCCAGGTCGGCATAGGAGATGGGCCAGTCCTCGCCATAGCCGTCGTGCGACTTGGCCTTGAAGTCGTAGTCCGAGAGGCGCAGCGCGAGGCGGCCCCAGATGTTGGTCTTACCGCCAAGGAGACGCGCCCGGACCCAGGCGTAGCGCGTGCCGGTGTAGGGGTGGTCCTTCTCGTCCACCAGGATGTTTTTGACGTAGTCGGAGCCCCCCCATCCGCCGACATACGAGTAGACGTGCCGGAACGCCGAGGCCTTGGCGTAGGGCGGCTGCCGGACCGTGTACTCGTTGAACGATATGGCGTGCGAGCCGGGCGGCGCGTCACCTCGGCGCGGGTGATCGTACGGCCATTCCATGGAGCGCAGCTCCTGCTCGATGGGGATCCTTTTTCCCGCCTCGAGCAGGAGCACTTGCATGCCGCGCGAGGTCAGGACGTGCGCGGCCATGCCGCCGGCGGCGCCCGAGCCGACGATTACGGCGTCGTACGTCTTGGCGAGGTCCACGTCCTGCGGGAGCGACGGGGCAACGCGAATCATCGTCATCTCCGCGATCCTCCATACTCGAGCTCATGGCCTAATCCAGACGCAGCTCCTGCCACTCGACGTGGCCCTCTCGCACGGCGTCGCGCACCCGCCGTTCACGCCCGCTCAGCTCGGCGGCGCCCGTCTTGATCTCGACGAACACCACGCGGGAGACCTGGCCGTCGCTCAAGCCGTCGAACACCACGAAGTCCACGGGCGAGCCGAGGAAACGTACGTCCTTGGGATTGAACGGGAAGTCGGGGAGATACGGCACCAGCTGCTCGTACACCTTGCCGACGGTCACGGCGAGGCTGCGCTGCACGGCGTCCTGGCGCACGGCGCGGGTGTAGCGCGCCTTCCACAGCAGGAAGCCGAGCGCGAACGCCAGGCCCGCGAGCAGCGCGATCAGGAGAATGGTCGGGAGGCTCACGGTGCAGCTTCGATCTCGGCCAGGTACGCCACGGCGGCCTCCTCCACCTCGGGATTGGAGCGGACTGTGCCGTGCGCCAGCTTCGCGCGGAGCTCGCGATACAGCTCGATGGCGGCGCGGAGGGCGGCGGCGCACGAGTCCGATGTGTGACCCGCGATGGTCGCCCCCATTGCCATCGCGAACCGGGGCGCGGCGGCTTCGAGCCGCCGGAGACCCGCCGGCGGCGCACCGCTCGCCGCCAGCGCCAGCGGGCCCAGCACGCGGGCGCGCAGGAACGCCAGAAAATCGACCGCCTCGAACAGCGCCCCCCGGCCGATCTTCCCGGCCGCGTAGTGGACCCAAGTCCAGAACCGGTCTTCGATCCACTGGAGGTCCGGCTCGGGATAGTGGGCCTCCCCGGCGCGCAGCGCCGCGCTGACGCGTCTGTCGCGCTCCCACAGCACCGCGGGATCCTCGACCCGCACGGCCAGGTCCGGCAGACTCACGAACTTGAGATCGACGTGGAGCAACGGGGGGCCGTACAGGCAGATCAACAGGCGCGGTTCGCCCACGTGCTCACCCGTGAACGCCGCGAGCAACCGTCCCAGCCCGTCGGCGATCTTGCGGCGCTCGCGCAAGACCGCGTCGTAGGCGCTCGCTTCGACCGCGATGACGAGGTCGAGATCACTGTACTCATCCATCGTCTGAGAGACATAGGAGCCGCCCGCCGCGACGCCGACGATCCGCGGATCGGGCGCGAGCCGCTCCAGGGCGTTCTTCAGGAAGCTCGCGTGCGGCTCAGGCACCACGTCGGAGTGCTCAGCCCCGCTTCGACGCCACCGCCGTTGCGACGGCCCCGGCCAGCGCGTCGGCGACGTCCAGTACCGCGCCGAGCGCCTTGCGGACAAACTGCAGCGCGCCCCACAGCGCGGGGCGGCGCCGGCGTTCCGGCGTCTCGCCCGACTGCGGTCGCTTGGCGGGCGGCGGCGGTGGTGGGGTCGCCGCGCCGACCGCGGTCGGCGGCACGCGGCCCGGGGGCACGAGTTGGGCCTTCTCTTCGGTCTTGGGAGGAACGGCGTCGTCTGACAGCGTCATAGAATCCCGCCGGGGATCAGGCTCTGGGATGATAACTCTTGTGGACGGTGCGCAGGTAGTCCCGATCCACGTGCGTGTAGAGTTGCGTGGTCGAGAGGTCGGCGTGGCCCAGCATCTCCTGCACCGCGCGGAGATCGGCGCCACCCTCGAGCAGATGGGTGGCGAACGTGTGCCGCAAGGTGTGCGGCGTCACGCGTTTTGTGAGCCCGGCCCGGCGCGCGGTGGCCTTGATGATGCCCCACGCCCCTACGCGCGACAGCGGCGTGCCGCGGGCGTTCAGGAACAGGATGCCCCGTCCCTTCCCCCGATCGAGCGCCGGACGGATTTCGCGGGCGTACAGGGCCACCGCGCCGAGCGCCCGCCGGCCGACCGGGACCATGCGTTGCTTGGCGCCCTTGCCGAACACGCGCGCGATGCCGTCCTCGAACAGGATGTCCTGCAGCTTGAGCCCCACCAGCTCCGAGACCCGCACGCCCGTCGCGTACGCGAACTCGAGCAGCGCGCGGTCGCGGATCGCCAAGGGCTCGTCGGTGTTCGGGGCCGCGAGGAGCTTGTCGACCTCCGAGACGCTGAGCACCGCCGGGAGCGTCCGCCACCGTTTGGGGGACTCGATCCGCTCGCTCGGATCGCGCGCGACCACGCCCTCCCCCACGAGGAACTTGTAGTAGGTCCGCACCGCCGCTACCTGGCGGTGGATGGTCGCGGGAGCGAGTCCCAGGTCCTTGAGAAAGTAGACGAACTCGCGGAGCCCTGCGGCGGTGACCTGGGCGGGGCCGCGGACTCCCTTGCTCTGCCCGTACTCCGCGAGCCGGTGCACGTCGCGCAGGTAGTTCTCGACGGTGTGCCGGCTGTTCCCCGCCTCGAGCGCGAGGTAGTCGCGGAACTGCTCGAGGTGAAAGGCCCGCGCTAGCGCTTGAGCCGGCGAACGATCCATAGAGCCAAAGCGAACAATAACGCCGTGGCCACGACGCCGAGCACGGCGTTCACCCGCTGCAGCACCCGCAAGACGTCCTCGAGGTTGGTGCCGAGCCTGGCGATCAGGAACGTGAGCGCCCCGTAGTACAGCGCTGACGCGAGCGCCAGTGGGATCAGCGCATTTCGCGCGGGGACGCCGGCCAGCCCGGCGAACGGCATCACGACCCCGCGCCAGACGGGGAGCAGCCGCGACAGGAAGATCCCGTACGCGCCGCGACGCTGGTACTGCTCCGCGATCCGGGCGATGGTCGCGTCCGAGAACAGGCGTTCTCCGAGCATCCCGCGGAAGAGCGCGCGGCCGTGCCGCCGCGCGAGGGCATAGACCGACGCTCCCGATCCCACGTTGGCGGCCCAGGCGAGGGCGAACACCAGCCAGGGATCCATCACACCCCGACCGGCTAGGAACGCGCCCAACGCGACCGCCGTGTCCGCGGGGACCGGGGGGAAGACGTTCTCGACGGCGGCGAGGGCGGTGAGCAGGCCGTATAGCGGCCCGGGCGGCAGGCCCTCGAGGAAGGCGACGAAACCCGTCACCCCTTGGGCTCGCCCAGCGTAGCGACGGCCAGCACGGCGACCCCTTCCCCGCGGCCGATCCACCCCATTCCCTCGTTGGTCTTCGCCTTCACCGACACGTGGGCGGGACCGGCCAGCAGCGCTTCGGCGAGCTTCTCTTGCATCGCCTCGATGTGGGGCGCGAGCGTGGGGCGCTCCAGGATGACCGTGACGTCGGCGTGGATGAATTGGAATCCCGCCTCGACCACCTGCAGGAAGGCTTGGTTCAGGAGGTAGATGGAGTTGGCGTCCTTCCACTGGGGATCGGTGCTCGGGAAGAGGCGGCCGATATCGCCGAGGCCGGCGGCGCCGAGGATGGCGTCGGTGACGGCGTGGGCGACGGCGTCGGCGTCGGAGTGGCCGGCGAGGCCCTGGGAGTGCGGAATCTCGACGCCCCCCAGCACCAGCTTGCGGTGTTTGCCCTTTGGCGCGAAGGGATGGGAGTCGTACCCGATGCCGACGCGCACGGTCAGGCCTGGAGAATCCGGATCGCGAGGTGCGCGGCGTTCTTGGCGTTGTCCACGCCGACCGTAGCGACCGGTACGCCCGGAGGCACCTGCACGGTGGCGAGGAGCGCGTCGAGCCCGTTGAGGGGGCCGACGGCGAACGGCACGCCGATCACGGGCAGATCGGTGAGCGAGGCGGCGAACCCGGGGAGGGCGGCGGACAGCCCGGCGCCGGCGATCACGACCTTGAACCCCTTCTTCCGCGCGCCTTTCAGGAGCGCGCCCGTCTCGTCGGGCTGGCGGTGCGCCGACGACACGTGGAACTCGTAGCTCACGCCGGCCTTGGTCAGTATGTCGAAGGCCGGTTCGATGCGGGGTTTGTCGGAGTCCGACCCGACGAGGATCAGGACATCGGGCATCTCAGGCGGCGTCTTCCAGGACGGTGTAGTCCTGTTTCCGCCGTTTGGGGGTGTACCCCGCATCGGCGATGAGCCGCTGCATCTCGCTCAAGGTCGTCCGGTGCGTCGTTCCCGCGGCGGACACCACGTTTTCCTCCATCATGAGCGACCCGAAGTCATTGGCCCCGAAGCGCAGCGCCACCTGACCGATCTTCATCCCCATGGTCACCCACGACGCCTGGATGTTCGGCACCTCCGGGAGCACGATCCGGGCGATCGCCTGGGTGCGGAGGTACGTCACGGCGTCGGTCTTCGGGAGGTGCGACAACTCGGAGTTCTCGGGCTGGAGCGGCCAGCAGATGAACGCTGTGAACCCGCCGGTGTTGCGCTGGACCTCGCGCACCCGGAAGAGGTGCTCGATGCGATCGGCCGGGGTCTCGCCCAAGCCGTACATCATCGTGACCGACGTCTTGAGGCCGAGGCGGTGGGCGATCTCCATCACCTCGAGCCAGCGGTCGGCGCCGGCCTTCTTCCGCGCGACCTTGTCGCGGATCTCCTGCACCAGGATCTCCCCGCCCCCGCCCGGGATCGAATCGAGTCCCGCCGCCATCAGCTCGCGGATGACCTCTTCGATCGACATCCCGAAGCGTCCCGCGAAGAAATCCACCTCGGACGGGGAGAAGCCATGAATGTGGATCGGGTGGTGCTGCTTGACGTAGCGCAGCAGGTCCAGGTACCACTGGAACGGGATGTAGGGGTTGTGCCCTCCCTGCATCAGGATCTGCACGCCGCCGAGCGCCTTCAGCTCGTCGATCTTGCGGCCGATCTCTTCGTACGACAGGAGATAACCTTCGGGGTGTTTGGGCCGCCGGTAGAACGCGCAGAACTTGCAGTCGGCGACGCACACATTCGTGTAATTGATGTTGCGGTCGATGATGTAGGTGACGACGTGCTCGGGGTGCAGCTTCCACCG
>WNGB01005160.1_pt1 | contig 19569 bp, 8 predicted proteins | sample 5400681 | NCBI WGS metagenome assembly WNGB01 (sample SAMN13153367, study PRJNA577476) | soil metagenome | isolation source: 115 cm soil or saprolite under grassland replicate 2 | place: USA:California | collected 2016-06-15
CCAACGCGTGGGCGCTGCGCCGCTGGCGGGGGCTGTTGTACCGCGCCCGCGACGTCTTCCGCGCCGCTGGCGCGCTGATCTGCCTCGGCCGCTGGCTGCACCGAGTCCCCACATGACACCAGCATCACGGACACCCTTACTGACATAGCCCGCGTCGACCAGGTGGGTGTCGGGCAGTAGGTCGCGGGCGGCGAGGACTGCGTGGCGGCCTTGGACGGTGTCCAGGTCGGCGGTGGCGGCGGCGGTGGTGGCCACATGCGTGATCAGGTGCGGCCGGTCGGGCTCACACGTCTCGGTGAAGTGCGCCTTATAGCCGCGCCAGGTGCGGCCGCGTTTGACGCCGGGCCGGGCATCGAGGTCGTAGGGGTTGAGGATGATCCGGCTGCCGGGTGGCAGGCCGCTGTGCTTGTCGCGCCAGCGAACCTGGCCGTCGTCAAGGTAGAACTGCTGGATCCAGGTCGCCCGCAACACCTGCACCGCCTCCACGCCGGCCAGCCCTGCCGGCGCGTCCGGGGCGTAGACCGCCTCCAGCAGCAACAAGCCGTCCCGATCAACCTGAATGGCCTGGTCCATACGGGCGTGCTCGGCCTTGGGCAGCCGCCAGTCGTCGCCGCGCTGGCCGTAGCGTCGGGTCCACTCGGGCGGGATCTGCCCGCCCAGCCAGCTCGGCGCCACGATCGCCAGAGCCTCCAATGCGGCGCGGAGGGTCTCGATGACCTGTTCCAGCCGGTGCAGGTCACGGACCGCCATACGGACGTGGGTGGCGTCGGTGCGCTGGCGCCCGCCCCCTTGCAGCAGACCACGCTCGCGCAGCCGATCAAGCATGAGCCCAAGCAGCCGCTCAGCCTGGCCATCGGCGAGCAGCCGCGCACGGAACTCGGTGAGCACCGAGGCATCGAAGCCAGGGTCGCAAAGGTCGAGGCCCAGCGCGTACTTCCAGTCCAGCCGTGCTCGCACCGCGTCGGCGGCCTGCCGGTCGGTGAGGCCCTCGACGAACTGCAGTACCAGCACCAGCGCCAGCCGCGCCGGTGACCACGCTGGCCGCCCCCGTGCCGCGAACAACTCGGAGAACTGCTCATCAGTGAACAGCGGGCCAAGCGCATCGCGCACGCGCATCACCAGGCATCCCTTGGGGAACGCCGCCCCGGCAACCCGCGACGTCTCAGCGGGGATCTCCGTGAACCCATTCGGACGCAACGACATCGCCGACCTCCGGGCACCATGCCCATCCATCCATCGACACCCTGAAGGACCGGACGATGTCACACCGACCACGAGGGACGAATTCGCCAGCAGAGTCGGTTCACCGGAGGCTTTGGCCATCCAGCTGGTGATCGAGACCCATTCCACGACCTTGGACAATGAGCAGGGACGCGCCACCGGCTGGCTGCCGGGCCAGTTGTCTGAGCAGGGCGGCGGCGCACCCGACCCGGCACGGTCCATGCGGATAAGGGCTATGACAGCCGGGCCAACCGGGTCTGGCTGCGACGGCGTGGGATCAAGTCGCGGATCGCTCGGCGGCACATCGAGTCGTCAACGCGGCGTGGGACCGGGATGCGGGGCAGTGGTTCGCGTTCGTGCCGGTGGCCTGTGCGGTGGTGTGCTTCAACCGGCTCTAACCGGTCAGATGGAGTGACACGCCGTCTTAGCACCTCCGGGCTGAGACGGCAGCGCCGGCCGCAGATCAGTAGGTGAAGCGCGCGGCAGGACTGGGTGTCGACTGCGCACCGAGCCCGTTTGTGACGATCACGTCGACCGCCTGGCCGAAGAGGAACTGCACCGGCGGCGTCACGACCAGGTCTCGGGGCGAGGCGAAGGTGACACTGAGCGCGGGCACACCACCGAAGGTGACCCGCGAGCCGGGATCGAAGCCCCATCCGTCGAGTTGAACCTGGCCACCTAGGGCCAATGCGCCCACGGCCGTGTTGGGCTGGACCTGGTTCACGACTGGGGGGCTCACCGCAACCTCCACCTCGAGCGCGTCAAGGACGGTCTGGATCGGCTTGGCCACACCCACGCTCGCGATCGGTTGACCCGATGCGTCGCGTACCTCCTCGTCCATCTGGACCAGCAGCCCGATCACCTCGTCACGCGCGTTCAGCACCACCGCGCCGGAGTCGCCGTGGAAGCAGAAGAGCCCGCCGAACGGGAAGGTCGCGAGCACGATGCGGTTGATCGTGAACGTGTTCGCCGCAGGAACCACGGCGGCGACGACACCACTAGTGAGTCCCGTCGCCCGGCCCCGCTTCTTGGCGACACTGAAGAGCTCGGCCGGCGCCGATCCCTGCACAGGCCCGATCTCCATCACGGTGGAATCAAGGCCCCTGGTGCCGTTCGGCTCGATCAGCGAGCAGTCGTGAAAGGGAGGGGACAAGTGGGGAACCGCCCGCACGACCTTGCCGATCACGGATGCCTGGGGGCGGTTCGGCTTGGGCTGGAAGACCGCAGTCCCCACCCCCGTCGGTGCGACGTGGTTGGCGGTGAGGAGCAGGCGGCTGCCGTCGCTGCGGCGCTGCACCACGCAACCCAAGGTGCCCTCATGGTCCCTGACGAGGACGGGGTTGATCTGCTCGAGGGAGCCGACCTCGATCCCTCCATGCAGGGTGGCGTGGAAGCTGGTGTCGTTGACGAGGGCGATGGGCTTCGGCTTGCTTTGGACTACGTCGGTCCGGAACTGCTGTCCCTGCGCATCCCAGGTCGGGGGGATTAGCTGGGCAGGGGGTACCTGGTCAGCGGGCAGCTTCTCCGGCACGAAGACGATCAGCGCCAGCTGGTCGAGAAACGCTCCCGCCGTCCGCTTGACCCCGATGCCGAACTCCGTTACCTCAGGAAGCACGTCCCCGAAGGCGGCGCGCAGCGAGTCCAGCGCCGCGAATGCCACTGGTGGGATGGCCATCGGTCCCTGCGGGGGTGGCATCTCGTTTCCTTTGAGACGACCTGCGGACGGCCAGATCTTGACTCGACCACCGCGCTCTATCAAGGCACTCGGCCCGTCACCGGGCGTCAGCAGCCAAGTCGCGGTCGCCGAGTGTCACCACCGGGTCCACACAATCGGGCCCCTGTCTGGGGTTGCTCTACCTGCGGCAGGTGTGCACCCAGCAGGCCCTCGCCGAGGCGTTCGACGTCAGCCGCGGGACGATCCGCAACGCCGTGGCGGATGTCGGCCCGCTGCTGGACGACGACGGCATCCACCTCCCGCCAGCACCGTCGAAGCTCCGCAGCGCCGCCGACCTTCTCGCCGCCATCACTCCGCACGACGACACGCCGATCGATCCCAACCACCACGTTGAATCCGTGCAGGCCCACCGCGCCCGCAACACCCTCGCCAAGGTGTCAGTCCATGACCAGGCCGAGGTAAGGCCGACTTCTGGGCGGTCTTTGACGTTGGCGAGGCCGAGCCCGGCGATGAGGCGGTCACCGTTGCCCAGCGCCAGGCCGTCGCGTTCGCCACCAAGTGGCAGGCCCGCTATCCTGCGGCGGTCGCCTGTGTCACCGACGATCTCGCCTCGCTCACCGTCCACCTGCGGTTCCCGGCCGAGCACTGGCCCAGTATCCGCCACAGCAACCTCATCGAGCGGACCCTCCGGGAGACCCGCCGCCGAGTGAAGGTCGAGCACACCTCGACGACGCGCAGGAACCGGCCCGGCGAGACCCACCACCTGGTCCCGATCGGGGGTGGGGCGGGCGGCGAGCTGCTCGACTGGGTCGAGGAGACCGGGGCTTTCAAGGTCTGGGTGGCCAAACCGGACCCGGGCCCGACCGAGGACCCGTACAAGCCCGCACCCCGGACCAGCGGGACGTTCCTCACCATTGGCCGCGGGCACCGGCTGGTCTACCTCGCCGATCAGCTGGGCTGTGGGACCGCGGCGGCGTGCTCGACTGGGTGCCGGACTCCGGCGGCAGGATCTTCGAGTTCGATCGGTCGATCAACTCCGGCGACCCGATGCCCCAGATCCTCAACGTCTCGCAGTTCGAGATCCCACCCGAGCGCACGCTGATCTACCTCGACCACGAGCGGGTGCTCGACTGGGACCAGACCACAGGCGTCATCATCGTGTGGGAGTACGACCGCTCGGCGACCACGACCGACCCGCTGCCGACCCTGCTCAACACCACCTCGTTCCCCAACGTCCTGCAGGACCACCAGATCGTCTACCTCGGCGGCGACATGCTGCTGATCTGGAACGAGACCACCGGCGATGTCGAGGTCTGGCGCTACGACCGCACTCTGCTCGGGGAGGTCGACCCGTTCCCCGACCGCGAGATGAGCGACAGCTGGGCGGGTGAGATCGAGCCGGGCCGCAAGATCCTGTACCTCGGGGCGGACCGGGTGCTGGACTGGGACCCGGCCACCGGCTCGCACCGGATCTGGAGCTTCGACCGGCCGCGGATGCCGGCCTCGCAGTTCGACGCCCTGCTGAACACGGACCTGGACACGGCCGCGCGCTGGGTGGTCCGCGCGCAGGAGCGGATCGTCGCCTTCCAGGTCGCGCTCTCGGGCGGCGGGAGCGACCCCGATTTCTCGGCCACCGACGACGCGCTGCGCACCCACTTCCACGCCCACAACCACCCGTCGGGGCTGCAGTTCGCGCTGGGCGCCATCCTGGACATGTACGCCGGGATCCTGAACCGCTTCTCGACCGGCACCGGTTCGATCACCCAGGTCACGAAGGAGACCGCGATCTCCGACCTCGGCGGCGTGCGCAACTACACCCGTGGCTACAACCGGGGCGCCTTCACGCGACTCACGCCCGCCTACCGCACCACGGCGCCGGCCCGCGGCTGCGCGCGGCGATCCTGATCCACGAGACCACGCACTTCCTCGGCGACAGCCCCGACACCGCCCTCGAGTGGCAGGTCCAGGCCTACGCCGCGCTCACCCCGGAGCTGGCGATCCGCAACCCGGCGAGCTACGCGAGCTTCGCCCACCACGTCACCGAAGGGTTCTTCCTGCGCTTCGGCAGCCAGCCCTGGATCTGAGGCCCAGCCCGGTCAACTGCCGTCCTGACTCTCATCCCGTGGTCGGGGTGTGGTCGAGCGGGGGGTCGACGATGTCATGGCGCAGACCGCTCGATCCCTCGCCGGAACCCGTCGTCTTGCGCCGTGCCGTCCACTGCAGGCGGTCGCCGGCGTGCCAGCGGCTCAGCTGGCGGCGGCGGGTGACGGTCGCGCCCTCGCGGGGCACTTCCTCTTCGTAGAGCCACGCCGGCCCCGCCGCCGCGGCCTCGCGTAGGAGGCGGCTCTCGGGCGCCGCGATCGCCGGCGTGCCGCCCGGGCCCGGCCGGGCAAGCCTGCCGACCACGAGTCGGACGTTGCCGTCGCCGACCCCCGCGGCGAGCCGGCGGGGGACGAGTGGGATCCAGTGATCCGGCACGTCGGTCTGGACGATGTAGTGTCGGCCGTCCGGCGCCGCGCCGGCAGGGGTACGGGCTCGCTCGGCGAACCAGGCGCTGCGCCGGTCGACCGGCTCGCCGCCGCGCTCGACGCGGGCCTCGACCGCCCAGGCCAGGTTCGCGGCCTCGTCGCGCAGGAGCCGCACGACCTCGACCGGTCCGGACTCGAGCCCTTCGGGCAGGACGGGCGGTAGGTACAGGGCACGGGCCGCCGGTTGTGCTGCCCCGCCGGTCAGCGAGAACAGGTTCCAGGCCGGGTCGTCGTCGCCGGCCCGCATCACCTGGTGGGAGTCGCCGAACGTGTCGTCGACCACGACCGTGTCCAGGACGGTGACCGTTCCGGGCGACAGCCGGAGCGGGCACACGAACCAGTCGTTCCCGTAGACGGTGGTGAATTGCAGGAGCAGCATGCGGCCGATATCGCCGGGGGCGCCGGCGACGCCGGCGAAGTCGATGCGGGCGTCCTCCATCTCCCAGAACCGGTCGACGGGCATGCCGCCGTAGCGCACAGGCGCCGGGAAGGCGGTCGCCTCGAGGGTTTCGGTGCGGCGCTCGAGGTTAGCCGGCAGGACCTCGTCGGGCGCGACCTCGAGGTGGTACCAGTCGAGCCGGCCGCCGTGGTACTCCGGCGCGGTGAGCACCGTACCGCGCGGGCCGAGGCTTGGCACGGCCAGCGAGAAGCGGTGCTCGAAGCGGTGGCGATCCCAGCTGTCGACGCGCCCACCCTCGCCGCTGGCGGCCCGCGCCGCCGTCCACCGGGCCAGCCACGCCGCTGCGACCGGTGCGACGGCCGCGACGGCCGCGCCCACCTCGGCGGCCGCGGCCGTCCGCTCCGCTGGCGTGCCGGTGAGGCGCTGGCACAGCGGTGCGAGCGCGGCGGGATCCGGGTGGCGAGCGGCGAGGACGGCGAGCGCCGGGTCGCGGGGCGGCGGGAAGCGGCAGCGGGCGACGACGTTGGGCGTGACCGGGGCCAGCCCGGCGGCCCGCAGCCCGCGGACGAACCGCGCGCCCCACGAGATGCGCTCCCGCAGGTCCAGCTCAGTGAGGTCCGCCGGCGGCGCCTCGGCCTCCACCATCCGCTCCAGCGGGGTCGTGGCGGCGTCGATCGGCACCCAGCCGGTGCCGGCGTCCTTGCCCCGGATGGCGGTGACGTGGTGCACGTGCGCGGTGATTCGCACCCGCCACGGCGAGGCGGCGTCCTCGCCGACGAACTCGCCGAGCTGCCACTGCCGGGCGAGCAGGAACAGCGGGTCGTGCACGCGCGCCGCCAGGCCGTCGGCCATCGTGGGGTCGATGGGGTTCGGCTCGAGCCGATAGCCGGAGACGATCCCGATGCCGGCCATCTCAGGAGCTCCCGCGCTGCAGGGTGCCGAGGTTGCCGTCGGGCATGGCGACAATGAGCACCGTGCCGCCCTGCGGCAGCGCCACCGAGCCGAGCACGGTGCGGGCGGCGGCCGGCGCACTGATCGACCCCCGGCCCTCCTGGACGACGGTGCCGTCGGGCAGCAGCCAGGCGAGGGCGGCGTCGGCCTGCAGCAGCGACAACGACAACGCGTCGGCGACGCCGGGGTCGCTGAGCTGCACGGCGTCGCCCCATGCGCCGCCGTCGATGAGCGCGGCGCGCACGGCACCGTCCACGTCAACCCAGGCGACGCGCGCGCCGGTGCCGGCATCTGCCGCGGCGGCGACGAGGCGGCCGCGCCGGGCGACCGTGAAGACCCGCTTGTTGGCTGGTGCCGGCTGCTGCGTCCAGTTGCTGCCGGCCGACTTCGACGCGAACACGGGGACGCCGGTGAAGTCGACCCACACGAGGATCACGCGGCCGGGCAGCGTCCCGGCAAGTAGCGTGGAGTCGGCCCGCGCCGATGCCTCCGGCGGGGTCTGCAGCGTCCAGGTGGCGTTGGCGTCGTCCCGCCTGGCGACCCCGATCTTCCCCGCCGGCACCAGCCAGAACGCCCACTCCTCGCCAGCGGGCGCACCGGCCGGCCCCGGCGTCGCCGCGACCGCTGGCCTGTCGGCAACCGCCGAGCCTGGCGGGGCGACCTGGGCCGGAAGGCGCCACTTCGGCGATTCCACGAGGTCGGTGCCGTCGAAGTCGATGGAGCGCACCGAGCCGTCCGGCTGCACCCACAGCAGCGCGAACCCGGTCGGATCCCTTGGGAGCCGGGCGACAGCGCCCGGCGGGCTCGTGCGGCCGAGCCCGGGGCGGGCGACGGCCGCGGCACGCCAGCGCCAGCCGGCCGGGATAAACGGGGACCCGGCGGCGAAGCGGCGTCCCGACAGGACGCCGAGCGCGCCGTCGGGGCGCACCCAGAACGCGTCGGCGGCGTCGGCGTGGCGCAGGCGCAGGTCGCAGCGGGCGAAGGCCGGGTCGATGCGGGCCTGGCCGTCCACTTGGAGGGCGGTCGGGGGCGGATCCGTCCCCGGGGCGCCGAAGGACGCCGCGCGGCGTCGTGCTCGTACGACGCTGCCGTCCGCCGTCATCCATGCGGCGGCACGCCCACCCTCGCCGAGGCTGCACACGGCCAACCCGGTGGCACCGCCGCCCGTCGGGCCCGCCAGGGTCACGGGTGGGCCGATGTCGCGGACGGCCGCACCGATCCCGCCGCCGGGCGTAGCGAAGAGCACCTCAAGCGTCCCCGACGTGGAGTCCGAGAGGGCACGCACGGGGCCACCGGCGCGGGCCGGCCCCGCCGCGAGCAGCAGCCGGGCGGCGCCCCACCTGTCGCCCTCGAACCGCGCGTGACGGAGCGCGCCGGCCGGGTCGAGCCAGACCGCCTCGGGGGTGCCGTCCACCTCGGTCGCGGTCAGGGTGTCGCCGCGGGCGACCGCGGCGGGGATCCCGGCCTCGTCGCGGATCGGGGCCGGCTCCGACCACTGCGCGGCAAAGATGGGGAGCCTAGAAGTGGACGCCATCAGCGTCCCGTCGGCGGCTACCCACAGGGCGTGCGTCGTCGTCGGCCTGACGGTGACGAGCGCGATCGGCGTATCCGGGCGAGCCGAGCCCGCCGCCCCGAGGCGGGTGCCGCTCGGGGTGGCAAACTCCACGCCGAGGCGTCCATCTGGTGTCACCCAGGCGAGCGCGGGGATCCCGGCGACCACGGCGGAGGCCAGCGCGCTGTCGCGGCGGGCGGGGCCGAGCGTCTGCATGGGACGGATGAGCCCGATCGTGTCGGCGTCGTGCTGCTCGGAGTGCACCATGTCATCGGCTCCCACCCATGCCACCCAGAAGAAGCGGTCGGTGCCGACCGCCGTGACGCGGGAGGTGCCGGGAACCGGCCGCTGGGCCAGCTCGGGCGGCGGCACCGTGAGCGCGAACGGCGTGAAGAAGCCGACGGGCGCGCCGACCGGGTCGAGGCCCGGGAACCGGCTCACCAGGATGCTGCCGTCGGCGTCCACCCACAACACGTACTCGATGGCAGGTCGGCTGCCGCCTGCGGGGATGCCGGCCATGGCCAACGAATGCGCCGGGGCCGCGCCCGGGAGGGCGATCGGGGAGGGGACGCTCCAGGTCATGGCTCCGGCACTTCCGTCGTCATGTGGGCGAGCAGCCCGGTCGTGAAGGGCAGGCCCGTCACGGCGCCCACGTCGAACGTGCTCGCCAGCGGCACCAGGTTGAGCCCGCCGTCGAAGGCGGGCAGGTCGATCATCCGCAGCCGGGCGAGGTCCAGCGTCTCGCGCACGACGTGGAACACGGTCTCAATCCGCCAGCCCGCGGCGGAGTCGGGCGGGACCGCGACCAGGATCGCCTGCGGTGGCCGGGCGTCCGGCTGGTCGAACGAGAAGGCGACGGCGGTCGTCTCCTCGGGCACGAGCGCGGCGCTCGCCGTGCCCAGCCCAGCCAGCTGGCCGGGCACGACCTCGGTCCAGCGGTCGACGACGAAGCCGGTGAGCGCCCTGGCGCCCGCCAGGGACAGCGGCACGTGCCACGCGCCGGCGGTCGCGCCGCCCGGGGTGCGCGGCTGCCACGCGCCCGCGGCCCACGTGTCGGCGTCGGTGAGCGGCAGCTGCAGCAGCTGCGAGGCGGCGAACACGTCGCCGCCGCCAACCGCGGCGGCCAGGAGGGCGAGGTGCTCCCAGGTGGCCACGCCGTCGCGCACGCGGGCCACGTCGCCGACCCACGCGGCGATCGCCTCGGCGGGGTCGCCGCCCGGGTCGGGCCGGCCGGGGTCGGCCAGCGCGGCGAGCTGGTCCTGAGGCATGGTGACGATGGTAACCAGGGGAAACGCCTCGCCGAGCACGCGCCGCAGCGCGGCGATACGAACGGTGCGTTCGGTCGACGCCAGGGCTGCGTCGACGATCGGCAGGAGCGTGCCGGCGAGGACGCTCGCCTGCGCCGCCGCCCCCGAGGCGGCGGCGACCGGGAACGCCTCGGTGACGCCGAGGTCGGCGAGCGTGGCTAGGTCCTGGCGGCGGAGCGCGGCGGCGACGCCGGTGAGCGCGGTCGTCACGCGCTGGTCGAGGGTGTCGTTCCCGGCGGACGTCGCGCCATCCTCCGGCTGGACGTCCAAGGCGCGCCCGAGCACGGCGCGGACCTGGGCGGTCAGGGCCGACAGCTCGCCGAAGGCGGGATCGGCGGGGTCGAGCCGCACGCCGGCGGCCGCGGCCGCCAGCAGGCGCCGTTCGAGCGGCGGGTGGTCGCCGCCGGTCTCGAACACCACGTCGAGCGGGCACAGCGCGAGGTCGTCGAGGCCAACGCTCCGAGCAGGGGCACCCGCGCCGTCGACGCAGCGAAACCGCCATCGTGCCGGCGGGCCGAGCAGCAGCCCGCACCAGGCGTCGACCTCGGGAGCGAGCGCGGCCCGGGGCCGGCCGCCCGTCCAGCCGGACCCGCCTGCCGAGGTGGCACCCACCGGGAGCAGCACCCCGATGCGGTGCCCGACGGGCACGCCGCTGCGGGGGGTGCGGACGACGTCGAAGCCGTCCGGCACGTCGGTCGCACCCCCGGCCATCACGTCCGCGACCACGCCCGCCCGCAGCGGGTTGCCGCCGACCGCGTGGTGGACGCTCTCGGCAAGGAGCAGGTCGCCGGTGGCGTCGACGGCGTCGGCGGCGATCGTGACGCAGTCGACGACCTCCCCTGCGGCCACCCCGGTGTGGGGACCGAACTCCTGCTCCTGCAGCGCGCCCTCCACGACGTCGACGAACTCCGGCCCGTGCGACCACAGCAGCCGCACCAGGCGGAGGCCGTCGCAGACCCGCCCGGGCACGCGCTCGCCGTCGCCGGCGGTGCCCTCGCTCGACGGTCCCGGAGCGAGCCTCCGCAGGGCCTTGACCGCGACGTCGAGGCCGCGGTCGTGCAGCTCGCGCTCGACGAGGTAGCCGGCGAGGGCGCCGAGCGGCTGACCGTTGCGCACCCCGGCCAGGATCCACTCGGCCCGCCGCACCCGCCGTGAGGTGAGGTCGACGGCGAGCGCTTGCTCGCGGGCGGCGTCATAGCCGGCGCGCAGCACCGCGGCGGTCGTGGCGTGCTGCATCGACGGCGCGTGGATCCAGGTCGGCGGGTCGGGAGGCCCCGTGTCGAACTCGTCGACCCACCCGTACGCCCCGATGTGCACGCCGGTCGCCCCGGCCGCCCGCACCCGGCTGAGGCGCGCCGTCGCGATCGAGGTGATCCAGGCGTCGTAGCGGTGCGAGCAAAGATCGAGCATGCCGCCGGTCAGCAGCGGCAACCGGTCAGGGTCGATGGCGGCGAGGCGGCGCAGGCCAGCCGCGTGCTCCGGGCTGAGCCGCGACACCAGGTGGGCGTCGAGCACGAGCGCCGAGAGCAGGTCGGCCGGCGGGTCCGGCAGCCCGGGGACGGTCACGCCGAACGGGGCGAAGCGCGGCACCTCATCGGGCAGCACAGCGGTGCGGTCCTCGGGGTGGCGGGCGAGCCAGGCGGCCGTGACCGCCGCGAACGTCGTCGTGCCGGCCGCCACGCCGTCCAGGTCGGCGAGGAAGGCGGCGACGTCGTCCGGGCCGTAGCGCGTCATCCAGCCGCGGAGCTGGGCGCTGAAGCCGCCCGGCGGAGCGAGCGGCACGGTCAGCGGCGCCGCGGCGACCTCCGTGACCGCCTTCGGCGCGAGGCCGTGCACGTCGTATAAGGCGTCCGCGCCGAAGAAGCCCTGGTAGCTGCGCACCCATGCGGTGTCGCTCCAGGCCCGCTGGCACAGGACGTCGACGAGCGCCTGGTCGCGGACGGCCTCGCCGGCGCCCTCGGGCGGTGGGGCGAGCCCGAACGCGGTCCGGGCGAAGTCGCCGACCTGTCTGGGGAAGCCGCGGCGCGGCGTGTGGCCGGCGAAGCGGACCACCCGGTCACGGGCGAGCTGCGCGACCTCGACCAGGCGCGACTCGACGTGCTCGTCGCTTCCCCACAGCAGCAGCGAGGTGGCGGGTAGCACACCGTAGGGCTGCGCGCCGATGCGCAGGGTCGGCCATGGTCCGGCCGACCGCAGGAAGCGGGTGACGTGGTCGTGCAGGGCCGCGACCATCTCGGGCGTGGCGGCGCGGGGCACCGCGGTCGCGATCCACTGCGGTAGCCCGGTGAGCCGTCCCGGGTAGGGGGCGGGGAGCAGCTTGCCGCCGAGCACCGGCCACAGCAGCCGCTGCACGGTCGCGGTGTCACGGTCGTAGGTGCCGCCAGCTGCCGGGATGGCGGCCAGGACCGACGGGTCGATGCCGAACGCGCCGGCGAGGCGGGCGCCGTCCGCCTCGGGCTCCAGCGCCGCGGCGGGCTCCAACGACGAGGGCACGTCCGGCTCGCCTGCCCACGCCGAGCGTGTCTCGGGGGTATTGTTGGTCGGGGTGTCCGGTGGCAGCAGGCCCAGGCCCGCCCCGTACCGGTGCCGGGTGAGCGCGGCCCCCAGCCGCGCCGCGCCCTCGGCCGCGTCGACGCCGTCGTCCACGCCGACGACGACGACACGGTCGAGCGGGGGACCGTCGGGCAGCTCTTTCACCAGCGCCATCCCGGCGGCGACGGCGGCGCCGAAGTCCACCAGCCACCGTCCCGGGCCGTCGAAGAAGCGCCGGTCGGGCCGGGGGTACGGCGACACGACCAGCTCGTCGTCGACCGGTTGGCCGAGTTCGTGCCAGCGGTACTGGCCGCCGTGGAAGCCGAAGGCGCAGAACCGGCGCGGCAGCAGCAGGGTGCGGGCCGGGCGGGCCCAGCTGCCGGGCCGGATCTGGACGTCGCTGGGCAGGTCAGGCACGGGGCCGGGCGTGCCGATCGGGGTCTCTTGCGCCGGCGGTGCGCCGGTGGGGCGGAGGCGTTCGGCGATCCAGCGGGCTCGGGCCGGCCGGACCGAGCGGCTGAGCGCCTCCCAGGCGGCGACACGCCGCTCGCGGTTTGGGCCGGCGGCCCACACCGCCGTCCAGAACCGGGCGCCGGCGGCGAACTCCAGCTCGGTCAGGGCGTCGTCGTGCGCGTCGACGTGGATGTCGTCGGGGTAGATCCGCAGCAGCAGGCGGCCCGGCAGGCCGGGCTCGATCCGGGTTTCGAGGCGGACGGGCAGCAGCACGATCGGGGCGGCGTCCCCTTCCCACAGCGCCGGGACGGCGTCGCGCAGCTCGCGGGCGCGCTCGATCGCGAGCTGGATCTCCAGGCGCGTGTCCGCGAGCCGCCGCGCGCTCGGGGACCTGCCGTCGGGCGTTTGCAGGCTCGGCAGCACGCTTCGCGGGATGAGCGGCGAGGTCCGGCTGATCCGGTAGTGCGCGTCGCCGGTCCACGGCCCCGTCTCCTGGCCGCGCAGGCGCTGGAGCTGCTCGAAGAGCTCGAGCCGCTGCTGGAGGGCGGCGTCGATCACGACGGCCGGCCTTGCTGCAGGGCGTGCGGCCCGAACGCCTTGGCGAAGCGGTCGACGACGCGTTGCACCGTGTCGTGGTGCGGATCCTCGATCGGCCGCGGCCCCAGGATCAGGTCGGCGGCGTGGAACACCATCTTCACGGGACGCTGGAAGGTGGCGTAGGCGAAGCCGGCGGCGTCGGCGCCGATGCCCCAACGGACCGGCTGGTGCTGCAGGTCGCGGCGGGCGTCGGCGAAGACGGCGCCGTTCGGCCGTTGCGGCGCCTTGACGTCCTCCCAGGAGACGTTGTCCCAGAAGGGGTTCGCCGCGCTCTCGGGTGTGCGCGTGGCGTCCAGGCCAAACCAGGGCTGGTGCGGCGGCTGCTCGAACACGAACACGACGCCCGCGCCGTCCGGGTCCTGCCCGAGCGCCACCGCCTCGGCGATCGGGAACCCGAACGCGACGGTGTCGTCGCCAAGGCGCAGCGCGAAGTCGTGCGGGACGGGGGGGACGTCGGTCCGCTCGTCGTGGAAGCGGAAGCCGCCGCGCTCGCGGACCACCGCCGGGCGGGCGTAGAGGGTCAGGTCCGGAAAGCGCCGCAGCAACGCGCCCCGGACCAGCAGGACGATCTGCGACGCCGCGACCGCCGCGGCCGGGCCGTGCGCACCCAGCGGTGTCGCATCCGTCCACGACGCGATCGGCTGGATGTCGGGCGCCTGGTCGTCGCGCGGCCAGAACCGCCTGAAGGCGCTGCCGCGCAGGTCGCCCCGGTACTCCCGCCAGAGCAGCTCACGGTTGAGCTCGTGGTTGAGGCCGACGAGGAACGCCTCGACCCAGCGCCGGTTGGCCTCCAGTAGCAGCACACGGTCCTCGGGGACCGACGACAGGCCCGGCAGCAGCCAGTCTGGATGGGACGAGGCGAGCACGCCCGCCATCGGCACCGGGAACTCGGGTCCCGGGAGCACCGGGGCAGGCTCCGGAGCCGCTGGCTGTCCGGCATCACCGCTGCGGGCGGCGAAGCGCCTGAGCACCGTCGTGGCCGGGTTGGTGCCGTCCCGCAGCGTCCCGGCCAGCGGCACCTCCGCCTCACCGCGCTCCGCGAGCGCGTGCAGGCGTGGGGCCGGGGGCGGAGGCGATGGGACCAGGTCGGTCGGCGGCGGGGGCAGCTGCGCCGCGGAGGCCTGCAGCTCCTGGATGCTCTGGGCGGATTCGGCGACGGCGAGCGTCAACGTGTCCGGCGGCGGTGGCTGCTGCACCGGCGGCGGCTCCGTCGGCGCGAACAGCACGGTCGGCGCCACCGCAGCCTCGACGGCGGGCGCGGCGACGGCGTTGCGCAGCCCGTTGGCGAGCACGGTGAGGCCGCCGGTCCCGCGGGCGAACCGGCGGGCGACCGTCGCCTGCGGCCGGGCGAGCTTGGCGAACGTGGCGGTGAACGCGCCGGCGGGCAGGGACGTCTCCTGGACCGCGCCGGCGAGGGTGCGCGCGCCCACCTCGCGCAGGTCGACCGGGAACCGTGCGGCGGCAGGGGCGGCGAAGCGGGCCAGCTGCTCGTCGGGGAACGCCGTGACGTGCCGGCCGTGCTGCCGGTCGCCGACCACCAGCGCGAGCTCGGCCATGCGCCGAAGGTGCAGCTGCGCGTCGATCGCGTCGAGCTGCTGCCACGCCAGCTGCATCAGCCGCTCCTGCTCCTCCTGCACGTACTGCGCGCCGAGACCGGCGGCGATGCGGAAACGGGCGTCGAGGTTGAGCTGCTCGATCCACGGCGGCGGCCCGACCCGCTCGACGCGGACGTGGTGGCTGCCGTAGATCGGCGGGGCGACCACGGGCTCGACCTGGGCGGCAGGCACGTCCAGCAGCCTGCGCAGCTCGTCACGGAACGCTCGCTGGACCGTGGGGTCCCAGCCGCCCAGCTCGATGCGGTCGTCGTCGAGATCGCCGGCGAAGCGCAGCGCGGTCGTCAGCCGCAGCGTCTGCGGCCGGGGCGGCGCGGGCACCAGGCGAAGCGAGTCGGTTACGTCGACTGGTACGGGCCGGAGTTGGGTGCATTCCTCGGGCGATGCCGGCCGTAGGCGCGAGACCAGCTCCTCGAAGTCCGCCGCGGCGCCGGCGGGCGCCGTGGTGAACTGCCACGAGTAGTACACGGGCAGCTCCACGGTCGCGCCGGAGCCGGTCCTCCAGGCGGGACCGGTGCGGGTGGGCGCGTCGTCCGGGATGGGCTGCCGCCCGAGGCCGGCACGGCGGCCCGCCTCGAACGTTGGCACCAGGCAGGCCAGGTAGGTGCGGCCGGGTTCGAGGCGGCGCGGGCAGACGAGCCTGGCCAGCGCCGGCGCCGACCGCAGGACCGCCTCGTCCAGCGCCGCCGCCGGGTCGCCGTCCAGGCTGCACTGCACGTGCGCCCACGCCCACAGGTCGCGGTGGTCGGGCAGGGCGTCGACGTGGACCTCAAGGCGTGGCAGCGGCCGGGCCGACGGCTGCCACCCGGCCTCACGGTCGAGGTCGACGACCACGAGTGCCAGCCACGGCCGCAGCTTCGGCGGCGTGCCGGCGGGCGCGGCGGGCGTGAACATCCACGGCAGGTCGGGCACGTGCAGCTCGACGCTTGCCATGTTGACGGGCAGGAAGTCGGTGGCGCCCGGCGCGGGGTCGGTGCGGATCACCACCGTGGGGTCGATGCCCGTGACGCTGCCGCTGTCGAGCATCCGCTGCCGCCTGTTGACCTCAACAGGCGGGCCGACCTCACTCTGCAGCCGGAGCGTGACGTCGAACTGGGGGTGGCTGGCCAGCGGGTTGCCGTCGAGGTCGTCGGGCGGCGCGGTGACCGCGGCGGCCACGCCGCGGCGGGCGTACGGCAGGAACACCAGGAACCGCTCAGCCACCGACGGCCTCCCACTGCTCCACGACGAGCTCACCGGACCCCGCGACCTGCTCCGCAAGCGCCCTGGAGGCGAACACGGTCGCCACGCGGGCCGGCGCCAGGGTCGCGGCGTCCACGACCATCCACCCGACCGTCTGGTCCGCGGCCGGGACGGCCGGCGGCGGCCCGGGCGGCCGCCACAGCTTCGGGGCGCGGAGCAGGTCGCGGACCGGCCGCACGACGACGACACCCTCGTAGGGGCGCGGCGGTGGCGGGGCCGGCTGCACGTTGAAGTACTTGGTCTCCCAGGTCTGGGTGCGCACCTCGCGCCGTTGCCCGAGGCCCGTCTCGGCGGCCGAGAACACCCATCCGGCCTCATACCGCTCGAACGCCGGGAGGGCCAACTGCTGGTCGTCGGGCAGCTGCCGATAGCGCCCGGCGGCGAACGGCTCGGTTCGCCGGGGCAGCGTGCGGACGTCGAGGTCGCTGCTACCGACGCTGGCGTGGACCAGCCGCCACGTCTGCGGCGCGATCGTATGCTCGTCGAAGCGGTCGATCCGCAGCCCAAGCGGCACCTCGCGCTGGCGTACCTCCACCGATGCGCACGGGTGCACGGCCGGGGGGCCGCCTGCCTCCGTGACGACCTGCACGCCGGCCATGTCCACGGGCGGGCCGGCGGTCCAGGCGTGCGCGGCCGACAGCGCCGCTTGCAGCCGCCGGCCGACCGCGGCCGCCGGGAGCGGCTCGATGCCGACACCCAGAGCGCCGAAGGTGAGCTCGAGGTCGAGCGGGATGTCGAACAGGAAGGTCTCGATCCGGCCGTGGATCTTGGCCCGCCACGGGCCGGGGCCGGACAGGTCGATCTCCAGGGCGATACCGACCAGGTCCACGCCGAAGACCTCGACGGCCACCGACGCCGACACGCGGGCCTCGAGGTGGAACCGCGGTGCCCACACGAACAGGGCATCGAACGCGAAGTGGCCGTGCACCCCGCAGTCGGCGATCGTGGCCGCCAGCTCCGCGCGCGCCCCGAACTGCACCGAGTTGGAGGTCAGCGCGAAGTAGCCCTCCAGCCGGACGACCCCGAACAGGGGAACGTGGACCCGGCGCAGCGGCGGGACGCCGGGCGGCGCCGGGAAACGCGGGTGCAGGCCGCCGAGCGCGAGCACGAACGCGGCCTGGCTGCCGCCGCGCAGCAGCAGGAACAGGTCGCCGTCGATGGTGACGCCGCCGATCGTCCCGGCGCGCAGGCTGGCCAGCAGCGTCGTCTCCGGCACGGCCGGATCGAACGTGCCCACGATCAGCGCCTGCAGGTCGACGAGCGGATGCGCCTCGTTGGGCAGCGCACAGCGCAGCCGGCCGAGAATCGTCAACCGTGCGGGATCGGGCAGCTCGACGATCACGGCGACCGCCGCCCGGACCAGCCGGCCACCCCAGTCGAGCTCGAACATCGGCCCGGTGAAGACGCTGCCGGGCGCCTCGGGGAACACGCGGCGCAGCAGCCCTTCGAGCTGGGGGAACGCGGCAACGGGGTCGCTTGGGAACAGGAGGTGGACGGCGGAGCCGTCCTGGACCCCGGCGCGCAGGGCGTCGAGGTCGATGCGGCGGTTCACGCCGATGACACCGCCGACGCCGCGCAGGGCGAAGCCGAACCCGATCTGCAGGCCGGGCTCGGGGAACTGCGCCGCGAGCACGGCCACGAACGACTGGCTAGACGGGGCCAGCACCCCGAACGCCGTGACCGCGAGACCGCCGAGCATCACGTCGAAGACGCCCGTCCAGTCGTTGCCGTGTCGGCTGAGCTCGGCGCTTCCCTGCACGGCGCCGAGGTCGACGCGGCTGGCGAGCAGGCCGGGCGGGCGGGCCTCCACCTTGGCGGTGAGGAGCGCGTCCTGCTCCAGGACCCCGACCCGCAGGTCCTTCCCGGTGTCGCCGAACGCCAAGCCGACCGGGCCGATCTCCAGGCCGCCCTCGGCCACGACACGGACCCGGATCGCGCCGGCGTCGGCATCGAGCTTCGCCGTGAAGGCGTCGAGGCGGCCGGTAGGGTCGGGCAGTGCCAGCGTGGTGCCGCCTGCGCTTGCGTTGGTGGGGTCGGGCAGCGACAGCCTGGCGCCGTCCCCGTCCCCGCCGGCGGGCGTGGGCTCGAGTGGAGGCCGCGCCGTGCCGTCGTCGAGGCGGATGCCGTGTTCAGGCGTGATCACAAGCCCGAGCGTTCCGGTTCCCAGGTGGAGCGGGACGGGCAGCCCGGTGATGTCACCGAGGTCGACGTCGAAGGCGCCGAGCCCGGCGCCGACGCGCCAGGCGAACTCGCCCCCGCCGGTCCCCGTACGGACGTCCGCCCACACCTCGCCGTCCAGTGGCGCGACCAGTGGAATCCCCAACCCGACCTGCACGTGCGCGCTTCCCGGCTCGGCGAACGGACCCCCGGGCAGCACCGCGTCGACCGTCCCGGTCGCGCTCCAGGCGACGCTGAGCCGGCCCACCTCTTCGCGCCCCGATCCCTGCCCCGCGGCGACTACGTGCAGCCGCGGCTCGCCGCCGGCGAGCAGCGGCGCCAGCGCCAGCACCGGCACGCCGGCGTGGTGCACCACCAGCGCGAGCGTCTCAGCAGCGTCAGGAGCGGGCCGCCAGCGCCACAGCCGCACGGGCCCACCGGCGCCCGCCACGATCACGCCCATGACGTCGTCGAAGGCAGTGCCGGTCGGCGACACGGCGGCAGGCTGGATCGCCTTCAGGCCGTGCCGTGCGAAGACAGATCCGGGGGGCAGGACGAGATCCACCTGCGACGCCGCCGCGTACTTCGCCACCAAGTCGTGGAGGAACGCAACGACCTCATTGCGCAGATCGCCGGACAGCCGCTGCCAAAGCCCGTCGAGCGACACGAGCCGTCAATTCGTTCGTAACAACGTCGGCGGGCGCAGCGAAGGCAACCACGTGGGCATCGCGTCTCCGGTCACGAGGCACACAGCCGATCACAGCCTAACCGCTCGGCCTGCTCTCTGGAACGCCTGGGTACGTCGACCTTGGCGAGTGTCGTTCCAGCCAACGTTCGAGGGTGTCGCTCGACCGAGTGACGTCATCGGCTACGGGCAGGCTGAGTTGCGTCCGGTCCCTCCCAGAAAAGTGCGTTCCCCCAGCTACTGTCGGACGTGAAGTCGGCACTGATGTCGTAGTAGTCCGGATTGCTGGCCTCCACGGAGCCCTGGAACCGAGCCATCGTGGTCGCGTCGCCACTCCGCCCTGGACTACCTCACCCGTCGACTACGAGCACCAGCGTCCATCACCAGCACCCGCCGCATCGCCAACGTGGTCTTCCCCTGGTTTGGTGGCTCGTGCGATCCACTGCCTCGGTGTTGTTGCCGTGGTGTTGCCATGGCCAGCCTCCGCGCGCCCCGTGTGGCATGTACCACTAACCAACTAGACCCTTGGGTCTTTCTCCTCTGCGGGAGGGGTAGGGAAATAGTGGTCGCAGTGGAGGCCGGAATTGGCCGAATGGCCTCACTGCCAACCACTTTCCGTGGTGCCCAGCCTTGACGCTGGACGCCCCTCCCACACG
>WNGB01015972.1_pt1 | contig 19567 bp, 19 predicted proteins | sample 5400681 | NCBI WGS metagenome assembly WNGB01 (sample SAMN13153367, study PRJNA577476) | soil metagenome | isolation source: 115 cm soil or saprolite under grassland replicate 2 | place: USA:California | collected 2016-06-15
GAGCCCCACGATGTCGGTCGCGAACCGGACCGCTGCCGGCAGGTCCGCGACGCCGGATCGCACGTAGGCGATGTCCTGGAGCTCGATCACCGTCAACCTCCCTTCCCCGAGAAACTGTACACAGTTTCTTCGGCTCGGGACAAGACCGCGCCGCGGGTACCGCGCCGCTACGCGGGGGTCGGCTGGTCGGCGGGGCTGGTGGCCGCCGCCGGGTCGCCGTAGAGGGACTCCAGGAGGTCGCGGTGCTTGGCGGTGACGACCCGGCGCTTGAGCTTGAGGCTCGGGGTGAGGTCGCCGTCCTCCACCGTCAGCTCCCGCGGCAGGATCGCGAACCGCTTGATCGTCTCCCAGCGCGGCAGGCGGGTGTTGGCCTCCTCGAGGTAGCCGGCGATCAGCGCCCGGACCTGCTGGTGGCCGGCGAGCTCGGCGAAGGAGAGCTGGCCCATGCCGGCCTCGTCCGCCCACGGTCCGATCGCCTCCCGGTCCAGCGCCACCAGCGCGGTGCAGTAGGGGTGGCCCTCGCCGTAGACGACGATCTCGCTGGCGTAGGGGCAGACCGCCTTGAAGATGATCTCGACCGACTGGGGGGCGACGTACTTCCCGCCGGAGGTCTTGATGAGGTCCTTGACCCGGTCGGTGATCCGCAGGAACCCGTCGTCGTCCAGCGCGCCGATGTCGCCGGTGCGGAACCAGCCGTCGCCGGCGAGCGCCGCGGCGGTCTCCTCCGGCAGGTTGTGGTAGCCGCGCATGACGCCGGGACCACGGACCAGCACCTCGCCGTCGTCGGCGATCCGCACCTGCGTGCCGGGCAGCGGGGGGCCGACGGTGCCGAACCGGAAGCTGTCCGGCCGGTTCACGAAGCTGGCCGCCGACGTCTCGGTGAGGCCGTAGCCCTCGAGGATCAGCACGCCGGCGGCGTGGAAGAACTCCGCCACCTCGGCCGACAGCGCCGCGCTGCCGGACACGAAGAACCGCAGCCGGCCGCCGAAGCGGTGGCGCAGCTTGGCGAACACCAGGCGGTCGGCGACGGCGTGCTGCAGCTTGAGCAGGCCCGCCGGTTGCCTGCCGGCCCTGCGGAGCTCGGCGGCGCGGCGGCCCACCCCGACCGACCAGTCGAAGATACGGCGCCTGGCGCCGCCGCCGGCCATCGCCACCACCCGGTGCTGCACCTTCTCGAAGATCCGCGGCGCGCCCGCCATGAAGGTCGGCCGGATCACCGCGAGGTTGTCGACCAGCTTGGGGATGCGTCCGTCCACCGCCGTGGCGAACCCGACGGCCAGCTGGCCCGACAGCAGCACCTTGCCGAACGAGTGCGACAGCGGCAGCCACAGGTACTGCACGTCGTCGGGGGTCAGCAGCTCCAGCTCCTGGATCGCCCTGCCCTCGTAGGCCCAGTTGTCGTGGACCAGCCGGACGCCCTTGGGCCGGCCGGTGGTCCCAGAGGTGTAGATGAGGGTGGCGAGGCTCTCCGGCCCGACCGCCGCGACCGCGTCGTCGACGGCGGTTGGCGACGCGGCCAGGTGGTCGCGACCCAGCCGTTCCAGCTCGGCGAGCCCGATCACCCAGTCGCCGTCGGGCGTGCCGTCGAAGGTCACGACCCTCACCAGGTCGGGCAGGTCACCGCGGTGGGCGCGCAGCTTGGCGATCTGCTCGTCGTCCTCGGCGAAGACCACCCGGGTGCCCGAGTCGCGGAGGATGTAGGCGACGTCGGCCGCCGGCGTGGTCGGGTAGACCGTGGTGGTGGCGGCGCCCGCGCACAGGATGCCGAAGTCGGCCAGGACCCACTCCAGCCGGGTGCCCGCCGCGATCGCGACCCGGTCCTCCGGCCGCATCCCGAGCGCGAGCAGGCCGGCGGCGACGGCGCGCACGCGCTCGCCCACCTGCCGCCAGCTGAGCGACTCCCACGCCTCGCCGACCGGGTGGCGGAAGGCCTCCCGGTCCGGCGTGGCCGCAACCCGGTCGAGCACCATCCGTGCCATCGACGCGGGCCGCTCCCCGACGACGGCGACCTGATCGGCCACGGGATCACCCTCTCCCCTCGGCGACATGCTCTGCTACCTAGTAGCGTAGACGGCCACGATGGTACGGGTCGTCCTTCCCGCCCACCGGGTCGCCGTGCCGGTGCTGGAGCGGCTGGCCGGCGCCGCCGACGGCAGGGTGCTCGGCGCCGGCGCGAGCGCCGCCTGGGTCGACCTCGGCGGGTTCGTGCTCACCATCACCACCCGCGAGGTCCCCCTGCTGCCGAACGCGGTCGCCCTGACCGGGGGCGCCGGCGCCCTCGCCGGGCCGGTGGCCGGCGGCGCCGCCCGCTGCGTCCCCGGCCGGGTCGACCTGCCCGGCGTCTCGGTCACCTGGGATCCCGCCGACCCGCCGGCCTGGGACCCGACCGTCCCCTCCCCGAGCACTGGCGGGCGGGGAGGCTCGGCCGGGCAAGGGCAGGACGCCGGCGGGTCGGCGGTGGGGCGGCGGGGGGATGCGGTGCTGGCGGCGATCGGGGTGGAGGCGGCGGCGGACCCGGCGGCGGTGGTGCGCGGGCTGGCGGGGGTAGGGCTCGCCAGCGCCGCGGAGGCGGGCGGGGCGGGCGCGCTGGAGCTGCTGCTGCGCGGCGTCCTCGAGCGCGACCCGGGCCCGGCCGGCCTGGCGGCCGAGCGGCTGCTGGGGCGAGGCCCCGGCCTCACCCCGGAGGGCGACGACCTGCTGGCCGCGGTGGCGGCCACCGTGGCGGTCCTCGGCCCCGCCGCCGGCCTGGACGCCACCCCGCGGGCCGCGCTGCTGGCGGCCCTGGTCCCCGCCGACGGGCTGGCCGGGCGGACCACGGCGCTGGCCGCCACGCTGCTGGAGCTGGCGGCACGCGGGCAGGTGGCGGAGCCGGCCGGGCGGCTGCTGGACCTCGGCCCCGCCGGGGAGCGGGCCTGGCCGGCCGCCCTGCGCCGCCTGCAGCGGCTGGGCCACGGCAGCGGCCGCGCCTACGCCGCCGGGATCGGCGCCGCCGCCAGCCTGCTCGCGGCGGGCGGCACCGTGGGATAGCGTCGCCGCCTACCGGAAGGAAGGGAGGCGGGAGGTGGCGTTCGAGACCATGCGGGTGCTCGACCTGTCGCAGGACTTCAGCATGCACACGCCGGCGTTCGCCAGCTACGACGGGCCCTCGATCAAGTGGGTCAAGCGGCTGGCCTTCGACAAGGTCGGCGGGCAGGAGATCACCTCGACGCTGCACGTCGGCACCCACCTGGACGGGCCGGTCCACTTCTGGTCGGCGGGCAGGACGATCGGCGAGCTGCCGCTTTCGTGGCTGGTCGGCTCGGCGGTGGTGGTGGACCTGGAGCGGATGGGCGTCGGCGACTACCAGCTCTACGGGCCGGCGCACTTCGAGCGCTGGGAACGCGACACCGGCCTGCGCATCGGGCGCGACGACATCCTGATCATCCACACCGGCTACCACCGCTTCTACAACGAGAACTGGGTGGACCGCAGCCAGGTCGACGAGACCCGCTACTTCGTCCGCCACCCGGGCCCGACGCGGGAGTTCGCCGAGTGGGTGCTCGACCGCGGGGTCCGCTGGCTGGCGGTGGACGCCGGCAGCGCCGACCACCCGATGAACACGGTGATCCGCAAGATCCGCCCCGACGAGGCCGAGGACGCCGAGACGGCCCTCGGCCGCCCCCTCGACGAGCTGTTCCCCAGGCAGGATCTTCAGATCATGCACACCCTGCTGTTCCCCCACGATGTCATCCACATCGAGAACCTCGGCGGCCAGATCGACCAGGTGCTCGACCGCCGCATCCAGTTCGGCTGCTTCCCGTGGAAGTTCGTGGGGGGCGAGGCCGCCTTCTGCCGCGCGGTGGCCTTCCTCGACGACGACCAGCCGGGCGGCTGAGCGCGCCGGTCTCCAGGGGGCGTCTGCTGGCAGCGGAACCGGGCCTGCTGCGCCGTCTGGTGTGGCACGGTTGGGTCGCACCCGCGATCCAGGAGGCGAGCATGTCCAACCTCGTGCCCATGGTCGTCGAGCAGACCAGCCGCGGCGAGCGGTCCTTCGACCTCTACTCCCGGCTGCTCGCCGGCCGGATCGTCTTCCTCGGCACCGAGGTCGACGACACCAGCGCCAACCTCATCATGGCCCAGCTCATCCACCTGGAGAGCGAGGACCCCGACAAGGACATCAGCCTCTACATCAACTCCCCCGGCGGGTCGGTCACCGCCCTGCTCGGCATCTACGACACCATGCGCTACATCCGGCCCGACGTGTCCACCACCTGCCTCGGCTGGGCCGCCTCGGCGGCGGCCGTGATCCTGGCCGCCGGCGCCACCGGCAAGCGCTACGCGCTGCCCCACTCAACGGTGGTGCTGCACCAGCCCCACGGCGGCGCCAAGGGGCAGTCGGCCGACATCGAAATCCAGGCCCGCGAGATCCTGCGCCTGCGCGCGGTGGTCAACCAGATCCTGGCCGCGCAGACCGGGCAGCCCCTGGAGCGGATCGAACGCGACACCGACCGGGACTTCATCCTGAACGCCGAGCAGGCGCTCGAGTACGGGCTGGTCGACGAGGTCCTGTCCGACCGCCAGGCGGTTCCCGCCCTCAGCGCCACCGCCGGCAGCCGCGGGTGAGCCATGCGAGCGGACGTCCCACGGATGCCGGCGCTGACCGACGCCGAATGCTCGTTCATCGACCACTACCTCGCCCTGGTCGACCTGCTGGCGCGCATCAACCCGGCCCGCAGCGGCGGCCACGCCTACGCCTGCCTGCTGGCCGCGCAGTCGCTGGTCGGTGAGGCAAGGGCGCTGCTCGGCGCGGTCGAGCTGATGTGGGAGCGAGGCGAGCGCGAGATCCACGCGGCCACCCTGACCCGTGCCCTGCGGGCGCTTGACGGCGAGCGTCGCACCGGCCGGGTCGCCCTGCCGCCCTGAGGGACCGGTGACCGGCGGCCGCCGGGGTGAGATCATCGGCGGCGGGGATCGGCTGCGAGGACCTCGAGGAGGACAAGATGCTTGGAGCCCTGCTGCTCGGCCTGGTCGCCGGCGTCATCGCCCGCGCCATCATGCCCGGCGACGCCTTCAGCAACATGACCGGAGCGATGTCGTGGCTGGTGTCGCTCGTCATCGGGCTGGTGGGCGCCCTGGTCGGCTACCTGCTCTTCACCGTCCTCCTGGGGATCGGCGACACCGACATCTTCGACTGGGGCGGCATCCTCTCGGCCATCATCGGCGCGGTCATCGTGGTGGCGATCGCCAGCTGGTTCCTGCGCCGCCGCCCGGTCTGAACGCGCCTACCCGGCCGTCCCGTTGAAGTAGGTCTGGGCCTTCGCCCAGGCGTTCTGCCCCACCGAGGTGCCGAGCGCGCGGCCGTGGAAGTCGCCGTCGGGGAAGTGGATGCCACCCTGGCGGCGGGACCTGCCCGCCTCGTCGAGCGCGGCGCTGAAGGTCGCCCAGACCAGCGGCTGCGGCAGCAGCGGCGTGAGCCCCGGCTCGATCTTCGAGGTGCCCGGCCGGATCGTCACCCGCGCCCCGAACAGGTCGCTGCCGGTGAACTGCTGCAGGACCTTCGCGCTCGCCCCGCTGAAGGTGCTGTGCCCGGACACGTACTCGGGGAACGCCGGCGTGAGGAACGTCGGCACCTGGTAGGGGACGTAGTTCTCGCCGCGGATCAGCCGGGTGCCCTTGTAGGGGCCGCCCCAGGCCAGGATCAGCTGACCCTTCTTGCGGGTGCGGACGGCGGTGATCGGCCGCACGTAGTCCCATTCGCGCTTGGCGTTCCAGGCCGCGATGCTGGCGTCCAGCTCCGCGCCGGTCAGCGCGAACAGCAGCTTGGCGTTGGCATCGATGCCGTAGCCGCGTGCCCGGGAGACCGCCGCGGCGAGCAGACACCAGTGCCCTGGCGGCGTCTCGGTGTTGGGGCCGTCGGCCCAGTACTCCGACCTGACCTTCTGCAGGTCGGTGAGGCTGGCGCTCTGCAGCACCGCGTCGGTGACCTCCTGGTCCAGCAGCAGCAGCGTCCTGACGGTCGGGCCGGGAGGCCGGAACTGGTTCGGCGAGGTCAGCGCGAACGGGGTGACGCTGCGCCAGTGGGGGGTCAGGAACTTCTGGACCACGAAGCCGCCGTTGCCGTCCGGCACCCGCAGCGGCTGCCAGCGGAACGGGTCGTTGACCTGGTCGGGCGTGTTGACCGGCACGTAGCCGCTGGTGTCGGCGTAGCCGCCGGCCTGGTTGGAGCCGTCGTTGGCGCGGAAGGCGAGCACCGCGGCGGCGGCCTGGTTGCCGACCCCCGCCGGAGTCGCCGGGTCGGTCGAGAGGTCGCTGGGGTCATAGCCGAGGGCGGCCATGAACGAGGTGAAGTCCGCGGCCTTGGCCGGGAACAGGTTGAGCAGCGCCCGGTAGGCGGCGAAGCTGACCGCCGCGCTCTTGTACTCGAGCGTGCGCTCGCCGGCCGGGCGCCGCAGCGACCCGCCGAGGCGGGTGCCGACCGCGGTCGCGTCGTAGGCCGCCCAGGCGTCGTAGATGCTGGTGTGGACGATCGAGAGGGCTCTGGCGGCGATCGTCGGGGGGGTCTTGAGCTGCCGGATCGCCATCAGGCTCTGCTCGCTCCACTTCAGCATGACGTCGTCGTTGGCGCTCGGCCCGTAGGCGTCCACCGGGTACAGCGGCCCCGGCCCGATCGGCAGGGCGGGCAGCGGCAGGTTGACCTGGATGTCGAGGTCGACGTCCGCGGTGGCGGTGGTGATCACGGTGCCGAACAGGGCCGCCACGACGGCGACGATGGCGACGAGTCTACGGGTCACGGGGGCTGCCCCTCCCTCATCCGCGGGCCCTGTCCCAGCTCGCCGAGGGGGGGTACGGCGAGGCGGGACAGGGCCCTGCTGCGTGCTCACGGGTACAGAACACGTCGAACCCCAGCAATGCAGCCTCTACCCAGGAATCGGGTGGTCATCCCTCCGCAGAACTCGCCACATCCGCACCGTAGGTACGTACGCGCCTACTCCGGCGCCGCCGCCGGGCCGAGCGTGCCGCCGTGGCGACCTTCGCCGGCGGCGAAGCGGCCGGCGCCCGCCACCGTCTCCCCAGAGGCCAGCGTGGCCAGACCGCGGCGGAACTCGTTGGCCATCGCCTCCGGCTCCGGGAGGCCCCACTGCTCGATCGCGGACAGCCGGTCGTTGCGCAGGCAGGCCTGCGGCAGCGCGGCCAGCTCGCCGGCCAGCTCGACGGCGCGCCGCCTGGCCGACCCGTCGGGGACGACCCGGTCGACCAGCCCGATCGCCAGCGCCTCGGCGGCGCCGACCGCCCTGCCGGTGAGCAGCAGGTCCATCGCCCGCCCGTGGCCGATCAGCCGCGGCAGGCGGACCGTGCCGAGGTCCATCAGGGGCACCCCGAGGCGGCGGCAGAACACCCCGAGCACCGCGCCCTCGGCGGCGACCCGCAGGTCGCACCAGAGCGCCAGCTCCAGCCCGCCGGCGACCGCCGGTCCCTCGATGGCGGCGATCACCGGCTTGGACAGGCGCAGCCGGGTGGGCCCCATCGGGCCGTCGCCGTCCTCGGCCACCCGCGGCGGCTGGCCGGCCGCGATCGCCTTCAGGTCGGCGCCGGCGCAGAAGGCGCCGCCGGCCCCGGTGAGCACCGCCACCGAGGCGGCCTCGTCCCCGTCGAACTCGCGGAACGCGGACGCCAGCGCCGCCGCCGCCGGCCCGTCCACGGCGTTGCGCCGCCCCGGCCGGTCGACGGTGACCACGCTGACCGGCCCCTCCCGCTCCACCCGCACGCCGCCGTCCACGGCCCGCCTCCCTCTCCCTGGGTCCGCACAGCGGCGATCGTAGCGGCAGCGGATGGCGTGGCGGACCGCCCCCCCTGATGCCATCATGCCCCAAAGGAGTTCGCGCATTACCGTGACGGCTGACCTGATCAGCCGCAGGGATCCCGTGGTTTCGGTAATGTGCGGACTCCTTTGACGCCAACCCCGACAGCGCAGGAGATGCCGTGAACGACGCGACCGTGCCGCTGGTCGACGTGCGGGCCGCCTACCAGGCCCAACGGGGCGAGCTGGACGCCGCCGTTGCCAGGGTGGTCGAGGGAGGCGGCTTCATCGGCGGGCCGGAGGTGGTCGGCTTCGAGGCGGCCTTCGCCCGTTTCTGCGGCACCAGGCGGGCGGTCGGGGTCGCCTCCGGCACGGCCGCCATCCACCTGGCGCTGGCCGCCCTCGGCGTCGGGCAGGGCGACGAGGTGGTGACCGTGGCGCACACCTTCACGGCCTCCGCCGAGGCGGTGGGCCACGCCGGCGCCCAGCCGCGGTTCGTGGACGTGGACGAGGCCACCGGCGGGATGCACCCGAAGGCGCTGGCCGGCGTGGTCGCCGGCGCGGCCGCGGTGCTCCCGGTCCACCTGTACGGGCTGCCGGCCGACATGCCGGCGATCCTGGCGGTGGCCCGCGAGGCCGGCGTGCCGGTGGTCGAGGACGCCGCGCAGGCGCACGGGGCGACCGTCACGCTGGCCCCTGGCGAGCCGCCGCGGCGGGCCGGGTCGTTGGGCAGGCTGGCCGCGTTCAGCTTCTACCCGGGCAAGAACCTGGGCGCGTTCGGCGACGCCGGCGCGGTCACCACCGACGACGACGGCCTCGCCGACCGGGTGGAGCGGCTGCGCGACCACGGCAGGCAGTCGAAGTACGAGCACGCCGAGCCGGGCTGGGGCGAGCGCCTCGACGCCCTCCAGGCGGCGGTGCTGCACGTCAAGCTCGCCCGCCTGGAGGCGGGCAATGCCGCCCGCCGGCGGCTCGCCGCGCGCTACTCGGAGGCGCTGGCCGGCGTTGGCGACCTGGTGACGCCGGCGGCGGTGGAGGGGCGCAGCAGCGTCTGGCACCTCTACGTGGTCCGCACCGGCCAGCGGGACGGGCTGCTCGACCACTGCAGGGCGGCCGGGATCGAGGCCGGCGTGCACTACCCGATCCCGCTGCACCTGCAGCCGGCGTGGCGGCACCTCGGCTACGCCCGCGGCGACCTGCCCGCCACCGAGGCGTGGGCGGCCGAGTGCCTGTCGCTGCCCCTGTACCCGGAGCTGAGCGACGACCGGCAGGACCGGGTGATCGCCGCCGTCCGCGACTGGTTCGGCGCACGCTGACCAGGTGGCGTGGGCCGCACGCCCCGCGCCGTGCGGCCCACGCGCCTGTTCCGATCAGCGGCCGGGCGCGATCAGCGCGACCGTCCGGCCGCCGCCGCTGAGCTCGGCGTCACCTCCTTTCCCGCAGGTGGGAGCGGGCCGCGCCGGCCCGCAGGAGCAGCGCACCCGCCGCCAGCAGCGCCATCGCCGCGACCCCGAGCAGGTCGCCGGCGCCGCCGGTGAACGGCAGGGTGCCCGCCTGTGCGCCGGCGACGGCGGCGCGCAGCGGAGCGAACGCCACGGCCGAGCCGGCCGAGCCGGCCAGGCCGGCCAGGCCGGGGACGAGCCCGGCCGGGTCGGTGCCGGTCTGCGCCGGCGACGAGGCCGGCGATGGTGATGGTGACGGGGTGGGTGACGGTGAGGGCGACGGCGTGGCGCCGCCGGTGTCCTCGTCGCAGCTCGCCGAGGCGCCGCCGAGCAGGCCGACGCCGTTGGCGCAGACCGCGGACGGGGTGAACGCCGAAAGGCCGTCGACGCTGACGCTGGCCCGGTCGCCGGAGGCGGTGCCGCCCGGCAGGCCGTCACCGCTGCTGGCGGTCGCGCCGGCCGACCCGGTCGAGGCACCCGCCGAGCCGGTCGACGACTGGCCACCGGAGCCGGCCTGGCCGCCGCCGCAGCTGGCCGAGGCGTCGCCGAAGGCGCCGGCGACGCCGGGCACCTGCTCGGACGGCTCCGGCGGCTCGACTGCCGGCGCTTCCGGCACCGGCAGCAGGTCGACCAGGCCAGGCAGGACGGCCAGGGCCGGGGTGAGGGTGCCGACCGCCTCGGCGAGCCCGCCGACGGTCGGCAGGACGCCGGAGCGCGGTGGCGGGGTGTCGTCGGAGGCCGGCGGGGTGTCGGAGGCCGGCGTCAGGGACGCCACCGTCGACGCCAGGTCGTCGGCCAGGTCGAAGGAGCCCGACTGCAGCAGGCCGATGCCGGCGAGGCGAGACTCCAGGCGGCGCAGCCGCAGGTCGAGCAGGCGTTCCAGCCGGTCCGCCAGCGCGGCCCTGGCGTCCGCCTGGGCGTCGGGGCTGCTGTCCGCGGCGGCCGCGGCCGCGGCCTCGGCGACGCGGTTGCGTGGGGTCAGGTCCAGCCGGGCCGACAGCGCCACCCGCGGCCGGCTCGACCGCCTCGCGGCCGCGACCTCGGCCGATGCAAGGTCAGCCACCCGGCCGCGGACACCGGCGCTGCGGTCGTCCGCCTGCGCGCCGGCGCTGCTGCCGTCGCTGTCCGAGCCGCCCTGACCGCCGCAGCGGCCAAGCAGGCCGGACAGCACGGTGCCGCCGCCGCAGACGCGCACCCCGATTCGGCCGTCGCCGGCCCCCGCCGACACCTCGGCGGATGCCGGCTCGGCGCTGGCGGCGCCGCTGCCGAGGACCAGCAGGCCCCCGCCGAGCACGGCCGCGCCGATCACGCGTTTGATCCACGAGTTCACTCGTTCTCTCCTTCCGAGCGGGGTTCGAGGACGTGCGAGACGTCGCTCGAGCCCGCTAGGCAGGCGAGACGAGTGGCAGGTAGGAGCGGAAGCTGGTGGCGCAGCGCTCGGCCACGGCGCAGCCGCGGCGGCGCAGGCCGAGGAGCAGCAGCACGCTGGCGATTGCCGCCAGGCCTGGGCCGGCGGCCGACGAGGCCGATGGCAGGTCCGGCGGGGCGAGCGGGACCTCGGCGGACGCCGGCGTCCCCGGCAGCACGGCGAGGCCGGCGGCCAGCCCGGGCGGGACCTGGGCGGACGCCGCCGGCCCCGCGGGCGCGCCGAGGCGGCCGTCCGCCAGCCCGGCAAGAGCGGCCGCGAGCCCATCCGGCCGGCCGGGGCCGGCCGGGGCTGCGAAGCGGCCGCCGGCCGGGCCGGCCGGGGACGGCGCGGGTGCGATGCCTGGCGGTAGCAGGCCACCGGGCAGCACCGGAGGAACCAGGCCCCCGATCGGCCCGACGATCGGGTCGACCAGGGGGCCGGTGGCGCCGACCAGCGGCGCCAGGGCGGCCGTCAATGGGCCAGCTCCCTCCGTGAGCCGGCCGACCGCCACCACGAGGGGGGTCGCCGGGCCGGCGGCGACGCGCCCGAGCCGCTCCAGAGGCTCGGCTACCGGCGCCACCACGCGCGCCCCGGTCCCGGCGACCCGGCCGTTGGGCCGGGCGGCAACCTCGGCGACCCGGCCGACCGGCCCGGCGGCGGCCTCGGCGACCCGGCCGACCGGCCCGGCGGCGGCGACCGCCGCGCGGGAGAGCGGCCTGGTCACGGGCGCAACCCACCGGGCCGGGGGGGTCGTCGCCGGCGCCGCTCGCCTGATCGCAGCGCCGGCCGCCCGGACCGCGGACCGGCGTTTCGGCGCAACGGTCCGGGCGGCACCGGCGCCTTGGCCGGCGACGGCGGCCACCGGCTCGGTGGCCGCCCGCAGGGTCCCGCCGACCTGGTCGAGCAGCCCACGGCGCTCGGCCGCCCCGGCGGACCGCGACGACAGGAGCAGCAGCAGCCCCCCGGCGAACAGGAGCAGGAGGAGGCGCAGCAGCAGCCGGCGCCCGGCGGGCGCCGGTCCGGCGTGGTGCACCTTCTCCACGTCGACCTCCAACGGAAGTTCGAACCACTCTCCGTGGCGAGCACCACGAAGAGTGGTCAGTCCTCCCCTGTATCGGGCCGACCCCGCGATCGCTGAAGGCCCCCGGGTGGTCTGCGTGACCCCGCGCTTGGCATGATGCGACCATGCGGACATGTGGCAGGCGGCTGTGAGCCAGGCGAGAGAGCCCCTCGTCTCGCTGGTGGTGCCCGCCCACAACGAGGCATCCACCGTCCCGGCCTTCGTCGAGAAGACGGCCAAGGCCTTCGCCGACCTGGGCCGGGCGTGGGAGCTGGTCTACGTCGACGACGGCTCCACCGACGGCACCGCGGCCGCGGTCGAGGCGGTCGCCGCCCGCGAGCCGCGGGTGCGCCTGGTGCGGCAGCGGCGCCGGCTGGGGCTCACCGAGGCCCTCAACCGCGGCTTCCGGGAGGCGCGCGGCGACACCATCGTCTTCCTGCCCGCCGACCTGGAGTCCGACCCGGAGGTCGACGTGCCGTTGCTGCTCGGCAAGCTCGACCAGGGCTACGACGTCGTCTCCGGGTGGCGGCAGGGCCGCAGGGACGGCAAGCGGATGGCCAGCTGGGTGGCCAACGCCGCCTGCCGGCTGCTGTTCGGCCTCGAGGTCCACGACCTCAACTGGATCAAGGCGTTCCGCCGCGAGGTCACCGACGGCCTTGCCCTGCGCTCCCAGTGGCACCGCTACATCCTGGTCATGGCCCACAACGAGGGCTTCCGGATCGGCGAGGTGAAGGTGCCCTACCGGCCGCGCGCCAGCGGCCGTTCCAAGTTCGGCCTTGGGCGCCTGCCCGTCTCGGCCGTCGACGTCGTCACCCTCAAGTTCCTGCTCACCTTCCAGCGCAAGCCGATCATGTTCTTCGGCGCGGTCGGCTCCTCGCTGATCGGGCTCGGCCTGCTCGTGTGGGCCTACCTGGGCTGGCTGTTCCTGGCCTCCCACACGCAGCGGCGGCCGCTGATGATCGCGGCCGGCATCGCGATCCTGGCGGGGCTGCTGATCGTGCTGGTCGGCTTCCTGGCCGAGCTGGTCGTCAACGTCGCCGAGCGGGTCGAGCGCCTGGAACGGCGGCTCGCGCGCGAGGACCACGCCGACTCTTGAGTGCCACGGCGGCACCGCCATCCGGCGCCTCGGCGCCCACCCCGGCGGTTGCCGTCCCCGGCCCGGGCCGCCCGTCCGGCGGTGCCCTGGTCTGGGTCGCGGTGGCCGTCGCCACCCTGGCCGCCTGGGCCGCCCTGACCTGGCCGCTGGCGCTGCATCCCGACCACTTCTGGACCATGGCCGGCAACCGCGCCTCGGCCGGCCAGCCGAACTTCGTCAGCCGGCCGGGCTCCCTCGCCGGCGGCGACCACCTGCAGAACGTCTTCATCCAGTCGGTGGTGGTCGACAACGCCCGTGAGCTGCGCAGCCTCTACCTGGACCTGCGCGAGGGGGCGGCCGGGCCGGCGCCGCTGCGGACCACCTCGCTGGACGTCCCATGGACGGTCCTGCTGGCGTTGGTGTGGCCGCTGGCCGGCCTGGTCCCCGCCTACAACCTCTCGCTCGCGCTGTCCTCGGTGGCGACCGGGCTGGCCGCCTTCGGCTGGCTGCGCCGCCACACCCGCTGGCCGCTGCTGGCGGCCGCCGGTGCGCTGGCCTACGCCTGCACCCCCCACCGGATGTTCCAGCTCACCAGCCACTTCAACGCGGTCATGTGGTGGGCCTTCCCGGCGGCGCTGTGGGCGTTCGAGGCGATGCTGGAACGCCACCGCGAGGGACGGCGCTGGCGCGGGCCGGCCGCCGCCCTGGCGGCCGTGACCCTGACGGTCGCGGTGAGCGGCGAGTACCACCTGATCCTGTACCTGGTCGGCCTGCTCAGCTTCCTGGCCGTCTGGCGGCTGGTGGCCGCGGTGGCCCGGAGGGACGGGGTGCCGTGGGGGCCGCTGGCTGCCGTGGCCGCCAGCCTGGCCGCCGGCTGCGCCTACGTCCTGATCGCCTTCCAGGCCGTCTTCAAGGGGACCGTCGCCGGCGAGAACGGCACCTGGCAGCAGGTGGTGCTGTACTCGCCGACCTCGGGGTGGGCGCTGGTGCGCAAGCTCTTCGGCACCCAGGGCGAGGGGCTGATCTACGTCGGCTGGGCGCTGCTGGCGCTGGCCGCGCTCGGCCTGGTGGCGGTGGCGGCCCGGCGGCGGGCCGGGCTGCCCTACGCCGCCCTGGCCGTGCCGCTGCTGCTGCTGACCTACGGCGCCCGGGCTTCTGTCGGTCCGTTGCGCCCCTACCGCCTGCTGTTCGACCACCTGCCGTTCCTGTCGCTGCAGCGGGTGCCCGAGCGGCTGATGGTGGTGACCGCCCTTGTCCTGGTGTTCCTGGCGGTGAGCGCCCTCGACGTGGCCGCGGCGGCGCTGCCGGCCGGCCGCGGGCGCCGGCTGGCCGCCGCCGGCCTCGCCCTCGCCACCGTGCTGCTGCTGGCCGACTACCGGGTCTCGGACAACCGGCTGCAGCCCGACCAGGCCGGCAACCAGGTGGTGGTGGCCCTACGGGCGGCCGGCGACCGAGCCGGCCCGATCCTCGGGATCCCGGTGCTGGCGCCGTCGGTGACCTGGAACTCGGCCTCCACCTACCTGGCGGCCCAGAGCCGGCGTCGCTCGCTCAACGCCTACAACCAGACACCGGCGCCGTGGCTGGACGAGCGGCTCGCCCGGCTGGAGCCGCTCAACCGTGGCCTGGCCGACCCGGCGGCCCTCGAGGTCCTGCGCCAGACCGGCACCAGCCAGGTGGTGGTGGTCGACGAGCCACGGGTGTTCGAGCCGGGCGGGTGGCAGGCGACGGTGGACGCCCTGGTCGCCTCCGGCCGCTTCCGGCTGGTGGCCCGCGACGGCCCGGTCGCGCTGCTGGAGCTCACCGGATGAGGTCCCGCCAGCGTGGTCGCGTGATGCTGCTGCTTGCGCCCCTGCTGCTGGCGGTGGCCACGGCGATCGTCCTGCTGCTGGTCCCGACCGGCCGGCAGGAGTCCTGCTTCGTCGGCATCGGCGGGGAGACGAGTTGCAGCAGCCGGTCCACGACCCTGCCCGAGTCGGACGGGTGGGACGTGCTTGCGGTGCTCGCGATCCCGGTGGTGATCGCCGGGGCGCCGCTCATGCTCGGATCGACCCGCCTGCGCCGCCCCGCGCTGGTCGTCTCCAGCCTGCTGCTGCTGGCCTTCGCGGCGCTCGGGGCGGCCTCGATCGGGCTGTTCTACCTGCCGGCCGCCGCGGCGATGGTGATCGCCGCCGTCCTCGACGCGCGTTCCGGCTAGCCGCGCACCCTGGTCCGCCTGGCGGCGAGGTGGGCGACGCCGGCGCCTGCCAGCTCGGCGAGCATCATCCACAGGCGGGAGAGCAGGGCGACCACCAGCGCCGGGCCGGCGGGCAGGACCGGTGCGAGGGCGACCACCAGCACGCCCTCGCGAACGCCGAGCCCGGCCGGGGTGAGCAGCGACAGGAAGCCGGCGGCGTAGGCAGCGGCGTAGGCGGCGGCCGCCAGCGGCACCTCGGCCGCCGGCAGCGGGTAGAGGCTGCGGACGAAGACGGCGAACGCCAGGCCGGTCAGCAGCCAGTAGGCGGCGTAGCCGACGACCAGCAGCGCGACCGTCGAGGCCGAGGGGGTCAGGTCCCCCGGTTCCAGCTCCGGGAAGCGGCGTCGTGCCAGCTCCAGCAGCCGCCGCCGGAAGACCACCGCCGCCGCCGACACCAGCGCCACCGTGAGCATCCCCAGCAGCGCCGGACGGCCCAGCCGCGCCCGCTCGGCCAGCAGCACCGGCAGGCCGACCAGCAGGGCGACGGCGACCGACAGGACCTGGGTCAGGGCCATCACGGCCAGGGTGGTGCGCCTGGCCACGCCCTCGCGCCTGGCCAGCTCCACCGCGCCGACGTAGCTCCAGACGTTCCCCGGCACGTACCTGGCGAGGTTGGAGAGGAACCAGATGCGGGCCCCCGCCGGCAGCGGCGTGCCCGCCGCCCGCCTGAGCGCGAACCCCCACAGGCAGGCGACCAGCGCGTAGGAAAGGGCCAGCAGCGCGCAGGCGACCACGAAAACGCCCGGCTGAAGTTGCCATTTCAACGAAATGACATCGTGCCAACGCGCCGTCAGCGCCGCGGCGAAAAACCCCGCGACAACGGCGAGCACCGCGACCGTCACCCAGCGGGAGCGCCGCCTGGCCCGCGGCGGCGGGGAATCCACGTCCACGTCGGCATCCTATCGAGTCGGGCGAGGGTGTTTGCCGCGCGCGACGTTTTCGATTACCTTCAACGACGCTCCGGTAGCCTTTTGCGGTGAGGAGGAATCCGCCCTGATGGCAGTCAAGGTCGTCCATGTGTCGGACATTTCCGGCAAGGAAGCGGACGAGCAATCGCTCGGGCGCCTCGTGGTTCACGAGCATCCCGAATACGCCGACCTCCCGGTTACCCTCGAGGTGCTGCCGGACGAGGTCGAGTCGCTACAGGGCGCCAGCCGCTTCGTCAGCATCGAATGGATCGGGCCGGGCGCCCGCAAGGGCGAGCGGCTGACGGTCAGCCTGGATGATTTCAATCTGCTCGCCAGCCCTGGCGTGATGGAATCGGCGATCCAGGACGCGCTGATCGCCAAGCACCGCAACCGGCCGCGTTCGGCGGGCGGGCCGACGGGCGGTGGACGTTCCGGTCGCGGCAAGGTCAATTACGCCTCCCTCGAGCACGCCGGCGAACCGCACCGCGGCCGTATCACCGAGGGCGAGAAGGAGCTGGTCCGCGGCAACCTGGATCAGGTCAACCGGCGCCTGCGGGACTCCGGCCTGCGCGAGATCGACCCCGCCGACCCGACCATGAAGGAACGCTACGGGCTGTAGGTGAAGGCGGTGCCCGTGCTGGTCGGCACGTCCGGCTGGCAGTACCGGGACTGGCGGGGGCGCTTCTACCCGGAGCGCCTCGCCCAGGCGCGCTGGCTGGAGCACTACGCCGGGCGGTTCGCCACCGTCGAGTCCAACAACGCCTTCTACCGGCTGCCGGAGCGCGCGACCTTCGCCGCCTGGGCGGCCCGCACCCCCGACGACTTCGTGATGGCGGTCAAGGCCAGCCGCTACCTGACCCACGTGCGGCGCCTGCGCGACCCCGAGGGGCCGGTCGGCCGCCTGCTGGACCGCGCCGCCCGGCTCGGCGGCAAGCTCGGGCCGGTGCTGCTGCAGCTCCCCCCGAACCTCCAGGCCGACCCGGCCGCCCTCGACCGGACGCTGCGCGCGTTCCCCGCCGGCGTGCGGGTGGCGGTCGAGCCGCGGCACGACAGCTGGTTCAACGACGAGGTCCGCCGGCTGCTCGGCGAGCACGGCGCCGCCCTCTGCCTGGCCGACAGCCCGCGCCGGCGGACGCCGCTGTGGCGCACCGCCGGCTGGACCTACCTGCGCCTGCACCAGGGCGTGGCCAGCCCGCGGCCCTGCTACGGCCGCCGCGCGCTGGCCACCTGGGCCGGCCGCCTCGCCGACCTGGTGGGACCGGACGCCGACGCCTACGTCTACTTCAACAACGACCCGGGCGGCTGCGCGGTGCGCGACGCCCGCGTGTTCGCCCTGGCGGCGGCGCGGGCCGGCCTGCACCCCACCCGGGTGCCTGCCGCCGCCGAGGTGCGACTGTAGCCGCCGCTGCGCTGGGAGCCGGCGGCGCCGCTCAGGGTTCCTCGCGCAGGGCGGCGCGCAGCTGCTCCTGGTGGGCGGTGAACTGGGCCACGATCGCGGCCGTGCCGTCCGGGTAGGCGGCCGCCTCGGCGAACCGCTCCGCCCCGCGGCCGGCCCAGGCCGCCTCCAGCACCAGCGGGTCGACCCGGATCGGCGCGCCCACCACAAGGGCGAGGTTGAGGGCGTCGCTGGGGCGGGCGTCCAGCTCGGAGGTGCCGCCGGACCCTTCGACCACCGCCACCGCGTAGAAGGTGCCGTCGTCGAGCCGGGTGACCCTGGCCTCGGTGAGCCGCCCACCGGTCGCCTCCAGCAGCGCGGACATGAACTGGTAGGCCATCGGCCGTGGCAGCTCGGCCCCCTCCAGCGCGAACGCGATCATGGTCGCCTCCAACGAGCCGACCCAGATGCACAGCCGCCGCGGCCCCGCCTCCTCCTCCAGCAGCAACGCGTACTGCTCCTGCCGGCCCTCGGCGACCGGCTGCCTGCGTACCTGGGCCACCCGCATCGGGACCGGCCCGGTGGTCGTCTGCACTCCCATGCCGTCCTCCTTCCACCATCCCTGCAGCTCGTCGCGGAGGGCCGCCCTGCCCTTGTGCAGGCGGGTCTTGACCGCCCCCACACGGATGCCGAGCAGCGCCGCCACCTCCCGGTGGGCCAGCCCCACCAGGTAGAACAGCACGACCGCGGCCCGCTGGCCGGCCGGCAGGCGGCCTACCGCCAGGCGGACCCGCCTGGCGGCCTCGGCGGCCTCCGCCGCCTCCTCCGGCCGCGCGTCCGCCGCCTGCACCGGCGGGCCCACGTCGGGACCGGCCCGTCCGCCGGTCACCGCCGCCAGCGACCAGCTCTCCCTGGCCTGCTCGCGCCGCCAGCGCCGGCAGACGTTCAGGCCGATGCCGGCCAGCCATGACCCGAACCGCTCCGGCTGCCGCAGCCGGTCGAGGCCGAGCAGCGCCTCCAGCGCCGCCTCCTGGGCGGCGTCCTCGGCCAGCCCCTGGTCGCCGAGCGCCCGCCGGCAGAGCGCCAGCAGCATCCGCCGGTGCCGCGCCAGCAGCACCGCGAACGCCTGCTTGTCGCCCTCCCGGGCCAGCCGCACCAGGGCCGCGTCGTCCATCGCCCGATTGTCGCCCGGCGGGCGCCGCGGGTTACCCGCAGCGCCGCCTGGTCCGGCGGACCGCCCGGCGACGTGTCACCCTTGGCGCATGGTGCGCCGCGCCCGCCTGCTGCTCACCGCCGTGGTGGCGGGTGCGCTGCTGGCCGCGTGCGCGGGCCAGCCACCGGCGCCGCCGGGTGGCGGCGCGCCGGCGACCAGCCGCGGCGCGGCGCCCCCGACGCGGCCTGCCGCCGCCGCCCCCACCTCCGGACCGTCGCCGGCCTGGCGGGTCGGCGCCAGACCGCTGCCGCTGCGTCCGGACGGCTTCGGGCAGGTGCTGCCCACCCCGGCGGCGCTCCGCAACCGCCGCCTCCCGACGGTCGACCGGCTGCCCCCGCCCGACGGGGAGCGCTTCCGCTCCGCCGTCCGCCCGATCGGCCCGGCGGTGCGCGCCCGCATGGGAGCGACCTGGAGTCCCGCCTGCCCGGTGGGGCTGGCCGAGCTGCGCTACCTCACCGTCAGCATCCGCGGGTTCGACGGGCGGGCGCACACCGGTGAGCTGGTGGTCCACCGGCGCGTCGCCGACCAGGTCGTCTCGGTGTTCGCCAGGCTCTACCGGGCTGGCTTCCCGATCGAGGAGATGCGGCTGCTGACCACCGCCGACCTGGAGGCCCACCCCACCGGCGACGGCAACAACACCGCCGCCTACGTCTGCCGCGCCGCCCGCCAGCAGACCCGCTGGTCGGCGCACGCCTACGGCCTGGCGGTTGACGTCGACCCCTTCCAGAACCCCTACCGGCGCGGCGACCTGGTGCTGCCGGAGCTGGCCAGCGCCTACCTGGACCGCGATCGGGTGCGACCGGGGATGATCCGCGCCGGCGACGTGGTGACCAGGGCGTTCGCCGCCATCGGCTGGACCTGGGGCGGCACCTGGCGCTCCCCCACCGACCGCATGCACTTCTCCGCCACCGGCGACTGAGGTCGCGCCCGGCGGCCTACAGGCCGAGGGAGCGGGCGATCAGGATGCGCATGACCTCGCTGGTGCCCTCGCCGATCTCCAGGATCTTGGCGTCCCGGTAGAAGCGGGCGACGGGGAACTCCTCGATGTAGCCGTAGCCGCCGTGCACCTGGACCGC
>WNGB01005162.1_pt1 | contig 19562 bp, 22 predicted proteins | sample 5400681 | NCBI WGS metagenome assembly WNGB01 (sample SAMN13153367, study PRJNA577476) | soil metagenome | isolation source: 115 cm soil or saprolite under grassland replicate 2 | place: USA:California | collected 2016-06-15
CCCCTGCGGGCGATTCGCCTGGAGTAGGCGACTGAGCCTCTACAGCGCAAACGCTGGCAAAACCGATTGCAAAAAAGAGAGTAAGGAATCGTTTAGTCATTCGGGCGAGCGTAAACAAGCTACGGGATTACAGTCAACGCATTTCCCATTTTCTGCGCAGAGAAACGGCCAAATCGCTATGCCTTCGCGTCCCGCAACGCCCGGAATAGCGGTGCTTCGGCCGAGCCGAAAATTTAAGGACGACTGAGGCGAGCGCGCGCTTGACTCCGAAGCTTTCGCGAGTTGAGCGGGGCGGTCGCCTGCGCTAGAATCTGGCCGGGATGCTTGACACCGTTCTAGGATGCCTCAAATGGGCCGCCGTCGGTTTCATCGTCGCGTTTGCGCTGATGAAGCTGTTCGAGGCTAGTCATATTCACGACGACATCCCCAAGCCTGCCTTCAAAATACGTCAGACCAAGCGCGCGACCTTCGTGCTATCGACTTTTGCGGCCATGCTCTCGGCCTTGGTCTGGCTGCTCGTGCAAAAACTGGACTAGTGCCCGTCCGCCCGGAGCCGCTTACTCCGCCGTGCCGGCTGCGAAGGCTGATCAGCCCATGTAGAAGCCGCCGTTTACGTTCAAGACATGTCCGGTGATGTACGAAGCCATTGGGGATGCTAGAAACAGGGCCGCGTTTACAATTTCGCTGACATCACCGAGACGGCCGAGTGGAACTTGCTTTATGAAATTTTGCGTCACTTCGTCAGGCATGCCTTTGCTCATGCCGACGTCGATGAAGCCAGGCGCGATGGCGTTTACCGTGATGTTTTGGCGCGCAAACTCGCGCGCCGAAACTTTCGTGAGTGCAACGATCGCCGCTTTGCTCGACGAATAATTTGCCTGGCCAAACAACCCGACCTGGCCGCTGACGGACGACATATTGATGATCCGCCCGCCATTTCGCAGAATCGCGCCGGCCTTTTGCGTGACGGTGAATGTGCCGGTGAGATTTACGCGCACTACGCTCTCAAAATCCTCCACCGACATTTTTTTAATCGTGCGATCACCGATGATACCGGAATTGTTGACGAGAATGTCCAGCCCACCATGCCGATCTTGTATTTGATTCATCATGGCCTCGACCTGGGTTGGCTGTGTCACATCGCATTCAATCACCAGCGGCTCATTGAGTTCACTGGCCACGTTGGCCGCATCGGTCTTATTTTGTCCCTGCCCGTCGGCCACATAATTCACCACGCATTGCGCGGCGCATTGGCCAAATGCCTTGATCATCCCTGCGCCAATCCCGCGCGAGCTCCCGGTGACGAGCACGACTTTGCCGCTGAAATCGAGTGGATCAGGCATTTGACGATTTAACGATTTAACGATTTAACGGTTCAACGCTAGATTTTTCCGATGCCTTCACCCATTCGAATTTTGACAGCGGTCCCGATTTGCGACGGGCATGACAGCGCGATCAACACGATCAACCTGGAATTCATCCGGCACGGCATTGAGGTCGTCTATCTTGGCTATCATCGTTCCGTAGGCGACATCGTGCGCGCTGCCATCCAAGAGGACGTGCGCGCCATTGGCATCTCGAGTTACAACGGCGGGCACATCGAATTCTTCGCGGAAGTCATTGCTCTTTTACGGAAGTGCGGAGCGAACGACATCAAAGTCTTTGGCGGTGGTGGCGGAACGATCACGCATGACGACGCTGTGGCAATGAAGCGCAAGGGCGTGGACAACATTTTCTTTGCCGGAACCTCACTCGCAGAAATGACCGATTATGTCCGCAAGCACTACGGGAGACCGCGTGGCAAAAGGTCGCGCTCGAGATCGTCCGACCAGGACCTCGCTCACAAGTTGACCGCGACCGAGGACGCGTATGCCAAAGGCAAGAGCCGAACGTCCAACTCCGATAAATCGCGAGCAGGCGTTCAACGCGTAACCCTCAACAAAAAGATTCGAAATTCGAGCAAAGCGCGCGTCATTGGTTTTACCGGGCCAGGTGGCGCTGGCAAAACGACGCTCATTGACGAGCTAGTACTGCGTTTTCTGAATCAGAATCCGAAGGGAAGGATCGCGATTTTGTCGCACGATCCGAGCGTAATTGGCGAAGGAGCATTACTTGGCGATCGAGCCACGATGATCAATTCGCAAAATGATCGTGTGTTCATGCGCAGTATGGCGACACGCGGCCAGGCCGGCGGTCTTTCGCCCGCCACGCACGATTGTCTGACACTACTCGCCCGGTCGGGGTTCGATTACGTGATAATTGAAACAGTGGGCACTGGCCAGGAGGCGATGCCGTTTCAAAAAAATGGCATTGTCGACCAGACTGTGCTGGTAATGAACCCTGATTACGGTAGCCGGTTGCAACTGCAAAAAATCGTGATGCTCGATCTTGCAGATATCGTAGTAGTGAACAAAAGCGATCTTCAACGCGCCCGTACTGCGCATACGGAAATCGAACAACGCCTGGAACAAAACCGGCGTAATCAGCGGCTGATCGACACAGTTGCAAAACGGCATCGCGATCCTGGTGTAGACGAACTATTCGAGCTAATTTCGAACCGCGGATAATCAGACTTGTCATGTCGAGCGAAGTCGAGACATCTCTTGATAATTCGAAGGTGAGGAAACAATTAGAGATTTCTCGACTTCGCTCGACATAACAGGAATGTAAAAGTCGAGTCATGAGCAAACTTGGACAAGTTGTTGAGTCGATCGAGAAGTACAACAAATTCGTTCTCGATCAGGTGAAGCGTGCGCGCACCGATGAAAAATTCGGGCGCGAACTGCTGGGACGCTGGACCGATATCAAGGCGAAAATTCCAGTTACGCGAACACCGACCGGATTGCCATTGCCGCGCCTGGCGCTACCCGAGATCGATGAGCCGGGTGAAATCGCGCGCTGTCTTTTCGCTGAAGGATTACCAGGTGAATTTCCATTTCTCAACGGCGCGTACCGCGAGATGTATTTAGAACCGATTCGCGAGGTCGAAAGCTACGAAAAAAACGGCGAACCTGTAGAGGCAGGCGTGTCGCCTGCAAATCGATTGAAAAAGCAGCCGGCACGGCTGCCACTACAGGAAGAACCGACACGTTTGTTCTCCGGTTTAATGCTCGCTGAGGACACGAACGAGCGTTTTCATTATCTGACCCAGCATCAGCGCACGCACCGGCTCAGCACGGCGTTCGATGGGCCTACACTTTATGGCATCGACAGCGACGCGGATGGCGTCTTCGGAAAAATCGGCGAGGGCGGCGTGGCGATCGATACGGTCGAGGACATGGTCCGGCTTTACGATGGTTTCGATCTCGGCTCACCAAATTTTTCCGCATCGATGACCATCAGTGGTCCGGCGCCGATCATCATGGCGATGTACATCGCGGCGGCGAAACGGAGGTTCGGCCCGAAAGTCGTTCCGAAGCTGCGCGGCACAATTCAGGCGGACATCTTCAAAGAAGTTCAGGCGCAGAACGAAACGATTTTTCCGATCGAAGCGTCGCTGCGTTTTCTTACTGACATGGTTGAGTTCACCACACGGGAAATGCCGCGTTGGTATCCGATTTCGATCAGCGGATACCACATCGGCGAGGCGGGTTCGACACCGGTGCAACAAGCCGCTTATACGCTTTCAAATGGTTTCGCCTACGCGGAGATGTTCGCTGCGCGCGGAATTCCGGTGGATCAATTCGGGCCGCGTCTCTCGTTTTTTCTCGATTGCGGTCTCGACGTCGAATATATCGCGCTCGCCCGCGTGTCGCGGCGCATCTGGGCGATCGGAATGCGGGACGTGTTTGGCGCAGGACCGCGAGCGCAGCTTTTCAAATTGCACACCCAAACCAGTGGTCGCTCGCTTATCGCAGCAGAATTCAAGAATAATCTCACCCGCACAGCGGCAGAGCTAATGCTCGCTTACATGAACGCGACGAATTCGTGTCATTCAAACAGCGCGGACGAACCGTTCACAACGCCGAGTGAAGAATGGATTCGGCTTGCCGCGCACGGCCAGGCGATTCTGTTGGAAGAGTCCGGCATTTTCAAACACACCATGAACATGTTGAGCGGTTCGCCGGGAATGAAAGCCGTCGAGCGCTCGGTAGAAGCGGCCATTCTCAATGAGTTCCGCGAGATCGAGCGGCTTGGTGGAGTGCTCGCAGCGGTGGAAGACCGCTATCAGCGCAGCCAGATCCAGAACGCTGCTCATCGTTATGAGCAGCAAATTTACGATGGCGTTCGTCCGATCATTGGGCTCAATCGTTATCGCAACGGCGCGGACGACATACCGGAAGTGAAATTGGCGCGCACCCCGCGGAAGAAGCAGCAGTTGCAGGTTGATCGCCTGGCGAAATTTAAGAAGAAAAATGCCGAGAAAGCCAAACGCACGCTGGATAAACTCGCCGACGTTGTCGAACGCGGTGAGAATTGTTTTCCGATGTTGCTCGAAGCGGCGGAAGTCTGTTCGTTAGGCCAAATCACTGGCCGCCTGCAGGAGGTCGTCGGTCGCTTCCGTCCCATGGTCTAATCGAGTCTCAGCCAAACCCTGGCTGACTCGACGACCAAGCTGCCGGATTGGTCGTCTCGTTTTCGGGGTTCCATCGCCATTGACTGGGTGCACTAATTTTTCGGAAGCGTGCGGCGACCACGCGTTGCGAAATCTAAGAAAGACCATGACGCCAGTATCACTCACTGAGAAAGAGCAGGTAAGGTGGTGAGTTAACGGCAATGCCTGGCAAAGCATACATCGGCACCAGCGGTTGGAATTACAAGAGCTGGCGCGACGGGTTTTATGAGAACATGCCGCAAAAGCAATGGCTCCGGTTTTGCGCAGAACAGTTTACCGGAATTGAGGTCAACGGCACTTTCTACAGGCTTCAGGAGAAAAGCACATTCAAAAAATGGCGGGATGAGACGCCGGACAGTTTTCCGTTCGCCATCAAAGGACATCGTTACGTCACGCACAACAAAAAGCTGCTCGATGTCGAAGAACCAGTGATCCGTTGTCGCCAGTCGGCTTCGCCTCTGGGCAAACGGCTCGCCGCCGTGATCTGGCAGCTTCCCGCGTTTTTGAAAAAAGATTCGGAACGCTTGGAGAAGTTCGTAAAAACTCTGCGGCACTGGAAAAGCACGCGACACGCAATCGAGTTTCGCCATAAGTCGTGGTTCGATGACGAAGTAGCCGACTGTCTGCGGAAGTACGAGGTCGCCGTCTGCATGTCCGACGCGCCCGACTGGCCAATGTGGGAGGAAGTTACGACCGATCTCGTTTACATCCGCTTACACGGTCACACCCGCAAATATGCATCCAACTACAGCAAGCCCGCGCTAACAAAATGGGCAACGCGCATCCGGCGCTGGCTAAAAGAGAACCGCGCGGTGCATGTCTATTTCGACAACGATGCCGAAGGCGCCGCTCCGCGAAACGCGCTTATGCTGCTGGAAATGTTGCGCTAGAAAATCAGGTCCGACTTATTTCGTGATGCCGTGGTGTTTCCATATCCGGGCCGCCCGTTTACAGGGAGGACAAACAACCATGGCAACTATCACGGCATCATCTCGAAGGCCGCGTTGCCGGGCTCGCTCAGCTAACATTCACTTCCGTTCCGCCACGGTTAAATTGGCTTCCTTGTAGTTCCAGCGATAACCGAACCCGAAGTCGAGCGGAGGCGGATTGCCTTGCCGAAAAACTTCCTGAAGCCTGGGCTGGTAATGTTGTTTGAAGAGATCGATCGGGCCGAGGTAAACGCCAAAAAGGCGCAGATTCCATTTGTTTGGATCGAAATAAGCCAGCGGAATTCCGGAGTCGTCCTGCACGATTCGGTTGCTATGGTCGAGGATGAAATTCCGGATGGTCGCGAAGCCCTGCTCGAACATCAGATACGAAGAAGACTTCAGAAAACTCGAGCCGGTCCCAAGCCTTTGACAAAATTTCAAGAAGCCAGGCGCCGACTTGATGCCGCCATCAGAGATGTCGGTGTTGAAATAATACAGGGTTTGTGAATTGCCCGACTGATTGTCGGTATAACGGATTCGCACTCCGGGAGTGCTGCCGCCTTTCTTCCCGGGCGCGAACTCTTCGAATGCGCCGTTGCTGCTGAGCGAGCCAAACGTGACGTTCGTGATCGATTTGTCGGCGCGCACGAGAAACACGTAGAGAATCGGCAACACGCCATTCAGGTTTTGTTGTTGCAGATCGACCTTCATGTTCTTGGTGATGAAGTACGTCGTGTTCAACGACGATTTCATTGCGTTTTCCAAATTTCCCAGTGCTCCGGAGAGATTGGGGATGCGCAACGGATCGGGCGGCGGCCCCATTGATTCTTTCCCGCAAAGCACGTACACCGAGGCGTTTGGGAAAAATTGATCGACGTACAAAAAATCCGGGCCGCTGAACATATAAAATGCGACCGGAGTCGGCTGCGTTACCTCAGGAAGATTAGTGGCTGTCCAGGCGTGCAGCTTTTGGAGTTGACGCTGGTAGAGCTTGGTGAACTCGCCCTCAAAAAAAGCGGAATGCGCTTGCCACGCCGGATCGCGCGTGAGTGGTGCAAGCGGAGAATTCCCCGGCACAGGCATTCCAGCAAGGAACCGCGCGATATCATTAGGTCCGGCAGTTGTCGGAGCCACAGGAATCGCCCGCGGCGCGACCTGGGGAATCTCCTGTGCCGAAACGCTGAACATGTTTACCACGATCGTGGCCAGGACAAAAGCGGCGAAGTACCGCCGCATTCCAAAACATGTCCGCAATTTCCGCTCTCCGTTCGCGCTTGAGTTTAGGAGTGCGCGCTCCGCTGCGCCGCTTTCGGTTCTCTCGGCAAACTGGAAATGTTGGTTTTTCCTCGGGCGTCGCTTTTTCATAAGGAGCGTCGCGGGCGTTTTTGCGCGCAGAAATACAGCAACAGACCAATAAGTGCGGTGGCGAGTCCCGCCAGCGATTCGATGGTCTTCCAGCACAAGAGATAAAACATCATCCAAAGTGTGATGACGGCGAAGATAATGGGGGGCATCGGATAAGCCCACACTCGGTAAGGCCGGGCGATTTCGGGCCGCGTAGCGCGCAACACCATCACGCCCAGCACCGTGAACAACGAACAGAGCAACAAGCTAAATTGAGTGTATTGCACCACGCTTTCAAAGCTGCGTGTGAGCAAAAGTACATTCACGATGAGCAACTGCAGCACAACGGCGTTTGTGGGAATGCCGTGAAGATTCTTGCGCCCAAGCAGTCGCAGTAACCAATGATCTTCGCCCATTGACATGCTGACGCGCGGCCCAATCCACGTCATTGAGCTGATTGCGGAAATCAAGCCGAGACAAATCACCGCGCCGGCAACCCGCCCGCCATTTGTCCCAAAAATATGTTTGCCTGCGATCAACCCTACGTCGAGTTGACCCCGCATTTCCTCTTGCGGGGTGGTCGCGAGAAAAACCGCATTTAGAAGAACGTAAGCCACGATGACAATGAGTGTTCCAGCGAGCAGCGAGCGCGGGACGTTCTTCTCTGGTTTCTTCACTTCGCCAATGATGTAGCTCGATGCGTTCCAACCCGAATACGAATACATGACGTAGACAAGAGCGACCGCGAACGCGCCGCTGAAAATCCACGCTGTATCGCCGCTCTGCGGCAGAAAAGTAATTTCTTGTTTTGGCTCTATCAGAAATCCAGCTGCGATGAGCGCACCAACCAAGAGCAGTTTCACGATCGTCCAGAGATTCTGAAACGCACTGCCAATCTGAAGATTCCGAAGATGAAAAAGCGTTACCACCCAAACAACCACAAATGAAAGAAGCACCGGCGAGCCGACGCCGAAAACCCCGACAAAATATTTCCCGAACGCCATCGCTGCGAGTGCGATTGGCGCAGCGAACCCAACGGTAGCGGAAACAAATCCTGCCATGAATCCGAGCGCGGGATGATAGATCTGCGATAGAAAATGGTATTCACCCCCGGAGCGAGGCAGCGCGGCGCTGAGCTCGCCATAACAAAGCGCGCCGCACAGCGCTGTGATTCCGCCAATAATCCAAAGCATGAGCAGCGGAAATCCCGATTGAATGTCCGCCAGTTGAAAACCGAGGCTGGTGAAGATGCCGGTGCCGATAATGTTGGCAATAACGATGGAAGATGCCGTAACGAAACCGATAGTCCGCCGCGGAGTTCGCGACTTCACTGAACGAGGTTCAGTAACCGTAGCCATCTCTGGATCGACAATCCCGAAATTATCGGGGCTAGCGAATTCTTTCGAGGTGGTCTTCAAGTTCATGATTGGTCCCGCCTCGGCGCAAGATGCCGCGACGTGCTGGTCGCAATTGGAAAATTCGTTGGTGGGTTAGAGTGAAGGCAGAATCACAGCTTGGGATTTTCCTAAGTTGTCAGAAGCCATTCCCGGCATCACGTTGAAAGTAGCATGAACCCATCGCTCTCCATCGAAACGGCCACCCAACTCGCAGTCTTTCTTGCAAATCGTCCCGGGGCGCTTGCGCGCGTGTGTGAAGCGATGGCCAAAGCAGAAATTAACATTCACGCGCTGGCTACATCCGACACCGTCGATCACACAGTGGTGCGCATGGTCGTAAGCGATCCAACCAAGGCACTCATGCTTCTCGGCGAGGCGGGAACACTGGCGCTAGAGACCGAAGTGCTGATGATCGAAACCACGAGCCGACCAGGCGTCCTGGCGAAGATCGCCGAACGTCTGGCAGAAGCCGAAGTCAATATTGAATATGCATATCTCGCCGGCGGCCGCGCAGTGGAAAAAGGTCTGATGGTTCTGCGGCCATCGGATGTAGAAAAAGCGAAGCGTGCCCTGCAGGATTTGTAATCCGTTACGGGCGAATCTCGATCGTCGTCCCATCCGGCGTCACGCGCCAAAGTTCCTCGATCTCTTCGTCGGTGAGCGCGATACAACCGGCAGTCCAATTTTTCCAACGATGGAACGCACCAATCCAGCCGCGTCCGTTCTGAATTCCGTGAATCATGATATCAGAACCCGGTGAGACCCCGCGCGCGGCCACACGCTGGTTGTCCTCAACTGACGGATAAGAAATGTGCAGCGCGAGGTGAAAGCTGCTTTGCGCATTTCGACTATCGATCTGGTACATGCCTTCCGGTGTTTTCCTGTCGCCTTCTTCCTGCTTCGCGCCCACAGGATTCCGACCCAACGCGATTCGATAACGCTTGACCTGGTTGCCGTCGCGAAAGATCGACAATCTTTTCGCTGATTTTTCCACAAGAATCCGATCGATTGCTGTTCCCGCGGGTAGCGGATCCCAATTGTGATGTGCGTAGAAGTAAAAGGCCAAGACGCAGAGCGCGACCGACACCACGGTGATTTTCCAAGTCACACTCTGATCTTCAATAACCCAGTTGAAAGAGCAAGGTCTGAGCCGGAGGGAATTGGGTGGCTGCGGAGCGGCTGGACCCGAAGCGTGCTCGATGGCATCCAAAGCAGTAGAGCACTACCGCACTCCAAAACGTGGCTGCCATTCGGAGCGCATAATCCACCGCTTACGTTTTGGAGCGCGCGTTGCTGCGCCGCCGTTTCCCGCAGTTGTGCGGCGATGAAGCAGGACTGGAGTTTTGTCGAGTACCATTCGTGATTGCCAATGCGGACACGATGCCGGATAAAGGCGCGGCGCGTTTATGACTTCGGTAAGGACTTTCCTCGGCTACCCCTATCCTCTGGGCGCGACGTGGACGGGGAACGGTGTCAACTTTGCCATCTTTTCCGAGCACGCTGCGGGTGTTGAGCTTTGCTTGTTCGACAGCATCGAGGCTGCGGAAGAAAACATTCGCATCCCGGTCACCGAACGCACCGATCAGGTTTGGCACGTATTCTTGCCCGATGTACGTCCAGGACAATTGTATGGGTTCCGCGTTTCGGGTCCGTACGATCCGCAGCGCGGGCTGCGCTTCAACAGTTCGAAACTGCTTCTCGACCCATACGCCAAGGCTATCGCAGGAGAGGTGAGCTGGGCCGATGAAATGTTCGGTTACGTCATCGGAGGCGAGAAGGAAGATTTGACTCAGGATTTTCGCGATGATGCGTGGGGCGTGTCAAAGTCGGTGGTTATCGACACCGGATTCGACTGGCAGGGCGATAAAAAGCCTGGTACGCCGTTGAACAATTCTGTGATCTATGAGGTGCACGTCAAAGGCTTCAGCAAACTTTGGCCCGAAGTGTCAGAGCAACTGCGCGGCACTTACGCGGCCCTCGGCACGACGGCAGCCATTGATTATTTCAAAAAGCTCGGCGTGACGGCGATCGAGCTGTTGCCAGTGCACGCGCACATTGACGACAAGGTCTTAATCGATCGAGGCCTGACGAATTATTGGGGTTACAATACAATCGGATTTTTTGCGCCGCATGCGCAGTACTCCAGTGGCCGGCAAATGGGCGAACAGGTCTCCGAATTCAAATCCATGGTGCGCAATCTTCATGCTGCCGGCATCGAAGTGATTCTCGATGTGGTTTACAATCATACTGGTGAAGGAAATCATCTTGGTCCCACCTTGTGCTTTCGCGGAATCGACAACCCCGCTTACTACCGGTTACATCCGGAAAATCCGCGTTTCTATCTGGATTTCACCGGCACCGGGAACACGCTTAATCTGCTCCATCCACGCGTGCTGCAGCTGGTGATCGACAGCCTGCGTTATTGGGTCGTGGAAATGCACGTGGACGGATTTCGTTTCGATCTGGCGGCCACGCTGGTGCGCAATCGTGACGGCGTAAATATGCTGCATCCCTTTCTTCAGGTCATTCAACAGGATCCGATTCTTTCGAACGTAAAACTCATCGCGGAACCGTGGGACGTCGGGGACGGCGGCTATCAAGTCGGAAATTTTCCTCCGCCGTGGTCGGAATGGAACGGGAAATATCGCGACACGGTTCGCAGTTTTTGGAAGGGCGATGAAGGCCGAATCGGCGAGATGGGTTACCGCCTCACAGGCAGCCCCGATCTATACCAGCATAATGGCCGACGACCGTACGCCAGTATTAATTTTGTCACCGCGCACGATGGTTTCACCCTGGACGACCTGGTCAGCTACAACGACAAGCACAACGAAGCGAACGGCGACGGCAACAAAGACGGCGATAATAACAATCTCTCGTGGAACTGCGGCGCGGAAGGTCCAACCGAAGATCCGCAGATCAACGCGTTGCGCGAACGACAGCGGCGGAATTTTCTGACCGCGCTTTTTCTATCACAGGGCGTGCCGATGCTCAGCGGCGGAGACGAGTGGGGAAGATCACAGAAGGGCAACAACAACGCCTATTGCCAGGACAATGAGATCAGTTGGTTCAATTGGACGCACGATGAAAAGCAAAATCAGTTTCTGGAGTTCACGCGAAAGCTGATTGGATTTCGCAACGCGCACCCAGTGTTTCGCCGGCCGAAGTTTTTTCAGGGTCGCCGGATACGCGGCTCTGAGATTCGCGATGTGATGTGGTTCAATCCGGGTGGGAGCGAGATGAGCGACGAAGAATGGGCGTCGCCATTCGTTCGTTGTATTGGGATGCTGCTGAGTGGCGATACCAGCGATGTTCTCAGTTTCGAAGGCGAGGCAATCCGTGACGAAACATTTCTGCTGCTGATTAATGCGCATTACGAGCCGATCCCATTTGTCCTGCCAGGCCAGGAGCACCTCGAGTGGCAATTGATTCTCGACACAATGGACGCAAACGGTTTCCTCACTGAGCCAAAAAAATTCGCTTCGGGCGACGACGTCGATCTTGGCGGCCGCGCTAGTTGCCTGCTCCAGCTCGTAAGCGGGACGCAAGCTCAGGCCCGCGAAGAATCCTGGAAGAAACGTCGCGTCGAGTTTCCTCCGCTCAGCGCAGAAGAAGAGCGTGCCCGCCGCGAGTAGCCGTAGCGCGGCAGAGAAATTCAGCAACGCAATCTTGTTGCCAGAAACGAATTACTCTATAGAGATGTAGAGCGCATATTTTGATGCGCGTGGCCAAATTTTTTGGTCAGTGATTCGTCATGACACCGAGTTCGCTTATCATCGTCACTGATCGAGGGAGCTTAAAAGCATATCGGGTGAACGAGACGCCAACGCGCGGACCGAGCCTGCAACTCGTGCAGGCATTCGACATCACCGATGCGCACGGAAGGTTAGTGGACAAAGTAAGCGACTTGGCGGGGCGGTTTCCGGCGACCAACGGCGCGGGCGCTCATCATGGCGCGGGCTCCATTTCCGAACGAACGCAATTGGCAACAGAAATGGACCGGCGCATCCATAAGGAGCTCGCCGATCAAATTACGAAAATTGTTTCGCTTAATGAAAAGGAGGGATGGTCGTTTGCCGCGCCGGCTGAAATTCACGGGGCGATTGTCGATCTTCTGCCTCCGCCGGTGCGCGACCGGATCGTCGAACACGTGAAATCGGATTTGGTAAAAGTGGAACCGGCGAAACTCGTTTCGCGGTTTCGTTCGCTGCAGCAAATGTGACTAGATGCTTGAGAACATTTTTGTTCCTTCAACGCGAGGGAGCGCATTAGTATCAAAATAATCATGCAACTGCCTGTTAAGATCTCGTATCGGGGTCTGGAAAAATCTGACCAGATCGACAATCTCGTTTTGGATTATGCCGCGCGACTTGAAAAATTTTGCGACCATATCAATCGCTGTGACGTGGCGATTGAGCAAACCAATCACACACATCAAAAAGGTAATCCGTTCCGGTGCCGAATCGATGTGACCGTGTCGCGAGGGCACGAGCTGGTTGCTGACGAAAGGCAGACGGACAATGGCTCACACCAGCCGCTCAACAAGGTGATCCACGACGCATTCAAAACGATGGAGCGCGAATTGCGTCGCGTGGTGGACAAGCAAAGACGCGACGTCAAAACGCACGCCGATTCGCGCTCGCCGAAATAAATTGTGGCGGCCGCATATCGCGCGCAATCAGGTAGGGGCGATTGACCTCAATCGCCCGCTTCCATGAGCGGCAACGCAGCGCGAAATCGGCGAGTTCGAAAGCCGCTCAACCATTCGGCTCATTTCCACGGACGATTCGGCGCGACCTATTTCATAACAATTTGTTGCCAGCGTCGCGGCGTAAATCAGCTTTGTCTGAAAGATGTTGCGAGCATCCTGTTTGAAACGGCCCGACGGTATCATGCGTCGCAGCGGTGGCATTTGAAATTACTTCTGTTGATGCCCGATCATCTACACACGTTGATTGGCGTTCCAGGCGATGCCCAACTTTCTAACCTAATTCGCGATTTTAAGCGGATTACGGCACGAACTGGAGGGATCGCCTGGCAGCGGAATTTTTTCGACCATCGATTGCGACATGTTGAAAGCGAGAATGAGAAAGTGGCGTACATTCGTGCGAATCCTGTTCGCGCTGGACTGATTGGGCCGAGTGACGACTGGCCATTCGCGGTTAACAGCGACGATCTAGACGGATATCTGGGTGCTAGACGCGCGCGCTCTGCAGGCGATTGAGGTCAATCGCCCCTACCTGAACTCGGCGCGCCGAATCTGATGCCCGCGCGCGCCGAGCCATCTCACTCGGTCCACGGCGCATTCTGCAACACCACGCGATAGCCATCGATATCTTCGAACGTCTTGCCCTGCAGGTCCCAGTACGGGTTGTATGATGGCACCTCGTGAAATCCGGCTGATATCATTTGGGCACGCCCTGCTTCCCACTGGTTCTTGTCGGGAACGTAGAAGACCAGCAGATGATCCTGGGGTCGGAGCTTTGCCGACTTTGTGTCCTCGTTGAGAGGTGAATTCAATGTGGTACGGCTGCCTGGGATGACCGAGGATGACGCCGTCAAAACCACGGTGATCTTCAAATTCGGCAAGCACAGCGAACCCAAGGCCCTTCGCGTACATCTCAGCGATCGCGGCGAGGTTATCGGTTGGCCGAGCTACTCGCATCGTCGAACCAGGTTTCATTGTGACCTGCAGCGCATCGGTTATGGCCTAACGAAAGATCACCAAATCATAAACCACTCTTCGCGTTCCGAAAGTATCCTTGTTATTTGTGGATTGGGAAAAGCGCTTCGAGTCCGGGCGATTTGGTGCCGGCAAGATAAACGTAGCCGGTAAACCGTGGATAATTGTCGGGATCAGATTGCCAGCGGTAGGTGGCGTCATACTCCCTGTCGTCGAGATGAAAATGCATTCTTAGCACCGGAATACGATCATTGCCTGCCACCGTATCGAATCGAGCGACGCATTTGTCGGTCTTACCTTCAATCGTTCGTGTGACCTGTAGAACTCCGTTCTCTTCTCGAAGCATTACGTGTCCGGCGTAAGTCGCAGTCGAATCAGGCTTGCGTCCGATGAGGTCATATTCTCCAACCATGTAGCTTCGCAAAGATTCCTCATCGGGTTGCTTGCGGTCAGCATCCGCACAGCGTGCTGAATTGGCGAATAACAATATCGCCAGGATTACGAGAGACGTTTTCATGCGCCTAACATCAAACCTTAGCGGCCGGCGCAATTGTGCTGAGCATTCCGGCCAGCGGAACCCTCATGAGATCGCGTAGGTGGAGTTCTTCGACATGGATCAGGTCGTTTTGATCGCCCACATGACGATAAAAAGGCCGGTCAATCCTCCCGTGATAATTCCGCTCGGGATCACATAGGGCGCGTCGCCGGATTTCGGACCGCCCTTGGCGAGATAAATCACGAGACCGAAGGCGAAACCATAGAGCGCGCCGATGGCCATCGCGGACCACCATCGTGTAGTTGCACCTACCGAAAAACCGGTAAGAAGTGCAATCAGTACGCCTTTTAATGTTGCCGCACAAAGAATTTGCCATTTGTACGGCTCCCTTGGTTCAAAGAAAATACCGGCTCCGCCCAGGCCGCCGAGCCCCGCACCAATCAATATAACAATCGGCAAACTCATCATTGCAGCGTATTCCGAGCGTATACCAGCCAGACTTGCTTTTCGACATTCGCATACTTGCGCAGCCACGCTCGCCGCGCTGCGCGGGTTAACGGTTGGAACGTCTTTGTTATCTTTCGCGAAAGCATTACTTCAGCGCTGGGTCGTTACGCAAAGCGCATTAATAACACGAGCGAGACTACGGCGAACACGATTCCGATCACCTCAAAGTAGTTCAGTGACTCCCGGAACAACACAACGCCGATGGCGGTAAGAAGCAGCACCAGGGAGACAGAGTAGAGGACGCTAATAGTGGCCAGCTTCAGGTGCTTCATTACGAACACCCAGCCGAACGCGGTCGAGGCGTAGAGGGCGAAGCCAATGTAAAACCAACCTGCCCGCAGCGGCTGCTCGCGAGCGCTGGCGAGTTTGAGGAAGTAGTCCCCCAGCACGCCGATCACGCTGAAGGCAATCGTGACGAGCACCGCGATCGTCCTTGTTCCCATCGTCGGCTTGCTATTTCACTGGCCCCTGTTGTGGAAGGACCTCACTGGGTGTTGCCTTGGTTTGGCCTCCGCCCGCCATTGCGCCGATTGAATCCAAGCTCTGGAGTTGGCTTTAGCGCTTCGTTAGGCCACACCGTGTTCATGTTGAAATCCCCGCGTTAAAAGAATTCACGCAGGAACGCTGCAGCTTCATCAGAGATGCCAACGATCTTGTTCGTTGCCTGGCGGTAGAATTTGAAATTGAGCTCGGTCTCGGGTCGACCGTCGTTCCAGTCGGAAAAACGTTTCAGCTCGCTCCGCCCCAGGCGTCGCTTCGCGAGCGCAGTGCGTCTGACGGTGATGCTCACGCGTGGCGTTTGCCGGGTGATCCCGCGTTTCTTTGCGATAGGTTTGGCCGAGGTGACGATGCCGCTCGAGATGAGACCTGGCCCGCCTTCGTTCTCGCTGGCGAAGACGAAGATCATATCGCCTTTGGCGATGTGCTTGCCACCGTACATCGTCTTCTGCGCGGTGAACGCGAACGTCTCTGCCCGCGGATCGCCAACCTCAGCTTTGATCGCGAACATCATATTCCTCATCTCGCACAAATTTTTTCCATGGCCGCCCGTGAGAACCAGACCTAACGCATAAGGCTCACGCGCGAGCGACAGTGAGTGCAGCGTGCAGTCGTTGGTTACCCCGACGTATAGATGACGGCTCAAAGCCCACCGTCGGCAGTAATTATTCCATCACGGGAGCAACGAAGTCCTTCTGTCTGAAGCTTGATGAATTTCATCTGCTTGTCGTCAATCTTCCATGCGATCACTGCTGGAAGGATTTCAGCACCTTCTTCATTCTTAAGCACACCAATCGCTGTGCCCGGGACATCGTGGCCATTTGATTGACACGAACCAATAAATTGGGGTGAGTCCTTTGAATGTTTTGGAAATTTCAGCACGTCTCGCACGACACCTTTGTCTTCGAGAAGAGCGTACTCCTCTCCACAGATTCGCCAAGATATTAAGAATAAACGGTCCGAGATTTCTGTGCCCCCTAGATCTTTAAGTCCTAGGTCCTTGTGCCTCTCTTCAATGACACTCACTTTCTCATTTGTCATCGTGCTGCCGAGAAGCGCTTTTCGAACGTCAGACCCACAGCGAACCGAATCGAAACCATCTGCATTGCAAATGCTGCTCCCGCAAAAAAGTGGAAGGACTAGCATGAAGATCGTAACAGTTCCTTTAGTTTTCATTAACACTCCATAGTGGGTCTAACGAGAATCGAGCAAATTGGGAATCTGCGAGATGGACGGGATGGCCCGAGAGGGCGAATGAGCCGGGAAGATCATGAGTCAAAGAGATAAGCCACGACTAGCGTTGAACAACATTACGGCGGGAGTAGCGTGAGCGCGAACATGCGAATCGCACTAGGGAAACCGGGCACCTGGATGAAATCCAGAGTGGCGTGGCAGACACACTGAATGCAGCCCCCGGGAAGCGGTGCGACATAGATGGCCAAGCCAGAGGCCGAACGAGCGGGAGCGAATGAGTCAACTCGCTTGGCGAGGTGGATGCAGGGTTGGACGTCACCTATGAAAAGCCTCCTAGTCACTGCGTCTTCCCAATCCCCAATACGCCAGGAACGCTGTCAATACCAGCAGGGGACTCACGACCAAAAAGAAACCGTACGGGTGTTGAGCTAGAGGAATACCACCTACGTTCATGCCAAACAAGCCCGCCACCAGGTTGATCGGTAAGGCCAGCACAGTTACTACCGTCAACACAAACAGCGTGCGATTGGTCTGCTCATTGACAAAGGCGGCCAATTCTTCCTGAAGCTGTTTGACGCGCTCAACCAGGGCCGCTGTGTCGCTGATGGCACGGGAGAACTTCTCTGCGGCTTGTTGCAGGTTCTGAAGCTCTTCTTCTGCAATCCATTCAGGAGGCCGACTAAGAAGGCGAAAGAATGCAGCCGGTTCCGGGGCCAGAAGCCGTTGGAGTCGAACCAACATCCGCCGTAGAGAACCTAATTCGCTGCGACTGACGGAAACGTGCTTGGCCAGTAATCGCTCTTCCATTGGGGCCACTCGCTTGGTGGACTTCCGCACAATGTCAACCAACACACGGGCCTGATCTCGCAACAAGCGCGACAGAACTTCAATCGGCGAGCGAAAGACTTGGCCCGCTTGAACCGCTGTTCGGAGTTGGTCAATCGAGCGCCAGGGCCGGACGTGCGCGCTTACCAGCACGCGAGGCTTTACGCAAAGACTGGTGGTCGCAACCGGCGCGTCAAATGTGAAATCGAAAAGCACATCATGGATACGCGCCACCAGTGAGTCTGCGTCCTGCTCCAAATGAGTGGAGTCTACGTCGCTATGCAACGATTCGTAAAAGGTATCGGGCAAGGTCAGATACCGCCGTAGCCAAGGCTCAGAAGACACGTTGGAAAGCGAAAAATGCAACCAGAGGAATTCATTCGGTACGGCGGGACCCTGCGCGGTCAAGAACTGGACCGCCTCCTCCGAAGTGATTGACCGTGCTGGTTGGTTGGGCACAAAATGATAGCCCCAGATCGGCCCATCCTGGTCTGAACCGGACGTCGGATGAATATCTTGCCTGATTGTTTCAGCAGCCATCAGATCATTGGTCAGCTTGTTTCCTAACGAGAAAGAGATAAGCCACCCAGCACTTTGAGAATTAACGCGCGCATCGACCGAGAGTTTACCACAAGGTGCCGGGTTGGCTTCATCGATTGGTTAGATCGTTCAAGGTGGTACAAACGCTGAGTGGAAGCCTCCAATTTGCCATTGGTCTCCGTGTTTAATGAGAACGATCTTGATAGTTGCCACTGCTTTTCAGCGATCTCAAGACGATGCACATATGAGTTGTGATCCAAACGTTGCCCCGGTCGGAATAACCGATCCCTACGGGAGGTGCCGCAGGATCTCAACCCCTTTCGCGATGGGCTGAGCTCCGGCCTGGTTCATGCCGATGAAGATGGCCGCGTCCTTGGTTGGATTAATCGCGATACCAGTGCCGAATCCTGCCGTTCCTCCGTTCTTCATGATCACCGGATGCAGGTTCGGATTGCCTCCGCCCATATTGTTCACCCAGGCCATCGCCTGCTTGTTTCCGTTCGGCATCGTGAAGATCGGCTTCTGCGCCAGTTGCATCGCCGCGATCAATTCAGCGGAAACCGGTTTACCATTCACTTCCTTATGGCCGAGACCGGCCTCGCCAAAGCTGATCATGTCCTGTGCCGTCGAGCGCAGTCCGCCGGCAGCGTACCAGGCGAAGACTGGCCAGTGCGGGGCATCCTGGCCTGCGCGGTTATGTCCTTGTGCCAGGCGTTTCTGCTGTTCAGGCGTGGGCCGCAGCGTCGTGTCGGCCATGCCCAGCGGCTGGAGAATCTCGGAATTCACCTGATCTTCCCAGGTTTTGCCGGTCGCGGTCGCGACCAGGTAGCTCAGCAGCCCGATTCCGGCGTTGGAGTACTTATAGGGCGCAGGCAATTGGGTCGTCGGTTCGTAGCCCGAAGCCCAGGTGAGAAAGTCTTGCACCGTGTAGTACTCGATGCTTCGCCGTTCGAGCAAGCGCGGCAGGTTGGCCGGATCGTCCGGCATTCCCGAGGTGAAGTCCGCCAGCTCCAACGGTGTCAACTGCTGCGCCCGAAGCGTGTAGCCTTTGGGCATGTATTTCTGAGCGGGAGCGTCAGGGACGATTTCGCTGCGGTTGACGGCCAGCGCGAACAGCGTGGTGGTGAACGTCTTGGTGCAGGAGCCAATCTCCACCAGGGTGTCGGGCGTGAACGGAGCACCCGCATCGGTAGCTTTTCCATACGGGAAGAAGTAGCGATGGCCGTGCAGTGAAACCGCGACGATGGCTCCCAGATCAGGAGATCGCCTCCATGTGGGGCCGCGGGGCAGGGTACGTTGTCCTTGGGCCAAGTACGGCTCCATGATGCCGTCGACTACTCGCTTGACCGCTGCTGCCTCGCCGCCCGCATTGGGCTGTAAATGCGGACCGGCGGCGGAGGGCGCTTGCTGCGCGGCAACCTTCGCCGCCGCCAAAAGCGCGACTGTGACGATCAGGCCAAAACAAGTGGCGATGCGATGCATAATCTCTTCTCCGGGCAATTATCTGAGCGATTATTTCCCACTGGGTCATTCATGTCTTTGCGTGCTGCAAGCGCCGTTTCATGTGGTGTCCGGCTTTGGATCTAACGAGAAA
>WNGB01019754.1_pt1 | contig 19559 bp, 17 predicted proteins | sample 5400681 | NCBI WGS metagenome assembly WNGB01 (sample SAMN13153367, study PRJNA577476) | soil metagenome | isolation source: 115 cm soil or saprolite under grassland replicate 2 | place: USA:California | collected 2016-06-15
AGCGGCGGCTCCTCCGCCGTCGCCGGCGGCTTCAACAACACGGCCAGCGGCAACTTTGCCGCCGTCGCCGGCGGCGCCTTCAACACGGCCAGCGGCAACCTCAGCTTCGCCGCCGGCAACCGGGCGAAGGCGACGCAGCCAGGCGCGTTCGTGTGGGGCGACTCAACCAACGCGGACGTCACTTCACCCGCTGCCGACACGTTCACTGTTCGAGCGTCCGGAGGAACGTTCATCCAGGGCAGCGCCAACGTGACCGGCGGCGCGCTCTCGACCGGGATCGTCACCTTTGCGGACGGCGACGCCACGCCGAGCGTGGCCGGCGGCAACGTCTTCAAGGCCAACAGCACCGCTCCGACGCTGATCACCGACCTCACCGGCGGCACCGCCGGGCAGACGATCACGATCGTCTTCGCTAACTCGAACACCGACGTCCAGGACATCGGCAACCTGCACCTGAGCGGCACCTTCACTCCGAACGCCGACTCCACGCTCGCGCTCGTTACCACCGACGGCACCAACTGGTACGAGCTGAGCCGAAGCGTTAACTGAAACCACCGCAACGAGGCAGAAGGCAGGGGCCGGGCGATGCCCGGCCCCTTTTCCTCGGCCCGGCTCAGCCTCGGGACCTCTTCGCCGAGCGCCTCCAGCGCCGCAGGCAGGCGCCGGCACCTCGGATGGCGGACACTCCTCGACCGGCCCGGGCGGCGACTCTTCCCGGACACCTCGGCCGGCGCCTACCTGTCGAGCGCCGGGGTGTGGACTGATTCGTCAGGGTGTTGTCAGTTGGAGAAGATCAGATCGACACGTGATGCCGCGCCTCAGAGTCGCCGGAAGAAGAGCGCATGGTCGTCCCCCATCCCCCAAGGCGAGCGAGCGAGCGGGCCACGCGTGCAGCCCCATTGATTTAGCGGTCGGCGAGCGCTCTGAGAACGTTACGGAGATCAATTCATTAGCGTTGGCGTCGTTGGAGAGCGGCATCAACGTGGCTTGTTCAAGCGTAGAGACGGGGCGCGAGTGTGCTGCACGAGCGATACGAGGCCACTTCCAAGTCACCGCTCGCGGATTCGTGGGAACTGGGTTCTCGCGTGGGCAAAGCGCCCGTTTCCTGCGTTCTCGCGACGATCGTGTCACTTCAGACCGGATGAAGTGGTCGCGCCGCAAGCCTGCTTGAGAAGCTTGATTGCAGCAGCCGTGTCAAGTGTGCGTCAAGCTCGCAGTCAGGAGCGAGAAAGCCTAGACCCGAGGGTGACCATCTAGCTCGCTGCGATGGCCGGTTCCCGAATCAAGAACCCGACATCGACTCTCTCGCGCCCAGTGTCCGGACGCGTAAGCGCGGGCCGGCACCCCATCCCCCCCAAGCGGCAGGAGTCCCGAGCGCTTCGATTGCACGAGATCAATCGGTGGCCGGGCGAGCGCCTGTGAGAAACAGTCGCAGCGCGGTCGAGCTGATGTCCTCCGAGCCCATACCTGCAGCTCGTCCGGTCCGGACGCACGCTCCGACGAGAACGAGCAGCGACTCGACCAGGCACGCGACCGGGACGTCGCCTCGGATCTGGCCGTGCTCGCGTCCCCGCTCGATCAGCGCAGCGAGCGGGGCGGCGAAATCGGGCTCGGGCGGGCGGCGTTCCCGCAGCAGAACGACGAAGTGCTCGCCAACCGCGACCAGGGCGCGGGTCGCGCGCGCGATCGCCTCCTCCACGGCCACCTGGTCGAGGTTCGCCTCCGCCAATCGTCGCCCCGCCTCCTCGTTCGCGGCCGTCTCGAGCGCCCGTAAGAGCGATTCGCGGGTCGCGAAATAGCGGTAGAGGGTCCCGCGCGCGATGCCGGCCGCGGCGGCGACCTCCGCCATGCCAGCGGCGTCTCGTGCGGCAAGCACGCCTGCCGCTGCGAGGAGGATCTCCCGCCTCCGTGTGTCTTTTCGGCTCGCGCTCACCTTGGGGCCCACTTGGGACACTCGTCTAACCAAGTCGTGACAGTCATTGACGCTATCGAGACAATCGTGATCTAAACTCAGGGCGGGCGATGCGGCGACACCGATCAGCGAGCCAGGGCGGCATGGGGAAAGCCCCGGGGGTCTCCTCGGCTCTTGGTGCCGCGAGCAGGTTACTCTCCGCGAAGCGGAGGGACGTTGCGCGCGGACGCCCGCCCACCTCATGCTTCGGCAGGCTCGTGGTCAACTCGTTGAGTCGCATTTGCGCTGCGCCGTCTGCCAAGCGGGAGATTTCCACCAGTGCGGGGGAGGCGAAAGCCCGCCAGACTCCGCTCTTGAGAGTGGCACTGCTGTAGCTGGCCGAAAGGCGGAGAGGAGGCCGATGTCTAGTCAATTCACTCGCAAGCGTTTTCTGCAGTATGGAGCAGCGGGAGGTGCAACCCTCTTCCTGCCTTGGGCAGCACGAGTCCCGGTGGCGCGCGCCTCGGCGGGAGGCACGCTGGCGAAGTACGTGCAGCCGGTGCCGCTGCCGGGCGCAGGGATCGTCGTCGCAACCCCGAGCGGAACCAACGAGTACTCGTTCACGTTGAGGCAGATCGCGCGGCAGCTGCATCCGGAGCTGCCGACGACGCCACTCTGGGCCTACGACGACGGCTCCGGGCTCGCAGGCCAAGCGGGCTCGTTCGGGATTGCGGTCGTCGCGCAGAGCGGCACCCCGCTCGACGTCAGCTTCACGCACGAGCTGCCGGCGGAGTACCCGAGCTGGATTCCGGTGGACAGGCGGCTGACGCCCCGTGGGGAAGAGGTGCGCATGTTGACCCACCTGCACGGCGGGTTCGTCGCCGGAGACAGCGACGGCAACCCGGCGGTGACCCCGGACGGATTCGGCCCCGGCGAGACGCAGAGCGTCTTCTATACCAACCAGCAGCCGCAGATGCCGGCCGAGCTGCTCTGGTTCCACGACCACGGCCTCGGGGCGACCCGGCTGAACGTGCTCGCCGGGCTCGCCGCCGCCTACATCCTCCGCGACGAGCACGACACCGGCGAAGAACCGAACCCGATCGGGATCCCGGGCGGCGCCTACGAGATCCCGCTCGTCGTCCAGGACAGGCAGTTCAACCCGGACGGGACGTTCCTCTACCCGACCAGCGACTTCCCCGGCGCTCCCTGGATCGGCGAGTACTTCGGCGACGTGATGCTCGTCAACGGCAAGGTCTGGCCGTTCCTGAACGTGGAGCCACGGATGTACCGCTTCCGGATCCTGAACGGTTGCAACGCGCGCATCCTGAGCCTCGACATCGGCGGTCCCAACCTCTGGCAGATCGGCGCCGAGGGCGGCATGTGGGACGTGCCGGTGCCGGTGAAGGAGCTCGTGCTCGCCCCCGCCGAGCGGGCGGACGTGCTCGTCGACTTCAGCAAGTTCCGGGGGGCAAGACTCGTCATGAAGAACCACAAACCGTCCAAGCCGGTCTCGAACCCGGCGCCGCAGCTGGAGCAGGTCATGCAGATCCGGGTCGGAACGACGGTCAGCCAACCGGGTCCGACCTCGATCCCGGCCAGCCTGCCGGGACGGGCGGCCAACGTGGTGGGCGCCGTGGCGGCGACGCGTTACATCACCCTGAACGAGGTCGCCCCCGAGACCGACCACTGGTTCCTGAACCTCGACGGCGTCCACTTCGACGAGCGTCCGGTGACGGAGACGCCGCAGGTCGGGACGGTCGAGGACTGGCTGTACATCAACCTGACCGAGGACACGCACCCGATCCACAACCACCTCGTCACCTTCCAGGTGGTCGGGCGAACGCCATTCGACGCCGAGGCCTACGAGGACGCCTACGAGGGTCCGAACGGCGTCCCCGGAGGACATGACCCAACTCCGTTTGCGACCGGGCCGATGGAACCGCCCGACCCAACCGAGCGCGGCTTCAAGGACACCGTCAAGGCCAACCCCGGCCAATTCACCACCATCCGGGCCAAGTACGAGCTGCCGACCGGCGTGACCGCGCCCCAGAGCTACGTCTACCACTGCCACATCCTCGAGCACGAGGACAACGACATGATGCGACCGTTCACGGTCGTCGCCTGATCGAGGCTGCGGCGCGAGGAGGCGGCCGCAAGGCCGCCCTCCTCCGTTTCCACTGCGCTCCAGGTCGGTGGATCGACGCGTCTACGGCATTTGCCGAAAGCGCCTACGAACCGGGCACCGATGGCAGCCGTTGCCGGAGGTGTCATGACACTTTCGCTTGACGCGGAGCGGCTTCATGCGTCGCATGCCGACCTGCACTTGCAGAGGTTCATCGTGGCGATCAGTTCGGGCGCGGCGCCGAGAAGGATTCGAACGACCGTCTCATCATCGGGTGCGGCCCGACGCTAGCCCCACCGATGAGTTTCGTTCTCCCATCACAACGGCCCCGGAGTCCTCGTCTCGAAAGCCGCTCTATATTCGGCTCCCTTCACGCGATGTCCGAGCACCGATCGGCGTCTACGGCGAGAGCTCGAGTTACATCGGCGTCTTTGGCCGTGAGAACGGCTCCAGCACCGGCTACGGCGTCGCCGGTGAGAGCACGACCGGCAAGGCGGTCTACGGTCTATCGACTTCGGGCTACGCCGGTTGGTTCCAGGGCAACGTCAACGTCACCGGCACCCTGACCAAGGGCGGGGGCGCCTTCCGCATCGACCACCCCCTCCACCCGGCGCACACGTACCTGCAGCACTCGTTCGTGGAGTCGCCGGACATGCTGGACGTGTACAACGGCAACGCGACGACGAACAGGAAGGGTTTTGCCACCGTCAGGCTGCCCGGCTACTTTCAGGCTCTGAACCGCAGCTTCCGCTACCAGCTGACGATCGTGGGGCGCTCGTTCGCCCGCGCGATCGTGTGGAAGCGGATCGAGCACAACCGCTTCACCATCCGCACCGACCGGCCGAACGTCCAAGTCTCCTGGCAGGTGACCGGGATCCGGCACGACCGGTACGCGAACGCGCACCGGATCCGGGTTGTCCTGCCGAAGTCGAAGGCAGAGCAGGGCAAGTACCTGCATCCGGAGCTGTACGGTCAGCGGAAGTCTGAGGGGATCGGCTACAGGAAGCCTGCCAACCTGCCCTCAAGGCGGTCCTCGACTCGGTAGCCCAGACGAAAGTGGCGGAGAGCGCCACCTTGCCCTGCTCTTGAGTTCGCAGGAGGGCGGGTCCATACTTGCTCCCACCACAAGGACGGCGCTCTGATGGCGGCGCTCTCCCCAGGCAAAGACCGTGGGTTCCCACGAGGCCGCCTGACGATCGCGGCCCTAAAGGTGGGCTTACCGACGAAAGGGGAGAACGATGACCACGCACCGCAACCACAAGCGGCGCCTTGCGCTGCTCGCCATCGCCGTGGCGGCGTGCGCGCTCGCGACCGCCTCGGCCGCCCAGGGCGCCTACCTGACCCTGGGCACGGGCAACACCAGCAACGCCCCGCCCACGCTGAGCGGCAACACAGCAGGGCCGGAGCTATTGGTCAAGAACAGCAACGGCACCTCCGCAAGCGCCTTCGGGCTGTACGGGCTCCTGACCGCCACCTCGCCCACCGCCGCCGCGGCCGCCGTCCGCGGCCACAACAGCGCCACCAACGGGATCGGCTGGGGCGTGTACGGCTCGCAGGCGGGCTCGGGCACGGGCGTGTACGGATACACGCCCTACGGACGAGGCGTATATGGCCTCAGTTCGAGCGGCACCGGCGTGCGCGGCTCCAGCACGAGCGGCGTGGGCGTGCTGGGCCAGCACCTGGGCCCCGACCGGGACCGCTCCCGGCGTCTCCGCCAGCACGAATTCGACCGCCGCTAATGCCTCTGCCCTCCTCGCCACCGTCACTTCTACCTCGCCCGGGGTCGACTCGGCCGCCGTGCGGGGGGTCAACAACGGGACCGGCGTGCACGGGATCGGCGTCTACGGGCAGCAGAACGGCTTCGGCTACGGCGTGTACGGCTCAAGCGCGGACGGCACGGGCGTCTTCGGCACCGGGTACGGCATCGGCGTCCGGGGCGTCAGCCCGAACACCGGCGTCTACGGCGCCAGCCCGGCCAGCGTCGGCGTCGAAGGCTCCAGCTCGAGCGGCTTCGGCGTCTACGGCCTCAGCTCGAGCGGCTACGCCGTCTACGGCCTCAGCTCGAGCGGCTACGGCGTCTACGGCTACAGCGCGAGCGGCACCAACGGCGGCGTTCTCGGGGGGAGCGCCGGAGGGGACGCCATCCGCGGGATCAGCAACGCGACGAACTTCGCGGGCATCTACGGCGAGAACGCTTTGGGGGCAACCAACGCGGGGTACTTCGCCGGGCACGTGTACATCGGCGGCGGCTGCACCGGCTGCGCCGGGCCCTCCCTGCTGCAGATCGACGACCCGCTCGACCCGGCGCACAAGTACCTGCAGCACTCATCGGTCGCTTCCTCGCAGCAGCTGGACATGTACAGCGGGAACGTCACCACGAACGGCAAGGGCTTCGCCACCGTTCGGATGCCGCGCTGGTTCCAGGCCCTGAACAGGAGCTTCCGCTACCAGCTGACCTCGCTGAGCGGCCTGCAGGAGGTGGCGGTCGCGAAGGAGATCGCCCACAACCGCTTCACCATCCAGAGCCAAAAGCCTCACTCACGCATCTCCTGGCAGGTGACCGGGATCCGGCACGACCGCTACGCGAACGCAAACCCAACGAGGGTGATCGTTCCAAAGCCGAAGGCCGACCAGGGCAAGTACGTGCACCCGGAGCTGTTCGGGAAGCCGCGGTCGGACGTGATCGGCTACCAGAAGCCGCCCACCATCCCCCGGAGGTCGGAACAGACGCCGTAGGCGCAGACCACAAGAAGAAGTGGCGCTCTGCGCCACTTCGCCCTGCCCGCTTGAGTTCGCAGAAAGGCAGGTCCATACTCTTCCTCACCACGAGGACGGCGCTTTGCGGCTGTCCTTCGGCCTCCCGAGCGCCGCCCACGAAGGAGGGGAGAGAGATGTGGGCTCGCACACTGAGGGCGCTTGGCCTGCCCGTGCTCGCCGCTTCGCTGGCGGCGCTTCTTGCCACCACGGGCGCAAGCGCGGCCAACCCGGGCGATCCGTTCCTGCTCGGCCAGGACAACTCCATCACTGGCTTCACCACCAGTCTGAGCGGCGCCGTCTCGGGGCCGCAGCTGAAGGTGGCCAATGCTTCCACCGCCCGCACGTGGTGTTGCGCCTCGGCCATCTCCGGACTGCTCTCCTCGTCGAACCCGGGAACGTACTCGGACGCTGTCGCCGGGATCAATGACGGCACCGGCGGGCCCTTCCAAACGGGGGTGTATGGCCGGCAGAACGGATCGGGCTACGGTGTGTAGGGCTCGACCCAGAGCGGAAACGGCGTCCGCGGCTTCAGCGCCTCGGGCGGAACCGGCGTCTACGGTCTGTCCACGAGCGGCGTCGGCGTGCGGGGAGCCAGCACAAACGGGACGGGCGCCTGGGGGAGCAGCGTGAACGGAACGGGCCTCTTCGGCCAGCACACAGGTACCGCCGGCACGACCCCCGCCGTGCGCGGCGAGACCGCCTCAACCGCCGCCGCCGCGACGGCGGTCTACGGCCGGGTCTCCTCAGCCTCGGCGGGAAGCGGCTCGAAGGGAGTTGCCGGGATCAACAACGGGACGGGGTTCACGGTCATAGGCGTGTACGGGAGCGCAAGCGGACAGGGCACCGGAGTCGAGGGGAGGAGCCCAACGGGCTTCGCTGTCCAGGGCCTGAGCACGGACGGAGCCGGAGTGCTCGGCGAGAGTACGACCGCGTACGGTATCGGCGGCATCAGCTCGAGCGGCGACGGCGTCTACGGCGCCAGCGACAGCGGGAACGCCGGGTCCTTCGACGGCCACGTCGGCATCATCGGGGGCCTCTCGGTCGTAGGCGGCTGCACGGGCTGCGCCGGCGCCTCGCTCATGATCGACGACCCGCTCGACCCGGCGCACAGGTACCTGCAGCACTCCTCGGTTGCCTCTTCGCAGCAGCTCGATATCTACAGCGGAAACGTGACCACGAACGCGAAGGGCTTCGCCACCGTGCAGATGCCGCGCTGGTTCCAGGCCTTGAACCGGAGCTTCCGCTACCAGCTGACCGCGGTCGGCAGGGCGCACTGGGAGGCGAAGGCCGCGGTGTGGAACGAGATGCGGCACAACCGCTTCACCATCCGCACCGACCAGCCAAAGGTGAAGGTGTCCTGGCTGGTCACCGGCATCCGCCAGGATCGGTACGCGAACGCAAACCCGACCCAGGTAATCGTTCCAAAGCCGAAAGCCGACCAGGGCAAGTACGTGCACCCGGAGCTGTTCGGGAAGCCGAAGTCGGACGCGATCGGGTACCGGAAGCCTCCCACGCTTCCACGGAGGGTGGCCGGCAAGCCGTAGCCGAAGCCACCAAGAAGTGGCGCAGAGCGCCACTTTGTCCTGCCCGCTTGAGTTCGCAGGAAGGCAGGTCCATACTCGTTCTCACCACGAGGACGGCGCTCTGCGGCCATCCCCCGCCCTTATGAACGCCGCCCAGAAGGAGGGGAGAGATGATCTCTCGCAGGATCAGGCTACGTCTCGGACTGATCGTGTTCGCACTCGCAGCCCTCGCCACCGCCTCGAGCGCGCAGGCCGCTACCTACCTGCAGCTCGGAACCTCCAATGCCTCCAACGCCACCACCACCCTCACCGGCACCACGCCGCGGCCGTGCGCGGCTACAACAGCGCCACCAATGCCCACGGGTACGGCGTGTGGGGCTCGCAGGCAGGCTCGGGCACGGGCGTGTACGGCTCCAGCCCCTCCGGCAAGGGCGTGTGGGGAGCGAGCACGAGCGGAATCGGCGTCCGCGGCCAGAGCACGAGCGGAACGGGCGTGTATGGAATCCACACCGGATCGAGCGGCAATGCTGCCGGCGTGCATGGTCAGAGCACGAACTGGAATGGGGTCGAGGGCTTTGCCACCGGTTTTGGGGTCAGCGCGGTCTATGGGCAGAACTGGGCCGGGTACGGGATCGCCGGGCGTGCAAACAACGCCAACTTCGCGGGGGCGCTGGGGGAGAATCTCGGCTCTGGGCCAGGTGTCGTCGGCCGGACGACCTCCTCCAATAGAGAGAGCGCCGGCGTCGTCGGCATCTCAAGCGAAGCAAACGGCGTGCTCGGCACGAGCAGTGAAGCCTTTAACGCGGGCACCGCTGGCAGGAATAACGTCGTCACGTACGCGCTCGGCGTCCGGCGTTTTATCTGAGCACCCGTAATACATATTGCGGGCTGTTAGACGCTCGCGCAGACCAGACAAGATTCCATCAAATAGTGGCGACCGCCGACGTCCTCTGGCTCCAACACATCCGGGTCTGGTTAGCGTCGCACGGGACCTTCGGCCGGCGACCTACTTCAGTGTCTTCAGATATGCGACGAGCGCCTCGAGGTGACTTTGGGGGATGATCCCGCCCCAGTGCGGCATGCTCACGATCGGCGCCTTGCCGATCACGCTGCCGCTGCGGATCATCTCGGTGATCTTCGCGTCGGTGTTGAACTCTTCGCGGAAGTCCTGTCCGGAGAGCGGCGGGATCGTCTTGTCGGGGGACTGCGGGTTCGGCACACCGCCGAGTCCGTTCGGCCCGTGGCAGTTGATGCACCCGTAGCTCACGTACAGGACCGAGCCCTCGACCGCGGGGCCCTGTCCCTGCGGAACCCGCGGCGGCTCGGCGGTCGGCACCGCAGGCAGGCCCGCCCGCAGGTACGCGATCAGATCGGAGACCTGCGTCTCCGAGACCACCTGGCCCCAGACAGGCATGTACGGCTTCGTCGGGTTCGCCGACTCGCCGAGCCCGTGGTCGATGATCGAACGGAGCCGCGCCGGGCTCAGCGTCTGGGCGGCGCCCGTCAGCGCTGGTACGTCGGGCGAGACGCCGCCTTGTCCCTGCATGCCGTGGCACTGGGCGCAGGCGAACTGGACGAAGACGTGCGCGCCAGCGGCAACCCGCGGGTCGACACGGCCGGGCGAGGCGGTAGTCGTCCCCGCCGTGCCGACCGTGACCGTCTTCGAGGCTCTCGTTGAGTGGCCGAGAGCCCAGCCACCAACGGCAGCAGCGAACGCCAAGCCGAGCGCGATAAGGACGATCGCCGCCTCGACGACGACCGCCGGCGTTTCTCGCTTGCGCACGATCTCCAATCATACGGGCCACGGTGGCGGGCTCCGACTGCTATGGGCGACTCGAGGTCCACCACCTCGTTCCGGTGCGGCTAGGCGGTGCACCGTTCGACCTCGGCAACCTCGTCACGGTCTGTCGCGGCCATCACGAGGCGATCGAGACGAGAAATCGCAAGCCTCGCGAGCCGAAGGGTGAGGTGTCTAGGTGGGACTACGGCTGTTGACCGTCACGGCAACCGTTTTTTTAGACAACGGCTCAAACTCTCAACCCCGCGCCAGCTCTCCGCGAGTTAACCTCTGGTCCGACTCTTCGAACTCCCACGCCGTCAGTCACACGAACGGTCGCCGCGATCGAGGCAGGCGTTCGGGAGGCGGTGGATGCAACAAGCAGCTCGCGGCCGATCTGAAGGCACTCGGCCCACCCAACACGGAGTCGGGGGCGGAGGCGAATCGGCAGCTCGACGCTCTCGCCTTTCCGGAGCGGTACCGCCCGCGCGATGAAATATCATCTCCCGATCCCAAACGGGGTGACCGTCTCTCGTGCCACCCGGTCGGGCCAAGGGGACGGCGGTGCGGTAGTCCCCACAACAGGGAGGCATGTGATGTATCTCGTGAAAACAGTGGTGTTGGTCAGGGCGGGTCACGCGGCCGATTTCGAGCAGCGGCGGTCACGGATGGCCGAGGACGCGATAGGCACCGCCGGGTTCATTGGCGGTTCTCTGCTGCATTCGTACAGTCATCCGGCCAAGTATGTGGTGACCCGGAGCTTCGACAGCGTCGAAGCCGCCTGGGCGTACGGCAAGAGCGACGCCTTCACCAGTGCGATGAAGAGCGAGCCCGGTGGGACGGTGACGGTGACAGAACAGGAGGGCTATGACCTCGCGCATGAGGTCGTGGCCCAGCCGCTCCCGCGCGTCGGCTGCGAGGTCCTGATCGACGAGGTGCTGAAGGGGCCGGAGGTGACGCCTGATTTCGAGGCCACGCTCGGCGAACTCTTCGAGCTTCGCAGGACGCACTCGAAGGGATATGGCTATAACCGCCTCTTTCGATCCGGCGGCAGGCTCGGGCGATATCTCGTCATCCAGGGCTACACTGACCTTGCGGCCGCGGCCAGCATCAACACGCCCCCCGAGGTGCAGGAGTTCACCCGTAGCCATCCCGCCAATCTCTATACCGACAAGGAGGTCTTCCCCGAAGCCTACGCCGTGATTTCCCGCGTCTAGCGGGGGCGGCTTCATCGGACCGGTCGTGTCGCTCCGCTTCGTCGGCATCTCGAGCGCCGGGCTGTTCGCTTGATGCCTTCGCCGCCTTGGCGATCGCCTTCTGTGGCGACAACCAAGATGCGATCACGCTCTGCCTGCGTTGTCATGGTGCACTCGATGTTGCCCGGGCCAACAGGCTGAGGCAGCACAAAAGCCCTGCATAGAGCACTTTTTTATTGAGGGGACGCGACGACCCCGCGCCAGCTTTTCGCGAGAGAAACGGACAAGCCGCCACATGCCACGGCAAGAGCCGACTCTCCCCGACTTGCTCGGCTCTCCACTGGACTCATGCGGCAGGGGCGGGTATCCGAGCTGCAAGGACGATCGGGCGTCGTTCCCCAGTGGACTGAAGGAAGGCCGACGAGACCGCCTCGCCAGCCTTCCTTATCACCTTGCCAACTACCGACCACCCTTGCGGGTGACCTAGGAGACTTCTGGAGCTGCGGAGGCTTCTGGTAGCCGATCCCCTCCGACTTCCGCTGCCCGTCCAGCCGGGTGCAGGCGGAAGAAAAGCACCTCGCCCACCGTCTAGCGAGAGCCGGCGGCGTTGCTTAGCGGCCAGACGGCTGGCGAGCGAACCGCCGGCTCTCCACATCATAAGTCGGACTTCGCCTCATTTCTTCTTGGTATGGCCAACGGAGGATGTTCGCTCTTTGCGAGATTTTTAGCCGCTGCCTGCGAGTAGCTCTGCGGCAATTGGCGCGAGCGGACCGATTAGAGCGATAGTCTCTTCGGAGGCAACATTAGCGGCTGTTCACTGCGGAGGTTCAACGCATGGGGAGAGTGTGATGCGGAGTCCGAGCATCTTCGGCACGAAGAAGCCCCGCCCCACGTTTGGGCGTGAGACGGGGCGTTGCACCGACCTCGCCTTCCCGGCGCCTGTGGAGAACGACGGAAGAGGGAGGTGGTGACTAGCGACTTAGTCTAGCTCTGCGCGCTACGCGCAGAACGATCTCTTAGACGGCGTTCACCCCGTCTGGGGTGAGCGGTGACCTACACCAGGAGGATGAATGCGTAAGCGACGAACACTCTTCATCTTTGCCGCTGCTGTGGCGGCGGCGGCGCTGGCCATTCCGGCGGCGCTCGCCGGGCCCGGCGGAAGCGGCAGCCCGCACTTCCTGTACGCGAACGCCAGCGTCAGCTCCAGCACGGGCGCGCTCGACGTGGCCTTCAAGGACACCGGTCTTGGAACCACCATCACCAGCGTCCAGATCCACCTGCACGTGGACACGGCGACCGCCACGTATCAGTGCTGGAACAACGGCGGCAAGCACCCCAAGGCCGGGAACAAGGAGACCGTCGAGGAGACGCTCGACGTCACCCAGACCTTCCCGGTGAGAAACGGATCGGTCACGGCCACGATTACCGTGGGTCCGCCTAGCCCCGGCACCTTCACGTGCCCCGAGGGCCAGGACCTGTTCCTGGTGGACGTGATCAGCTATTCCGGCATCTTCATCTCGGATGAGAGCCCCGGCAACACGCTCGAGGCCACGCCCGACCCGGCCTCCGCGGACGTCGGCCATCCCCCCAACGGCGGGATCCTGATCACGCCCGCGCACGGGTAAGCGAAGCGAAAGGACTGTGGCAGAGGGGGACCGCCCCGAAGGCGGTCCCCCTCGCTTGTGCTCCCACGCTCGCTCGCCGTTCTGGGTCGCCGGCCGTAACGCGCTCAGGTACACGTTCGCGACGGGAGCGCTCGCCGCCAACATGTGGGGTGTGCGGTGCAGGCTCGTTCACCCGTGGCCGACGGCCTTTTCTTGAATGGGCCGGGCAGGAATCGAACCTGCGACCTTGGGATTAAAAGTCCCCTGCTCTACCAACTGAGCTACCGGCCCGTCGCTCGCATCTCTGGCCGGTCGGTTTCCGCCGGGCAAAGCCCGGCTTCGCCCGACCTCTCGCCGCTGGACGGCGCTCTGCCCTCGGGCCCGTATGTCTGAATACTGTGCCCTCGGGCGCCGCACCCCCAGCGACGAGCCAGAGACGCGATCGACATCGAGTATAGGCAGCACCTTGCCTGGCTCCCTCAGCCGGTACGCTGTCCTCGCGTTCTGGCCGTCCAGGGCACGAGGACACGCCCCCATCGACTAGCGGCCCAGGTCACGGCCCTTTCAAGGCCGTAGCGCGGGTTCGAATCCCGCTGGGGGCACTCGCCTAACGACCTTCAGGCTCCGAGCGCGCGGACAGCGTCCTCGTAGTCGTCAGGGGCTACCCAGAGGATCATCCCGTAGCGACCCGATCCAGCACCGGCCGCCGCAGCGGCCCTGATGTTGACGCCGGCGTCAGCAAGCTTCGCCGTCGTATCTGCGACGGCGCCCACGCGGTCGTCACCCTGGATGAGAAAGGCCCGTTTCGCCTCGCTCAAGCTCAGGCCGGACTGCTCCGCGAAGCCTCTCAACGACTCGGAGTCTTCCGGCACGAGATCGAGCTGGGACTCTCCGCTCCCTGCTGGGAATCCGAGGTAGGCCAGCAGGTTCACCCCGTTGTCCTTGAGGCCAGAGAGGATTTTCGCGCCCTCCCCAGGCGTGTCTGGAACAGTCACGTAGAAATACTCAACGCGTCTCACGGTGTCGGCCATGCCGCCCTCCCCTCATCGCTCTCTGCTGCCTCAAACGATACGCCTCCGACGCAAGCCGTCGCAGCCCGGCATCGTCGTGGCTATTGTGCGCTCGCAATCGACATGGGGAGGGACTGAATGAGCCTTCGTTTTGCCGCACGCGCTGCGCTCTGCGCGCTGGCAGTGTCCGCCGTCGTGGTTCCCGTCGCGCTCGGCGGCAAGACCGGAAACGGGTCGTCCACCGGGACCGGAACCGTCTTCCTGCCGAATCCGGTGGCGGAGCTGCAGAACCAGAGCCTGACCGACCAGAAGGACGCCGACTACGCGGCGCTCCAGCCCGCGTACCACAACGTCACGCTCACGAACCTCGATGGAGGCGGGTTCCTGCGCGGTGACTGGGCGAACGTGAGGAGCTCGACAGGCGATCTCGCCTTTTCGCCCACGAACACGTTCCTCTATCACCGCCACGACGACCGCTTCGAGCAAGTCATGGCGTACTACTGGGTCACTGAGGCGCAGAAGTACATCCAGGGCCTCGGCTTCGGCAGCACGCTGCGCCCGGTGAACAAGGAGTCCCAGGACGTCCGGATCAACCAGCTGGGGTATGACAACTCGTTCTCCTGGGACAAGAAGGACTACCTCCGGTTCGGCAAGGGCGGAGTCGACGACGCCGAGGACGCCGAGGTGATCCTGCACGAGTACGGCCACTCGATCCAGGACTCGCAGCAAACGCCGTTCGGCTTCGGGTTCTCGAACGAGGCGCGCTCGATCGGGGAGGGCTTCGCCGACTACTGGGCGGTGACGGTGTCGGACGTGATCGCGCCGACTCCGGATGAGCCCTGCGTCGCCGACTGGGACTCCGTCTCCTACACGAGCACGGTCCCGCACTGCCTCCGCCGGGTCGACCTCGATCTGCACTACCCGCAGGATCTGGACGGTCGCGTCCATCACGACGGCCAGATCTGGTCGCGCGCGCTCTGGGACATCCGCCAGGCGCTCGGGCACGTGAAGGCGGACACGATCATCCTCGAAGGTCAATTCGACATGCCTGATCCGACGATGCCCCAGTTGGCGGCGTCGACCGAGGCCGCAGCACAGCAGCTGTACGGCCTCGCTGCCGCGGCTGCCGTGCACGCCGCGTTCCACGCGCGCGGAATCCTTTAGCGCATCGCGTCGTTCCGGGCGGGAGGGTCGGCCGACCCTCCCGCCCTCGCGGCGACGGCCTATCCTTCTACGACCTCGACTACTGCCGGCGGGAGGCGCATTCAGATGACCGATACGACCCCGCCGACGATCGGATAACGTTCGCGCGCTCGGGCGCCGCACGGCGCAAAATCTGAGGACAAGGGGAGAGAGACATGAGAAGCGGACAGGTAGCGCTATTTCTTGCGCTCATGCTCACGTTCGGCGTATCGCTCGCTCTGAGCGGCGGCGCCGGGGCCGAGGAGCCGAAGCCTGACTTCGGGATGGCTGGAAAGCGAACCGTGACGGTCGACGTCGCCGGCTTCGCGAAGCAGCACGGCCCGTTCTCTTCGCTCGAGTGCTTCGCGCCCAGTGGCGGGGCGAACACGAAGCTCGACTGCGATGACCCGTTCCCGAACAACGAGCCCGACATCGAGGTCGACCCGGCGAACGCCGCCCACATGATCGGGAGCTCGAACGATTACGGAACGTGTTGTGACGAGATCTACACGACGTTCGACAACGGCGCCAAGTGGGCGAACGTCAACATCTCGCGAGAGAATCCCGCTGTCATCGGCAGCGATCCCGTGACGGCGATCGACCGCAAGCACGGGACCCAGATGGTTGCGGCCCGTCATCGTCGACCGGGGTATCGGGTGCGACACGTTCAGGACGCAGCTCTTCAACGACAAAGAGTGGATCGTGACGGACAACAATCCGTCCTCGCCTTTCTACGGACGCTCGTATCTGACGTGGACGAAGTTCATATCGGCGTCAGGCCAGTATCTGTCGTCACCGATCTTCGAGTCGCACTCCGACGACGGCGGATACACGTGGTCGAAGCCACATGAGATTTCGGGCTCCAACGCCGCACTCTGCACCTTCCAGGTTTCAGGCCCTGCAGGTGCATGTGACGAGAATCAGTTCTCGGTCCCGACGGTCGCGCCGGATGGCACGGTCTACGTCGCGTTCGAGAACGAACAGAATCAATCGCTCTGGGAGCCCAACGAGCAGTTCGAAGATCAGTACCTGCTGGTGAAATCGACGAACGGTGGTGCGACGTGGTCGAGCCCGACGTTCGTCGTCGGTCTCGAGGATGGATCGCAGGATTATCCGATCAATGTCGATGGTAGGCAGACACTGAGCGGGTACCAGGTGCGCGTCAACTCCGCGGGCAACATCGTCGCCAGTCCGCGTGCATCGGAGAACGGGACGCTGTACCTGGTGTTCTCGGACAACCGCAACGGCGCGCACGACGTTGCCTCGCCCGTGACGAATACCGACGTCTTCCTGATGACGTCGACGAACGGCGGAGGCACGTGGTCCGGCCCGACGCTGGTCGACTCGAGCTCGACCGACCAGTGGTTCCCGTGGGTCGACGTTAATCCCACGAACGGCACGGTCGGCGTCCTGTACAACGACCGCGAAACGGCTGACCCGTCTCTGTACGACGCAGCGCTGACGGAGCTTCCCGGCTCGAAGACGATCGTGAGCACGGCGCCGTCCCACCCGACGCAGTCGCGGTTCTTCCGCGCCCAGGTCGCCGGATGTGAGAACTGTGCGACGTTCCACGGCGACTACATCAACATCGCCTACGGGCCGAATGGAAAGGCCAACATGGCCTGGACCGACATGCGCGATGCATCCGATGTGCCCGGGCTCTTTTCGCAGTTCATCTACTTCGCGCAGAAATAGGAGTCATCGAGGAGGCCGGCACTAAGCCGGCCTCCTCCACCCGTACGCATGGGACCCAGTCGGCCTACGGAGTTACTCGGCTGTCGGAGGGTCAGTTCTTCAAGGCGTAGAGGTGCCAGGAATCGGGGACCCCCTTCAGGTCGTGGAGGCCGCGATCCTCGAACGAAAGCGCGGAGCCCACGACCAGGTCCTTCACCGTCGAGGAGACGAGGACCTCGCTGGGCCCGGCCAGGGCTCCGATGCGGGCGCCGATCGTCACGGCGATTCCAGAGACGTCATCCCCGTCCGCTTCGATCTCGCCGGTGTGCAGCCCTGCCCTCAACGCGACTCCACGCCGGCCCATCGACTCGCAAATTGCCTGAGCACACCGCACCGCGCGGGCGGGCCCGTCGAAGACGGCAAGGAATCCGTCACCCATGGTCTTCACCTCACGTCCGCGGTAGCGGGCAAGTTGAGAACGCGTCACATGGTCGTGCTCTTGGCGAAGCTCGCGCCAGCCCTGGTCGCCGATGGCCGCGGCCTGCGTCGTCGAGTCGACGATGTCGGTGAACAAGAGCGTGGCCAAGACGCGATCGAAGGTCTCCTGTTCCTCGCTGCGAACCAAGCTGATGAACCGCTCGACCTCGGCGATCAGGGCCTTCTGGTCGCCCGCCCACGGAAAGTGATCCGCGCCCGGGAGCTCGACGTACTCGGCGCCGGCGATCTCGCGGGACAGGTAGCGGCCCGCTCCGACCGGCTCGATCGCGTCCTGTTCGCGGTGGAGCACCAGGGTGGGGACGCTGATCACGGGCAGAAGCGGACGAATGTCCATCTCACGGAAAACCTGCTCCTGGGCATAGAGGGCGCTCGGGCTCGCAGAGAGGCGCTGGAAGCGCGCCCACCAGGTCACCGTACGCTCGTCCTGGCCGAGACTTGGGTTGACGAACGGGAGCGACGCTTGCGCGTATTCCCGTGTTCCCCAGCCGGCCCTCACGCGGTCCAGGTAGTCCTGCCACTGTTCCTCGTCCCATTGCCAGGGATAGTCGGGAGCTTGCGTGCCCCGAGCCGCGGTTGCGTACAAGATCAGCCCCGAGACGCGGTCGGGGCGGGTGGAGGCGAACATCGCACACAGCGCCCCGGCGTCGGAAAAGCCAAAGAGCACGGCGCGGTCCGACTGCACGTCGTCGAGCACGGCCGCAAGATCGTCCACGAGGTCCTCGAGCGGAGGAAGATCGTCGGCCGAGTAGCGGTCGGAGACCCCGGTGCCTCGCCGGTCGACGACCACCACCCGGGCGAACGTGGAGAGCTTCCGGAGGAAGCGCTCGTACAAAGGGTTCTCCCAGGCGATGTCGAGGTTGTTGTACGGAGAGAGATAGACGAGATCGTCAGGGCCTGAGCCGATGACCGCATAGCCGATCGCAACGTCGCCGTTCCTCGCATAGCGGATCTCTGGCGTCACGCAGTCATGGTAGGCGCTGTAGTTCGACCGGCAACCTGTGTTTCGAGCACGCCGAGGGACGGGCCCGCGCCCGCCCCTCGTCACGCTTCTCGGCTAGTGAAGCTGGCCGCGGATCGCGCCGCCCGGGAAGTCCGTCGTGTGGTAGTTGACGTAGTAGGCGGCCGGGTCGTTGCAGAGATCGGCGCCGGTCGTGCCCGGGTTCGGGGTGGCCGTGTCCTTCTGCTTGATGTGGCGCGCGTCGGTCGCCGGCCCTCCGAACAGCGGCACGCGGATCGGGCCCGCGACGCCGACCGGAGCCTGGTGGATATGGCCGGCCACGAACGTCTCGTGGGCCTTGTTGTTGATCTTGGTCTTGAACCTGATCGTCCCGCTCTTCCGGACCTTGATCTTGGTGTGGCCCTTGGCGACGGACGTCGAGCCCGTCGTCTCGTTCTTCGCCCGTAGCTTCGCATGCAGGACGCACATCGTCCCCTTGCCGTTCTTCCCTTTGCCGTTCTTCGCCGGCGCCACGCCTGCGGCGGAAGCAGCGACGAGAGCACAGGCGACGACGAGACAGGCTGCCATTCGGTGCACGATGGTCTCCTTTCGTTCGGAAGGGTCACTCCCGGACCTCCCCGCATCACACGGGTCCTAACCAACCGTAGTACCGTCCGGGGCTCAAGCTGGATTCGGCCGGGCGAGTAGTCTGGAGTGGGGCGGTTAGCTCAGCTGGGAGAGCGCCTGCCTTACAAGCAGGAGGTCGGGTGTTCGAGTCACCCACCGCCCACTCGTCGAGAATCCCTGCAGCCGTGGAGATTCTCGGCCGAGCGGCGCTCGCCAGCGATCGCCGAGACAACCCGATAGTCAGCCTTTAGTCAGCCTTCCGACCCGGATCAGGCAGAAGGCGCGCGCCCATCGTCGCCGCATCCTGCGCAACCTCGGGCTTGCGGCCCGCGACCTGGACGGGATGGCGCGGGAGTACCTGCGCCTGTACGCGGTCGGGGCGGCGCAGCTCGACCTCCGGCACGAGGGCGCGGAGGACGCGACCGGCAACGCGAAGGACTACTGGGTCGCCTACAACGCGACCAGGCGCGCGCTGGAGCGCCTGGAGAAGCGGCTCGGCGTGCTCGGGCTGGACAAGGGCCGCGAGCGGGCGCAGGGCGTCGAGACGCTGATCGCCACCGGCGGCGAGCTGCGGGAGTCCCGGAACGGTGACTGACGCCGCCGACCTCCTGCACGCGCTCGTTGCCTCCAGGGAAAGCGTGAGCCTCGCTCACATCGGCCTACTAGGCTTGCGGCATGAAGATCTTCAATCTCAACGCAGACGAGTGGGATCGCACGGAAGAGCGCGAGGGCTGGCGCTTCAAGGACGCCTGGGTCGGCGC
>WNGB01005166.1_pt1 | contig 19554 bp, 21 predicted proteins | sample 5400681 | NCBI WGS metagenome assembly WNGB01 (sample SAMN13153367, study PRJNA577476) | soil metagenome | isolation source: 115 cm soil or saprolite under grassland replicate 2 | place: USA:California | collected 2016-06-15
CCTCAACCTTGTTGTCGTCCGGCCAGTCGGGTATCTCGTTCAGGCCAATCTCGCCAATCCAAGCCCCGGTCACTTTGCCGATTGCCGACCACGGCCCGTAGCCGTACTCACGCCACTGGCGCAGGGCGTGCTCGAGCAGACTCACCACTCGCTCACGGCTGAGCGGGCGGCCGCCGCTGATGTAGCGCACCAGCTCCGAATCGGCGTACAGGCCGAGTAGGTGATCGAGATCATCCGCACACCACGGTCGAAGAATGAGGCGAGCGGTTTCGACCGTGGTCACGCGGCAAGCCTAGCAGCCGAGTACGCCGCGGCATCCCGCAGTCCCTGCTCCTGCGCCAGTAACCCGGCCCACTGCCCGGTTTTGCACCGGAAACTAGCTAGCCGCCCAGCGCATAGGAGAACACGCCCGCGCACTCCTCGTCCTCGATGCGCACCAGCCGATCCTGCACCTGCCCGGAGTAGTACGTGCGACTGCCGTAGTCGAATCCCCAGAAACGGCCACGGTCCTGCTGGAACGTGAAGAACCGCTCCGCGTCGTGGTCGTACAGCGAGAGCATGCCGCACTCGTCGGCGCCCGTGAAGTACGTCCCGTCGCGATTGTTGGTGATCACGACCCGCCTGGCCGAGAGCTCACCCGCGAACGAAAAGACTTCGTTCGCGGTCAAGTCAACCAGCAGTGGGCTGGAATCCGCACTTTGCAGGCTCGCGGCGATGAAGGCCACCGCCCGCCGACAGTGGGGCTGCATACACTCCCTCCGAGTCAGGCGTTAGGGTATGCGACCTGTGCTGCGCGCTTGGGGCCTCAGAAGGGCAGGTCCTCCAGGTCCTCCGCGGGTGGCGCGGCGCTTTGCGCGCGGCGGCGACTGCCGTTGGCGCTTTCCCCACCTCCGCGCGGTCCTTCCGCCGACGCCAGGCTGGAGACGCCAGCCAGCGCGGGCTCAGCGGCCGATTCGGCTTCACCGTCCATGCCATCGGTATCACGGGGTCGCGGCGCCATGTTCTCGACTTCTTCGGCCCACACGTCATAGCCGGTGCGCTGCTCGCCGTCGCGGCCCTGATAGTGACCGATTGTCAGGCGGCCGATGACCATCACGCGGTTGCCCTTGGTGAAGCGCTTGGCGTACTCGGTCTTCGGCCCACTCACGTGGATGCGGAACCACTCGGTGTTCTCCTGGCGCTCGCCATCCGGGCCCTTGCGAATCTGATTGACCGCCACCCGGAAGGTAACCGCTGCGCTGCCCGAGGCCGTATAGCGCAGCTCTGGATCACCGCCCAGGTTGCCCAGCAACGTCACTCGCAACATCTTTCTCTACTCTCCTCTACCTCACTCGCTGGACCGCGGCGCCGCGGGCCGACGCCACTACTGATGAGTAGAACATATGTTCAGGGTGGGGTGCAACAATTATTCTTTGTCTCGATGTTGCGGCGTGTGGTGCGGGCAGTCCTGGGCGTGTATATGCGGCTGTACCACGGGCTCAGGCTGCTCGGCGCGGACAACCTGCCGCCGCGCGGGCCGGCGATCGTGCTGGTCAACCACGCCAGTTTGCTCGACGTTCCCGCGCTGATGGTGCTCGACCCGTACGACAACACGATCCTGATCGCCAAGGCATCGCTGTTCAAGGTGCCTGGTGTGGCGTGGCTGCTGCGGGAGTGGGGGGCGATCGCAGTCGAGCGGCAGGGTCGCGATTCGACCGGGGTGCGGGCGGTCTTCAAGGCGCTCCAGGAAGGCCACGTGGTAGCGGTGGCGGCGGAGGGTCGGCGGACGCGCAGCGGTCGGCTGGAGCCGATCAACTCTGTGCTGGCCAAGATATCGGTCTCGGCCGACGTGCCGCTGGTGCCGGTGGGCATCGGCGGCTCGTATTGGGCGCTGCCGCCCGGGGCGTGGTTTCCGCGCCCGCGCAAGATCGTGGTGCGGGTGGGTGCGCCCTTTCGGCTCGAGCGGCGCACCGATGCCGCGGTTGCCGCGGAGCGGATACGAGCGGAGATCGCGGCGCTGCTGCCGCCCGAGCAACAGCCGCTGCCCGACGGGCAAGTTGACCCCGCGGACGCGGCATCTCGTGCTGAGCTCGAGGTGAGCTGAGTCTCAAGATCGTCTCGGTGTTCGCGCGGGCGATCCTGGAGGCTAGACCGCGGCAACGTAGGGCTGGCATAGTGCGGCCAGGCAATGGGCGATCGGCCGCGGAGGGGCATCATGCGCTTGAGCCCCACACAGCTACGCTGGGCGCTGCCCGCGGTCGGTCTGACCATCGGCGCTGTATTCGCTGCCTGGCTGTTGCTGAGTTTCGGAGTCCAGCCGTCGGGGCGGCCGAGCGACGCCGAGCCGCGGGCGACCGCTGACACGACACCACAACCGGTCGCGGCGGTGTTGGCGCCAACCGCTGCACCGACCGCGGCGGCAATCGAACAGGCGAGCGAACAGGCGACGCCCGGGCCATCGCCGTTCAGTGGCATTGCGCAGCCGCCGCCCGAGCCGCCCAAACGGGGCGGGCTGGTGACACACACCGTCGCCGCCGACGAAGTGTTGTGGCAGATTGCCGACCACTACAACCTGCGACCCGAGACCGTGCTGTGGGCGAATGACCTCGACGATCCCGATCTGCTGCTGGTCGGCCAGCAGCTGGTCATTCCGCCTCAGGACGGCGTGCTGTACACGGTGCGCTCGGGCGATCGACTGGCGGATGTCGCGCAGCGCTACGGGGTCGACGTCCCGACGATTGTCGGTGCCAACGAGATCAGTGACGCCGACCAGGTGCAGGCGGGCGTGGACATTTTCCTGCCCGGCGCACGGCCTTTGTCCGCGAGCGGTCGGATCGCGGCTCTGTCCGAGGCGGCACCAGACGCCGAGCTGGCCGCTGCGCTCGCCGCGCCACCGATTCCGTTGCCGGACAACATCAACGCGCTGCTCGCGGCGGGTTGGCTCAGGACCGAGCAGCTGAGTGATCTGTACAAGACCTCGGAGCCAGGTAGCAACGTGCTGCACCAGCTGCCGGGCGGCGCGCGGCTCGAACGACTCGAAGGTGTGAAGTCTGGCCGCATTCTGGTGCGCGACCCGGGCGATGGCCGTAGCCGACAGGCCATGACCGGCTGGGTCAACGCGAGCGACCTCGATGTGGGTCGAGCGCCCTCCTCGCGGGAGCTGCCATTGGCCTACCCCGCGGACACGGCGATGGACATTGCGCACGTGTTTGCGCCGTACCGCTCGCAGCTCGACGGGGCGCCGTATGCCGAGGCCAACTGTGGACCGACCGCGGTCGGGATGGTGCTGGATGCGTTCGGGGTGTCGGTGCCGTCGCGGCAGCTGCGAGCCGAGGCACTGGATGCCCAGCACATGTACGGCAACGGCGTCGGGACGTTGATCACCGCGCTCGCCTCAGTTGTCGACCGCCACGGCCTCTCGTCGCTGGACCTTGAAGCGGGAGGCGCCTTGCGGCGCTGGACCCTCGACGACATTCGCGCGCACGTGCGGCAGGGGCACCCGGTGGTGGTCCAGGTGCGGTACCGCTCGCTGCCGGGTCGGGGCGGGGTCTACTACTTTGGTGACCACTACATCGTGCTCACGGGCGTGGTCGCCGATGGCTTCCTGTACAACGACCCGATCGACGTCGACGGGCTTGGCTGGGACCGCGTGATGAGCGGCGAGCGGCTGCGGACCGCGATGGACGCCAGCGACCGGCGGTACGCGTTTGCCGCATTCGCGGTCAGCCGCTAGGACCCCTCAGAAAAGGAAGTCCTGACTGGGGGCAATCAGGCAGGACTCCTCGTCTCCGAGGGAGGACCAGTACACAGGTGCTTACAGCTGGTAAGCGACCTCGCCGTGCTGCGTCGTGTCCAGGCCCAGCACTTCTTCGTCCTCGGGCACGCGGACGCCGACCACGGCATCAATGGCTTTCAAGATGACAAAGGTCATCACGCCTGAGTACACCCACGTAACGACCACCGCGATGGTCTGCGTCAGCAGCTGCTGCGGGTTGCCGTAGATCAGTCCATCGGCGCCCGCGGTATTGACCGCGACCGTGGCGAAGATCCCCGTTGCGATCGCGCCCCAGGTGCCGCCGACGCCGTGGACACCGAAGACGTCGAGCGCGTCGTCGACACCCACGCGCTCCTTGATCAGGTTGACCGCGAAGAAGCACAGTCCGCCCGCACCGAGGCCGATGATGATCGACGCCGCGACGTTCACGTAGCCCGAGGCTGGCGTGATCGCGACCAGACCGGCGACTGCGCCCGCGGCGGCGCCCAGCACGCTCGGCCGGCGATGGACGATCCACGACACGGTCATCCACGTCAGCGCGGCCATCGCCGCGGCAGTGTTGGTGACCACGAAGGCGCTCGCGGCCAGGCCGCCCGAGGTGAGCGCCGAGCCCGCGTTGAACCCGAACCAGCCGAACCACAGCAGGCCCGCGCCGAGCACCACCATCGTCAGGTCATGCGGATCGAAGGTTTCCTGGCCAGCCTTGCGGCGCTTGCCGAGGACGATAGCGGCGACCAGAGCCGAGATGCCGCTGGTGATATGCACCACGGTGCCGCCTGCGAAGTCGAGCGTGCCGAGCATGCGCAGCCAGCCGCCGGTGCCCCACACCCAGTGCGCGACCGGGTCATAGACGAACGTTGCCCACAGCAGGCTGAACAGGACGAACGCCTTGAAGCGCTTGCGTTCGGCAAAGGCGCCGGTGATGAGCGCGGGGGTGATGACCGCGAACATCATCTGGAACGCCATGTAGGCGAGGTGCGGCACCGTGGCGGCGTAGTCGGGGTTGGGGTCCTGTCCGACGCCGTTGAGGCCGACCCAGCTCAGGCCGCCGATGATGCCCAGGCCGGTGTCCGGGCTGAAGGCCAGCGAATAGCCCCACAGCACCCACTGCACGCTGATCAGCGCCAGGATGAACCACGAGTGCATGAGGGTCGACAGCACGTTCTTGCGGCGGACCAGCCCACCGTAGAAGAAGCCCAGGGCCGGGGTCATGAGCATGACCAGCGCGGCCGCGGAAAGCAGCCAGGCGGTATCGCCGGTGTTGATCGTGGGGGCCGAGGACATAGTGGCTTTGTGCTCTCCTTCCGCTCAATTCGGACCAATAAAAAAGGGCCGCCTCGCAGAGCGAGGTGGCCCGCAACAGCGCGGACTCCCGGTGTTGTGTGCGCTGGAGTGTTCTGGTTAGGCGGCGATCTGTGGCTGCGTCAGCGGCTGGACAGCCTCGGTGGTCCGCGTCTCACTGGCCGGCAGAACGATCCACGCCAGGATGAGCCCGAAGAAGCTCGCCATCGCGATCAGGGTCAGAGCCATTTCCATATGCATTGAGCCTACGGCTGCGTAGTTCGAGGCAACCTTGGCAGCACGAACCGAAGTTTTGGCGTCCGCGTTGTGCAACGTGCACAAGTGGGACACGCGCCATCGCTTCGCTCGGCCCGGGCGACCGGTCGGTCCTGGGAGTTGATAGCCGTAGAGCGGAGCGGGGACCGGCTCAGGTGGCGACGGTAGGCGTGGTTGGCTTCGGCGGGCTTGGCTGTGCCTGAGCGTGCGCTTGCTTGAGTTGGTCGACCGTGCTCGCGCGGCTGCAGGCGATGCACTCGACGTGGCCTACGCCACTCGCTCGGAACGCCGCGTCGCTGCCGCAGTGGGGGCAGCGCCAGAATGTCTCGCTCGGCGGCAGGTCGGGGTAGGCCATCTCAGGCGGGCAGCGCCACCGCGGGTTGGGTGTGCTCCGTTTCCGCGGTAGTCGGTGATGGACGGTCGAGCGCGGCCAGGCGTGTGACTTCGCAATCCAGGATGCGCCGCGCGATCGCCAGAGCGGCGGCGTACGTGGAGTCCATTCCGAAATAGCTGAGGTTGCGCTCGCCCAGCGTCTGACCCTTCGAGTAGGGCGTATCAGAGGCATAGTGCACAAAGCCCAGGTCGATCGGCGCGCCGACCAGGTTCACGATCTCGCCGCGCGGCGCCCGCTCGGGCAGCACCAGCTCCGCGAACGCCTCGAGATACGGCCCGGCCTCCATCTCGACCAGGTTGTTGCCCGCGCGGTGCAGCGCGTCCAGGTAGCCCCAGTTCTGCAAGAACGTCCCCGGCGCGCTGGCGGCGCGCTGATTGTCCAGCGCCGTGCCGTAGACCAGGTACCGCTCGACGTCCTGCGCATTGAACGAGTTGTGCAGCAGATAGGTGGTGGCGGTGCGCTCATCGGCGACGATGTTGCACAGCAGGATGTCGCCGACCCGACCCGTGAGCGTGGCGCCCTTGCCCATCACGTACAGCCCGAGCAACGCGCCGACGTTGCGTGCCACGGCACGCTGCAGGAAGTAGCCGGTCTGGCCGAGCGGATAGTCGATGTTCAAAATGAGCGCGTCACTCTCGGCCAGGCGCTCCAAGCCCGGCAGGTCGGCCAAGCGGCGATCGATGCGCGCCGGCTTCAGCTTGCGCAGCTCGATCACCTGAGCATCGACGTCCGGCCCGAGTGGCAGGTTGATCGTGGTCATGCCGGCCGCTTGCTCCTCGGACACGAACTCGCTCGCCGCCTGGGCATTGCGCGGATCGGCAAGGTACTTCTTGACGGCGTAGAACAGGAAGTTCTCCAGGCTGGACGGCACACGCTCGGACGTGATGGCCTCGTACTCCGCACGCAGCAGCTCGCTGTCGGAGGCCGTGATGTAGTCGATGATGTCGCCCTGGCGGGCCATCGCCGAGCCCGAGAGCAGGTTGACCAGGCTGTGCATGTTGCTGGAGACGAAGTAGATCGGCCGTGTGCTCAGGTCGGGCGGGGCGTGGCCGGCGACGTACTCGTACCAGCGCTCGACCGCGCGCTCGTAATGGTTCCACGTGCCGCCAAGCATGCGCACCGCGAGGCGCTTGCGCCGCTCCGCCACGCGCACCAGGAACTGCCAGGTGCCGCCCTGCCACACGATCGACAGTCGTTCGAGCTCCGCCGCCGAGAGTCCGAGGGCGCTTGCGAGGCGATTGGCGTCCTCAGGCTCAGGGCCGCGCTCGGCAGCCTGCTCGACCAGCCGCCGCAGGCTGTGGTCGCGACTGAACAGCTCGTGCAGTTTGTTCCACTCGATCTCGTACGCGACCAGCGCCGGGATCATGTCGTCGAGGTCGCTCGGGCTGCTGACCAGCACCGCCAGGCGATCGCCACCGTCGAACCACTGGCGGCGACGCCTGGCCGGAGCGGCCTGCGGCAACCACTGCTCGACATTGAGAAAACCGCGCGCGGCCATGGTCTCGACCGATGCGCTCAGCAGCACCAGCCGCACATCCGGCATGCACGGCGCCAGCCGCAGCCCGACGTACGTGAGGGCGGCCGCGTCCGGCAGTTGGTCGCGCGCTTTGACGTGCAGGCTCGGCGCCATCGCCATGTAGGGCTCGACCAGGCCAGCCACGCGCACTTCGCCGGTGCTACGCAGGAGTGTCTGGTACGAGCGGATGAAGCTCTGCACGGCTTCGCGGCCCGGGTACGCCGTGGACGGCGCGGCGGGTGCGGTGCTGGTGCCGTTGGGAAGGGAATGGGCCACGGGTGTTTTCAGCTTGAAGCGTACCGCTTGCCAGGCCTGGCGAGGCTTCGTTAGTCGAGCGGGACAGCCAGGTGCAGCGGCGGCTCGCCGCGGGCGACGCGTTCGATGTTGGCGAAGCAGGTGGCGACGACGCGGGGCCAGACTTCTTCGGCGCTGCCGGCGTTGTGCGGTGTGAAGATCACGCTCGGGAGCTGCAAGAGGGGTGAGCTGGGATCGGGTGGCTCGGGATCGAGGACGTCCAGGGCCGCACCGGCGATCGTGCCGCGCTGCAACGCTTCGACGAGCGCAGGCTGATCCACCACGCCGCCGCGGCTGGTGTTGATCAGCAGCGCGCTTGGCTTCATCAGCGCGAGCTCGCGCGCTCCGATCAGCCCGCGTGTTGCCGAGGTGAGGGAGATATGGAGGCTGACTACGTCGCTGGTGCGCAGCAGCTCGTCGAGTGCCAGGTACCCCGGATCAGCCGGGGTGCGGCTGAAATACACCACGTCGCAGTCGAAGGCGCGCAGCCGCTGGGCCACTTCACGGCCGATATAGCCCAGCCCGACCAACCCGACGCGTTTGCCGCGCAGCTCGTGCATCACTGGCTCGCCACCCCGCCAGCGGCCGCCGCGGACGTTCGCGTCCAGCTCGAGCAGATGGCGGTACAGGGCGAGGATCAGCAGGATGGTGTGCTCGGCGACCACGCTGGCGTTGCTGCCACCGAAGTGCGCGACCAGGATCCCGTACCGCTTCGCCAGCGCCAGATCCACATGCTCGTAGCCCGCGCTCATCAGCTGAATCAGCTTCAACTGCTTGCCGCTGCGAAAATCGTCTTCGGTGAGCTTGACCGCCGTGGTGACCCACGAGCCCATCAGGAAGTCCGCTTCCGCGAGCCTGGCGTGGCGCTCCTCGGCGGGGGCGTCGCGGGCCATCTCGACGAGAGTGAAGCCCGCGGGGCAGGCATCACGGACCAGACGGTCCACCGCCGGCCACGGCTGCAGCCGATACAGGATCGTCGGCACGTGCTACGCGGGGCCGCGCCAGGTAGCGATCTCGATCTCGTTGCCGTCTGGATCGTCCAGATAGAAGGCATCCACCGGCATGAACGGATGTTTTCCATAGCGCAGCACGTGGCCGAGCGCCTGGAGTCGGTCCTGTTCGGCCTGATAGTCGGCCGGCGCGATCTCCAGACCGATGTGGTGCAGCAGGCGACCGTCGGGCAGGCCGTGCTCGAGCGTGCGCGGGACCAGGACGATCTGCCGCGGAATCCCGTCCCCGGGCGGCCCGATGCGCAGGAACTTCGCCGGCAGGTGCGGCGGGGAGATCTGCTCCAGGCCGAGCACGTTTGAATAGAAGGTCAGCGATCGGTCCATGTCGTCCACGATCAGAACGACTTCGACCAGGCCTCGGAGGGGCATTTACAGCAGGATAAGCCCGCGCCGCGCAGCGATCGTGACCGCCTCGGTTCGGCTCGATGCGCCGAGCTTGCCGCACACCGAGGCCACGTGGAACTTCGCGGTGTTCTCGCTGATGCCGAGTCGTCGCGCAATGCCTTTGTTCGGCAGGCCCTGGGCGACCAGCTGCAGCACTTGTAGCTCGCGCGGCGTCAGCGTCTCGGCCGCGATCGCTGGCGCAGACAAGGTGGTCGCGGGCGCAAGCGAGGTGGCGGCCATCGGCAAGTCCAGCAACACCAGGCCGGCCTCGGCAGAGCGGACCGCCAGGTCGAGCTGCTCGGCGTCGGAATCGCGGGCCAGACACGCCCAGCCGCGCAGGCCAGCCCGCGCGAGCTGCATCGGCATCGTCGGATCGTCGGATAGGACGACGGCCGCGCGTGGCAGGTCGGTGTAGCGCTGCGCCGTCAGCGCGTCGAGTGCGGCAATACCTGGCGCGTCCATGACCCACACCGTGTCGTCAGCGGACTCGTCGTCCGAGAACACGGTGTGGCCATGGCTGCTGAGCATGTCGGCCAGACCGAGCCGCACGCTCGGCAGACTGGCAACCACGCTGACTCGGGCCACTGCGAGGAAAGTTTTACTCGCGCGTGCCCACCGTGACGGTCAATTCCTTCAGCTCGCCGCCACGCACCACCGCCGCGCTGACCTGGCTGCCGACCCGATTGGGTCCGAGCAGGCCTTGCAGGTCATCGGCGTTGCTCACGGCTGTTTGATCCAGTTTGACGAGGATGTCGCCCTGCAGGAAGCCCGCTGCCGATGCTGGGCCACTTTCTGCCACCTGGACCACGAGCAGCCCGCGTTCCTGGCCGCCGGTGAGATCCTTGGCCTGTTGGGAGAGGGCGATGGGCTGCGAGCCGACGCCGAGGTAGCCGCGCGGCACCTTGCCGTGTTTGCCGATGGTTTCTGAGAGCTGCGTGACCAGCGACCATGGGATGGCGATGCCGGGTCCGCCGAAGCCGAGTCCGCTGGTGACCATGCCGAGCACCTGGCCGCTGGCGTCCACGAGTGGCCCGCCGCTGAAGCCTGGGTAGAGGACAGCGTCGACCTGGATGAAGCGCTCCAGGATGCCGCCGCGTCTGGTTCGGGCTGGGCCTGAGAGGCCGATGACCATGCCCAGGCTGGCCTGGGGGTCCTGGCCTGGCCTGGCGACGACCACGGCCAGGGCGCCCGTCCGAGGTTCCCCGGCTGGTGCAGTTGGCGCGGTCAGTCCGCCGCCAGTCGCGCGGATGATCGCGACATCGGTGGCCGGGTCGCGGCCGACCAGCTTGCCTTCGACTTCGGTGCCGTTCGGCAGGCCGAGCTTGATCTGGTCCTCGCGCTGCGGGTCGACGACGTGGTCCGCGGTCACGATGAGCTCGTTGCTCAGGACGATACCTGAGGCCGGTGGCCCGCGGCGGGCTTGCACGCGGACGGTCCACGCCGCCGCCGCCTGCACTGCATCGGCCAACTGATTGGATAAATCGGAAACGGTCATGCCCTGGACTCTACGGAGTCCGCTGGGCGCTGCCATCCTACGGGCGGGTAGCCGGCGGCACTATGCGTTCAGGTAGGCGCTGGGACACGGGCCATTGCTCGCTACGCTCGCTCGGCCCCCCGGGAGCTACCGGAAATCCAAAGTGGTGACGGGGTGATCAGGCTTAGCGCGCGGCCAGGACCGGCTCGGTCTCGTTGCTGGGTGCGGGCGCGGCCGCGGGCTCGGGCGCTGGGCGCCCGATCGCCTGGTACACGAAGCCGCGGCTGACCATTTCGTCCGGGTCGTACAGGTTGCGGCCATCCACCAGCAGCGGGTGCTTCATGCCCTGCTGGATCCGATCGAGATCGAGGCGACGGAACTCGCTCCACTGGGTGAGCAGGATGAGCGCGTCGGCGCCTTCGGCGACGCTGTAGGCGTCCTCACACAGCTCGACGCCGGGCAGCATGCTCCGCGCGGCCTCGTTCGCGGCGGGATCGTAGGCCTTGACCCGCGCGCCTTCACTCTGCAGCAAGTGGATGATCTCGATGGCGGGCGCCTCGCGCAGGTCATCGGTGTTGGGCTTGAAGGCCAAGCCCAGCACGCCAATGGTCTTGTCCTCGACCGAGCCGAGCTCTGCTCGGACCTTCTGCAGCACCAGCCGCCGCATGTCGCGGTTGATCTCCATGACCGCGCGCAGCAATTGCGGATGGGCGCCAGCCATGCTGGCCATATGCGCGAGCGCCTTGACGTCCTTCGGGAAGCACGAGCCGCCGTAGCCGACGCCAGCATCCAGGAACTCGGGGCTGATGCGCCGATCAAGGCCCATGCCGCGCGCGACCTCTTTGACGTCGGCGCCCAGTCGCTCGCAAATCGAGGCGATCTCGTTGATGAAGCTGATCTTCGTGGCCAGAAACGCGTTGGAGGCGTACTTGATCATCTCCGCCGTTCGAATGTCGGCGCTGATGATCGGCGGTTCGGGCTGCAGATCACGATACAGGTCGGCGACGCGTTCGATCGCGCCCGGGTCGGTGCCACCGAGCACGACACGATCGGGATGTCGAAAATCGTCCACCGCGGAGCCCTCGCGCAGGAACTCGGGGTTGCTCACGACGCGGAAGGTGGCCTTCGAGCCGTTGCTGGCGCGCTCCAGTGTGGGCAGCATCCAGTCACCCGTGCCGATCGGCATGGTGCTCTTGTTGACGACGATCAGGCTGCGGCCCCTGGGTGTGTACTTGCCAAGACTGTGGGCGGCCGACTTGACCTGCGACATGTCGGCCTCGCCCTCAATACCGGATGGAGTGCCAACACAGACGAAAGCGAACTCGGCCTTGCGCAGGCCTTCCTCGTAATCGAGCGTGAACTTGAGGCGACCCGCCTTGAGGTTCTGGACGACGATTTCCACCAGCCCCGGTTCGTAAATAGGAAGCTGACCACGCCCGAGCCGCTCTACTTTGCCAGGGTCGATGTCGATGCCGACAACCTGGTTGCCCAGCTCAGCGAAACAGGCGGCGGTAACCAGCCCGACGTAATTCGTACCGATGACTGCGATGTTGGCCACGATTGCGAAGTTTAATGCTTTGTAACGGAGATCCCGCGGAGGGGTGCGGGTTTAGTCCTGGTTGAGATGAAACTGGGTCACGCGGTGCGGAGCGCGGTCTGGATCCGCGACACGCCCTCGTGCAGCTGGTCCATGCCCAGCGCGTACGACAGTCTGACGAAGCCTGGGGCGCCGAAGGCTTCGCCGGGGACCACGGTGACCAGGGCTTCATCGAGCAGATACGCGCACAGCTCGGCGGAGGTGTTGACCACCCGGCCGTTCGGGCCCAGTGCGCGGCCAAGGAGCGCGCGCACGTCCGGGAACACGTAGAACGCGCCTTCCGGCTCCGCGCACGACAAGCCTTCGATCGAAGACAGGCCGGCAACGATCGCATCACGCCGCTGGCGGAACGTGCGGACCATGTCGTCGACCGTCCGCTCGATCGCAGGGTCGCCAGTCAGCGCGTACAGCGCCGCCCGCTGGGTGATGCTCGACGGGTGGCTGCTCAGGTGGCTCTGCAGCGCGGTGGCGGCCTCGATCAGCGGCTGCGGTCCAACCAGCCAGCCCAGCCGCCAGCCGGTCATCGCATACGCCTTGGAGACTCCCGAAACGATCAACGACCGATCTGCCAGATGCGGCGCGGCGCGCAGCCAGCGGCCCACGGGGACATAGGAGATGCGGGCGTAGATTTCGTCGATCACCACCGCGATGTCGCGATCGGCGATGACCGAGGCGAGCGCGGCGAGCTCGCTGTCGCTGTACACGCTGCCGGTGGGGTTGTTGGGTGAGCACAGGAGCAGAACGCGGGTGCGTGGCGTCAACGCCTGGCGGAGGCTGTCGGGCGTGACCTTCCACGTCGGCGGCTCGGTATCAGGCGCGATGACGGTGGCACCGGCGAGTCGGGCCTGCTCCGCATACGTGACCCAGTAGGGCGCCGGGAGCACGACTTCGTCGCCGCTGTCGCACAGCACCTGCAGGGCCAGATACAGCGCCTCTTTGGCGCCTGTCGAAGCGATGACCTGCGCGGCCGTGAACGGTACACCGCACAATTCGACGGTGTGTTCGGCAATCGCCTGCCGCAGCGCTGGCTCGCCACCAACGGTCGTGTAATGCGTCAAGTTCTCGGCCATCGCTCGCGCAGCGGCGCTCTTGATCGGCTCGGGCGTGGGAAAGTCCGGCTCGCCGACACCGAAGGAGATGATCGGTTGGCCGGCCGCCTTCAGTGCCTTGGTGCGGGCATCCAGCGCCATCGTCGCCGAGGCGGCGATGCCGCGCGCGCGCTCACTGGGCGCAAAACGGGTGTCGGGTGTCGAGTGTCGGGTGTCGGTCGGACTCACGGACGCAAACCTCCCCGGAGACCTGAGACCTGGAACCCGAAACCTGTCAAGCGACGTCGAGGACGACGACGCGTTCTGGTCCGCTGGGTGTATCGGCGGTGACTTCCTCGTTCTTCTTGCGGCCGACGAGGGCGCGGCCGATGGGCGACTCTTCGGAGATGCGCCCGCGACGAGGGTCGGCTTCTGCCGGCGACACCAGCAGATAGGAGGCCTCCTCGCCATCTTCGTGGCGAATCTTGATCTTGGCGCCGAGGCGGATCACGCCATCCTTGGAGGCGCCGTCCTCGATCGGCTCGGCGGCGGCTAGAAGTGCGCGTAGCTCGCCGATGCGGCCCTCGAGCAGGGCGAGGGCATCCATCGCATCACGCAGGTCGAGGTTCTCGGCGGGATCGTTGCCGCCTGCACGCGCGTCGCCTAGTCGCGCGGAGACAACCGGCAGCTCGGCTTCGAGGCGCGCAAGCTCGCCTTCAAGCTCCTTGCGACCTTCTGCAGTCAAACGTACCGTCAATCTTGCCACGGGGCTCAGATGCTACTCCCTTGGCGCTCAGGGCGCCAGTTTGGATCCCGCAGCGGCATAGAACGTGCCAAATGCGGGCGACGTGCCGGAAATAGCGGATTCGGCGATTTGCTCGGTGCGCGGTGTGAGTCGGTCCTTCGGCGATGTGAAAGCAGTCGATGACGTGACTCTGGAGGTGCCACGGGGCACCATCCTGGGCGTCATTGGACCCAGCGGCTCAGGCAAAACCACGCTCATTCGCTTGCTCACGGGAACGCTTATCCCGTCCTCGGGAGAGCTCCGAGTCCTGGGACAGGAGCCGCGGCGCTTCTCGCGCCACACCCGCGAGCGCATCGGCTACATGCCGCAGCACTTCGTCCTGTATGAGGAGCTGACGGCGGCGGAAAACGTCTCGTTCGTGGCGGCATTGTTCGGTCTGCTGTGGCCGAAGCGCGGTCGGCGGGTGCGCGAAGTGCTGCAATTGGTGGAGCTGTGGGAGGCACGTGGTCGGCGCGCGAGGCAGCTGTCTGGAGGCATGCAGCGGCGCCTGGAGCTGGCGTGCGCGCTGGTGCATCAGCCCAACCTGCTGTTCGTGGACGAACCCACCGCGGGCCAGGACCCGATGCTGCGCCAGACGATCTGGAATGAGTTCCGTCGATTGCGTGACGTCGGTCGCACGCTGGTGGTCACGACGCAGTATGTCGGCGAGGCCGAATATTGCGACCAGGTGGCGGTGCTCGCGCGCGGTCGAGTGGTCGCGCTGGCCAGCCCGGCCGAGCTGCGGCGGATCGCCCTGGGCGGTGAGGTGATCGAGATCGAGACCAGCGAGCCCTTCGATGGTCGATTGCTGGAGCGCGTGCCCGGCGTGCGCCGCGTCGATCAGTCGGCGCCGCGTCACATGCTCCTGATCACCGACGATGCCGGCGCGGCCACGCCACGGGTGCTGCAGGAGATCAACACCGCCGGTGGGCAGGTTGTTTCAAGCAGCGAGTACGTCCCGTCGTTCGACGACGTGTTCGGAAAGCTGGTCTCGCGCGACGATGATTCCTCGTACGAGGAAGAAGGGCGGCCATCACGTGGTCGAGGCGTTCCTCGGGCTGCTTAAGAGCTGGACTCGAACGACCTCGTTCGTCACCAAGGAGGTGATCGAGGTCGTACGTCGGCCCGGCGCGCTCGTCAGCCTCGTGTTCGGGCCGTTCCTGATCATGGGCGCGTTCGGCCTCGGCTACAGCGGCCAGTATCGACCGCTGAGCACCATCCTGGTGCTGCCGTCGGGGTCGAGCCTGCCGCAGGACGCCGGGTACTACCAGCAGTTCGGCGGGGAGTCGGTGACGATCGACGAAGTGAGTCAAGACCCCGAGAACGCGCGGGCAAAGCTGCGGCGCCAGCAGGTCGATTTGCTGGTCATCGTGCCTTCTGACGTCGAAGAAAAATTCGCCGCCGGCCAACAGTCCGCGATCGGCATCGAATACAACGAGCTCGATCCGGTGCGCGACAACTACGCGCGCTTCGTCGCGTACCGTCAGGTGCAGGAGCTGAACCGGGCGATCATCGAGAACACGGTCGCCGCTGGGCAGCAGTACGTGGTCCAGATGACCGGCGCCCAGCCGCCGTTGCAGGTGTCGCCGCAGGTAGTCGCCGCTCCGACACGAGCCGAGGTCCGCAACCTGGCGCCGGTTCAGCCCAATGTCGTGGCGTTCTTCGCCCCGGCCGTGCTGGCGCTGGTGCTGCAGCACATGGGCGTGACGCTGACGGCGCTGTCGATGGTGCGCGAGCGGCTGAGCGGCGCGATGGACATCTTTCGTGTGGCGCCACTGCGCACGCTGGAGATCCTGATCGGTAAATACCTCGCCTATGCCTTCTTTAATCTGTCGGTGGCGGCGCTGATCTGCTTTATGGTCGTGGGCTTGCTCCACGTGCCGCTGCTCAGCGCGCCGGGTGACGTCGCCACGGTCGTGGTGCTGCTGTCGTTCTCGTCGCTGGGGCTGGGCTTGTTGATCTCGACCATCGTCGATTCGGAACGGCAAGCGGTGCAGCTGTCGATGCTGGTGCTGCTGGCGTCGGTGTTCTTCAGCGGGTTCGTGCTGCCGCTGGACCAGTTCGTGACACCGCTGCGCGTGGCGGCGTACTCGCTGCCGGTCACGCACGGCATCCAGCTGCTGCAGGACCTGATGCTGCGCGGCGGCACCAACCAGGGTTGGGAGCTCACGGCACTGGCGGTGATCGGGGTGGTGTTGTTCCTGCTGACGTCGATCACCATGCGCCGCAACATGGCCGCTGCGCACTAGTGCTCCCGAAGCGGGCCGCAGGCACGCGGAGGCGCTACTGACGTAGCGTGTTCGCCTCGCGGTAGCCTGTTCGCCGCGAAATGCGGACGTTTTCGGTCGAGCCGCGTGGCCCGTTCAGCCTGCGGGCGGCGCGGCAGTACTTCGGTGGCTGGCTCTCGCCTTCGGATGAGCCCGATGCGGTGCTCATGGCGTTCCCGGTTGAGGACTGGCAGTCGTCGGCGGCGGTGGTGCTGCGCCAGCAGGAGGGCGTGGTCTCGGGGGATGTGCACAGCGCTGAGGACGCCGCCGAGGCTGCCTGGCAGCAAGCGCTGGCGGCGCTGTCGCTGGACTTCGACGGCGCGGGCTGGGCGGCGGTCGGCGAGCGCGATCGGATCATCGGTCGGCTGCAGAGCGAGTACGAGATGATGCGGCCGGTGTGCTTCTCGTCGCCGTACGAAGCGGCCTGCCACTTTGTGCTGGGCCATCGCCTGTCGATCGCGCAAGCGCGCGTGCTTCGGGCAAGGTTGGCTGCCGAGCACGGCGACAGCGTTTTCGGTGGCCACGTGTTTCCCAGGCCGCAGGTGCTGCTCGAGCTGAAGAGCTTCGGCTCACTGCCGGCCGAGAAGATAGAGCGACTGCACGGCATCGCGTCGGCTGCCCTATCAGGTCAGCTGGACCGTGCGCGGCTGCGCTCGCTGCCGGTCGACGATGCCATCGCGGAGATGCAGACGCTGCGCGGCGTGGGCCCGTTCATCGCCGCGGGCATCGTGCTGCGCGGCGCAGGCGTCGCCGACGCGGTCCCGTTCGACGAAGTCACTCAGCAAGCGGCGCAGCGCGCTTACGAGCTCGATGCGTTGCCCACGTGTGCCGAGCTGCTGCGCATCGCCGAGCCCTGGCGACCCTACCGCATGTGGTCGAGCGTGCTGCTGCACCTGTGGCTGCGCAGCGGCGCCGCCGGCTCATTCCGCCCCGTCGGCGCTCGCCGCCCGCGGCGGAGTACCACGTAGCCTCGTGAGCGGTGACTACAGGATTGCCGTCATCGCGGGCGACGGCATTGGCCAGGAGGTGGTGCGCGAAGGGCTAAGGGTGCTCGACGCGGTCGCGCCTGGCAGGTTTGCGTACGAGCACTTTCCGTGGGGCTGCCAGTTCTATCTCGAGACTGGACACATGATGGCCGCTGACGGGCTCGAACGGCTGCGCGAGTTCGATGCCATTTACTTCGGCGCCGTCGGCTGGCCGGGTGTGCCCGACCACGTCAGTCTGTGGGGCTTGCGGCTGGCCATCTGTCAAGGCTTCGACCAGTACGCGTGCATTCGGCCGATTCGCTTGCTGCCGGGTGTGCCGAGTCCGTTGCGCGAGGCGACGGCTGAGCGGATGGACTGGGTGGTGGTGCGCGAGAACACCGAAGGCGAGTACGCCGGTATCGGCGGTCGCAACCTGAGCGGCCGCGGACCGGGCAAGGCCGTGGCCATCCAGGCAGGGTTGTTCACCGAGGAGGGCTGCGAGCGGATCATGCGCTACGCGTTCGACCTGGCGCTGAAGCGGCGTCGCAAGGTCACCAGCGTGACCAAGTCGAACGCGCAGCAGTACGGCATGACGCTATGGGACGACGTTTTCTCGTCCGTCGCGCTCGATTACCCCTCTGTGGAAACCGAGCACTGGCTGGTGGATGCGATGGCCGCGCGGTTTGTGCTGCGGCCTGAAACGCTCGATGTCGTGGTGGCCTCGAATCTCTTTGCCGACATCCTCTCGGACCTGGGCTCCGCTTTGGCTGGATCTTTGGGCATTGCAGCAAGCGCGAACCTGGATCCCGAACGCCGCTATCCGAGCATGTTCGAGCCCGTCCACGGCTCCGCCCCCGACATCGCCGGCCAAGGGATCGCCAATCCGATCGGTGCGATCTGGAGCGCGGTGCTGATGCTCGATCATCTTGGACTGACCGAAGAAGCCGCGCGGGTCATGCGGGCGATCGAGGCCACGTGCACGCGGGGTGTGCGCACGCCTGACCTGGGCGGGACGGCGGGAACACACGAGGTGACGGAGGCGATCCTGGGCCACCTGTCGTGACGGTGGATCGCGGACCCAGGAGTCGCTCCATGCACATATCTAGATATTGACATAGGTTTATCGAATGGCGTACTCTGCCGCGGACCCTCACAGGCCAGACGCCGATGCACAACCCCTCCCACGACTCCATGGCTCGCCTCTTCAGGACCCTGGCCGATCCCACTCGCCTGCGCTTGCTGCAGGCGATGACGCTCGACTGCCAGTCGGTTTCCGACCTGGTCCAGGTCTCCGGGCTGCCGCAGCCGCTGGTCTCCCACCACCTGCGCATCCTGCGCGAGGCCGGGCTGGCGAGGTCTGCGCGCCGCGGCACCTACATGTTCTATTGAATGACCAATCAGGCGGTCTGGGAGACCGTCCAATCAGCCGAACGCCTCGCCCGCACGCTGGGGCTGCTCCAGTCGTCTGAGGAACGGACGTGATGTCGGCGAGCAATGTGGCCTGGGGTCCGGGCACCTGGCTGGTCTACGGCGTTGTGCTTGGGCCTGCCGCGGCGCCGCCAGAATCGATTGGCCCCCGCCTTACGCCTGGCTCACTCGGCAGCGATTCCTCGACGTCGCACAACGGCAGCAGCCTGATCCGAGCAGTGGATTCCAGCCCGGTCCGTCAGCTTCTGAACCAGATGAGCCTGGACGAAAAACGCGCTCTGGTCGAGGCGATGCTGGGCGTCTCGCTCGATTGGCTCATGGAGGGCCGCGCCACAGCAGAAACGGCATCCGGACCGGCTCCCGCGAGCATGCGCCCATCCACGGTGACGAACGCGTTCCCGGCTGGCGCGCTCAGTCGACGCGAGCGGGAAGTAGCCCTCCTCGTTGCTCGGGGGCTGAGCAATCGAGAGATTGCCGAAAGCCTGGTTGTCTCGGTGCGGACCGTCGAGGCACACGTCACCCACCTCCTGACCAAGTTGCGGCTCCGCTCACGAGCCCAGATTGCAGTCTGGGCATCACAGCACGTCGAGCAGCTGGCTGAACCCGCGCGGCCGCTGCGCCGCTTCATACACGCGCTTGCTGCCACTCCGCGCGGGTGAGGGCGTATTCCACGTCGCCGTTCTCGTCGCCGTCGATCTTGTCGGGCCAGCCGGCGAAGAAGGTGCGCACGAACTTCAAGCCGGCCTTTTCCATGACGCGGCGCGAGGCGGTGTTGACCGTCATGAGCCGCTAACCCGTCCTACTCCGCTCAAGGCTGGCGAACAGCCGACCACCTCTCGTCGTATACGATGATTAGCTGTTCCAGATCGAACGGCGGTTCATCCAGGCGAACTACCGCCTCGAGGGCTTTGGCTCGAGCTCTCTCCACGCTTCTGAGTCGTGCGCCAACCAGCCCAAACCTCGCCGGCTGATGAGCAAGATCGCGCTCGCCTATTTCGGCGAGCTTGAGGTCAACGAGATCGACGAACTCTTGCGAATCCATGTCCACGCCACATTCCAGCAGTAAACCGAGATCAAAGTAGTCTCGGATCTGTGGCTCTTC
>WNGB01006697.1_pt1 | contig 19554 bp, 16 predicted proteins | sample 5400681 | NCBI WGS metagenome assembly WNGB01 (sample SAMN13153367, study PRJNA577476) | soil metagenome | isolation source: 115 cm soil or saprolite under grassland replicate 2 | place: USA:California | collected 2016-06-15
GACGGGCTGGACCCCGCGTCGCACCCTCGACGATATCCTGCGAGACGTCCTCGATGCCCAAAAGAACTGATCTCGCACGCATCCTCCTCATCGGGTCCGGACCGATCGTCATCGGTCAGGGGGCGGAGTTCGACTATTCCGGGACGCAGGCGGTGAAGGCCCTCAAGGAAGAGGGCTACTTCGTCATCCTCGTGAATTCGAATCCCGCCACGATCATGACGGACCCCGAGCTGGCGGACCGGACGTACATCGAGCCGGTCACGCCCGACTGGGTGCGCAAGGTCATCGAGCGCGAGAAACCCGATGCGCTGCTGCCGACGATGGGCGGGCAGACCGCCCTCAACGTGGCGATGGCGCTCGCCAACGACGGGACGTTGAAGAAACACAACGTCGAGCTGATCGGCGCCAATGCGCGCGCCATCACGATGGCCGAGGATCGCGCCGAGTTCAGCGCCGCGATGGCGCGCATCGGCCTGGCGACGCCGACGGGGCAGACGGTGACGTCGGTGGAGGCCGGGCTCGAGGCGGTTGCGGAGGCGGGCTACCCGGCGATCATTCGCCCCTCCTACACCCTCGGCGGCACGGGGGGTGGCGTCGCGTACAATCGCGCCGAGTTCGAGGAGATGGTGGAGCGGGCGCTCGAGCTGTCGCCCGTGCACTCGACCCTGATCGAGCGCAGCGTGCTCGGCTGGAAAGAGTTCGAGCTCGAGGTGATGCGCGACCGGCGCGACAACGTCGTGATCGTGTGCTCCATCGAAAACCTCGACCCGATGGGCGTCCACACCGGCGACTCGATCACGGTCGCGCCCGCCATGACCCTGACCGACCGCGAGTACCAGCGCATGCGCGACGCGGCGATCGCGATCATCCGCGAGATCGGGGTCGAGGCGGGCGGCTGCAACATCCAGTTCGCCGTCAATCCGGCCGATGGGGACATGCTGGTGATCGAGATGAACCCGCGTGTGTCGCGGTCGTCGGCGCTCGCGTCCAAGGCGACCGGATTCCCGATCGCGCGCATCGGCACGAAGCTCGCCGTCGGCTACACGCTCGACGAGCTGCCCAACGACATCACGAAGACGACGCCCGCCTCGTTCGAGCCGGTGCTCGACTATGTCGTGGTGAAGGTGCCGCGCTTCGCGTTCGAGAAGTTCCCCACGGCGGATTTCCGGCTGACGACACAGATGAAGTCGGTGGGTGAAGCGATGGCGATCGGCCGCACATTCAAGGAAGCGTTCCAGAAGGGGCTGCGCGCGCTGGAAATCGGCCGGCCCGGATGGGTGCTGGGCGCGACCCCCGCCGATGATCGGCTCACCAGCACGTCGCCGGAGGATTTGCGCGTCGCGCTGCGGACGGCGACGCCGGAGCGGATCTTCCAGATCAAGCGCGCGTTCCTCGGCGGGCTCACCGTCGACGACATCGCGCAAGCCTCAGGGATCGATCCGTGGTTCCTCTACCAGCTCCAGGAGCTCGTCGACGCGGAGCGGTGGTTCGGCGGGCTGGCGGCGGTGGGCGCGGCGGAGCTCAAGCGCATGAAGCGGATGGGATTCTCCGACCGCCAGCTCGGCGCGCTGCGTAGCACGTCGGAGGCGGCGATCCGCGAACAGCGGTGGAGCCTCGGCATTCACCCCGCATACAAGACCGTCGACACGTGCGCTGGCGAGTTCCCTTCGGCGACGCCGTATCTGTACTCGTCGTACGACGAAGAGAACGAATCCCAGCCGTTCGGTGAGCAGGGGATCGTGATCCTCGGCAGCGGGCCAAACCGCATCGGGCAGGGTGTGGAGTTCGACTACTGCTGCGTGCGCACCGGCCTCGCGTTCCGCGAGCTCGGGTTCAAGACGATCATGATCAACTCGAACCCCGAGACGGTGTCCACCGACTTCGACATCTCGGACAAGCTGTACTTCGAGCCGCTCACGTTCGAAGACGTCCTGGAGATCACGCGCTGGGAGAAGCCGAAGGGCGTCGTCGTGCAGCTCGGCGGCCAGACGCCGCTGCAGCTCACCAAACCGCTCGAGGCCGCCGGCGTCCCGATCCTTGGCACCTCGCCCGACGCGATCGACATCGCCGAAGACCGGGAGCGCTTCGAGGAGCTGGCCGACAAGCTCGGCGTGACGCAGCCGCCCAACGGCATCGCCCGATCCGTGGAAGAGGCGGTCGGGGTCGCGCAGCGCATCGGCTATCCCGTCCTGGTACGGCCGTCCTACGTGCTGGGCGGGCGGGCGATGGAGATCGTCTACGATGATGGCTCGCTGCGCGATTACTTCGTCAAAGCGGCCCGCGTGGCGCCGGAACACCCGGTCCTCATCGACCGCTTCCTGGAAGACGCGTTCGAAGCCGACGTGGATGCGATCGCCGACGGCACGCGCTGCGTGATCGGCGGCGTCATGCAGCACATCGAGGACGCGGGCGTGCATTCGGGCGATTCCGCGTGCGTCCTCCCGCCGTACCTGATCGGCGACCGCCAGGTGGAGGAGATGCGCCGCTACACCCAGGCCTTCGCCAAGGCGCTGAACGTGATCGGGCTGCTCAACGTGCAGTATGCGATCCGGAACGGCGTGGTGTACGTCCTGGAGGTCAATCCGCGGGCGTCGCGGACGGTGCCGTTCGTGAGCAAGGCCACCGGGGTCCCCCTCGCCAAGCTCGCAGCGGCGGTCATTGTCGGGCGGACCCTGGACGATTTGGGCCTTCCCGATGAGCTTCCCGTCGCCGGGGTAGCCGTGAAAGAGGCGGTCTTCCCCTTCACCAAGCTGCCCGGCGTGGATACCGTGTTGGGGCCGGAAATGCGGTCTACCGGGGAAGCGATGGGCCTCGCGGACAGTTTTGGGATGGCGTTCGCGAAGGCGCAGATCGCCGCGGAAGGGAGCCTGCCCCTCGAGGGCACGATCTTCGTCACGGTCAATGACCATGACAAACCGACGGTGCTGCCCATCGCGCGGCGCTTTCACGAGCTGGGGTTCCGCATCCTGGCGACGGAGGGGACGCAGCGATATCTCCGCGGCCGGGGTGTTCCGGCGGAACGGGTGTTGAAGGTGCACGAAGGCCGGCCGAACGCGATCGATCTGATCATGTCCGGCGAAGTGCAGCTCTTGATCAACACGCCGCTGGGGAAGTTCACGCAGGTAGATGACTACGCCATCCGGCGCGCCGCGCTGGTGCATCGGGTGCCGTACACGACGACCATGTCCGCGGCGAGTGCCGCGTGTGATGCGATCATTGCGCTCCGCAGCCGGACAGGGAGCGTCAGGAGCTTACAGGAATGGCACGAAAGAGCGAACGGCGAAAAGGCACCGACCGCGGCGCAGATCGCGGCAGTCGTAAGGGCGTAACGAAGAAGGCCGCGGCCCCCGCGCCTCCTCCGGCTCCGCCCAAAATCAAATTCCGCGGCAAGCTGCTCGAAAACGAGCCGCTGGCCCGCTACAACACCTGGCGGATCGGCGGGCCCGCGCGCTATCTCGCGATGCCCGCCGACAGCGAGGACGTGGTGCGCGCGCTGGAACTCGCGCACGATCGCGGGCTGCCCTGGCTCGTGCTGGGCCTCGGGTCCAATGTCCTGATCAAGGATGGCGGTTTCCCCGGCGTCGTGATCCGCATGGGGAAGGGGCTGGACCGCTTCGAGATGAAAGGCGCGACCGCAATCGTCGGCGCGGGGATGCCGACGCCGATTCTGGCGCGGCGCACCGCCGAAGCCGGATTTGTCGGGGTAGAGCGGTTTGTCGGAATTCCCGGCACGGTGGGCGGCGGCATTTTCATGAACGCGGGCTGCCATGGCGCGGAATTCGCCGAGATCGTGACCGAGGTGACCGTGATGGATCCGCGCGGCAAAGTCAAACAGCTGTCGCGCAAGCAGATCTCGTTCAAGTACCGGTCGAGCAACATCGATGGGCTGGTCCTCGAAGCGAAACTGGGACTGGGCGAGGAGTCGCCCGCCAAGCTGAAGGAGCTGCAGGCGAAGCTGTTCCGGTGGCGCAAGGCCGGCACGCCGTTCGATCAACCGTGCTGCGGGTCCACGTTCACCAATCCCAGCGGGGGCACAAAAACCGCCGGGATGCTCATCGACGAGTGCGGGCTCAAGGGCTTCACGATCGGTGGCGCCCAGGTCTCCACCCTGCACGCCAACTACATCATCAACAAAGGCACCGCGACCGCGAGCGACGTGCTCAAGGTCATCGAGCACATCCGGAAGACCGTCGCGAAGAAAACGGGCGTGACCCTGGAGCTCGAGTGTAAGGTCATCGGAGTCTAGATGGCCGCCTCGGGGTACTTCGCGCACGAGTCGAGCTATGTCGATGACGGAGCGGTGATCGGCCACGGCACCAAGATCTGGCACTTCTCGCACGTGATGCCGGGCGCCGTCATCGGCGAGCGCTGCAATCTCGGTCAGAACGTCGTCGTGATGCCCGGTACCAAGATCGGCAACAACGTCAAGATCCAGAACAACGTCTCGATCTACGAGGGCGTCGAGCTGGAAGACGACGTCTTCTGCGGGCCGTCGTGCGTCTTCACGAACGTGATGAATCCGCGCAGCCACGTGCCGCGCAAGAACGAATACCGGCGTACGCTCGTGAAGCGCGGCGGCTCGATCGGCGCGAACGCCACGATCGTCTGCGGCGTCACGCTCGGCGAATACGCGTTCATCGGCGCCGGAGCCGTCGTCACCGCCGACGTGCCGGCGTACGGCCTGATGGTGGGGGTCCCGGCACGGCGCGTGGGATGGATGTGCCAATGCGGTGAGCGGCTGCACCCAAGCGCGGGGCGTGCGGCGTGCGGCGTGTGCGGGGCCACCTACGATGAGTCGGGTGGAGTTCTGCGCCAGACACAGGCTTCACGCGTCCGAGCTGGAGCGTCATGACCATCCCCATGCTCGATCTGGTCGCGCAGTACCGGGCGATCAAAGACGATGTCCTGCCCGCGATGATGCAAGTCATCGAGACGCAGCAGTTCATCATGGGACCGTCCGTGCCGCAGCTCGAAGTCGAGATCGCGCGGCTCTCGCACGCGAAGCACGGCATCGGCTGCGCGAGCGGCACGGATGCGCTGCTCTTGCCGCTGAAAGCGTTGAACCTGAAGCCCGGCGACGAGGTGATTACCACGCCGTTCACCTTCTTCGCGACGGCAGGCACGATCCACAATGCGGGCGGCACGCCTGTGTTCGTGGACATTCAGCCGAACACGTTCAACATCGATCCCGCCGCCGTGAAGCGCGCGATCACGCCACGAACGCGCGCGATCATGCCGGTGCACCTCTACGGCCAGATGGCCGACATGCTCGAGCTGATGCAAATCGGGCGGTCAAGGGGGGTGAAGGTTATCGAGGATGCCGCTCAGGCGATTGGCGCACGGCGCAAGATGGACGGCGAGTGGCGCGTGGCGGGCGAGCTGGGATGGGTGACGGGGTATTCCTTCTTCCCGAGCAAGAATCTGGGTGCCTGGGGAGACGGCGGGATGATGGTCACCTCCGACGACGCGGCCGCCGACCGGCTGAAGAAGCTGCGGCTGCATGGGGGCGCCAAGCAGTACCATCACGACGAAGTGGGTACCAACTCCCGGCTGGACACGCTGCAAGCTGCCGTGCTGCTCGCCAAGCTGCCGCATCTCGCCGACTGGTCCGCCAAGCGGCGCGAGCACGCGGCCTACTATACGCGGGGGCTGGCCGACGTCCCGCAGGTCAAGCCGCCGGTGGTGGATCCTGCGAACGAGCACATCTTCCACCAGTACACGTTGCGTGCCGAGCGGCGCGACGCGCTGCAGGTGCATCTAAAGAAGGAAGGGATCGGCCACGCGGTGTACTATCCGGTCCCGCTGCACCGCCAACCGTGTTTTGCGCACCTCGGTTACAAGGACGGCAGCCTGCCGCACGCGGAGCAGGCGGCGCGCGAGGCGATTTCGCTGCCGATCTATCCCGAGCTGACGCGGGCGCAGCTCGATCGGGTCATCGATGCGATTCGCGGATTCTATCGGTGAAGCTCAAGATCGGCGTAGTCGGCGCCGGAGCGTGGGGGCGTAACCACGTCCGGACGGTTGCCGGGCTGGCGGAAGGTGAGCTCGCCGCGGTCTGCGACACCGATCCCAAGGTGCGCGAGCGCGTCTCGCGCCAGTATCCCGGCGTGCTGGTCACGGGCGACGTCGCGGCGCTGCTCTCGGCCGTCGATGCGGTGATTGTCGCGTCCCCCGCGGCCACACACGCGGCGGTCGCGCTTCAGGTGCTGGAGGCCGGGAAGCCGGTGCTGGTCGAGAAGCCGTTCGCGCTGAGCGTGCGTGACGCCGAGGCGGTGGCGAAGCGGGGAGCCCAAAAGAGCCTGCCGGTGCTGGCTGGCCATCTGCTGGTCTACCATCCCGCCGTCGAGCGGCTCCGCGAGATGGTACAGACAGGCGAGCTGGGCAAGGTATTCTATTTGTACGGGCTCCGGGTCAATCTGGGGCAGGTGCGGAAGGACGAGAATGCGCTGTGGAGCTTCGGGCCCCACGATGTATCGGTGGCCCTGTACCTGCTTGGGGAGGAGCCCGTCCGGGTGTCGGCGCACGGCAAGAGCTATCTCCAGCCCGCGATCGAGGACGTGGTGTTTCTCACGATGGAGTTCGAGAGCGGCGTGATCGCGCACGTGCAGATGTCGTGGCTCGATCCCCACAAAGAACGCAAACTCACGGTGGTAGGCGCCAAGAAAATGGTGGTCTTTGACGACATGGAAACACGCGAAAAGCTGCGCATCTACGACAAAGGCGTGGACCGCCCGCCCGAGTACCGCTCGTTCGGCGAAAGCCTGGCGATTCGGGAGGGTGATATTTTCATTCCTCGTATTCCGGCCGTGGAGCCGCTCGCGGCCGAGCTGGCGCATTTTGTCCGTGCCGCGCAAGGCCGTGAACCGCCGCGTGCGAGCGCCGCGGACGGTGTGCGCGTCGTCCGCGTGCTCGAAGCCGCCTCCCGCTCACTGGCGCGCGGTGGCACCCCGGAGACCCCATGACTGCGACTGCCGCTGCCCCCGCCATCGTTGATTCGCTCCTCGCGAAGGCGAAGGACCGCACCGCGATCTTCAGCGTCGTCGGCCTCGGCTACGTCGGACTCCCGCTCGCCATGGAGCTGGTGCGTGCCGGCTACCGCGTGCTCGGCGTGGACGTGAATTCCAAAGTCGTCGATTTGCTGAACGGCGGTCGTTCGCACATTCAGGATGTCCCCGCGGCGACGGTCGCCGCTGCCGTAAACGCCAAGCAGTTCTCGGCGACCGCCGATCTGGCGCGCCTCAAGGAGCCCGACGTCATCTCGATCAGCGTGCCCACGCCGCTCTCCAAGACCAAAGACCCCGACGTGAGCTACGTGCTGGCGGCGACCGAATCGGTGAAGCGCGCGCTGCGCAAAGGGCAACTCGTCGTGCTCGAGTCGACGACGTATCCCGGCACGACGCGCGAGCTGATGCTGCCCGCCCTCGAGTCGACCGGCCTCAAAGTCGGCCAGGACTTCTTCCTGGCGTTCTCTCCCGAGCGCGTCGATCCGGGCAATGAGCGCTTCAACACGCGCAACACCCCGAAGGTGATCGGCGGCATCACGCCCGCCTGCCTCAAGGTTGCCATCGCGCTGTACCAGCCGGCGATCGATACGCTCGTGCCGGTGTCGTCGCCCGAAGCGGCGGAGCTGGTGAAGATCCTCGAGAACACGTTCCGCAGCGTGAACATCGGGCTCGTGAACGAAATGGCGATCGTGTGCGACAAGCTCGGCGTGGACGTGTGGGAAGTGATCGAGGCCGCGTCGACCAAACCGTTCGGCTTCATGAAATTCACGCCCGGTCCCGGCGTCGGCGGGCACTGCATCCCGCTCGATCCGCACTATCTCGCCTGGAAGATGCGGACGCTGAACTACAAGACCCGGTTCATCGAGCTGGCCGGCGAGCTGAATGCCGAAATGCCGGAGTTCTGGGTCGGCAAAGTCGTGGATGCGCTCAACGAGCAAGGTAAAGCGGTACGCGGAAGCCGGGTCATGCTGGTGGGCGTCGCGTACAAGAAGAACATCGACGACATCCGCGAGAGCCCGGCGCTCGACGTGATCCGCCTCCTGCACCAGCGCGGCGCGGACGTCTCCTATCACGATCCGCATGTGCCGGTCCTGAAGGAGGACCGCATCGCGCTCAACTCGGTCCCGCTCACCGCCGAGACGCTCGCGCAGGCCGACTGTGTGATCATCGTGACCGATCACGCGGCGATCGATTACAAACTGATCGCGCGGCATGCCCGCGCGGCGGTCGATACGCGCCACGTCTTGCCCAAGGCAGGCACCCGCGCGTGAAGGTCGCCGTCGTCGGCACCGGGTACGTGGGTCTGGTCGTCGGCGCCTGTCTCGCGGAGACCGGCAATGACGTCGCCTGTGCCGACGTCGATGCGGCCAAGATCAAGGACCTCAAGGCGAACAAGCTGCCGATCTACGAGCCGGGCCTCGAGCCGATCGTCGTCCGCAATCAGCGTGAGGGCCGGCTCAGCTTCACGACCGACGTCGGGAATGCGGTCGAGCGCTCCGAGGTCGTGTTCATCGCCGTCGGCACGCCGCCCGGCGAAGACGGCTCCGCCGATTTGCAGCATGTGCTCGCCGTCGCGACGACGATCGGCAAGCACATGAACGCGCCCAAACTCGTCGTCACCAAGAGCACGGTCCCCGTCGGCACGGCCGAGAAAGTTCGCGCGCAGATCGCGCGCGAGACGAAGACGCCGTTTCACGTCTGCTCCAACCCCGAGTTCTTGAAGGAAGGTGCCGCGGTCGAGGATTTCATGAAGCCCGATCGCGTAGTGGTCGGCGTCGACTCCCCCGAAGCGGCCCGGGTGATCGAGGAGTTGTACACGCCGTTCGTCCGCACCGGCAATCCGTTGATCGTCATGGACATCCCGTCGGCCGAGATGACGAAGTACGCGGCCAACGCGATGCTCGCGACCCGCATCTCGTTCATGAATCAGATCGCGCAGCTGTGTGAAGCCGTCGGCGCCAACGTCACCCATGTGCGGCGGGGGATCGGCTCGGACCGGCGTATCGGCCAGGCATTCCTGTTTCCCGGCCCCGGATACGGCGGGTCCTGCTTTCCCAAGGACGTGAAGGCGCTGATCCGGACCGGAACGGAGAGCAAGATGTCGCTGGACATCCTGTCGGCCGTCGAGCAGGCGAATCAGCGGCAGAAACGCGTGCTGTTCGAAAAGCTCCAGCGGCATCTGGGATCCCTCAGCGGCAAAGTCATCGCGGTGTGGGGCCTCGCCTTCAAGGCCGAGACCGACGACGTCCGGGAAAGCCCGGCGCTCGTGCTCATCGAGGAGCTGCTCCGCGCAGGCGCGAACGTGCAGGCGCACGACCCCGCCGCGATGGAGACGGCTCGGCAACAGCTCGGCAGTCGCGTGACATTCGCCGGTCACGGCTTCGACGCACTGGCCGGGGCGGACGCGTTGGCGATCGCCACGGAATGGCTGGAGTACCGCAATCCTGATTTCGCCAGGATCAAGCAGCTTTTGAAGCGGCCGCTGATCGTCGACGGGCGCAACCTGTACGATCCGGAGAAGCTCGGCCGGCTGGGGTTCACCTACGACAGCATCGGCCGTCCGCTCGGATGCGCGTCCTCGTAACGGGCGCAGGCGGGTTCTTGGGGTCCCACTTGTGCGATCGGCTGCTTGCGGCCGGTCACACCGTGGTGGGGATGGACAACTTCCTCACCGGAACGCCCGCCAATCTTGCGCACCTCAACAACCACGCCCGCTTCAAGCTCCTCCGCCACGATGTCTCGATGTTCATCGACGTACCGGGACCCCTGGACGGCGTGCTCCACTTCGCCAGTCCGGCGAGCCCGATCGACTACCTCGAGCACCCCATTCCCACCCTCAAGGTCGGCGCACTCGGCACGCATAACAGCCTTGGCCTCGCGAAAGAGAAGGGCGCCCGCTTCCTGCTCGCCTCGACGTCAGAGGTGTACGGCGACCCGCTGGTGCACCCCCAGCCCGAGTCGTACTGGGGCAACGTCAATCCCGTGGGCCCGCGGGGCGTGTATGACGAGGCCAAGCGCTTCGCCGAAGCGATGACGATGGCGTACCATCGCTACCACAAGCTGGATACCCGCATCGTGCGGATCTTCAATACCTACGGGCCGCGCATGCGCCCGAACGATGGACGGGTGGTGTCGAACTTCATCGTGCAAGCGCTGCGGGGCGAGCCGCTCACCGTCTACGGCGACGGGTCGCAGACGCGCTCGTTCTGCTATGTGGACGATCTGATCGAGGGCATCATGCGGCTGTTCGAGCGCGGCACCACCCAGCCGACCAATATCGGAAACCCGCACGAGTTCACCGTGCGGCAGCTCGCGGAGCGCGTGCTGGCCTTGACGGGGAGCAAGAGCACGATCGTCGCGCGGCCGCTGCCGGTGGACGATCCGCAGGTGCGGCAGCCCGACATCTCCTATGCCCGCGCGACCCTCGGGTGGGAGCCGACCGTCAGCCTGGACGAAGGGTTGCGCCGCGCGATCGAGTATTTCCGCAGTGTGGTGGCGCGCGAGGGCGCACGATGAGCGTCACGCACCGCTACCTCGTCACCGGCGCCGCCGGATTCATCGGGTCACACCTGAGCGAGGCGCTCGTCGCGCGCGGTCACGCAGTCACCGGCGTCGACAACTTCGATCCGTTTTACGCGCGCGAGGTGAAGGAGCGCAACCTCGCCGGCTTGAGCAAGCAGCCCGGCTTCCGCTTTGTCGAGGCCGACGTCGCGCGTGATCCCCTGCCGCTGGACGGCGTCGCGGCGGTCATTCATCTCGCCGCCAAGCCGGGCGTACGCCCCTCGCTCGAAGATCCCGGTTCATACATGGAAGCGAATGTGACGGCGACGGCACGCCTGATCGACGCAGCCCGCCGTGTGGGACTCACCCGCATCGTGTTCGGCTCGTCCTCGTCGGTGTACGGGAATGCAACGCCGGCGCCGTTCGCGGAGGACAAGCCCGCCGTCTCACCGATCTCGCCGTACGCGGCCAGCAAGCGGGCGGGGGAGCTGCTGGCGCACGCCTTCGCGCATCTGTACCCGCTCAAGATCATCTGCCTGCGATTCTTCACCGTGTACGGCCCGCGGCAGCGGCCCGATCTGGCGATCCACAAATTCACGGATTTGATCGCGCGCGGACGGCCGGTGCGGATGCATGGGGACGGGTCGAGCGAGCGCGACTACACCTATATTACCGACTGCCTGGACGGTGTCCTCGCAGCGCTGGACTGGACGGCGACCGCGACGCCTGGAACGGTCGAGACGGTCAATCTTGGCGGCGGAGCACGCGTGCGCCTCGACCGTTTGATCGCTCTCATCGCCAAGGCCCTGGGCCAGCACGCGAACATCGAACGTCATCCCGATCAGCCGGGCGACGTGCGGTTGACGGATGCCGATCTGGTCCATGCCGGCCATGTGCTCGGCTTCAAGCCGCGCGTCGGGATCGAGGAAGGGATCCGCAAGTTCGTTGACTGGTACGAGGAGATCCATGGACGTCAGTCCAGAGCATCTGGTCGAGCAGGCTAACGAGCGGTTTCAGCTGCAGGACTATTACGGCGCGATCCATCTCCTCGAGGAGGTCATCGCGACCGGTCGCGCGTTTGCGGACGCGCACCATCTGCTCGGGCTCTCCTACTCGCTCGCTGGGCAGCTGGACAAGGCGCTGGAACAGTTCGATCGCGCCCTCGCGCTCAATCCCAACTACATCGAGGCGTTGATCCATCGCGCGCTCGTGCTGAACGAGCTGGGTCGGGAAGAAGAAGCGAATGCGATGCTGCGGCGGGCCCGCCAGGTGACCACGGAGCGGCGCTCTGGCTTCCATGGTCACGTCGCGGCGAAGCTCGCCAACCAGCACGCGTCCCTCGGCCAGGCCTATCTCGAGGCGGGCGGGCTGAACGAAGCGATCGGCCAGTACGAGGCGGCGCTCACGCTCGGCCCCGGATTTCACGACCTGCGCTATAAGCTGGGGCGGCTGCTGCTCGAGGCAGGTCGCGCGTTGGATGCGCACGAGCACTTCAAGCTGATCGTGCGCGAGCGGCCGTCCTTTCTCGATGCCGCGGCCATGCTGGGCCTGGCGTGCTACCTCGCGGGCGACGGGCTTGCCGCGCGCGCGGTGTGGGAGGAGTTGCGTGCCCGGCGGCCCGAGGACCCGCGCGTGGAAGCGTATCTGGCGCTGCTCTCGCGGTCGGACGTGACACCGGTTGCCGCCACCGCCACCGCCGCCACCGCCGACGCCGGAAAGCCCGAGAGAAAGAAGAAAAAGAAGTGAAACGTCCGATCACCGTGCTGGCCCTTTTCCTGCTGGCCTGCACCCGTTCCGCAGCCAACCACGAGGAGCTCGGCGACCGCTCATATGCCGCGGGCGCGTATGCCGACGCGTTGGCGGAATACCAGCTGGGCCGCCGGGCAAACGCCGGGAGCGCGACCCTGCTGGCGAAGGTCGCGGCCGCGGCGATGCACACCGAGGACTACGACCTGGCCGCCGAGTCGTACCGCACGCTCGCCGATCGCGACCGCTCGCGCGCCGAAGAAGCGGCCGATGGACTGGACCGCGTGGCGCGGGCGGCGCTGGCGGCCAACGACCGCACGGCGCTGGCGAGCGCGTTGACCGGGCTGCGGCAGGTCGCCCCGCGCCGGCCCCTGGGACGCTATGTCGTGCTGGCGGCTCTGGATGCGGTCGATCGCAGCGATACGGCCGAGGCGAGGGCCTTGTTGCCGGTTGCCGCGGCCTCCGCGGTCGACGCTGCCCGGGCCGACTCGCTACTGTTCGTCTACGGGATGACGCTGGCCCGGGTCCGAGAGTGCAGTACGGCGGTACGCGTCTTCGAAGGCGTGGTACGGCGGCAACGGGCGGTGGTCGTGGTCGAATCGGCGCGCGAGGGACTCGGGCTGTGCGCTTTGGTCGAGGGCCAGATCGCGCTCGAGCAGAAGCGTCCGGCCGACGCCGAGGGGTGGTTCCGGCGGGCGACGGCGCCAGGCGCCTCGCCCGACGTCGTCCGCGGCGCGTTTCTGGGTCTCGGCGACGTACGGCTCGCGCAGGGCGATATTGCGGGCGCCATGGAGAGCTATCAGCAGGCGCTCGCCGGCGGTTCGCCGGGCGATACGATCTCGCAGCGCGCACAGGAAAAGCTCAACGCGTTAGGAAAGGCTGAACCCGAATGACGATGCACCGGACGATCGGCACGCTGGCACTCGCGGTGGCACTGGCAGGCGTGGCCGCCTGTCATCCGCGGGGTCGGGCCCCGCGGGCCGCGCCGGTGGTGGAACCGGACGTCGATCTTGCCCGCGCCATGCATCTGTTCCGTCGCGGCGATTTTCGTCGCGCCCAGACGATTTTCCAGCGCGTCAGTTTCCAATTGCCCCCGGGGAGTCCCGAGCTGGCGGAAGTGCGCTATTACCTCGCGGAGAGCTGGTTCCAGGTCGGCGACTTCGTGCAGGCGGCCAGCGATTTCCGGAAAGTCTCCGACGAATTCTCGACGAGCGAATACGCGCCGCTGGCGCTGCTGCGCGCCGGGGACGCCAACCTGCGGCTCTGGCGCCGCCCCGAGCTCGACCCCTCGTACGGCGAGACCGCGCTGGCCATCTATCAGGAGCTGGCCGGCCGCTTTCCCGACAGTGACGCGGCGGCGCGGGCGCGTCCGCACGTCCGGCGCCTGGAGAATCAGTTCGCGGAGAAGGTCTATAAGACCGGCATTTTCTACCTTCGCCGCAAAGCCTGGGACTCCGCGATCATCTATTTCAAGGACGTGATTGCGAGCTATCCCACCACGCAGCGGGCGCCCGACGCGCTGCTGCGGCTCGTGGACAGCTACCGTGCGATCGGCTACAAGCAGGAGCTGCAGGAGACCTGCGAGCACCTGCGGCGGTTTTATCCCCAGGCGACGGGGCTCGATCGCAGCTGCCCCGCGGGGGCCGACTCCAGCGCGACGCCGTCCACTCCCTCGACACCCTGAGCGGCGTGGCCGCGGGGGGGGGAGCGCTGTTCGGGGGATCGTTCGACCCCGTGCATGTCGCACATCTGATCGTGGCGGAAGCGGCGGCGGACGCATTGGGGTGCGTCGTGCGCTTTCTCCCGGCCCGTGAGCAACCCCTCAAGCGCGGTGCGCGTGCCGCCCATCAGGCGACGCCGGAGCAGCGAGCGGAGATGCTGGATCTGGCGACCGTGGGGAACCCCCGGTTCACGGTGGAGCGCGTCGAGCTGGGGCTGCCGACGCCATCGTATACCGTCCGGAGCCTGCGGGCGTTGGGCGAGCGCGAGCCGGGGAACCGGTTCACGTTGTTGCTAGGGGCGGACGCCGCCCGCGATCTGGCGGAATGGTGGGAAGTCGAAGCGCTTCCGGAACTTGCCGACATCGTCGTCTTCGCCCGGCCCGGGGCCAGCGTGGTACGTCATCCCTTGATCAAGCGGGTCATCCCCGTGCCGACGATCGATCTCTCCGCTACCCAGGTGCGGGAGCGCGTCAAACAGGGACGTTCCATTCGATATTTAGTGCCCGACCCGGTGCGCGACTACATCGGGACGCACGGGCTGTACCGCTAGGAGTGTAATGGCCAATCGGTGGTTCACCAGCATCTTCGGGACGCGGTTCAACCGCGAGCTGAAGCGCATCCAGCCGATCGTGGATGCGATTCACGGGCACGAGGTGCGTCTCAAAGAGGTCGCCGACAGCGAGCTGCAAGCGCAGACCTCCAGGTTCCGCGAGGCGATCGCGCAGCGCACCGGTGCGCTGCACGCCGAGGTCGAGCGCCTCAAGCAGGCGAAGCACGACTGCCCTGACCCCACCGAGCGCGCCAACCTCAGTGATCAGCTGAGAAAGGCGGAGCAGGCGTTCGTCTCCGAGCTGCAACAGACGTTGGACGATCTGCTGCCCGAAGCGTTCGCGACGGTCCGTGAAGCCGCCCGCCGGCTGCTGGGCAGCGAGGTGGTCGTCACGGGGCACGCGATGAAGTGGGACATGGTGCCCTACGACGTGCAGCTCATCGGCGGCATCGTGTTGCATCAGGGCAAGATCGCCGAAATGGCGACGGGCGAGGGCAAGACCCTCGTGGCGACGCTGCCGCTGTATCTCAACGCGCTGGCCGGCCGGGGCGCGCATCTCGTCACCGTGAACAACTACCTCGCCCGGCGTGACTCGCAGTGGATGGGCCATCTCTTCACGTGGCTCGGCCTGACGGTGGGGTGCATCGATGATACCCAGCCGTCCACGCCCGAGCGCCGCGCCGCCTATCAATGCGACATCACCTACGGCACGAACAACGAATTCGGCTTCGACTACCTGCGCGACAACATGGTGGGCAGCCTGGACCACCGCGTGCAGCGCGGGCACGTGTATGCGATCATCGACGAGGTGGACTCGATTCTGATCGACGAAGCCCGGACGCCCCTGATCATTTCCGGGGTCGTGGGCGCGGAGTCGGATGAAAAGTACGCCCTGTACAATGCCCAGGTCGTACAGCTGGTCCGCAAGCAGACCGCCATTTCCAATGATCTGATCGCGAAGGCCGAGCCGCTGCTGGAGAACGCGGAGACGAGCTACGAGGGCGCCACGCTGCTTTACAAGGCGCAGCTCGGCATGCCGAAGAACAAGAAGCTGCTGAAGCTGCTGAACGAGCAGGGCGTGAAGCAGCAGGTGCAGCGGGTCGAGCTCGACCGGCTGGCCGATCGCAAGCTGCCGGCGCGTGACCAGAAGATGCGCGACATCGAGGACGATCTGTACTTCGTCATGGACGAGCGAGGCCGCTCCGTACACCTGACCGACAAGGGCGTGGAGACGATGTCCCCGCAGGATCCGACCTTGTTCCTGGTGCCCGATATCTCACACGCCGTGCACGAGCTGGAGCACGATACCGAGCTCTCGCCCGCGGAAAAGATCGAGCGGCGCCGCGTGGTCGAGGCCGAATACGCGACCAAGAGCGAGACGCTGCATATCATCCACAAGCTGCTGCAGGCGCATGCGCTGTACGAGAAAGACGTCGAATACGTCGTGCAGGATGGACAGGTCTTCATCGTCGACGAGTTCACCGGCCGGTTGATGCCGGGGCGGCGCTGGTCGGACGGCCTGCACCAGGCGGTCGAGGCGAAAGAAGGCGTCGCGGTGCGCGAGGAGTCACAGACCCTCGCGACGATCACCATCCAGAACTACTTCCGCATGTACGAGAAGCTCTCGGGCATGACGGGCACCGCCGAGACGGAAGAAACCGAGTTTCACGACATCTACAAGCTCGTGGTCGTGGTGATTCCCACCAATCGGCCGGTGCGGCGCGTCGACAAGCACGACCTCGTGTACAAGACGCGCAAAGAGAAGTACGACGCCATCATGGAAGAAATCGATCGGCAGCATAAGCGCGGCCTGCCGGTGCTGGTGGGGACGGTCAACGTCGAGGTCTCGGAGACGCTGGCCCGCCTACTGAAACGGCGCGGGCTGAAGCACGAGGTGCTGAACGCCAAGTACCACCAGCGCGAAGCCGAGATCGTCGCGCAGGCGGGACAGCCCGGCTCGATCACGATTGCGACGAACATGGCGGGCCGCGGCACGGACATCAAACTCGGCCCCGGCGTGAAGAAGTGTCAGGTGTGCGGGATCAAGTCGCGCGAGGCGCCGTTCGGCCAGCTGGTGGAGCAGCCCGACCTGGCTCCCCCCGAGATCAAAGAGCTGAAGTGCAACGAGGATCCGCCGTGCGGCCTCGTCATCATCGGCACCGAGCGCCACGAGGCACGGCGCATCGACCGGCAGCTGCGCGGCCGTTCGGGGCGTCAGGGCGATCCGGGGCAGAGCGTGTTCTACATGTCGCTCGAAGACGACCTCATGCGTCTCTTCGGCTCCGACCGTATCGCGCGCATCATGGACCGCACGGGCGCCGAAGAGGGATCGGCCAGGCCCAGAAGCGCGTCGAGCTCCAGAACTTCCAGGCGCGCAAGAAGCTGCTGCAGTTCGACGACGTGATGAACAAGCAGCGGGAAGTGATCTACTCGCAGCGCCTCTACGCGCTCGAGGGCGGGGAAGAGCTGAAGGCCGAGGCGCAGCGGATGATCGACAGCGCCGTCGAGCACCTCGCCGACAGCCTGATCGTGGACTACGACGATCCCGGCCAGTGGGACCGCGCGCTCATCGAAACGGAGTTCCTGCAGAAATTCCTGATTTCGATTCCCGGCGTCACGGATCCGGCCGTGATCAAGACGCGCGACGAGCTGGTGCGCGCCGCGCAGCAGGCCGGCCGGGAGGCGTTCCAGCAGAAGCTCGGCTACATGCGTGACGTCGAGACGAAGGTCGGCGCCGCGAACCTCGCCGAGCAGGCGTTGTCGCACGTCACGCTCGGCGTGATCGACGAGAAGTGGAAGGACCACCTCTACGATCTCGACCAGCTGCGCGAAGGCATCTACTACCGCGCCTGGGGCCAGAAGGACCCGCTGGTCGAGTACAAGCAGGACGCGTATGAAATGTTCGTCGGCCTGATGCAGGATCTGCAGACGACATTCGCGGAACGGTGGCTCAAGCTGCAGATCGAGATCGGGCCGCCGCAGGGGGGGCCGGGTGGTCAGCGGCCGCCGAGTCGCGGCGTCACCGGGCCCGCCGGCGGTCTTCCGGGACCGAGCCGCCGGCAGACGCCGATGGTGGCTTCAAAACCTGCCGCCGACGGTCTTGTCACGAGCGGCCAGCCCCCACCGCCGTCGGTGCAACGGAGCGCGGGCGGCATGGCCGAGCCCGCGTTTGCGGCAAGCCCCTACTCGAGGGTGGGCCGCAACGACCCCTGCCCGTGTGGCAGCGGCAAAAAGTTCAAGAAGTGCCACGGAGCAGCCCTCTAGCGCGTTGAGATGGTACCGAGGCATCCAGTGGCATGGGTTAGGTTGGCCCATGCCGCTGCGTCTTTCCGAGCACCTCGAACACGACCGGCCGCGCGAGCGTTTCTGGGCCGTCGGCCCCGGCGCGTTGACGGGGCAGGAGCTCTTGGCCATTCTCCTAGGAACAGGGACCCGCGGGCAGGATGCCCTCGCCGTGGCCGCAGCCATCCTGGCCCGGGCAGAGGGCTCGCTGCGGCGGCTCGCCACCCGCCCCTGGGCGGAGTTGGCCCGCATGCCGGGGGTCGGCCGGGCGAAAGCGGCTCGCCTGGCAGCAGCGATCGAGCTGGGACGCCGGATCAGCGTCGAGACGGAGCCGCCGCCTGAGCGTATCCGGGGGCCGGGCGACGTGCAGCGCTACTATGGTTTGCGGTTGCGCGACCTGGCGGTCGAGGAGTTCCACGTCCTCGCCCTGGGGAGCCAGAGCCAGATCCTGGCGGATCTACTGATCACGCGGGGCATTCTGAACAGCTCGTTGGTGCACCCGCGGGAAGTATTTCGGGCGGCGATCGCCGAGGCGGCGGCGGGCATCATCGTGGTGCACAATCATCCGAGTGGCGACCCCACGCCCTCGGCGGACGATCGCGCGGTCACGCGCCAGCTGGTCGATGCGGGGCGCGTGCTGGACATGCCGGTATACGACCACGTGGTGATTGGCGGCGGAGGAGAGCGGTACGTGAGTTTCGCGGAAGCAGGACTGCTGTGACGAGTACGGCGCCGATTCTCGCGCCGGAGCTGGCGAAGGCCGTCGCCGCGCAGCGCGACCGCCTCGACCTCGCTGTGCTGTCGCGCGCCTACCGCATCAGCGCGCAGGCCCATCAGGGCCAGAAGCGCCTGTCGGGCGACGATTTCGTGTCCCACAGCGTCGCCGTCGCGACGATTCTCGCCGAGCAGCAAATGGACACGACGACGATCGCCGCGGCGCTGCTGCATGATGTGGTCGAGGATTCCGACGTCACCTTGGAGCTGCTGCGCCGGGACTTCGGGAACGAAGTCGCCGACCTGGTGGACGGCCTCACCAAGATCTCGACCCTCACCTTCCGCTCGACCGCCGAAGAACAGGCCGAGAATTACCGCAAGCTGCTGATGTCGGTCGCGCGCGACGCGCGCGTGATCATCATCAAGCTCGCGGACCGGTTGCACAATATGCGCACCCTCGATCCGCTGCCGCCCGAGAAGCGCAAGCGCATCGCGCTGGAGACGCGCGAATTGTACGCACCGCTGGCTCACCGCTTCGGCATGGCGGGTGTGAAAGCGGAGCTCGAGGACCTTGCGTTCAAGTACCTCGAGCCGGACGACTACAAGCAGCTGGCTCGCCAGGTGAAGGCGCGCCGCGTGGAGCGCGACCGCACGATCGAGCGGATGCGCGCGCCGCTGGCCGACGAGCTGCGGCGTGCCGGGATCGTCGGCTGGGAGATCGTCGGCCGGCCCAAGAACCTTTGGTCCATCTTCAAGAAGATGAAGAAGCGCGGCAAGCCGTTCGAGGAGATCTACGACCTCCTGGCCGTCCGCGTCCTCGTCAACAGCATCACCGACTGCTACCACGTACTCGGCATCATCCACCACACCTGGACGCCGTTGCAGGAGCGGATCAAAGACTACATCGCGAGCCCCAAGTCGAACGGCTATCAGTCGCTGCACACGACCGTCTTCGGACCGGCTGGGCAGCTCTACGAGATCCAGATCCGCACTCGCGACATGCACCGCACGGCCGAGTACGGTATCGCGGCACACT
>WNGB01005167.1_pt1 | contig 19553 bp, 22 predicted proteins | sample 5400681 | NCBI WGS metagenome assembly WNGB01 (sample SAMN13153367, study PRJNA577476) | soil metagenome | isolation source: 115 cm soil or saprolite under grassland replicate 2 | place: USA:California | collected 2016-06-15
CGTTGATGCCGATCCCGACCAGCATGAACGGCACCCGGTAGCCGGTGAGGAACGCGGCCAGGCCGGTCGCGCCGATGAACGGGACCAGGTCGGCGAGGTGGTGGGCGCAGCAGGCCACCATGCCGGCGGTGGAGGCGCCTGCCCCGGTCCCGCCCGCCGCCAGGGTCGCCGGCTGCACCCGGCGGCGGCGGCGCAGCTCCGCGAGCAGCGCGACCTGGACGCCGAACCCGGCGACAATGGCCGCCAGGAAGTACCAGTCGGCCCTGGCCTGGTCGGCGAGGTGGCCGAGCGACCGCGACGCGCCTGCCACCACCACGACGTAGAACAGCGCCAGGCCGGCGGCGAGCACGCCGGCCCGGACGCTAGGGGGCCTCATCGCTGCTCCCCGCGGCGGGCGGCCGCCGTCGTGGCCGGTCTCTCGTCGGTGTGGGCGCCGTGGTGCCCACCATGTGGCGCCAGCAGGTGCAGCAGCAGGCAGCCGCCGACCAGCAGCAGCGGCGGCGCGCCGCCGAACGGGACGGCTCCCACCACGGCCGCCAGCAGGATCCCTCCCACGCCGAGCAGCAGGCACATCCCAACATGGCTGCGCATCTCGAGCTCCTCTCAGGTCGTCATCGGTCTCTGGCACATACCCCTGCCAGGTAGGAGTATCCAGTCGCGGCGGCGGCTCCGGCAGGGACGAACGGCCCGGCCCGTGCAGGACCTCTGGGACCGTGCCCGTGCGGCACGGCGGAGCTCCAAGGGCGGCGGCCACAGCAGCCTCACCTGGGGCCGCGGCCCAGCATCTGGTCGATGCCACGCTGGTGAGCCTCCAGCTCCTCGATGAAGCCCGGGTCCCGGGCGTGGCGAAGCTGGTCGTCCACCACGCGGCCGTCGGCCATCGGGCCGCTGGCGGCGGGAACCGACATCTGCTGGGTCATGTCGGCGTCGGCCTGAAGCTGCTGGTGCGAGTAGCGGGTGCTCACCGGCGGCTGGCCGACGGGGCCGGTGACGGCCGCGGTGACGAACGTCGCCACGGCAACCGCGATCAGCAGGGCCGAGATTGCCCACAGCCACCTGGTCACCGTGAACCTCCTTGTGCGCGTCTTGGTTGGCGCGATCATGCGCGTCGGAGCGGCGCTGGCCATCCGGTGCCGGTGCTGGCGTTCCGGGGGCGTGACCCTGACGCGCGCGGCCGGGGCATCCGTAGAACGTTGCAGCGCGGGGTTCGGCTCGGCCCCGGGCTGGGTTCAGCAGCGGCTGGCCTGCTCGAGCGGGCGCCGACCGGCCGTGGTGTCCCACCTGGAGGCGACGCGTTGGTGACCATGCCGGAGCTTCATCCGAGCCCAGCGGGGTTGCCAGGCCCAGGGGGCACCGCCTGCGTCGGCGGCTTCCGTTCGAGTGCGTCGACGTCGAGGGCTGTGCCATGGTCGTGGTGGCCTGCGGGCACGTCCAGTGCCGGACGCGATCCGCCTCGAGCACGCGCCGTGCGGTCGTGTGCTCGCACTCACGCGACGGCGGCCTGGCGCTTCACCGGGTCCGTGGTCGGCCGCACAGCGGTTCCGTATTCAGGGTGGATGGCACGGCTGGCAGTCGGGCGGAGGATGAGGCAGCCACGAACGGGAACTCAAGTTGAGAGGAGGTTACGGTGAATCATCAACGCATGCTTGGACCGGCGCTTGCCGTCGGGAGCGTCGTGGTCGGTCTCGCCGTGCTCGGCGTCCCGGTCATCACCTACCTGCCGATCCTGTTGCTGCTCGCCTGCCCGCTGATGATGATCTTCATGATGCGCAGCATGGGCCATGGCGGACACGGCGACGGCCCACACGGCCACGACCTGCGAGACAACCAGGCTGAGCGGCAAACCCCTGTGGGCGGCAACCAGCGGTGACCGACCGCCGCGTGGCTCCGTCGCGGTACACGCCGCCGGGGTCATGGTCGTCCGCCGGCCGCGGTAACGGGCCGACCTCCATGCCGACCATGTGGCGGGGCGCTGGAGGCGCGAGTCAGGTACCGCGCTCGTTCACCATTCGTTCGCCGTTGGCTATTGAGTGGCTGCAAGGCCGTGGGGGCCGGCACCGACCCTGACCTTCCCGACCCGCCGCTTGGACGCCGCGTCGAGCACCACCGCGGTCCCGTTGGTGTTGTCTGCCACGGCGGCCCACCGGCCGACCACGGCGAGATGATGCGGAGCGCCTTCCAGGGGTAGCCGGGCCGCGAGCCGCAGCGAGCGAGTGTCCACCACGAACACCAGCCGGCCCGGGCTGTCGGTCAGCCACACCTGGGCACCGTCCGGCGTGAAGGCCAGGTGGTGGGCTTCCTCGCCCAGCGCCACCTCCCGCAGCAGCCTGCCGGAGGGAGCGTAGACGTGCAGGCCCCCATCCCAGTCGGTCACCCAGGCCCGGCCGTCGCGGCCGAGGAGCAGGTCGTGGGGACGCCGCCCGGTGGACAGGTAGCGGGCAGCCGTCCTGGTCCTGAGGTCCACGACCGCGATCTGGTCGCTTCCCTCCAGCGAGACCCACGCGCGGCGGCCGTCGGCCGTGACGGCGAGGTCGTGCGGGCGCCCCCGCAGCGGGACGACCCCGCGCCGCCGGCCTTCCGTCCCAACCAGGTCGAGCCTGGCCCCGGCGGTGTTGGCCACCACCAAGATGCGGCCGGCGACCTTGACGTCGTGCGGGTAGCCGCCGAGCCGGACCGTGGTGGGCCGCCCGCGCGCGTCGACCAGCACGATCCGGCCCTCGCCGGGCAGGGTCACAACCGCCCCGCCATCAGGAAGAGCGGCCAGGTTGTGGGGCCGGCCCGGCACGGCGACGGTCAGGGCGACAGTGCGACGTGCCACATCGATCCGGCTTACCGAGCGACCGTCCTCGGCCGCGACCCACGCCACGGCCGCCCGCCGGGCAGTGGACGACGTTGTCGCGGACGAAGTCGGCGCGGAGGTGGGGGCACCGGTCGGCGTCGCCGAGGACCGGCTGGGCGCGCTGGTCGACCGGTCTGGGCCGGTCGAGCAGCCACCCAGGGCTGCCAGCAGCACAGTGAGGACGACCACGGCCTTCCGCATGGACCCGATCGTAGGCCATGTGGCGGCACCGCGAGCCCGGCACGCGCGGGTCGGGCCGACCGTCAAGATAGCTGCGTCGTCCCTGGTGGCCGCCGTCCGGCCGTTCAGGGACGACGCGGACGGCGAGATCGGCGCCGCCGGGGCGACAGGCCAGGGTCCCTGGAGCTACCCACTGGGGCGGGGCCGGGCCGGCGGGGCGGGCTCGGGAGCGGGCAGGCGCAGGCCTTTGAGCGCCAGCGCGTTGACCGCCACGATGACGCTGGAGCCGGACATCGACAGGGCGGCGATCTCGGGCCGCAGCACCAGCCCAAACGACGGTTCGAACACGCCGGCGGCGATCGGCAGCGCGATCGCGTTGTAGCCGATCGCCCAGCCGAGGTTCTGGCGCATCTTGCGCAGGGTGCCTCGCCCGATCTGCAGCGCGGTGGGCACGTCCAGCGGGTCGGAGCGCATCAGCACCACGTCGGCGGTCTCGATCGCCACGTCGGTGCCGGCGCCGATGGCGATGCCGAGGTCGGCCTGGGCCAGCGCCGGGGCGTCGTTCACCCCGTCGCCAACCATCGCCACCTTGCGCCCGCCCTGCTGCAACTCGGCCACCTTGGCGGCCTTGTCGCCGGGTAGCACCTCAGCGATCACCTGGTCGATGCCGAGCTGGCCGGCGATCCGCTCGGCGGTGGCCTGGTTGTCGCCAGTGAGCATCACCACCTGGACGCCGGCCTGGTGGAGCGCGGCCACGGCCGCGGCCGAGGTCTCCCGGGCGGCGTCGGCGATGCCGACCAGCCCGACCGGGCGACCGTCGACCGCGACCAGGACAGCCGTGCGCCCGCCGGCGGCCAGCGCCTCCCGCCGCGCAGCGAGCGGCCCCAGGTCGACCCGCTCGCGGTCCAGCAGCCGCCGGTTGCCCACCGCGACCCGCCGGCCCTCCACGGTCGCCAGCGCGCCGTGGCCGGGCACGTTCTCGAACCCGTCGGTGGCCGCTTGACCGACGCCGGCCTGGTCGGCGCGGCGCACGATCGCCTCGGCCAGCGGGTGCTCCGAGGAGCGCTCGACCGCGGCCGCCAGCCGCAGCAGCTCGACCTGGTCGACGCCGTCGGCGGTGACCAGATCGGTGACCTCCGGCTCGCCCTTGGTCAGCGTGCCGGTCTTGTCCATCACCACCGTGTCGATCCGGGCCGAGGTCTCCAGCGCGATCGCGTTCTTGAACAGGATCCCCCGCTTGGCGCCCAGCCCGGTCCCGACCATGATCGCGGTCGGGGTCGCCAGCCCCAGCGCGTCAGGGCAGGTGATCACCACCACGGTGATCGCGAACAGCACCGCCGCGCTCGCCGGCCGGTCGGTGGCCAGCAGCCACACCGCGAACGTCAGCCCGCCGCCGATCAGCGCCACGAACACCAGCCAGAACGCCGCCCGGTCGGCCAGCTTCTGGCCCGGCGCCTTGGAGTTCTGCGCCTCCTGGACCAGCTTGACGATCTGCGCAAGGGCGGTGTCGGCGCCGACCTTGGTGGCCCGCACCCGCAGCGTCCCGTTCTTGTTGATGGTGGCGCCGATCACCTGGGAGCCGGGCTGCTTGTGGACGGGGAGGCTCTCGCCGGTCACCACCGACTCGTCGACCTCGCTGTCGCCGTCCTCGACCACACCGTCGGTGGCGATCTTGGCCCCGGGCCGGACCAGCAGCAGATCACCCACCATGATCTCGGCGGTCGGCACCTCGACCGGCTCGCCGTCCCGCAACACCAGTGCCCTGGGCGGGGCCAGGTCCAGCAGCGTGCGGATGGCGTCGTTGGCGCCGCCGCGGGCGCGCATCTCGAACCAGTGGCCGAGCAGCACGAACGCGGCTAGCACGCTGGCCGCCTCGTAGAACACCTCGCCGCCACCGGTCAGGGTGACGACCAGCGAGTACAGCCAGCCGGCGCCGACCGCGACGGCGACCAGCACCATCATGTCCAGGGTGCGAGCCCGTAGCGCCTGCACCGCGCCGCTGAAGAAGATCCAGCAGGAGTAGAAGATCACCGGCAGGCTCAGCAGCAGCGCCCAGACGTCGTCGCGCAGCCCGAAGGGCGTCCCGGCGGTGAACCCGAGCACGTCACGGCCGATCGGCGACCACAGCAGGATCGGGATCGAGAACAGCGCGGCGACCAGGAAGCGGTTGCGCATGTCGGCGACCATCGCCGCCATCGACATGGCGCCATGGCCGCCGTGGCCCATCACCTCCTGCGGCGCCCGCATCACCTCCTCGGGCGCCGCGGCGGCATGCGCCGCGTGCTCGGCGGGGGGCGCGTGCTCGACGGCGGCAGGCATCGGCTCCACCGCCACCGCCGGCGCGGCCGCGCCGTGGCCGGCATGCGCCGGGTCCGGTTCCATCTCCGGGTCGCAGATGTGCTCGGGCACCGACTGCCCGGCGCAGTGGTAGCCGCACTCCTCCACCAGGCGGCGCAGCTCGGCCAGGGACGTCTTCGAGGGGTCGTAGGTCACCGTCGCGGTCTGGGCGACCGGGTTGGCCTCGACCCGCTCGACCCCGGCCTGGCGGCCGAGCACGACCTCCACCCGCACCTTCTCGGTGGCCCGCAGCATCGGGTGGACGTCCAGGACCGCCGTGCTCCGCTCCTTGCGCTCCGCTTCCATAGCAGCTCCTCTCGTCTGCTCGTGCCGGCGGCGGCACCCGGAGCCAGTCGTCCACGTCACGCCGACGGGTCGTGCGGTCGCGCCGGTCGGTGGCCCGTGCTGCGGACGTGCGACCTCGCCCGCCATGCGGCATCCAGGCCACCGTACGGTGCCCGCCGGTGGCACGCCATCGTGGCCGACTACGGATCTTGCCGTCCCGGAGGGCGCGGCACAGGATCCCGCCGTCGGCGCTGCCCACGTTGCCCCGTCATGGCTGGGATGCCAAGCACGAAGCGTGACCCCCGCCCCGGACCGTCGCTCTCGGCCCGGATGCGACCGCCGTGGGCCTCCACGATGGCGCGGGCGATCGTCAGCCCGATCCCGCTGCCACCGTCGGCGCGGGTGCGTGCCCGGTCGACGCGGTAGAAGCGCTCGAACACCCGACCGAGCAGCTCCGCCGGGATCCCTTCGCCGGTGTCGGCCACGCTGAGCCGCAGCTCGCCGCCGTCGGCGGTGGCGGCGACCTCGACCCGCCCCCCGGGCGGCGTATGCCGTAGCGCGTTGTCGAGCAGGTTCGCCAGCACCTCGCCGATGCGGTCGGGGTCGGCGGCGACCTTCGGCAGGCGGCGGTCGACCCGGGCCTCCAGGACCACGCCCTTGGCCGCGTAGCGAGGCCCGGCCGCCTGCACCGCTGCGGCGACGAGCCCGCCCGGGTCGCGGCGCTCAAGGCGCAGGCCGAGCTGGCCCTCCTCGGCCCGCGACACGGTCGCCACATCCTCCACCAGCCGGCGCAGCCGGCTCGCCTCACCCTGCAGCACCTGGAAGGCGTCCCCGTCCGCCTCGACGACGCCGTCCGCCATGCCCTCCAGGTAGCCCTCGATCGTGGCCAGCGGCGTGCGCAGCTCATGGGCGAGGTCGGCCAGGAGCGCGCGCCGCCGGCGCTCGCTGGAATCGAGCGCGGCCGCCATCGCGTTGAAGGCGCCGCCGAGGGCGGCAAGCTCGCCGGGCCCCGATGTCGGCACGCGCGCCTCGTACCGGCCATGGGCGACCTTCTCGGCGGCCATGGCCAGGGCGCGGATCGGCCTGACGATCTGCAGGGCTAGCACCGAGCTGACGGCCAGGGCGGTGAGCAGGGCGACGGTGACGGCGATGGCGAGCGCGGTGAGGATCGCGCCGCCGAACGCCTCGTCGAGGTGGCCGGCGACCTCGGGGGCAACGTCGCCCAGGGCGCGGCGCACGTGGGTGCGGAACAGGCCGGGCGCAACCGCCAGGGCGACCACGGCGAGGGTCAGGCTGCCCGCCACGATCACCAGGAGCTGGGCGGCGAACAACCGGGCGGCCAGGCCGCCCCGGAAGCGTCCGGCGATCACGTGCCCGGCCCCATGCGGTAGCCGACCCCCCGCACGGTGCGCACGTAACGCGGCCGGCGCGGGTCGTCTCCGAGCTTGCGGCGCAGGTTGGCGACGTGGACGTCGACCAGATGGTCGTCGCCGAACCAGTCCTGCCCCCACACCCGCGCCAGGAGCTGCCGGCGGCCGTGCACCACCCGCGGGTGCTCCGACAGCGCGTCGAGCAGGTCGAACTCCAGCCGGGTCAGCTCGATCGGTTGCCCGCCCCGGTGCACTTCGCGGGCGGCGGGGTCGATGACCAGATCGCCGAAGCGTCGCGGCGGGACGGCGTCGGGCGCTGCTGCACGCGGGCGCCGCAGCATGGCCCGGATGCGCGCGACCAGCTCCCGTGGGGAGAACGGCTTGGTGAGGTAGTCGTCGGCGCCGATCGACAGGCCGAGCAGCTTGTCGATCTCCTCGGCTCGGGCGGTCAGCATGACGATGTAGGCGTCGCTGAACAAGCGGATCCTCCGGCACGCCTCGATGCCGTCGATGCCGGGCAGCATCAGGTCCAGCACGATCACGTCCGGCCGGTGGTCGCGGGCCAGCTCGACCGCCCGTTCGCCGTCGGCGGCACTGGCAACCTCGAAGCCGTCGCGTTCCAAGTACCTGGTGACCAGGCGCACGAGCGGCGGCTCGTCGTCGACCACGAGCGCGCGCGGACGGGCGGTTCCCCGCCCGCCCGCGCCGTCCGCCGGTTCTTGGGTCATGGCGTCACCAGCGCCAGCCTCAGCCCTGCCGGGTTCCCGCGACGGTCCGGCTCGGGCCCCTCAGCACCTCCAGCCGACGCCGGTACTCCTCCTCGTCGATCTGCCCGGCCGCGAATCGCTCGGCCAGGATCGTCTCAGGATCGCTGCCTTGGGCGCGGTCCCGGTCGAAGCGGCGGAACAGCGCCACCACCGCCCAGATCACCAAGCCCCAGAAGGCGACCATCGAGAAGCTCATCACCAGCCAGGCCCACCAACTCCATGAGCCGTCCCAGTACATCATCTCTTTACTCCCCGTCTTGTCCTTCCCGACACGAACCACGGTACGACCGTCGGCTCAAGCCTCCAGCGCCCTATCGCTCAAGATCTCGTCAAGTCGGGAGCAGGGCGCGCCCGCCCCGGCGACCGTCGTCGAGAGGCACCGGCGGGCGGGGTCGCATCGCGGGCCCATCCTCGGTGCGTGGACAACCCCGACGACAGATCCGGGGTTTCCACCGATTCCGAAGCGGCACGAAGAGGACACCATGGCAGAGCGCAGGCCCCACCGAGCCGAGGGCCGACGCAACCAGGCTGGACGCCACGACGCCCAGGGGAAGGGGTCGAGAATGACACGTCGGCGACTTGCAGTACTGACCATCCTCGCGGCCGCGCTGCTGGCACTGGCGCTGGCAGCACCCGCTGCCGCCGGTTCGACGACCTACACGTTCAACCTGCTGGGGCCGAACAGCGCCTTGGCCCCGTCGGGCCCGCATGCGGGGGACACCATCCGGGTGACCGGGTCCGGGAGCTTCGATCCCGCGGCGAGGACGATCGTGGGGAGCGGCTCGTTCACCCACTTCAACGCCGACGGGACGGTGCACCAGCGAGGGACCTGGCGGGCGACCGGGTTCACCGGCTTCACCGGCTTCGGCGGGCCGAGCCCCGGGCAGCAGGGCGGCGTGCTGTGGATGGTGGTGACCCACTTCCCCAATGGGGAAGCGCCGCATCCGGGCATTCCGATGAGCGTGACCTCGACCATCAACGCCCCACCCGGGCTCGTCCAGGGGACGACCGTCGGCGAGTTCACGGTGAAGACCGGCGGGAAGGCGCGCTTCCACCTGGCGTCCTAGCTCGCCCAGGAGCCGAGCCGAATCCACCCTGGCCGGATGCGGTCCCGTCCGTACCGGACCACAGGCCGAACCGGGGGTCGCCCCCGATGGCGGGAACCGTTGGCGTGCCCATCGTGGCCGCCAGTCGTCCCGCGACAGTGGGACACCACACGCGGAGGCAGTCGTGGTCGATTCCGGGTATGGGCTGTGGTTCCTGGTGGTGCTGAACTCGGTCATCTTCATCCTGTTCGCGACCAGCTTCTTCCGCCCGCGCAGCCGGCGGGACTAGAAGGCGATGGGCGCCTTCTCGGCGTTCGTCGTGGCGCTGTTCACCGAGATGTACGGCTTCCCGCTGACCATCTATCTGCTGTCGGGCTGGCTCGGCAGCCGCGTGCCGGCGCTCCAGCCCACCCACGCCGGCGGCCACCTGTGGAACGACCTGATCGGCTGGCGAGGCGACCCCCACGTCAGCCCCTTCCACCTGGCCAGCTACTTGCTGATCGGGTTGGGCTTCTGGCTGATCGCCGCCGCCTGGCGGGTGCTGCTGGACGCCCAGCGGTCAGGAAGGCTGGCCACCACCGGCCCGTACGCGCGGGTCCGCCACCCGCAGTACGCCGGCTTCCTGCTGGTCATGCTCGGCTTCCTGGCGCAATGGCCGACGATCGTGACCTTGGCGATGTTCCCGGTGCTGGTGGTCGCCTACCGGCGGCTGGCGATCGGCGAGGAGCGGGCCGTGCGCGCCCGGTTCGGGGCCGACTGGGACGCCTACGCCCGGCGGACGCCGAGGTTCCTGCCCCACCGGCGGCACCACGACCGCGCCGGGCCGGTGACCGGCAGCGGCGGCACACGCCAGCTGGAACGGCCGGGCCCGGGACGTGACGCCGCCTCGACCTCCGGCTAGGATCTGCTACAGCCTGTCGTGCCAGCCGACCGGAGGTGTGGGGAAACCAACCGATGCCGCCCCGCTCGGCCGCCCTGCTGGAGGCGGCACTGGCGCTGGGCTCCGAGCACGAGCTGGAGCCCGTGCTCCGGCGCATCGTCGAGAGCGCCACCATCGTGGTCGGTGCCCGCTACGGCGCCCTGGGGCGCTACGACGAGCACGGCCAGATCCAGACGTTCGTGCACGTCGGCGTCGACGCGGGGACGGTCGCCAGGATCGGGCATCTGCCGCGGGGGCGCGGCCTGCTCGGCGAGGTGATCGTGGCCGACGGGCCGATCCGCCTCGACGATCTCGGCGCCGACCCCCGCTCCTGCGGGTTCCCGCCGCACCACCCGCCGATGCGGACGTTCCTGGGCGTGCCGGTCGCCACCGGCACCCGCCGCTACGGCAACCTGTACCTGACCGAGAAGCGGGACGGCCGCCCCTTCGACGACGAGGACGAGCGCCTGATCGTCACCCTCGCCGCCTTCGCCGCGGCGGCCATCGAAAGCGCCCTGCTGGTGGCCGCCGAGCGGGAGCGCGCCACGGCCTTGGCGGAGCTGGCGGCGGCCCGCGAGCGCGAGCGCCTGCGCCAGGAGATGCTCGCCCGCGTGATCGACGCCCAGGAGGCCGAGCGGGCCAGGGTCGCGCGCGACCTGCACGACGAGATCGGCCAGGGGCTCACCTCCGTGCTGCTGGGTCTGCGGCTGGTCGAGACGTCCCTGACGAGCCATCCGCCCAACCTCGACGACGCCCACAAGCACAGCGCCGACCTGCACCAACTGGTCACCCAGGCGCTGCGGGACGTTCGGCGGCTCGCGTTCGAGCTGCGCCCCACCGTGCTGGACGACGTCGGGCTGGTTGCGGCGCTGCGGCGGTTGGTCGCGGACGTGGCCGCCCGGCGCGGGATCGTCCCGGAGCTGGCCGTGGGCGGGTTCGATGGGCAGGCGGCCCGCCTAGCCCCCGAGGTCGAGACGGTCGCCTACCGGGTGGTCCAGGAGGCGCTCACCAACGCGCTCCGCCACTCGCGCGGGTCATCGGTGAGCGTGGTGGTCGCCCGCTCCGCCGGGCAGCTCCGCGTGCTCGTCGAGGACGACGGAGTCGGGTTCGACCCGGCGGCGGTGCCCGCCACCTCGCTGGGGCTGCGCGGCATGCGCGAGCGGGCGATGCTGGTCGGCGGCAGCGTCACGGTCACTTCGGCGCCCGGCTGGGGGACGGCGGTGGTCCTGGAGGTACCGCTTGCCTGACACGATCCGAACGGCGCTGTGCGACGACCATCGGGTGGTCCGCAGCGGCCTGCGCCGGCTGCTGCAGGACGAGCCCGACATCGAGGTGGTCGGCGAGGCCGGCACCGCCGGCGAGGCGGTCGCGCTCGCCCAGGTCGAGCGCCCAGACGTGTTCATCATGGACCAGGGCCTACCCGGCACCAGCGGCATCGAGGCGACCCGCAAGCTGCTGGAGGTGAGTCCCGCCACCCGCGTGCTCATGCTCACCGTCCACGACGACGTGGCCTACCTGCGCGCCGCGTTCGAGGCGGGCGCCGCCGGCTACCTCGTCAAGGACGCGGCCGACGTGGAGCTGGTGCAGGCCGTGCGGACGGTTGCGTCCGGCCGCCAGTACGTGCACCCCACCCTTGGCGCCGCCCTGCTCGCCCCGCAGGCGGCCGCGCCCCGCCCGGAGGGGCCGGGCGGTGCGTTGTCCGAGCGCGAGATCGAGGTCCTGCGGCTGGTCGCTCTCGGCTTCACCAACCCCGAGATCGCCGGTCGGCTGGTGGTGTCGGTCCGCACCGTCGAGTCCCACCGCGCGCACCTCCAGCAGAAGCTCGGGCTGCGGTCGCGCGCCGAGCTGGTCCGCTTCGCCCAGGAGCACGGCCTGCTGCACGAAGGCGACGACGCCGGCGCTCCGTAGTCGTCCGCAGCGGGGGTTCGGTAGTCGCAACGGATGGCGGCTGTGCTTACCCGGCGCACGATGGCCGGACGAGGGAGGAGGAGATGTCGACATGGACATCGCCCGGGCGTCGCGCCGCATGGCCGCCGTCGCCCTCACGCTCTGGCTGCTGGCCGCCCTGGCCCTGCCGGCTCGCGCGGACGAGCCGGGCGAGAGCGACCAGGCCAGCGTGCTCGTGCGCCAGGGGATCGCCCTGATCGTCAACACGCCCGACGACATGGAGGGCATCGAGGACAAGATCAAGGACGCCCAGGAGGTCCAGAACAAGGAAGGCGTGAAGATCGAACTGGTCGAGCAGGCCGGCGAGGCGTTCGAGCAGGGCGACATGCACCAGACCCGCTCGCTGCTGGAGCAGTCGATCGGCGCCCGCCCGCATCTCGGGGGCGGCGACGTGCCGCCGGTCCGCGAGACGTCGAGCCTGGAAACGGGGACGCTGGCCACCGGCGAGCAGACCGGGACCAACGTGGCCATCGACCCGCTCGAGCCGGACCGCGGGCTCGACGGCGGCGCCTGGGCGATGCTCGCCGTCTCGCTCGGCCTGGTCCTGCTCGGCGCCTGGCTGGCGCTGCGCTGGCGGCCCCTTCGCCACCGGGAGGCATGAATGGCGACCACCGACCTGCCCGCCGGGCGGGCGCAGCCGGGGACGCGGCCCCCCGGCGCCGGGCGGCGGGCGCTGGACGCGATCGACGAGCGGCTGGGGCTGACGGCGCTGCAGTACCCGGTGCCCGAGCATGCCAACACCCTGGCCTGGAGCTTGGGCGGGCTGACCGCGGCCTCGCTGGTCATCCTGATCGTCACCGGGCTGGTGCTCACCCAGTTCTACAACCCCGTGCCCGAGGTGGCCAACCAGTCGGTCCGCGAGATCATCACCGGGGTGTGGGGCGGCAGCTTCATCCGCGGCACCCACTACTGGGCCGCGCAGGCCATGTACGTGCTGGCCGGGCTGCACCTGCTGCGGGTGTTCGTCGACGGCTCCTACAAGCGCCCGCGGGAGGGCAACTGGCTGGTCGGTGTCGGCCTGTTCGCCCTGACGGTCGGCGCGCTGTTCACCGGCACGATCCTCAAATGGGACCAGGAGGCGTTCGAGGCGCTCGGCCACAACCTGGAGATCGGCCGCGCGCTCGGCGGCCTCGGCTTCTGGTTCTCGACCGAGTTCTCCCGAAACGTCCCGATCCTGCTGCGCCTATACGTCGCCCACGTGGCCATCCTGCCGCTGCTGCTGGTGGGGCTGGTCGTGGTGCACGCGGCGCTGATCAAGCGACACGGGATCTCCCAGCACCCGAAGATCCCGGACGCGCCGGCCGAACCCAAGGAGCCGTTCACCCACCACCTGCGCCGCATCGGCGCGTTCGGCCTCGTCCTGCTCGGCGTGCTCGGCGTTCTGGCCGTCCTGTGGGCGCCCGGGATCGGCCCGACCCCGGTCGAGGGCATCGAGGTCACCAAGCCGCTGTGGATGTTCCTCTGGTACTTCCCGCTGGAGGAGTGGTTCGGCGTGTCGGCGATCCTCTGGGCGGTGCTGGTGCTGTTCGCGCTGCTGGTCGCGGTGCCGTTCCTCGACCGCGGCCCGGAGCGCCACTGGCGCAGGCGGCCGTTTATGACGGCCGGGATGCTGCTGGTGGTCGCCACGATGGTCGTGCTCACCATGCTGGCCCTGTTCGGCAGTGGCGCGGAGCACGTCGGATGAGGCGCGTCATGTGGAGGTTCTGGACCCTCCTGGCCGTCGCCGTGGTCGCCATGGGCGTGCTCTCGGCCGCTCTCCAGGCCCGCCCGGGCCCGGGGACCGGGTTGGTGGTGGCCGCCAGCGGGGCCGTTCTGGTCGCGGCGAGCGGGTTGGCGCTTCGGATCTGGTGGGTCGTGGGAGGCCGTGGACGTTGACGTCTGCCCCCTGTGCGACGGGCATCCCGTGGTCCTCGTCGCCCTGCGGCATCCCGCCATGCGGCGGTTCACCCGGGAGCTGCTGGAGCGCGAATGCCGCTGCTGGACGCCGATGGAGGCGCGCGCGGGCGGCTCGCTCCGCAGCGAGCTGGCCGCGTTCACGCCGGAGCTGCTGGTGATCGACGCCGCCGACTTCCCCGCCTGCTGCCCGGACCCGTTCGCCGGATACCCGCCGGGACGGGTCGTGGTCGTCGGGCCGGAGCCCGACCGGTCCTACCGGCAGGCCGCCCGGGCCCACGGCGCCGGGGCGTGGGTCCCCCGGGAGCGGGTCGGCGAGGACCTCGGCCGGGAGATGCGGCGGGTGCTCGGCTGCAGGCACGACCCGTGCCCAGCGGTCGAGGCGGTCCGCGTCGACGTCTCCTGAGATGGCACCGTTGGCGCCGGGGTGCGGGCATACGCCGGGCTGTACTTGTGGAGTGCGACAATGCTGCCGAGGTTCGAATGGTCAGGTGGCCGCGCAGCTTGCTGATGAACACCATCGGGGTGGCGAGGCTGGTCGCCGTGTTGTTGGTCGCTGGGCGCCTGACCAGCGGCAGCCTGCGGCCACCACCGACGACCGCCACGCTACCCGCGCTGGTGGTCCATCCCACGACGACCGTCCCGTCGCCGGTGGTGGCAAGGATCCGGTTCCGGCAGCCGGTCGACCAGGTCGCCGTCGGCCCGGACGCGGTGTGGGTCGCGCATGGCTGCGCGATCTCGCGGGTCGATCCCCGGACCAATCGGGTGGTGGCGAGGGTGGCGGGCATGCGGCCGCGCCGGGGCCCCTGCGCGGTGCTCGGCGTGCGCGTCGGCGCCGGGGCGGTATGGGCCTCGCTGTGGGGGGTGGGGCTGCTGCGCATCGACCCGGCCGCCAACCGGGTCGTCGCCACGATCGCCATCGACAACATCACCGCGCCGCCCGCGGTGACGGGCACCGGCGTGTGGGCGCCCTGCGGTGGCACGACCACCACCCGACCAGGAGGGACGTTGGTCCGGGTCGACCCGGCCAGCAACCGGGTGGTGGCCCGGATCCGGCTTGGCGGCCTGCCCGATGCGGTCGGAGCCGGCCCGGGCGGGGTCTGGGTGGCGGGCGCGGGCGGACCGATGTGGCGGGTCGATCCGGCCAGTAACCGGGTGGTGGCAAGGATCGCCGTTCCGGGCGGGTCAGCCAGGTCGTCGGGAAGCGTTCTGGTCGACCGCGACGCGGTCTGGGTCAGCGACACGGCCAGCGCCGCCGTGCTGCGGATCGACCCACGCCGCAACCAGGTCGCCGGGCGCGACTTCGCCGGCGGGCAGGCGATGGTGGTGGCCGACGGGACGGTGTGGGCGACCAGTGGCACCACGCTGGTGCCCGTGGGCGACCCGGCACGGCGTGAAGTGCCGCTGGTCGACATCGCCGACCCCGAGGACAGTCTGGACACCATCAGTGACCTTGCCGCCGGCCCGGGCGCGTTGTGGGTCGCGGCGCCGGCCGGGCTGTATCGCGTCGACCTCCGACGGCTTCGCTGAGACGACCGACGACAACAGCGCCAGTGCGACCGGGACGGCCGCTCAGAAGGCGTAGAGGTTGTGCTCGTAACGGTCGGCGGGCGGATCCACCGGGGTGACCGAATCGACGATCAACACCGGCCGCCGCGTCGATGGGGCGGTCGCCGTGGCGACCGGCTCGGGCAGCCAGCGGCCCTCGACCAGCAGCCACTGGTCGGCCCGCCGCGGGGTCGAGTCGCCCCGCACGGCGACCTCATAGGCGGCTGCGTCGGCCGCGCAGCAGAAGAAGTTGAAGCGGGCAAGCCGGTAGCCATCGCCCGGCTTGTCGGAGGGCGTGACGAAGCCGAGCATGCGGACCCGCACACCGGCAAGCGACTGGCCCCTGTCGTAGAGCGCCCGGCTCACGAACTCGCTGACCGGAAGCGGCACCGCCCCACCGACCGCCTCAGGCAGAGCCGGAAAGTCGCCTGTGGAGTCGCCTCCCGCCCCGGGCGCACGGCGACTTGCCGCGTAGGAGCCGAGCGCCGGCGGGGCGACCAGCAGCAGCACCAGCACAGGGACGACCAGCAGCCAGGCGCTCCGGGGGCCGCCCGCGCCGTGACCGTGGTCGTCACCGGCGGCCTCCTCGTCCTCGCCGGATCCCCGGCGCAGGGTGGCCAGGGCGAGCACCAGCAGCACCACCCCGCTGACCGCCAGCGGCAGCCGCAGCCACGCGCGCACGTAGGCCAGCGTGGCATCCGACAGCCCAAGCCACAGCGCCATGCCGCCCACCGTGAGCAGCATCACCCCCTGGGTGCGGCGGTCGCTCACAGCAGCCACCGTCCGACCAGCAGCGCGGAGGCGGCCGCGACCCCGAAGGTCAGCGGCGCGAACCGCAGCGCGAAGCGGCGGCCAAAGATCCCGGCGTGCATGGCGATCAGCTTGACATCCAGGGCCGGCCCGACCACCAGGAACACCAGCCGCGCGCTGAGGGAGAACTGCCGAAGGCTGGCCGCCACGAACGCGTCCGCCTCTGAGCAGATCGCCAGCGCCACCGCCAGCAGCCCGAGACAGCCGGCGGCCACTAGCTCGTTGCCGGCCACCAGGTCGAGCAAGGAGCGGGGCACGAACACCTGCAAGCTGGCCGCTGCGACGGCGCCGACCACCAGCCAGCCACCGGCCTGCAGAAAGTCCTCACGCACCGTGGCGCCGAACGACTGCCAGCGATTCTCGCCCGCCACCGTTCGGACGCGGCAGCGGCCGATCCAGCTCTCACGGCCGAACCGGATCCACAGCAGGCCGACCCCCACCGAGGTGAGCAGGGAGGCGAGGAAGCGCGCGACCACCATCTCCGGCCGGCCCGGGAAGGCAACCGCGGTAGTGACCAGCACCACCGGGTTGATCGACGGAGCGGCCAGCATGAAGGCGAACGCGGCCGCGGTCGACACCCCGCGGTCGCGCAGCCGGGCCGCGATCGGCACCGAGGCGCACTCGCACCCGGGCAGCGCGGCCCCGGCAAGACCGGCGACCGGCACAGCCAGGGTGGTCCGCCGCGGCAGCGCGCGGGCCAGCCAGCCGGGCGGCACCAGGACGGCGACCGACCCGGAGAGCAGCACCCCAAGGACCAGGAACGGCAGGGCCTGGATGGTGATCGACACGAAGATCGTCGACCAGGTCTGCAGGGCGGGGTCGTCGAACAGGCCGCTGAGCAGGCCGCGGCTGCCCGCCGCGACCACGATCAACAGCAGCAGTAGCCGGGCGTCAACCACGCGTGGACGGTGCCGAGTGGCGCCCACCGCCGGCGCTGGAAGCTCGGCCGCTTGGGCGGGCGTCGTGCTGTCAACCGCCTTGACCACGACTCACCCCTCTCTGTGCGACGGCGGGCTGCTGCGCGACGGTCCCCCAGCTCGAGCGGGTCGGAGCCTCGGAGCCGGGAGGCATGAATCTATGACAGCGCGTAGTGTATGCCCGCCGGCGGGTGCCGCGGCCGCGCGACCTGGCCCTCCGCCCCGGTCAACCCGCCGGCGCCGCACCCGCGTCGTGATGGTTCGTCGTTGGGAAGGGCCGCGAACCCACCGTGCGGTGGTCAACCGTGTCGACATCGGTCAGCCATCCGGCCCGAGCTGCGCGGGTGGGCGACCGTCAGGGCCGCAATTCCCTGGACTGAGGATCGGCTGCGCAGGGTGCGATGGATGCGCCAGGGTGGACAATCTGCAGAAGGGTCGCACGGGGTGACCGGGAGTCGGCGTGAACGCATCGAGGCGGGACTGGCGGCTGGTCGCCGCCGGCGTGGTGGTGATGCTGCTTGCCCTGGTCGTGGGGGGTCGCCTGCAAGGCCGCAACCTCGGGGCCGACGACGCCGGGCCGGCCCGGTCGACCAGGGCCACGGTGGGCACCGACGACACCCCGGTCGCATCCGGGCTGGCGGTGGCCGGACGGGTGGTGCTACCCGGCCCGGCGGTCGCCGTGGCGCTCGGTGAGGGTGCTGTGTGGGTGCTGCTGGAGCAGGGCACCCTGCTGCGCGTGGACCCCGACCGTCACCGGGTGACTGGCAGCGTGGAGCTGGGAGCGCCGGGCGAGGGCGGACGGGCCGGCCCACTGGCCGTGGGGGCTGGCGCGGTCTGGGTGGGCACCGGGCAGGGCACGGTGACAGTCCGCATCGACCCGGTGCGCCTGCGGGTGACCGCCCGGTTCGGCGGCTTCGTCGTCGCGGTGGCCCACGGGGTGCTGTGGTCGATCTGCTGCCGGCGCGGGGACACGGTCACAGGGTTTGGGCGCATCGACGCTCGCACGCTGCGTCCCCGCTCGCCGCTGGTGGTCAAGGACGCCTCGGGCCGGCGCCAGCCGGTGGGGCGGTTCGCTGTCGGCACTGATGCCGTGTGGATGACCCAGGCGTTCAAGGAGCAGCGGCTGTGGCGGGTGCCGCTGGCGGGCGGCCCGGCCCGCGCCGCCGTCGGGGTGTCTGGCTTCGCGTACGGGCTCGCCGCGGACGCAGGCGCGGTGTGGGTGCTGTCGGGTACCGGCGAGCCCGGCGCCGGGCGCGACCGGAGCGGCCGGTTGCGGCGCCTGGACCGGCGCACCGGTGAGGTCACCGCCACCATCCCGCTCCCGGACCTGGATGTTGGCAGGGTCAATGTCGCGGTCGGGCTCGCCGTTGGCGGTGGCGCCGTCTGGGTGGCCGGTCCGTACGCGCGCGGGTTGCATGGTGGCGGCATCCTGCTGCGGTTCGATCCGGTCTCCGGGCGGGTGGCCGGGTGGTTTCGCGACCCGCTGTGGTTCTTCCAGGATGTGCTGGCCGCCGGTCCGCGCGGGGCCTGGGTTGCCACCGCGGCGCCCGAGCTGCTGCACGTGGTGCCTGCGTAGCACCTACATCCCCACCGTCCCGACCGTCATCGGCGGGGCGACCAGCGCCCGACGCAGGCGCGCTGCCGTGGGGGAATCACCTTCGCGTCTGGCCTCCGCCTCTTGCAGCACCTCGGGAGCGACGAGGATCGATCGGTGCCTGCACCAGCGCCGCCAGGTTCAGCGCGTCGCTGGGCCGCGCATCGACCGGCTGAACGCCGAGCGAGCCTTCCACCTCGACGATGGCGATATAGGTTTCCTCCACCACCCGATCGATCCGCACCTGCCGGACCCGCCCGCCAAGGGCCTGCACCAGGGCAGCGACGAACTGGTAGGTCATCGGACGCCGCCACGCGATCCCACCCAGGGGCGCCGCCAGGCTGAAGGCCTCCGCCTGGCCGATCTCGATGGCAAGGTGCCGGTCGCCTGCCACCTCGTCCAGCATGACGCAGTAGCTCAGCCTTGCGGACGTGTTGGCGTGGCGCTTGGCGCAGGGCGGTTCAGGCCGGTTTCGTAGGCGAAGATCACGGCCTGGACCCGGTCGCGAAGGTCCAGCTTCATCAGGATCCGCTTCACGTGGGTTCTGATCGTCGATTCCTCGACGGCGAGCGCGGCGGCGATCTCGCGGTTCGACAAGCCCCGAGCGATGAGCTCGAGCACCTCCCGCTCGCGCGGTGTGAGCCCGTCGAGCTTGGCCTGATCGGCAAGCTCGGGCGTCGGCTGCTGGGCCATGCGGTCGATCACGCGCCGGGTGACCGAGGGGGAGAGCAGCGAGTCGCCGGCGGCGATCGTGTGGACCGCCGCGATCAGCTCCTCGGGTCGGGTGCGCTTGAGCAGGAAGCCCGAGGCACCGGCGCGGAGGGCGCCGAAGACGTAGTCGTCCTGTTCGAAGGTCGTCAGGATCAGGACCCTCGATGCGGGGGCTGCCCGCGCCAGCTCTCGGGTGGCGCTGATCCCGTCCAGGTCGGGCATGCGAACGTCCATCAGGACGACGTCCGGCGCGAGCTGGCGCGTTTGCTCGACGGCCTCGCGTCCGGTCGCTGCGTGGCCGACGATATCGATCTCGGGCTCGCCGGCGAGGAGCTCGACGAGCCCGGCGCGCATCAGGTCGTCGTCGTCGGCGATCAGCACGCGCGTCAC